>Ga0310121_10000484_pt1 | contig 43646 bp, 40 predicted proteins | sample CB27_Tmax_986_MG_FD_203504 | JGI IMG/M metagenome (GOLD analysis project Ga0310121, IMG submission 203504) | Marine microbial communities from Western Arctic Ocean, Canada - CB27_Tmax_986 | ecosystem: Environmental > Aquatic > Marine > Oceanic | place: Canada: Western Arctic Ocean | collected... | reverse complement strand
ATATCGTCGTCCAGGATGGCCGTGATGGCCTTCAGCCGTGCTCGTGAGATGGGGTCAATCGCCCTGCCCTTTTACCTCGATGGGTGGGAGTCATAGCGCTGCGCATCGATCTCCTCGGCCCGCGCGCGCATCTGCGAGGCGTCGTACCAGGCCCGCATCCGCAGCAGCGTATCCATATTCAAAACGTCCTCGGTACGCGCCGTCGATGGTGGATCAGCTGCGTCTGACCGACCACGTCGCCCTTTGCCTGCCCTTGCGGAGCGCATGCATCATCTCGATGCCGCGCAAGGACCGCCACGCCGTGCTGAACCGCTTAAAGCCCAGCATCGGTCGGGTGCGGCGTCTGATGAATCGATGGTCCGGCTCGATGAGATGTTCAGGTACTGTGCGGCAGTGTCTCGCGTCACGAGGTCCTGTTCCGTGCTCGAGGGTGCTCACAGGACGGCTCGCACAAGAAAAAACAGCAGGGACGGCGCGAGCAAACATCCTATCCCGGTATAGAACGTCGCGGTCATCGCCCCATACGGCACAAGCTTGGGGTCGGTGGCAGCCAGTCCACCCGCGACCCCGCTCGTCGTTCCCATGAGACCGCCGTAGATCATCGCGGCATGAGGGTTGTTCAAGCCGATCGCCGGGGCGACGAAGGGCGTCCCGACCATCACCAGCACCGACTTGGTCAGGCCGGCAGCGACACTCAACGCAATAACGTCGCTTCCCGCCCCCAGCGCGGTCCCGGTAACCGGTCCCACGATATACGTCGCCGCCCCAGCTCCGATCGTGGTGACGGTCACCGGGTCGGTATAGCCGAAAGCGACCGCGACGACCGCCCCCACCACAAATGACAACAGCACGCCGATGACAATCGACATGGCACCCACCGCACCGGCCTTCTTGAGCGTATTCAGGTCCGCCCCGAACGCCGTCGCCACGATGGCGAAGTCGCGAAACATCGCGCCCCCCATCGTGCCGACACCGACCAGTATGGGGATATCCGCTAGTCCGCGACTCCCACCGGTGGCCAGCCCGCCCACCCACGCGCATACCAACCCCAACGCAATAGCGATCGCCGAGCCGTGCACGTGTCCGCGCGTCAGCGTCTTCGAGATCCAGTACGAAAACCAGACCAGCAGCCCCACAAAAACGAACGCGGTGATCAACGCATTGGCCGACAGCACCCTGGTCAGCGAATCAAGAATCACGCGTCTCTCCTTGCGCCTGCCCAAACCGGGCGAGAAACGGTATCAGCGCAAAGCTGGCGACAACCGCGGCAATACCCGCGACAATCGCCATCGAGCCGCTCGACAGCGCGGCGAGGACGTTTTGCCGAGCAGCCATCGCCACGACAATCGGGATATACATGGCGCTCCAAAACCCGATCCCCGTTTGCGTGATGGGACCCGGTTTCAGCCCACGGGAGGACATGTTGGACAGCACCAGCAGCAACAGCATGGCCACGCCGACCCCGCCCACGTTGGCGTCCACACCGAGCGCCAACCCGATGAGATCGCCGACGAACATGCCCGCTAGCATGCAGAATGACAACAGCGCGACACCATAGATGACCACGTCGGTTTCTCCTCGTGCGTGCCGACAACCGGCGGCAAAGCCCGCCTTCCGTCGTGCCCCGGGGACAATAGCCCGCTTCGTCGCCATTTTTCAATCGTCGGACAGCCAGGCTAAGAACACATCCATCGCATCGTCCGCTTCAATGAGTGACTAGGCGTCGGTCGCCGGTGCAGCTTGTCGGCGCCACGGCGGCCATGTGTGTCGTCGCATAGGGGGGAGCGCATCACGAGCCGGCCATTCTGGGATGACGGCGCCTCACACGTCATGTTGCCCGCGTCATTTCCAGCAGTTTCTGAACGATTCGCCAATTGCGAGCAGTCACGGGCACGCCAAGATATTTCTCAGTATTCGCCGCCAACTTGGATCTGGCGACGCCGTTCGGAGCGTGCAGATAGAAGACCCGATCTCCGAGTACAAAACGTTCTGATGGCGATTTCGCAGCGTCCAACAATGCGACGTCAGGTGACGGTACTTCGGAGGCCAAGAAGAACACATGCAATGTCTTCGGATTCGATTCGGCTTCCGGAAACGGGTTCGCGTCAACGGCAGTCTGTAGTTCGGCAGAGCTGCGGATCAAGACCTGGGATCTGAATCCGTGCCGCTCCTCGATTCGAGCGGAAATCTTTGCAGGCAATGTTTTGGAGACCGATCCGGTCACCTCAAACACCGCGTTGCCACTCTGAATATAGGTCCTGACGTTTTCAAGCCCGAGCGCGCGAAGATCACTCGCCAATTCGCGTATCGGCAGAACGTTCTTGCCGCCTACGTTGATGCCACGCAACAGTGCAACAAATGTGCTCATCTCGACCAAGCCGAAAGCAGCCGCCGCTCAGTACGCAACCGCTTCACATACTTGCCATTCATCCACTAGAGACCGCTCGTGGAGATGAAGAGCGAGTCTCTTTCGTCCTGGGCAATAAAGGTTCCGCGGATACCCGCGCCGTTCAAAGCGGTACGAAGTTTGTGCAAGTCAGTCTCATAGAACGACGACAGGCACTGCAGGCACTCTTCGACTCTCGTGGCCTCCCGCCTGGCGCGTGGCTTCTCGAGCAGCGTCTCGGCGATGAAGCCGAGGGGCGCCATGGTTTCTCCGGCGAGAAACGCCCGCAGCTGGTCACTCACTTCGGTCTGCAAACGGCGAAAAGCAACGAGCCGTGAGCCGCGTAGCGGGCGATGGTCCGGAAGGCTCGAATGGGGTTCCCGATGCCCGATGTGGCCGAGAAGTTCGATCAGAACGTCGAAGGCCTCCTTGGTGCGTGGCCGTGAGCGAAAACTGCCATACCATCGGAAGTCGAACATCGTCCAGGCACCGGGGTTGGTCGTAAGGCACAGAAGCTCGTGTTCGACGCGAGTGCAGATTCCGATTGCCGGGTAGAGAAAGGAAAAAGCGCCATCGACGTTGAAAGGAGGACGTTGCAACCGGATAATTTCATTTTCTTTGAGAAGTGCGTCCCGTTCGGTCGCCAACGGCTGTACGTCGAGCGAGGTAGCCCGTCTGACGAGCAGTCTCATTTTCTGGTGGACTTTGCGCCGAGTTGCGTTCCGGTAGCTGGCGAGACGCTTCCGGAGGTGCTTGGCCTTACCAACGTATAGGACCCGGCCCTTCTCGTCGCGAAACAGATAGACGCCAGGGGTCGCGGGCGGGCCATCGCCAAGCGCCTTTGCGAACTTCCGGTCAAAAAGTTTGACGCCCACGGCCGGATCCTATGGGAAAAGACCAGACTCGCCCAATCCTCTTGGGGGTCTGTGTGCCACCGTAAATCCGGGCCTCTTCGAATGGGCGAGCACCGGACAGATGACATCAAAAAAATCCCCGTGATGGGGATGAACGAGATAGATCGCAAAGGTGTGCTCGCAGTTGACAGCTCTTTTATGGCTGCGATACCCTAAACGTTCGCCATGTTGTACACCGCTCGTCTGAGCCTTCATTTGTATCATCATCCCGGACGAGCGGGGCGGCGGATGCGCGTCTGACCTAGGTCACAGCAGGACATCGCGCACGAACCACCCGGCCTCGCCTCAGCGAGGCCTTTTTTATGTCAAGGAACGAATAGCAATGGATTTCTCGAAACTGGACGGGTTGATCCCGGCCGTCGTTCAGGACGACGACAGCAACGAAGTGCTCATGGTCGGCTTTATGAACAACGAAGCGCTCGAGTTGACAAAGACCTCAGGATTCGCCACATTTTTCAGTCGCACGCGCAACACGCTGTGGATGAAAGGCGAAACCTCCGGCAACCGGCTACAGGTGAAGCAGATGCTGACCGACTGTGATGACGATACGGTCTTGCTTCGTGTCATACGGCAGGGAGACGGCAACGTCTGTCACACCGGCGAGCGGACGTGTTTCTACCGAAACCTAGAGTCGGTCTGAGGCTGGCATCATGCAAACGCTGAGATTGGGGATCCCCAAGGGATCACTCCAGGAATCGACCGTGCAACTGCTCGCCCGCGCGGGCTTCAACGTCTATGTCAGCTCGCGCTCGTACTTCCCGTCCATTGATGACCCCGAAATCGAGTGCACGCTGATCCGAGCGCAAGAAATGGCCCGCTACGTCGCCGACGATGCAGTCGACGCCGGGCTGACGGGTCAAGACTGGATCGCCGAAAATCAGGCAGCCACCGGCGCGGAGGTCGTGACGATCGCGGACCTCATCTACTCGAAGCAGAGCTTTCGCAAAGTCCGATGGGTACTCGCCGTGCCAGAGTCCTCTTCGTATCAGACGCCTCAGGATCTGAACGGCGCGCGAATTTCCACCGAGTTGGTCCGCGTTACCGAGGCCTACTTTGCGTCGCTCGGCGTCAACGTCGAGGTGGAGTTCTCATGGGGCGCCACCGAGGTAAAGCCTCCCCGATTGGCAGACGCCATCGTCGAGGCGACGGAGACCGGCTCCACGCTACGCGCAAACCATCTACGCACTATCGATACCGTGCTCGAATCCAATCCACAGCTGATTGCCAGTCAGTCAGCGGTCCAGGATCCATGGAAACAGGAGAAACTCGACAACCTCGCCCTGCTCTTGAAAGCGGCCATCGAGGCGCAAGGTCGGGTTGGGCTGATGCTGAATGTCGAGCGGAGCAACCTGGACGCGCTTCTTCGGTTGTTACCCGCGCTACAGAAGCCGACGATCGCCCCGCTCAGCGACAACGAATGGGTGGCGATGTCGACCATTCTCGAAGAACGCCAGGTGCGCGAGCTTATTCCAAAACTCAAGGCCGCCGGTGGACACGGGATCGTGGAGTATCCGCTGAACAAGATTGTGCCGTAGTGGCCTCTCACTTTTGGATTCTTCTGGAACCCCGATGAAAATCATCGACTCATCACAGACCCGCGCTGTTCGGCGTCTTATCGAACGCTCGGACACATTGGACGGCGAGATCGCGCGACAAGCGAGCAAAATTGTCGCGGGCGTCCGGCAGCGCGGAGAGCGCGCCCTTAGGAGCTACGCGCGACGGTTTGACCGCGTGACCGGTCCGCTAGAAGTCACCCGCGAGGAGATGGAAGAGGGCGATCGTCAGACGCCGCCCGCCGTCCGCAAAGCCATCCGGAATGCGGCGCGGCACATCAAACGCGTCGCCGTCAAGCAAATCCCGAAAGGGTGGCGCCTGACGGTCGCAACCGGTGTCACGGTCGAGCAGCGGGTGGTCCCGCTCACTGCCGTTGGCTGCTACGTCCCGGGTGGTCGCTACCCTCTTCCGTCCTCGCTGCTGATGACTGCCATCCCCGCCCGATCCGCGGGTGTAGCCGAGGTACTCGCGACGTGCCCCCGTCCGGAACCTAGCGTCCTTACGGCCGCGCTCGAAGCGGGAGTCACTCGGTTGTTTCGAGTTGGCGGCGCGCATGCCATAGCCGCGCTCGCTTATGGAACCGAGACCATCCCGGCGGTAGAGAAGATTGTTGGGCCTGGGAACGCGTATGTCGCGGCCGCCAAAGCGCTCGTCTCATCCGACTGCCCCATCGACTTTACGGCGGGTCCGACCGAAATTGTCATTGTGGCCGAACGTGGAAACGCGGATTGGGTGGCGGCGGACCTCGTCGCCCAGGCCGAGCACGACCCCGACGCCCGAGCCATCTTGCTCACCCCGGACCGGAGCTTTGCGCAGGCCGTCGTCGCTGCGGTAAAAACCCGACTCGAAACACACGACGCGGCCCGGCCCTCCATCCGCGACCACGGTGTCGCCGTCGTCACGCCCACGCTGGATGAAGCGGTCACGTTGTGCAACCGGATCGCGCCGGAACATGCGGTCTGTGAAACGGAGTCGGTCGCGCGCCGTCTGACTCGCGCGGGCACGGTGTTCGTCGGGCCCTACGGCGCACAAGCAGCGGGGGACTACGCCACCGGGTCGAATCATGTCCTGCCGACCAATGGGACGGCGCGATACCGCGGCGGCCTGAGCGCCTCGGATTTCGTACGCGTCCACAGTGTCCAGCGGGTGAGTCGTCAAGGATTGCGACGCTTGGCGCCGACGATACTCTCTCTCGCCAACGCCGAAGGCCTCATTGCCCATGCGGCCTCGGTGGCCACCCGAGTCGACTGATTCTGAGACGTATGGCTGCGACAACCCAGACCCGACGAGCCCATATCGATCGTCAGACGACGGAGACGCAAATCGACCTACGACTCGCGCTCGACGGGCGGGGCACCTACCGCGTCTCGACCGGCATCCGCTTCTTTGACCACATGCTCGAGCTGTTCTCGCGGCACGGCGCGTTCGACCTCGCGTTGACAGCCACGGGTGACCTCGACGTCGACCAGCACCATACCGTGGAAGATGTCGGTATCGCGCTTGGCCAGGCCGTCGATTCGGCACTGGGCTCACGCCGAGGCATCAACCGCGCGGGTTACTTCGTAATGCCCATGGACGAAACGCTCGCGGTGGCGGCGGTCGACCTCAGTGGGCGGGTGCACTCGGTCGTCGACCTCAGTGTCCGCGCTCGACTGGTCGGAGATCTCCAGACCGAGCTTGTGCACGACTTCTTTGACGGCTTCGCGCAAGGGGCCCGGGCCAATGTGCATGTGAAGGTGCTGTATGGCCGTTCGAGCCATCACAAGATCGAAGCCGTGTTCAAGGCATTCGCCAGAGCTCTCCGAGTCGGGTGCTCACGCGACCGTCAACTGGGCAAGATGCTCCCCAGCACGAAAGGCCTGTTGTGATCGCGCTCATCGACTACGGCGCCGGGAATCTTACCTCGGTGCGGAAAGCGCTCACCCACATCGGGACACCGTATGTCGTGCCATCTGCACCCGACGCCCTCGACGCTTGTTCGGGAGTCATTGTGCCTGGTGTCGGACACTTCGAAACTACCGCAACCCTGGCGGGCGCATGGACGGCGGCCATAGAGGCGAGCGTCCAACGGGACGTGCCGTTGCTCGGTATTTGCGTGGGTCTGCAGTGGCTCTTCGCGGGGAGTGAAGAAGCTCCGACCCTTCCCGGGCTGGGCGTCATGTCCGGGTGCTGCGCCCTCATTCCGGGCGCGCATACCGCTGAAGACAGCGCGCCCACGGCCGCACTCAAGGTGCCCCACGTCGGGTGGAACAGCCTCGATGTCAAGAAGGAGTCCTGGATCCTCGATGGTGTCCGTGACGGCGACCAGGTGTACTTTACGCACTCGTTCGCGGCGCCGGTCACCGCTGATTGCGTCGCGTCCACGACCTATGGGGTCGAATTCGCGAGCGTCGTCGAACGAGACCATATCGCAGGAGTGCAATTCCATCCCGAAAAATCTGGTGAGGTCGGGTTGGGAATCCTGCGAAACTTCTTGCGTCGCACGGGGGACGCGAGCAACCTGCCCGCACAATAATCCTCATGCTCTCCAAACGTATCATCGCCTGCCTCGACGTTCGAGACGGAAACGTCGTGAAAGGGATCAACTTCGAGGGTCTCCAGAATGCGGGCAACCCCGCCGAGCTCTCGTCACGCTACAACCAGGACGGGATCGACGAAATCGTGATTCTCGACGTGACCGCCACGATCGAAAAACGAAAGGCGCTCGCCGAGACGATCCACGCAGTGGCCGAGGAGATCTTTCTTCCCTTGTGTGTCGGAGGTGGAATCAGGGACGAGCGTCATGCCGAAGCCGCTATCGACGCCGGAGCCGACAAGGTCAGCCTGAATACCGCCGCCATCGCACAACCCGAGCTCATTACCACCTTGGCCAGCCGCTATGGGAGCCAGGCCGTTATCGTCGCCATCGATGCCAAGCGAGCGAACGACGGCTTTCAGATTTTTGTGCGGTCCGGTCAGCAATCGACCGACCGAGACGCGGTGGAATGGGCGCGTGAGGCTGCCGACCGCGGAGCAGGCGAGATCTTGCTCACCTCCATCGACCGCGACGGCACCAAGAGTGGCTTCGACTGCGAGCTCACCGCCGCCGTTTCCGAGGCCGTGCCGATACCGGTGATCGCATCGGGTGGCGCCGGAACGTTTGACCATTTTGTCGAGGTGTTCACGACCGGAAAGGCCGATGCCGCGCTCGCCGCGTCGATTTTCCACTATGCCGAGCACGCTGTCGCCGACCTCAAACAGCACTTGTCCCAAGCCGGCATTCCGGTGCGGCTCACGCCACCGGGCCCGCGCGGGAACACGCCGTCCACCTCACCGCAGAGTCCGGTGGACTGACCTCCCACGAGACCATGCTGATTCCTTCTATCGACCTCAAGGGCGGCCAAGTCGTGCAGCTGGTACAGGGCGAGCGGCAAGCGCTCGCGAGCGACGACATCGACGGATGGGTAGAGAAATTCTCTCGCTTCAAGACCGTCCAAGTCATCGACCTCGACGCCGCGCTGGGATCGGGTGCCAATAGCGCGATCGTTCAACACATTGCGAGGCGGATTTCGTGCCGGGTAGGCGGGGGAATTCGCACGGTCGAACGCGCCCAGGAGGTGCTCGAGCAAGGCGCAGATGCCGTCATCGTCGGTTCGTCGCTATTCGCTCCCGGCTACCCCGATATCGAGTTTGCCGCTCGGTTGAGAGACACGGTGGGTCACGAACGCGTCATCGCCGCAGTGGATAGCCGCCACGGCAATGTCGTGACCAAGGGGTGGACCGAAGCCGTGGACCTCCGCGCTGCGGACGCGGCCCGAGCCCTGGAGCCGTACTGCGGCGAGTTTCTCTATACCCACGTGGATACCGAGGGGTTGATGGAGGGCATCGACCTAGCATCGGTCATGGCCGTCCGTGAAGCCACAACGCGTCGGGTCACCGCCGCGGGGGGGATCACGACCCTCGAAGAAATTCGCACGCTTGACGCGGCGGGAATCGATGCTGTCGTGGGGATGGCAATCTATACTGGCCGACTCTCGTTGGAGGAGCTCTCGTGAACCGGAGGCAAACATGGGATCCTGATCAGTATGCGAGGGAAGCGCGGTTCGTGTCAGACCTCGGAGCGCCGGTCGTGGACTTGTGTAAGGCCCAATTCGGAGAGGACGTCCTGGACCTTGGTTGTGGCGATGGGGCACTGACGGAGCGGTTTGTCGCGGCGGGCTGCCGAGTCGTGGCGGTGGACTCGAGCCCCGAACAAATATGGGCGGCCCGCGGGCGGGGACTGGATGCCAAGATCATTGATGCGACCGAGCTCTCGTTTCACGAGCGGTTCGATGTGGTGTTCAGCAACGCGGTACTCCACTGGATCAGTGCTCCCGAGATGGCCGGCGTGATCGAGGGGGTGTGGAACGCCCTGCGGCCGGGTGGTCGGTTTGTGGCCGAACTCGGAGGACATGGGTGTGTGCAATCCGTCCGCGAAGGTTTTAAAGACGCGTTGACGACGCGTGGAATCGACGTTGCCGCGCATGACCCCTGGTACTTTCCAACTGCCGACGACTTCCACACGCGACTGGAAAGCAGAGGGTTCCGCATCGACTCGATCGCGACATTCCCTCGACCCACACCGTTGCGGTCAGATGTTACTCGTTGGCTCGAAATCTTTGCAAAGCCGTTTCTCAGCGCCGTGTCGGCCGCAGAACGCCGCGGACTTCTGGAGGACGTGCGAACGTTCCTGGAGCCGCGCTTGCGCACTGCCGAGGGGGTGTGGGTGGTCGACTACGTCAGACTCCGTTTCGCCGTGACAAAACCGCCGGCCACCACCTCGTAAACTATCATCTTCATGGCATCGCCGGCACCGACGCGACACTCGCGAAACTGGGTGTGGGCGTTTGCCACAGTCGCGGTTCGGGTTTTCTATCGGATCGAACGGGTCGGTCCACCGCTACCACCCGGCGGACTTCTCCTCGTCGCCAACCATCCAAATACGCTCCTCGACCCAGCGGTAATCCAGTCGACGGTGGGTCGCTCTGTCCAGTTTCTTGCCAAATCGACGCTCTTTCGGAGACACCCGCTCAGCTGGCTCGCAGGTCAGGCGCAATTCCGATCTACCGCTCAGAGGATGTGGCGAACACGACCCGCAATAGCGAGACATTTCGCGCGGTCCGGAAGGCGCTCGCAGACGGCAAGGCAATCTGCCTCTTTCCAGAGGGCGTCAGCCACGACCGCGGTTATCTGGAGCCGCTGAGAACGGGCGCTGCAAGAATGACCTTGTCCGCCGGCCGGAAGGGTCAGTCGGTCATCGTCGTTCCGGTGGGTCTCAACTTCGAGCATGTGTCGGCGTTCAGATCCCGCGTCACTGTGGTTGTCGGCAAACCAATCGAGTGGACCGACCTCATCGCGACAGCGGACCAAGATGAACCCACGGGTGTTCGCACCTTAACCGAGCGTATTACTCGGCACCTGAGACGCCTTGTCGTCGAAGTCGACGAGCGCCAGGACCTGCCGCTGGTCACTCGGATAGACCTTCTGTATGCATCGGCTCAGGACGTGTCGCGAGAACCGCGAGCCAGAATGGCGAGACGTCGTCTCATCGCTGACGGGATTGAGACCCTGCGAGAGCACCAACCGGAACTACTCGGCGCGCTCCTGGCTCGCATTGAGGCCTATGACGCTGGCCTCGAGCGTTTCGGTATTCGCGACCGCGACATCGATCGACGGATCACTACGGTTCGGACGTGGACCTTCCTCATCCGGGAGAGCGCTGTCGCCGCCGTCTGTATCCCGCTGGCGTGCGCAGCGCTCGTGGTGTTCGTCGTGCCCTATTGGCTGACCGGCCGCGTCAGCCGCTGGGCGCCTGGTCTGGCGAGTCGGGCCACCTAGAAAGTCACCACCGCCATCCCCATCTACGGACTATGGATCACGGCAATCTCAAGCCAAGTCGGTCGTACGGATACACGACAGCGCTGGTGACGACCCTTCTCCTGACAACGCTCGCATTCCTCGGTCTCGCGGCCTTTGAGCGTGAGGCGTCCGTCCTGCGTACGATACGCGCGTTTCTAGCGCTACGTCTGGCTCCTCTAAGAGCACGGGCAAGACTAAAGCGTCAACGCGATAGTCTCGCCACGATCCTCGAACAGGTCGCAGAGTGGGTCCGGGACGAAAGCAGTGCCCGTTGACTACAACCCAAGCTTACTGGCCATGTCGGCGAAATCGGTCGCCACCACGTCAAACGACGGGTCAGGCGTCAGATCGCGCTCAACGTTTGGTCCGTACTCGGTGGGACGCGGGACATACGCTGTTCGAAACCCTACCTCCGCCGACGCGAAGAGGTCACCTTTGTGCGCCGCCACCATCATGACTTGCGTGGGGTCTAGCCCCAACAGGTCAGCGGCTTTGAGATACACCTCTCGATCCGGCTTGTAGGCCTGAGCAAGCTCCGCCGACAACACGGCGTCCCACGGAATCCCGCCGTTCTTTGCCATATTGACCAGGAGCGCGACGTTGCCGTTCGAAAGCGACGCGAGCACATACCGAGTGCGGAGACGGGTGAGACCGGCCACCGCATCGGGCCACGGTTGGAGCCGATGCCAGACACGGTTGACATGGTCCAGTTCGGCTTCGCTCAACCCATCGAGCCCAAACTCTTCAACCAGGCCATCGAGAATCAACCGATGCAGATCGTCGATTTTCGTCCACGGGAGCTCGCCCCGCCGCACCCGGCCCATCGCCGGACCGTACCCTGCACGCCACCGGTCGGCAAACTCTACCCAGTCCGCGTCGATACCTTTTTCTGCACCCAGCGTCTTCATCGCGCTCGCAATTGACGACCGCCAATCGACGACAGTGCCAAATACGTCGAACGTCATCGCGCGGACGTCCGCGATCCGGTCCGATACCTCTTGACCGGCGCCGATGACGCGCCCGCCGGCGGGCAGAGCGACAATCGCCATGGCTGAGGCAGCGCGAACAAATTCGCGGCGACTCACGCCGTCTACCTCAGTATCTTCACTGCGTCTGCTCTTACTCATAGCCAATCTCCTTGAGTGCTCCGCGCTCCGTCCATGCATGTCGACACTGCCTGAGTGTCGCCTAGCAGCCCCTGGTGAAAGTCCCGCTGCAGGACTTTCACCAGGGGCTGCTACTCCGCGCCGAGACTTAGTAAATTCGCCAGCAGCTCGTACGCGCCGGTCGTCCCCGCCGGAAGCTGACGCCACAATCCCAACCCCACATATATCCATCGGCCGGCACCGTATCTCGCCTCGACCAATGCGCCGCGTTTCGCGCCTGGATTCCACTCGAACGTATCCTCAAGCTCGACCAGGTCGACATAGGCCTCATCCTTCTCACCAAGAAAGTAGAGACCGCGCTCCTGAACCCACTCGTCCCACGTGGTGGGACCGATCTGATTTGGCCAGCCAAAGACTTGGTGATCGGCGGCCAGGATACGCACCGGCGCTTGCTCGGAGGTCACCCGATTTCGGCTGACCCTGGCGGCGTATGGCCCATATTGTGCGTCATTAAACTCGAATTTGTTGTATTGGACGATCAGAGTGCCACCCTGTTCGACATATTCGAGTAAACGGTCATTGTTCGTTCGGAGGTCCACTCGTCGCTCGTAAGCCCGCACGCCGGTGACAATGACATCGAACCGTGACAGATCGCCCCACGACAGCTCGTCCGCGCCGATCGACTCCAGCATCGCGCCGAGCTGCTCGATGGCCGGTGGCACGGCGTCGCCAACCCCGTCGACATAGCCCACGGTCAGCCCCTCTGCGAGCTCGACATCGAGGACTTTCATCGTCGTTTCCGCGGCGCGCACGATGTGCCGGCGCCCGACATGCGGGTACTCCACCGTCTGATAGCCGGCATCGTAGCGAACACCTGACATATCCACATACGCCCCGATCGTGTATTCGCCGGTCTCGGCATCGCCGGGGCTGACGACAAATCGCGCAGTGAGTGTCTCGTCTTCCCGACCAAGCCGCACCAACGCGGACTGAGGACTGACCGACCATCCCTCGGGAAGGTCGAGACCGACCTCGCCTTCGACGGGTCCAGGCCACGCGTTGGTCACCGTCACCCGGATCTGACGCTCGTCACGCTGACCGCTTGGCGATCGCGGTATGACGGCAATCCCCGGCGCCGTCTCGACCGCCAGTCTGGGCACCACTCTCAGGGCAGTCCGTTTCTCTCCTGTAAAAACGTCGTTGCTATACCGATACTGAATCGGGCGCGACAGCTCGAGCGTCTGGCCAGCGATTTCGACCGTAAAGGTGGCGACAAAAGGAGTGGGCCTGAACGGCGCGCCAAAGGGAACGTCTGGTTCAAACTCGTAGCGCGCGAACCCCGGGACGTGGGTCCAGTGGATATTGGTCGCAACGGCGTCAGCGGGTAAGACGACTCCGCTTTCACAGCGATACGTTTTCCCTGCCTCGACGATTTCGGCGTTACACGCGACGGCATCGCTCTCGAATCCGCTCAGTCGCAGGTCGTGCACCGCAACCCCGGTATCGCCGTGGTTGGTGACGGTAAGTGTCACGGTCACCGGCTGCCCGGCGGCGACCACACCGTCGTCAGCCACCGCATCCAGACGAAGCCGATACGCCAGGATGGCGGCTCGCTCCAGCTGTCGTTCCTTGGCGACCAATCGAAAGTCGATTTCCCACGCTGCGTCCGGAGAAATCCCTTCGGACGGGAGACCCGCTCGGAGCTCTCGCACGAGGCCGAGGGCAGACGTCACGGAATTCTGAATGACATTGGTCTGGCCCACGCCAAACGCGTCGAGCGCGGCGCGCGTGGTCTCGGCGATCCGGGTCAGGGCTTCGGTCAACGATTCTGACACCGTTGGCCCGGCAAACCGCCCCAGCCCCTCGATAGACGTATCTATGCCCTCGAACAGATCGGTTTCGTCACGCGACAGCTGACCGGGGATCGTCGTGCTGGCCAACTGATAACGCGCTTCGGGTGGCCCCGGGAAAGACATCATCGACGACATCCCTTGACATTTGTGCATCGCACGCGCGTCACGACCGATCTCGGCATACGTCCGTCCGAGCACCGGGTCGTAGCCGGAGAGATCGACACCCATCGAATCTTCGGGCGGCGCCGTCCCACGAAACAGATACTCGAAGCCGGCGAAGTAGTAAAACTTACTGGCCTGCCACGGGCGAAGGCCTTCCGCGATCTGCTCCGGAAACCGCGAAGCGTCACCGGCGGCGTGATACGCCTCGTGCGCGATGATGGCCGAGGCCTGATGATGCTGCCCACCTCCGCGCCCATCCGGGCTCAGTCCGGTCACGACCTCGGGCCGGACTCTTCGGATCATCCGGACAAAGTCCCCAAGGATCTCCGTCCGCCCCCAGCGCTCAAAAGTCTCTTCTCGGCTAAACGAATAGCCAAAGTCGACGGCGCGGGTGAAAAATTGCTCTGCTCCGTCAAGACGGTGCGCCGCCAGCAGCTCCTCGGTACGCAGCACCGCGAGCGCGTCAAACAGCTCGGCCCCGATCTCGTTCTGACCCCCATCACCGCGCGTCGCCGTGACCAGCACCGTCCGGTGCCCTTGGCCCTTGGCAAGCTTGGCCAAAAGGCCGTTGCTTTCGTCATCTGGATGGGCCGTGGCCATCATAAAGGTGCCGACGCTGTTTATTTGCCGCAGCACGACACCCAACTCCACACGCTCCGTCCCGGGTTGCACGGGCTGCGCAAGCACCGCGGTGTGTCCGAAACCGAGCATGGCGACGCCCAAAAGCGTGAGTTGAAGACGCATAAGTTGAAGTATAGCGTCCGGGCTGGACCCCATACCGGTACTAGTAGCGTGTCGCGGAGGGTTACGACGACCGAGCGGCGCTGGGTTTGTCAAGGAGTTGGCGGTAGTACGCCTCGTAGCGAGGAACCACTTCTTCGACGCAGAACTGCTGATGAACGGTCTTGAGCGCGCCGGCCGTGATACGGTCGCGCAGTTCTGGGTCGGTCAGGAGCTGGACCCCACTGTCGGCCATCGCGTCGAGATCGTCGACGTCGTGAAGAAACCCCGAGACGCCGTGCTCGATCACTTCGGGGAGCCCGCCCACTCGCGACGCCACCACCGGTACGCTACACGCCATCGCCTCCAGAGCCGCCACGCCAAAGCTCTCCTCTGACGACGGGAGGAGAAACAGGTCGGCGATCGACAACAGCGGGACAACGTGTTCTTGCTCGCCCACCGCGTCGACATCATCGCCGACACCCATTTCTCGGGCGACCCGACGCGCCAGCGGCAGGTCTGGACCATCGCCGACCAACAAGAGACGCGCGGGCAGGCGGGCGCGTATCCGCTGAAAGATCTCGACCAGTGCCTTTGTCCGTTTCACAGGTCTGAAATTGGACACATGGACGATGAGCTTCGTGTTCGGACGTTCTCCTCGATATCGAGCGGACAGACGCTCATCGGCGACTCGACGATGGAGTTGACAATCAAGGAAGTTGGGTATGACCTGGATATCGGCGGTGACCGGCAGCTGTCGATAAGTGTCCTGCCGCAGACTATCCGAGACTGCTGTCACCCCGTCTGACCGGTCGATACAGAAAGCCGCCGTCTCCGAATACGACGGATCACTGCCAATGAGCGTGACATCGGTCCCATGGAGGGTCGTGATGACCCGAGGGACACGGGTCGTGTCCGATGCCGACAAGATCTGTCGGGCGAGATACGCCGCCACGGCGTGGGGGATCGCATAGTGCGCGTGGATAATGTCGAGCTCGAACTCACGGCTCACCTCAACCAGCTTGTTCGCGATTGACAGAAGGTATTGCGGTTCCCGAAAAAGCGGATAGCCAGGCGTCTTTACCTCGTGAAACACCAGTCCCGCTTGAAATTCGCCGAGTCGAAACGGTGGGTCCGTACTGATGAGACGCACTTGATGACCACGGCCCGCCAGGGCCTTTGCAAGCTCTGTGGCGACGATTCCACTCCCGCCGACCGATGCGTAACAGACGATGCCTATGTTCATGACTTCATCAAGCTTCGTCGGACAAGCATGCTTTTGACAACCACACCCTCGGCGTACTGCGTCCCCACCTGAGCACCAAAATGGGCGTCGCGAGCTTCGATCATGCCAAGAAAGCCGGTGCCAGTCAGTCGTGTCTCCACTGCCTCGTCACCACTTGGCCGAAACTGCGTCGAGTGGCAGGCAAGGGCTGCTCGTTTGCGCTCATACGCCGCGGTGACGTCGATGACAAATGAGGGTGGCGCCATATCGTTGATGAAGTAGTAGCAGGTCCAGTCGGGTTTCCAGGCATCGCCGTCAGCCGGATAGCGCCGAAGGCCAGCTCGAAATACCGCTTCGGTCAGCGCGACGCTGGCGGCTTCGTGATCGGGATGGCGATCTCTCCAGTACGGCACGGCCACGGTCCGCGGTCGAGATGCTCGTATCAACTCGGCCGCCGCGCGAACCTGGTCCTGCTTGAGGTCGGGACGACCGACTCCGCCATCGGGCCAGCCAAGATTGAGCCTCCAGGCCGCCCCCAATACTGCGGCTGCCCGGTTCGCTTCGGCCTTTCGCTCGTCGACCGTTCCATTGCTCCCGAGCTCACCACGAGTCAAGTCGCACAACCCGACGGAACACCCCAGGTCGACTTGGTTGGCGACAGCACCGCCCAGACCGATCTCGATATCGTCGGGATGGGGGCCAAAGGCGAGCAGGTCGACGGCGGTTGGATTGACCATCTCTCGCGGACGTTCTTCACACGACGGGTCTCGACTCATAGTAACCCCACAGTTCGCTCGGGGTGATCCGATGGTCTGGTCATCCCTCGGCCCGGGACGACCCAGCGCAGCGATCCCTGATCGAACAGCAGCGATACGACGCCATCGACTGGCTCGAACGCACTCGCGCCACGCTCGTCCGCCTTGACGAAGACATTGCCGACATTCACGAGGAGACCCGACAAGCCGGTGCCCCGCCGGGATGGCTCAGAGACTAGCGCACCCAGTCTTACCGTTTCCCCGAATACTCGAGCATCTGCTGCGTGAAATCGAGCGGGTAAGAAATACTCACGTCGACGATCTTTCCGGCGCCGCGCACCGGTTCGAGCTTTGGCATCACAAACCCGGTGTACGACGGAAGGTCGACCCGGGCCACGCGCTCGAGCACCTCGTCGCGAAGCGCGGGGTCGAAATGTATGCCATACGACTCAAACAACTGCTGCGCGGCGTCATAGTCGCCCTCGGATTTGATGCGCTGGACTTCGGCTAAGAGGATCGCCACGCCCTCGCGAAACGCCGCGGCATCGGTCATGACGTAGTACGTCTTACCGTCTCGACCGCGCACGTCGATAGCGCTCGTGTTGTCTCTGATCCAGTGGACAATCATTTGCCGATTGCGCATGTGATCCTGTTCAAGCTGAGAGCCTTCCCGAACTCGCCGCAGCTGGAGAATCGCGTTTCGCGTGTAGGCCTCATACTGTGTGCGCACGATCTCCTCGTGGTCCACTGCCGGTACCAACCCGAGTTCCACCAACTTGGCGTCTGCGATGAAATACAGCGCGACGAGGTCCGCGCGGCTCTCTTCGAGTGCGGAGTAGTGCTCCTTGATAAAGGCTTGGGGGTTCCCATCCAAGCGGTCGTCGATGAGCCCCGAGGCGTGCCCGATCACCTCGTGCATGTTCGTGTTGAGTTCGCTCGCCAAATTGCCCCATCGTTCTAACCGAATCGCCTCGTCTTCGTCCCAGGCGAACTCGCGCCGATACGCGCCGGGACTGGAGTTGTCATAGGCCTCGACAACATTTGACAGCGACACGGACTTGCTCCCGTATTCCTCGCGGACGCGTGCGTCGTTTGGCAGATTGATCCCCACCGGGGTCACCGGGCCGGACTCGCCAACCTCGACCACGACATCGATAGCGTTGGCGGTGATGCCCCGCACGCCTTGCTTTCGATACTTTGGATCCCAGGGCATCCGGTCCTCAAACCACTGCGCGTTGTCGGCCAATCGTCTGATTTCCAGGGTCTTCTCCGGATTGACGTAAAAGACCAGGGCTTCCCACGAACCTTTAATGCCCCGCGCATCCATGTAGACCTCGGTGAACCCGTTGATGGTGTCAACGGGAGAGTCCTGGTCCGCAACCCATGCGATGTCATACGCCTCGCGGTCCGACGCCTCCCCCGTGCGATACCAGGCAACCAGTCGGCGCAGCGCCTCAGCCATCGGCTGCGTCGCGTAGGGTATGGCCGCCTCCAGGTGACCTACAACCTGTGTAAGTTCGTCGCTGTAGCGGCCACCGACTCGATACACCTCTTCTACGAGCTCGCCATTCCGCTTGACCAGGCGGGAGTTCAGCGGAAACCGCTCGACGAAACCGTTGGCGCCATCGTCTCCGTCCGGAGCCACATCGGCCATCGACACCCCGTCATACAGGTTGTTGGCGCTGGCGCTCAAGATGTCTTGACCGGTCGGGGGCGTCTTGTTTGTGACGACGCTATCTACGTCAGGGTCAAAGAACAGCCGAGCGAGTCGTTCCAACCACTGTGATCTGGTCTCACCCTCCGCCGTCGGAAACTGAGCGCCGGCAGACGTCGCTGCGGCAACGGCCTGCGCAAAAGCATCGGGCGTCATATTCAGCACGAACTTGCGCGCCGTGAGGTTGTTGAATGGACCGGTATTGATCCAGAACAACTTCGTATAGCGGTGGATTTCCTCGAGCGCCGCGGCATCGACCCCGTCGGCGTGAGTCAGGATCTCTTCGAGGACCTCGCGCATCTCGAGGTTGTGGGCATATCGCTGGTCGTAATAAATGTCTCGTCCAGCCAACGCCGCTTGGTACAGGTGCCAAATCAAGATCTTTTCCCGGAGCGCGAGCGCTTCGAACCCGTCGGCGTACAGTTGGACGATTGCCGCATCGTCGACCCGCTCCAGAAGGTATTGGCGTGGTTCCTCCGGTGCCTCGCCTGCCGTTTGGGCACGCGTCTCCCCGGCGGCGTTCGCCGTGCCAGCTACTACTGTCATCAGGACGACCATCAGCCCCTTTCGCATAACTCAGTCCTCGGAAAAGACATCGAGATGTCGAGACGCCAAGCGAGTCGGCCGTCACCAGCCGCCCGCAGACCCGGCTTTTTGCTAAGCTGTTGATTATAGGCTGCCGGTAAGGATCAACGGCTCGCTGTCACCCGTTGCACTATCCGTTTCCGCCCTCGAGAAAGAAGGCCACGATCATGATGACGATGACGAATGTCGCGAGCCTTGATGGTCATCGTAGACAACGAGCGGGCCTCGTCACGACCCTCGCGATATGCGCAATGACGTCGTTGCCAATTGTCGCCACGGCTCAGACCACGCAAGAAGCGGCAGAGAACGGGCGCCTCACTATCGACGAGATCTTCGACACGGCCGAGCGGATACGGGTGGGTGCCCTTCCCCGCATCGCCCGATGGCTCGACGACGATTTCTACCTGGAGCGGGCGGCACGGTCTGATGGCGGTCCTCTGCTCAAGGTCGAGGCGACCACCGGCGCCCGAGCACCGTTCATTGACGTGACCGCAATGAAGACAGCCCTAGAAAACCTCCCGTCGATCGACGAGGCCGACGCCACGCACATGGTGTGGCAGGCGGAGCATCTGCTGAGCCCAACCTTGGGCGGGATTGCCGTCAGCCATGACGATGACCTGTACTACTACGATTTCACAACCCAACGCGCGGCCCGCCTCACGAACACGCTCGAACGAGAGGAAGAGCCGTCCTTTAGCCCCGACGGATCCCGTATCGGGTTTGTGCGGAACCACAATCTATTTGCCGTCGATGTCGACCCGCCGCAGGAATACGCGCTCACAACTGACGGCGCACCGAGGGTGAGAAACGGTCAGCTCGACTGGGTCTATCAAGAAGAGATCTACGGCCGAGGCCAGTTCACGGGCTATTGGTGGAGCCCCGACTCGACGGGTATCGCCTACTTACAGCTTGACGACACCGATGTACCAGATTTCACGATCGTCGACACCATCTCGTATCACCCAGCTGTCGAGCACTGGGCATATCCGAAAGCCGGCGACCCCAATCCCGGGGTGCGTCTGGGGATCGTTCGGCCCGACGGAGAGCCGACAGCCTGGGTCGACCTCGACGAGTATGCCGACAGCGAGCCATTGGTAGTAAGCGTCGAGTGGTCGCCGGACAGCCGGCAGGTGGTGTTTCAAGTCCAGAACCGGGAACAGACATGGCTCGACCTGAATGTCGCGACGCCCGACGGTCGTTCGACGCACGTCCTGCGGGAAACAACGGAGGCCTGGGTCAACGTCACCGGTACGCCATTGTGGCTCGGCGACGGCTCCTTCTTGTGGCTGAGCGAACGGACGGGTTGGCAACACATTTACCACTATGGAGCGGATGGCTCAGAACGCGGAGCGGTGACGAGCGGCTCTTGGGAGGTCCGCCAGCTGCACGGCGTAGATGAACAAAACGGCTGGGTGTATTTCTCTGGAACGGAGCGGAGCTACATTGGGAGCGATGTCTACCGCGTCCGTCTCGACGGGAGCGCGCTCACCAGGCTGACCGAAGCCGAGGGCACGCATCGCGCCCGATTCAACCCCGGGTTTACCAGATTTCTGGACACCTGGAGTGACATCACGACACCACCCCGGCTCACGCTTCGAGCGTCAGACGGGGAAGAACTCGCCGTCCTTGGCGCCAGCGACACGTCGCCGCTGACGGACCATCGCCTCTCGTCACCCGAGTTTTTGGAAGTGACGAACCGCGACGGATTCGTCATGAATGCCATGATGCTGAAACCGACGGGTTTCGATCCGACGGTCCGGTATCCCGTCTACCAGCACGTGTATGGCGGTCCGCATATTCAACGCGTCCGCAACGCCTGGGGTGGCCAGACCTATCTTTTCTGGCAGCTTCTCGCTCAGCGGGGCGTGGTGGTGTGGGTGCTCGATGGGAGCACAGCGAGCGGCAAGGGCGCGGTCTCGACGTGGCCGGTCTATCAGAATTTTGGTCCGCTCGAGCTTCGCGACCTCGAAGACGGAGTCTCGTGGTTGGCGGAACAGCCATTTATTGACACCACTCGTATTGGTTTGGAGGGCTGGAGCTACGGCGGGTTCATGGTGAGCTATGCCCTGACGCACAGCCAAAGCTTTACGATGGGTATTGCCGGCGGGTCCGTGACCGATTGGCGTAACTACGACACGATTTATACCGAACGGTATATGCGCACGCCTCAGAACAATCCCGACGGTTATCGCAGAAGCTCGCCTCGTTTTGCGGCCGCCAATCTGCACGGTGACCTGTTGCTGATCCACGGCACCATGGACGAGAACGTGCACATGCAAAATACTCTGCAGTTCGCGTATGCGCTTCAGCAGGCAGGAAAACCGTTCGACATGATGGTCTACCCCAAATCCCGGCACCGCCTCGAGGGCCCGGAACTCGAGAAGCACCGTCACCAGACGATGCTGAACTTCGCCATGCGACATCTCCGGCCCACAACGCCAGACCCAAATCTGACGTCAGGAGGAGTCCAGTAACAGCCCCGCGGACCGCGCCTATTGCCCGACCACGCTCACGACAGACGGCGTAGAGATTGAGCCAGGCCGTAGACTCGAAACTGAAGATCGGTAGATCGACAATGCCACGCCTGATCGCACATCCGACCGTCGTCGCCTCCGCGGGCAACAAGCCAAAACGAATAGAAGAGTATGTCGATGCCGTCAATACGGACGAGACACGCCTCAGTGTGGCGAGGATGACGTCGCCCTCTGATTGGAAGGGAACCCAGGACAGTGCCCGCAGTTCGACGAAGTGACCGTCGTCCTACGCGGTCTATTGCGTGTCGAGCACGAGAACGGAGCATTCGGTGTTCATGTCGGGCAAGCCATGATGGCCGGCGCCGGCGAGTGGGTCCGTTACAGCACACCGGAGGCGGCCGGCGCTGAATACATCGCCGTCTGTGTACCGGCGTTTTCCCACAATACAGTCAACCGGGACGACCAGACACGATGCAGTCTCGTCCACTATGACCGAGATATCTTGCACAGATCTCAGGCGAGGCATCGCGAGGAATCACTGACTGCGCACACTGGCCCGGCGTTTCATTTTCGCGCCGGGTAAAACGCGGCACTCCACCCGAAAGCAATCAGGTCACTGGCCGAAGCGAGCGACGAAAGGGAAGGTGAGATCCGCTTAGGACTGAGTCGCGGCCGGATGTGAGACGAGCGGACGGAGCATCTCGTCGATCAAGAAAACGTCCGTCAGCAGGGCCCGCAAATGGATCATCGCGTTGAGATTGTCGACCATTTGCGAGCTAATCGCGCTTTGCGCCATCACCAAACGAATCGCCGCCAACGCAGCAGATGCGTCGCGGCGCAAAACCTCGATAAACGCTAGGTGCTGCTCTCGACCGGACACGTTTTCCTCGTCTACGAGCTTAACAAACAGATCCCCGAGTTCCGGAACGGCGGTCTCGCACCGTCGCAGGAACTCGCGAATCTGCCCAGTCGACTTTGTCGCTTGCTCGCCGGACACACCCTGCGCGGCGTAGGCGAGGAAGAACTCGTAGCTCTCCTCCACCGTATCCACCCGAGCCTTTAGCTCGTCGGCTGCACTCACCCGGCGGCGGCCTTCGCAGCGGGCTTGGCGGGCGGTCCTGGTGCCGGTGTCCCCGGCTTTGGCGTCGTCGGTGCTTGGAGCACCCAACGAGTGGGATCGTGATGACCGAGGTACTGATCTCGATCAACAGTTCCCGTAATCATTGCCTTGGTAAGCCAGATCTTGTCGGGCCTGACAGCAAAGTAAATATGGGTCAGCGTGAGCATGACAAACACTGCGGACAACACGCCATGCGCGACGTAGACCATTCCCCACGTATCAGCGGTCAGCAGATACGAATTCCTCTCGAACAGCGGTTGTTCGATTCGGAACATCATGACGGCGCCCGTGCCGATAACGACGAGACCGGCGACCATTACGGCGAAGTGGTAGAGCTTGTGATCAAGCGGGTACTTCCCGTGTTTCGGTACCGCCACGTCCTGTCCGAGCTGGCGTTTCATCCTTTTTATCGATTCGGCGATATCTCGAGGACCGATCCAAATCGACCAGAAGTCAAGATAGAACGTTGAATGGATAATGTGAAAGAGGATAGAAACGGTCAGGAGAATACCCGAGACCCAGTGAGCTGTCAGCCACGCAAACTGAACCCCGACCACCGGAAAGAAGCCGGTGACAAGCAGGGTCAGCATTGAACTGGCCATGATCCAGTGAAAGATCCGAGCGACGCCGGTGTGCCTTACGATCTTCTCCGGCACCGCCGCCGCCGCTGTGGTCTGGGCCTCAGTCGGACTTGCGCCAGCTCCTGCCGCGCCAGCTGCCAGCTTCGGCAACCAAACCGCCGCATAGATCAGATGAAACACGATAAACGCGATTCCGGCCCAGAAGAAGAGATATAGAACATCCCAGCCGACGCGTACGAGTGTCTCCTGACCCCAGGGGTCATTGCCCCACTGCAAGAGTTCCATATTTGCCTACGCCTCGACGCCGCGAATCGACCGCATCACCAGGTTGCGAAGCAACGGCACTTTGTAGCCGTTGTGCGCCAAAGGCGTAACCCCTTGAATCGCTACCTGTCCGGCCCGCGCCGCCGTTTCCGCCGTCGCCGCCTGGCCTCGGACTGTGTCTTCGACCGCCGTAAGCCGGACCGGTGTCGGCGCAATCCCGTTCGCGACGACCCGGACGTCTTCGATGACGCCGTTCGTCACTTTGAGCGCCGTCGCAACGCTACCAAGCGCAAAGTCCCACACCGCGCGGTCGCGACTCTTCTCAAAGTAGAACTGCGCGCCGGCCCATGTCGACGGAATCCGGACCGTCGTCAAGAGGTCGCCTGGTTCCAGCACGGTCATCCGTTCGATGTCGACCTCTGGGCCCACAAAGAACTCGCTGGCCGGTACCACCCGCCTGCCGGTGGAGCTCACAATCACCATCTCGGCATCCAGCGCGATCAGGGCCGGTGCGGTATCAGACGGATTCACCGCCACACACCGACTCGCCCCGGTGATGCAGTGCTCCCGGTTCATCGCCGTCGGCGTATCCGCATAGCAGATGTTGCCGCCAGCGCGGTAGCAGTTCCAGCCGTCCCGGTAATACCAGCACCGAGTGTCTTGGATTACGTTGCCGCCGAGTGTGCCCTGATTCCGGATCTGCGGAGAAGCCACGATACCGGCCGCCTCGGCGAGCAGACCATACTGGTCCTGCACCGCCTCGTGGCCCGCGATCTCGCTCAGCGTGGCCATCGCGCCAATCTCTAGGCCCGAGTCCGACGAGCGAATCTCTCGGAGCTCCTCAATACCACCAAGGTCGACCACGACCGACGGTCGTTTCACTCGGTCTTTCAACCAGTCCCACGTATCCAGCCCACCAGCCAACACCCACGCACTAGCTCCGTGTTGACGGAGCATTCCCAGCGCGTCATCGACATTCGTCGGCTGGAAGAGCTGGAAAGCCGGCATGTTGTCGCGTATCACTGCCATTGGTTTTCTCTCCCTTTATTCCTACGTCTGTCGATCACGAATGCGCCGCAAGCTTGTTGACCGCGTCCGGCAGGCCTTCGAGCCGAGTCAGAATCATGTCTCTCATTATTGGAGTCCGGTTGAAATACACATCGCCGAGTGCATCGGCAATCGCGCACTGAACCGCGCCACAACCGGCACCCTGCGACGGCTCACCGATACCGCGAGCTCCGAGCGGGTTGAACGGATCCGGCGCGTTCGCGGCGACCCAATCCATCTCGGCCTCGTGTGGCACATCGAGTATGGTCGGGGGTCGATTCGAATAGAACCGCTTCGACACGTGGAGACCCCAGCGGCGGTCATATATCCACTTCTGTCCCAGCGCGACTCCAAACCCTTGGATACCACCGCCGTGCAACTGCGCGGCGAACGTTCGGGGGTTCACGATCGTCCCCGCATCAGACGCCACCTTGTAGTCCTTGAGCGTAACCGCACCCGTCTCGGTATCGACCTCAACCTCCGCAAAGCCGATTGCATAGGACATATTCCGACCACCAGTGTCGAAGTTGTCCTTGGCAATTCCCATCAGCCCGATCCCTGCCAGGGCCTGGCCCGCGTTGGTGGTCATCTCGTTGATGTCTTCGGGAAGTTCGTGGCCGTCGAACTTGCCGCCGATGGCAAGGGCTCGGTCCGCCGCACGGGCAAAGCTCAAACCTTGCGACCGGTTGCCACGCCGGAAGACGCGACCATCAGCTACGTCGTAGGCATCGGCGGAACCGCCGAGGTCGAGAGCGGCAATCTCTTGAAGCTTACGCTTGGCGTCGAGTCCAGCCGCCCAGTTGGCACGAGTGTGAGCGTGGGTCGTCATCGAGCCCGCCTGCACAGAACTCCAGGGCAGATGCTTACTCGTGTCGCCCCAGATCACCTCAGCTTGATCCCAGTCAGTCTGGAGTGCTTCCATCGCGGCCCGCGCGGTGTCAAACGTAGACCCCGTGCCAAGGTTACCAACACCCTGTTGGATGTAGACCTTGCCATCGGGCCGAATGGTAAGCAGACCATCAACACCGGACACCCCAGCCGAGTAGCTACTAAGGGAAACACCGATTCCGGTAACCTTCGAGCCGTCTCGCTGACCGCTCTTGGCCTTCATCGCTTCCCAGTCAAACTTCTCGACCGCAGCGTCCACGGCTTCGCGCACAAACGCGCTCGACACGTTGCCCTGAACACCCTGGCGTGGTCGACCAAAGACCTGCTGCCCAACCGGCGCGTTTGTCTTCATCATCTCCAGCTGGTCGATACCAAGCTTCTTGGCAGCGTCCTGCATCATCGGAGATAGCATCGCGACGACTTGCACGCCGCCTGGTGCCCTTTGGGCCGCGCGAGGAGGTGTATTGGTGTAGACACTCAGGCCCCGCATACGCATGTGGTCTGGCGTATACATCAGCGACGCCTGGTCGCCGGCAGACAGGAAGTCGCCGGAACGCCCGTAGGGTCCGCCGTCCTGAACCGAGAAGATATCCATCGCGATTAGCGTGCCATCGCTGCGGAAACCAAGCTTGATCCTCGAGACGATGCCCGGACGCGCACGACCGATAAAGTTCTCTTCTTGGCGGTTGATCCGCATCATGACCGGCTTGCCGGCCTTCTTTGCCAGCAACCCCGGAATACCGCTCTGGATCGAGCCAGCAATCTTACTTCCGAAGCCGCCACCGCAATACTCGGCAATCACCACGACGTCTTCGGGTGCGACTTCTACCCAGCGAGCTGCAGCGCCATGGGTGCGGGCCGTGCTCTGGGTTGAACAGTGCATGTAGCACTTGCCGTTTTGCCAATACGCCATCGCCGTTCGGGTCTCGAGCGGCTGATGACCCGCGGACTGATGAAAAATCGTCTCATCGAGGACCAGATCAGCCTCGGCTAGCGAAGCCTCGACATCACCAACCTCCCACTCATCGGTAATTTCACCGTCGGTGGGCATAACGCCGTTGTCTATCTGCGCCCAGTCAACATCGCTCCACTTGATGTCGAGCAGGTCGCGGCCCGACATCGTGTTGCCTTCGAGCCGGGCGTTTGAGCCCCCCGGCCGCAGACTTTCGAGTGGGTCGATCGCGAACGGCAAAGGCTCGATGTCGATCTGAATCTTTTCGATCGCGTCAGCGGCCTGCTCTTCGGTCGCGGCGGCAATTGCCAAAATTGGCTCGCCCTCGTAAAGCGGCTCGTTTGTCAGCATCCGCTCTTCTGGCGCTTCTACCTCTGGCAAATCGTCGGCGGTCAGAATTGCTTCGACCCCCGGCATGGCCATGGCCGCGCTCGTGTCCACGCTCCGCACTCGACCGTGCGGCATCGGGCTAAGAAGCAGCTTTGCGAACAGCATGCCCTCCGCCCGAAAATCCTCGGCATACTTCGCCCGCCCCGTCACCTTCGCGACCAGGTCGGGTGTCGCATACTCTTTCCCGATCAGCTTGTAATCAGCCACGTCAGCTCCTCCGGGACAGCTCGAGCGCCCGTTCGGCCACGTTCAAAATCTTGTTGTAGTCCGCACAGCGACACAGGTTCCCAGACAAATGCTGCGCCGCCTCAGCGCGCGTCGCATTCGGCTGTTCTTCCACTAGTGACGTCATATTCATCACAAAGCCCGGCATGCAAAACGCACACTGGAAGCCTTGCTCGTCGATGACGGCTTGTTGCACCGGACTAAGTGTCCCGTCCGGGGCTTCCAGACCCTCAATTGTCTGAACTTCACGATCTCGCACTTGGTGCGTCAGCATCGAGCATGAGTAGTGTGGCACCCCGTCGACCAAAACCGTGCATGCACCGCATTCCGAGCGGTCGCATCCGATCTTGGTGCCAGTAAGCCCGAGCTTGTAGCGCAGTGTCGTCGCCAACGTCTCTTGCGGCACCACGTCTACCCGGCGCTGCTGCCCGTTGACTCGCAGGGTCAGAAGGCGTTCCACCGCGCCCGGGGCCTGCGCCCGCACCGTAGCGCCGTCCTTATAGACGTAACTCGATGCCGATACGCTCGCGCCCGTCGCGATAACGCCCTTTATGAAGGTCCGTCGGGAAAACCCGTCCGCATCCTCCACGACTCCCTGATGACTCTCGACTTCTGTTTGCACCTTAATCTGTCCTACGTCTCCCATGAGACGACCTCCTCTACGCGCCCGGCGCAAAGCCGAACGCAGAACACCTGGAGAGGGTAGCCTTACTCTCGAAGGCAGGAGTCTACCACGGATCTGCCGATGTCAAGTTCTAAGCTCTAAATCCTTATCGGAAACGTGGGTGACCTCTCGGCAAAGCTCAGGTCGTCCCGCGAACTTTCGAGCCCTTGATTCTATCTATAACTCATACGTATGATTGAAACGAACGTTTAAATAAATGGCGACGTCTTTGCTCGGCGAATTCGTCCAACGGCGTGGCATCTTCGCTGCGGCCGGAGACATCGGCCCAACGAAACATCGGGCGAAGAAACGCGCAGTGTGCGCACCAGACTGAGGGGCGAGCGTGGCAATAGACACAAAGGAAAGGATTCTGGACGTTGCAGAGCGTCTCTTTGCGGACTCTGGCTTCGCCACGACGTCGCTACGGGATATTACGAGTGAGGCCGGGGTCAACCTCGCCTCCGTGAACTATCACTTTGGGTCGAAAGAAGGGCTACTATCCGCGGTGCTTCACCGCCGGATTGGTCCAGTGAACGAGCGGCGAGTGGCGCGCTTGGACGAAATCGAGCGGTTCAAAGGACAAGACGCCGCGAAGGTGGACGAGATCTTGCGAGCATTTCTTACGCCGCCGTTCGAGTTGCGAGCTGAGTTGGGCGTGCGCGGTGCAACGTTCACCCGTCTGATGGGTCGTGTGCACACCGAGACAAACGACGAATTTCGCCAGTCGTTTGTCGGGCAGCTCAGCGTGGTCGTTGCGCGATTTACCCAGGCATTGCAGCGAGCGTTGCCATCACTCGAACCAACCGAATTGAGCACACGGATGTGGTTTCTCATCGGGTCGATGGCTTACACGATGATGTGGGGCGAGTCAGTCGGGCTTGGCGAAGGGGGAACGCGGGACCCTGAAACCGTCCTCGAGTCGTTAATCGAGTATGGCGCGGCGGGAATCTCCGCCCCGGCGCGAGAGCCAGTCCCCGTGCGGGCGGGCAGGAAAAGCCGAGGAGCAGGCGCGTGATGAAGTGGGCACATTTTTCTATGTTGGCGTGTGTCGCGGTCTTGACCGGCTGCGCGACCGCCCCCGTATTTTCCCCCCCGGTCCTCAGCGTTGGGATACCCGAAGAGTGGACCGGCGGCGATCTCGCGGTCGGTCAGGTCGACGTCGAGTGGTGGAACGATTTTGCCGATGTCGGGTTGTCCGCGGCGGTGGAGATGGCCCTTTCGCGAAACTTCGATTTGCAGGCCGCCGCTGCCCGCTTGGAACAGGCCGCTGCCGACGCGCGCGCGGCCAACGCCGCCATCCATCCCACCGTGCAGGCGACATACAACGGTTCTCAGCGCAGACAGAATTTTGTTGGCTTCCCAATTCCCGGGAGCGAGGACGAGGTCCTGACCACGACGTCGACAAATCACGGCGTCTCTTTGGACGTCTCCTGGGAAGTAGACCTGTGGCGCCGACTACGCAACGCGTCGGCGGCAACCTTGGCGGAATTGGAGGCGTCGGCGGCGGACCTACGTGCCGCCCAGCTCTCCCTGGCTGGCCAAACGACAAAGTCGTGGCTCGCAATCGCTGGAGCCCAGCAGCAGGTCGACCTATCTAATGAGTCGGTCGAGAGTTTTCGTGCCTCCGCCGAGCAAGTCCGCGGTCGTTTCGAAGTCGGCGTTCGACCGGCCCTCGACTTGCGTCTGGCGTTGCTGAATCTCGCCAACGCGGAAGCCTTGCTCCAGCAACGGCTCCAGCAGCTGGACGCCACGACCCGACAGCTGCAAGTCCTGCTTGGCGTCTATGCGAGCGGGAGTCTCGAGACGCCACAGGCCCTCCCATCGGTCCCAGCCGTTGTGCCGGCCGGACTTCCCGCCGACCTCGTTGGGCGGCGCCCCGACCTGGTATCGGCCGAGCGAGCGGTGGCGGCCGCTGGGGCCCGCGTTGATGTCGCGCGAGCCGATTTGCTGCCGCGTCTCAGCTTGACAGCTGCCAGCGGTACGTCGACGGATGGCCTTCGTTCGCTGCTCGATGGAAGCTTCGGCATCTGGAGTCTTCTGGGCAATGTGGTCCAGCCGATCTGGCAAGGCGGTCGGCTCCGGGCAGAGGTCGCTCGAACAGAGGCCCGCAGCGCTGAAACGCTGGCGGTCTATGCCAACGCCGCGCTCAACGCCTACGCCGAAGTCGAGACCGCTCTTGCGGCCGAAGACCTCCACCGTCGCCGTGTGGACCATCTGACGGAAGCAACCCTCCAGGCCCGGGCCGCCGAGCGACTGGCCGAGGAACGATATTTTCAAGGGCTCGACACCTACATCCCCGTTCTCGAATCACTGCGTTCTGCCGTAGCGGCGGAAGGCGAACTGATCGCGGCGCGGCGTCTCCGTCTCGAAAACCGGGTAGACCTCTACCTCGCGCTCGGCGGCGGATTCGAACAACTCGAGCTACCGATTCAGCTTCAGAACCCGGACACCGGTCCGAACGCGACAACCCGCACGCCCGTCGTCGAAGAAAACGCACAAGAGGAAGAGTGAGCGCTATGTTGATTCGAGTACTTCGCGTCCTGCTCCCGCTGGTCGTCGTAGGAATCGCGGTGTTGGCAGCCGCCGCCATGATCCGCAGTCGGCCCGACGTCGAAACCCAAACCCCGATAATTGCTCCACCGGGTGTCCGCGTCCACGAGGTCGCGCTCCACGAAGAGCAGGTGGCGGTCGTCAGTCAAGGAACGGTTCGACCCAGAACCGAAACGCAGCTGGTCCCAGAGATTTCCGGCCGAGTGACATGGGTCGCCCCATCGTTCGCAGAAGGTGGGTTCTTCAATGCCGGGGATACGCTTCTCACGCTTGACCCGTTCGACTATCAACAAGCCGTCGTGAGTGCGCGCTCGCAGCTGACGGAGGCGCGGCTTCGGCTTGCGACAGAGGACGCCGAAGCAGAAGTGGCACAGCGCGAGTGGGAGGAGCTTGGACGGGGCGACCCGCGCGCACTGACGCTCCGTGAGCCGCAACTGGAGGACGCACGCGCCTCAGTGGCCGCCGCCGAGGCAAACGTCGAACGAGCGCAACGCGACGTCGAACGAGCCGACATCATCGCCCCCTATTCTGGACGCGTGCGTACCAAGAGTGTCGACCTTGGCCAGTTCGTCACCCTGGGGTCACCGATCGCCACGATCTACTCCGTCGAGGCGGCCGAGATACGGTTGCCACTGCCCGATGGCGAGCTCGCCTATCTGAACCTGCCCCTCGCCTATCGAGGCGCCCAGAACCGGCGCGGTCCGGCCGTGACAATACGCTCGACCTTCGCGGGTTCCTCATACGAGTGGCAGGGCCGGATCGTGCGCACCGAGGGCGAAATCGACCCAGTGAGCCGGATGGTTCACGTGGTCGCCGAAGTCGCCGACCCCTATGCCGCGGGCGCGGACCGCAGTCGCCCACCACTGGCCGTCGGAATGTATGTCGATGCGGAAATCGAAGGCCGGGTCTTCGACGATGTCGCGGTGCTTCCCCGCGCGGCGCTCCGGGGGCAGAACCAGGTCCTGATCGTTGATTCGGCGAACCAGATCCACTACCGCGAGATCGACATCCTACGCAGGACGATCACGTCTATCTACGTGCGCGGTGGTCTCGAAAAAGGCGACCGAGTCGTCACGTCGGCCATCGACGCGCCGACCGAAGGCATGCTCGTTCAGGTCACCGACACGACCCGGCGTGAGCCACCAGAGCCGATAACTCGACCCGCCCCGCGACGTCGCCGCGGCAACGCCCCAACCGGCGAAGGGGTGAGACTCGTGAGTCCGCCCGAGGCCCCCCGCGCCGCGCTCTCACCACCGGCAGCGCCATCTCGCCCGTCTCCGCCGCCGCTTCCCGGTGGTGAGGCGTTGGCCCTGACGGATCGACTCGGGCAAATCCTTGTCATACCAGTACCGGCGGCCCTCCCGCCGACAGCCCCTGACGCCACACCGCCGAGTGCGCCGGCCACCGAGGGCGCTACCGATGGTGCGCGTTTGGATGAGCAGGCGTTTGCGGAAGGGCGCGGTCCGGATCCGTTCTCATTCTCCTTGGTCCGCGTTGCCGTCCGCGATTTTGCCAACGTCAGCCGCGCCGCGGCCGACGACGCGTTCGCCAAGACAGTCTCGGACGCGATTACCACTCGGCTTGGCGCGGTCTCCACCATCACGGTGGTCGCGTCTGAAACTAATGCGACGTGGGTTGTCATGGGTGGCGTGCAACGGGTCGGCGACATGGTGCGGATTACCGCGAACGTGGTTGACGTGGCTCAAGGCTCGGTCATACGCGCCCTCAAGTTCGACGGTTCGGCAAGCGACCAGGCGCGTCTTCAGCAGGAGGTCGCCGCCGGGCTCACCCAAACCCTGAGCACAAGATTTGCCCGATGAGGTCGCAAATCGGATGCGCCGCGACCGGGCGGACACCGGTTGGTCAGAGTCGGGTCGTCGCACGTCTCGACACGGTGCGGCGCCTACCGGAGACAGAGAAACCCGAGCCATTCACCGTAGTTCGAGGGTGAGCTACGGGCCTACTCGGGCTCCGAGATACGCGGGTTGCACAGCGGAAGCAGAAAGGGAAGCCTCATGAACGGGATGATTGCGTGGTTCGCAAAAAATCCAGTCGCAGCCAATCTGATGATGGTGTTCATCATCGTCAGCGGCGCGATCTCAATGTTGATCGTCAATTCCGAGGTATTCCCAGAATTTTCGCTCGATAGGGTCAGTATCGAGGTGCCATATCTCGGCGCAGCCCCCGAGGAAGTAGAAGAGGCGGTGTGTATCCGTATCGAGGAAGCGATACAGGGGCTCGATGGCATCAAGGAAATCACCTCGACCGCTTCAGAGGGTATGGGGCTTGTCCTGGTTGAGCTCGCGCTGGACGCGGATGCGCGCAAAGTGGTCGACGACATCAAGAGCCAAGTCGACGCCATCGACACCTTCCCGGTTGAAACCGAGAAACCGATCATCCGCGAGCTTGTCGCGCGGAACCAGGTTATCGATGTAGCGATCTCCGGGGCTGCTGACGAGCTCACGCTAAAGACTATCGCCGAGCAAGTACGGGACGACCTCTCGGCGATTCCCGAGATCTCGCAAGTCGAGATCACCAGTGCCCGTCCCTATGAGATCGCGGTCGAGGTTTCAGAACAAGCCCTGCGTCGTCACGGATTGACGTTTGACGATGTCGCGTCCGCGGTCCGCCGTTCGTCGCTCGACCTTCCCGGCGGATCGGTGCGAGCGGATAGCGGGGAGATTCTGCTGCGCACGGTCGGTCAGGCGTATCGAGGGGTCGAGTTCGAATCACTGGTCTTGATGACCCGCGCCGATGGCACTCGCCTGCATTTGAGCGACGTGGCCACCGTCATCGATGGTTTTGCGGAAACGGACCAGTCCGCGCGGTTTAACGATGACCCTGCGATTCTCGTTTCGGTGTTTCGGACCGGTGACCAGGGCGCTTTGGAGATCGCAGCTCTCGTGCACGAGTACGTCGACCGCAAACGGAGCATCCTGCCCGCCGGTATCGCCCTTTCCACGTGGCAAGACCAATCCGCGATCTTGAGCGCCCGGCTCAGCACACTCCTGCGGAACGGTTTTACCGGATTCTTGCTGGTATTCGTGCTTCTGGCGTTGTTCCTCGAGCTCCGCCTGGCGTTCTGGGTAAGCCTTGGCATCCCAATCTCATTCCTCGGCGCCATCATGCTGATGCCCGGGCTCGACGTGACGGTCAACGTGCTGTCATTGTTCGCGTTCATTTTGGTGCTCGGTATCGTCGTTGACGACGCGATCATCGTCGGCGAGAACATTCACACGCACCACGAGCGTCATGGCGACGGGATACGCGCCGCCATCGAAGGCACGCAAGAGATCGCCACTCCTGTCGTCTTTGCGGTACTCACCACGGTCGTGGCGTTCATGCCGCTGATGTTCGTGCCCGGGATGATGGGCAAGTTCTTCGCGGTCATACCGTTAATCGTCATCCCGTGTCTGCTCTTCTCGCTGGTCGAGTCTCTGAACATTCTGCCGGCGCACCTCGCCCATCTAAAGAACCGGAAGCCCGGCCCGTTTCGTCGGTTCCAGTTGATTTTTGCCAACGGGCTCAAGCGTTTTGTCCAAACGGTCTACAGACCTCTCATTGAGTTGGCCATCCAGTGGCGGTATCTCACCTCGGCGCTCTTCTTGTCGACCCTGGTGCTCACCCTGGGGATGGTGTTTGGCGGATGGACGAGCTTTCAGTTCTTCCCATCGGTCGAAGCGGACTTCATGTCGGCGTCGGTCACGATGCCGCTCGGTTCCCCGCCTTCTGTCACGTCAGCGGCTGTGCGGCGGCTCGAGGAAGGCGCAAAACGGCTCCGTCAGGAGCTCATCGACGACACCGGCGCCGACTACTTTGTCCATACGTTTTCCTCGATTGGTGACCAGCCGATGGCGTCACGCCAGGGTGGTTTCCAGTCCGTACTCAGCGTGTCGGCCGCTCACCTCGGCGAGGTGACGGTCGAGCTGATACCCGCTCAGACCCGTAACTTCACGAGTGAAGCGCTGGGGAACCGATGGCGAGAGCTGACAGGCCAGATACCCGAAGCGGTAGAGATCAGCTTCCAGGCGTCGGCCATGCAGGCGGGCGAGGATGTCAACGTCATGCTCGTCGGACCAAACATCGAGACCCTCCGGGCGGCAGCCGACGACGTCAAGAACCAGCTACGAAACTACGCGGGCGTATTTGCGATCACCGACTCGTTCGTCGAGGGCAAAGAGGAGATCAAACTCGGCATCAAGCCGGCCGCGCAGACGCTGGGTCTGAGCCTCGAACATTTGGGACGGCAGGTCCGGCAGGCCTTTTATGGAGAAGAAGCCCAGCGGATCCAACGCGGACGGGATGACATACGGGTGATGGTCCGTTACCCGGAAGACCAGCGTCGCTCGATTGGCGACCTCGAGAACATGAGGATCCGAACGCCGGAAGGCGCCGAAGTTCCGTTCAGTCAAGTAGCGGTCGTGGAACCCGGCCGGGGCTTTGCGACAATCAAACGTGTCGACCGGAATCGTGCCGTCAACGTCACCGCGGCCGTCGACGCGACGACGACATCTGCCAGTGCCGTCAATGCAGACCTGCAAGCCCGCATCCTGCCCGAGGTGCTAGCGCGTTACCCGAGCGTCTATTTCTCGTTCGAAGGGATGCAAGCGGAGCAACAGGAGGGCATCGCCGGCCTGCAAATGGGGTTTGGAGTCGCGCTCCTCGGGATCTTCGCGCTACTGGCGATTCCCCTCAAGTCATATGTACAGCCGCTCATCATCATGAGCGCGATTCCGTTTGGTCTCGTGGGGGCGATGTGGGGCCATTTGCTGATGGGTGTCACCGTCAGCTTTATGTCGATGTTTGGCCTCGTCGCCTTGTCGGGGGTCGTCGTCAACGACAGCCTGATCATGGTGGCGTTCATCAACAAGGGCCGCGAGGAGCATGGCAACATTCGGTGGGCCGTCCGGGAGGCTGGTGTGGCGCGGTTCCGCCCGATTCTACTGACGTCGCTGACCACGTTTTTTGGGCTGGTCCCTCTCATGGCTGAACGCAGCATGGAGGCTGAGTTTCTCTTGCCGATGGCCGTGTCATTGGCCTTCGGGGTGGTCTTTGCGACCGGAATCACTCTAATTCTGGTGCCCACGGCTTACATCGTTCTCGAGGACATGAAGCGGGGTATGCGGCAGCTGTGGGGGCGAGAGACGGAAAGCGATCGACATCGGACCGCGCCGACTCCCACCAAATCCGAAGCGCTCTCGTAGAACGCTCGCCCGGAGGGAACGCTTAGAGATCTCGGTCGACACCAAGAAACGCAAATTGGCGGGCCCGTGCCGCGATGGCGGCCGTGAGCATTGGACCAAAAACGACATGGGACCGAAGCTGATATTTTCGGCAAGCTGACAGAGGTGAGAGGTGAGTCCCACACATCCATCATCGTCGACCCCGCGGACGGCCGACTGCCATTCACCCAGGCCGGTCTGGGCCTGGTCGCGGTCGAAGCGAGGTGGGCCGTTCCCTCATCGGCGGCGAACGCAAGGTCGAGGCGGTGTTCGCAAGACCGGCGCGTTGCGCCCGACGACTGAGACGGCGGACTTTACCGCAGACGCTTTGGCAGGCGACCCTTGGCCCGAGTGGGTTCACGGCCGTTGAAGCGCGGCGGAGTCAAAGATGGAGAATGAGAACGGATCCGGACCGCGCCCTTCCGCAAACGCCTGCTCATCCAAACGCGCACCAAGGAGCAACGCCGGCAGGCCGTAGTTCCCTTCGTGGCATCGCGGCTCGTAGTAGATCCGGTTCTGCTGATCGCTCTGACGCTTCAGCTCCTGCCGGATGGTCCACGACGCCATCCACACCGTCGGATCCTCGATCGTCACCTCGTATTCGAGCGTGTCCTCGTCAATCCGCGTATACCGTTCGACGAGCCGACGGTTCTCGCCCGACCCTTGGAAGGGGAACTTGGGCGAAAAATTTGTGGTCTCGACGACCAACGTCTCGCCCTCCCAACGGCCACGTGAGTCCCCGTGCCGCAAACGGATCTGGCTCGGCGGATGACTCCCGCTCAGGTAGAAGACGCGCTGGAACCCCTGTCCCTGGCCGGTGTCATAGGCCATCGCGATGGAATCCTCGCCCTGCACGATGCGACGGAACCCGTTCAAATCGGGTGTGCGCCCCGACATGCACCGGTCGCCCAAACTCTGATCCTCGGGGCCGTCGTGGCGGTTCATGCGGCCCGCCGTATTGTAGAAAGGCGTCGCGTCGAATCTGCGTGGCGCCGGGGGCCCGTACTCTCCCCCGGCGCACGCGGGCGCATTGTTCCGACAGGATTCTGTGTTTCGCAAGAGCATGACGCGCCACGCTCGCTCCACTTCGTTCCGCCGCTGGGCCTCTCGCGTGCGGGCAGGAATCCTGCCGTTCGGTGGATCGACGACGAGCGACGTGCGGGGACCCGCCGGCTTCGCTGAAGTGTAGACAGTGTTGTACGCCCCGCTCACAAGCACCGAGGGGCGATCGAGCTGGACCTGGTCTCGTGCGGCTCGCTCTTCCGCAGTGGCGAACTCTCGTTCGCCGATCTCGGCCGCCCGTTCTAAGGGCGTGGAGTATACGTCGAGCCAGATGCCCGCCAGGTTCGGATGCCCCCACGCCGTCGCGCTTGGAGCCTGGCCCCTCACCGAAACTGCGGTAAGCTGCAGAAGCACCGTGACGGCTGTGAACACCGCTGCCACACCGAGCAATTCAAGTAGTCTTTGCTTCATCTCCCCACCCCCTGCTTTCGCAACACCCTTATATACCGACCGCCTCCAGCCTGGCCAGATTCTTTTGTAACAGGTTCTGCGCGCTCCCAAATTAATATCGACTGCCACTGCCTGGAGTCCCAGCAACGGAGTCTGGATCGAGTGGAAGCAGCGGCGGGTGTCCAAGACGTAGCCGACTCCCCATCATGAGCCTCATCGGCACGACCCGGGTGGCCATTGCTGGTGCAAAAGACCTTCCCAGTCTGCTGGACGATGACTGACGGCGTGGGATCTCGAGTGAAGACAGGCCGGGTCTAGCAGGCTGATGTAGTTCTCTATCAAGACACCTGAACGAGACGGGCCTATTGCTCGTGACTGAAGGGTGACGTTCGACAACCGCAGGCGCAACGCAATGTTGTTCCAGACTCGGATTCACGCGAGAATTTGGAATTCGAGAGCCCTACGTTACTGCGCCGAGCTCAGACGAGCTGGCGAAGGAGCGGCCCCAGACACCGAACCAATAGCTGCTACGGCCCGCTGAAGAGACAACAGATGTCGAGACGCCTTGTGTGACGTCAGAGCGCTTCCGGGCTGTCCGGACCCGCCGACAGCGTGCGGAGATGTTGACCGACGAAGTGCTTGCGGAGCACGGTCACCGCGATGTGCAGGACGCGCTGGTCGAGATCCGCCTCCAGGCCTTGGTGTGTCCAGACTGCGGCCATCGCCATGCGGGCGAAGCTACTAACTCTCGGCGGGAAAACCGACTGACGCTTGCGCCGGAGGTAGCAATGAACTTGTGGTGGCGGTCGGCCGCGGTGTTCGTCCTGCTCGGATGCCTCAGCAGTAGTGCGAGGGCCAACGACCTCGGTCCGCAAGACGTGCCCGACCAAGTGCCCGCCAACCAGGTGCCTGCCGACGAAGAACCGTTCCAGCAACAGTACCCGGTATTCGACTGGGGCACCGTGACCGACGTTCGATTCGCAGCGACGGGCGATGCTCTCAGCGTTCTCGATGGCGGACTCCGCAAGACCCGCTACGGTGCCGGTCCCGGGTCGGACCCGAGCGCACCGAGCAGGGCACAGCTGTTCCGTCTCTCCCAGCTGTCGTTCTGGATGGAAGCGCATGCGAGCGATTCGCTCGGAGTGTTTGCGCACGCCAACGTCGAGGCCGAGCCGGATATGAGGCAACACCGCGGTCGTGTCGATTTGGTTGAGGGTTTCGTGTTCTTTCGGCGGCAACTCAGCGAGCAGTTTCAAGTCGAGGGGCGAGGCGGCGCCCTCATCCCACCACTCTCGCTCGAGCACCCCGGGGCCGCCTGGACCACCATTTACACGATCACCCCGTCCGCGGTGAACAGCTGGATCGGCGAAGAAGTCCATATCACCAGAGGAGAGCTCAACCTACGCTGGACCGGTCTGAGCCAGGAGCTCGCCGTCACGGGCGCCGTAGGCCCACACGTGATTCCTCGCGGTCGGGGGGGCTCGTGGCGACGCGCCGCCGCGGGCGCCGTCTTGGCACCTGGAGGCCCGCCTGACGCCACAAGCGATAGGCTCGGTCCGCACTCATCGGGTGTCCTCGCCGCGCGAGAAAAATCCGGATCTTTCGGTAGCCATATCGCGGATACTGGCACGCGACCAGCTTCTTGAGGCGTCCGTTCTCCAGCTACCGCAGCCGTTTCACGTCCGCTGGTGCCAGTGTCCCGAAGTGTTTCCGCCAGCTGTAGATCGTCTGCACGCTGACGCTATGTCGTTTCGCCACCTCGGGCACCGGCCGCCGATCCGCCTCGCGCAGGATCGTCACCATTTGCTCTTCGGTAAACCGACTCTTCTTCATGGCTCCTCCTGCGTCGGAGGACGCCATTCTCTCAATCTTCAGCTGGTCCGAAAAACGGCAGGCACGTCACCGCCTAATCCTTCCTATAGACCTCGGCCGCGCACCGTACCGACATGCCGTCGGTGATCCATATTACCCGGCAGTACGAAAACAATCGAGCAGAGGTCTCGCATCAACCGACGCGGCAGCGAGATCGCCGGTTCAAGTCGGCCGCCTATCTGGCTGCATCGGCGCTTCCGGCAACTTCACCATGCTGTAGTGCAGCAACACCGTGGCGCTGCCGGGCCGCATCCTGCGTCGGCGGGTCGCCGTTTGTGGCCCCGAGGTGGGACCAGAGGGCGGCGGCAACGTGTAGGTGTGCGTCGTCTTCACCTCGATGTTGCGCGGAAACGCGCTCACCTCCTCGACAAACGACCGGTCACTCGCGAAGCCGCGCGCCTGCAGCCGCGACCGCGCGCTGAACTCGGGCACCTCCAACTCGAACAACGCCGTCATGTCGATGACCGGCGCCTGCTGGTCCAACAACGCCTCGATGACGAACACCTTCACGATAGTGTCGTTGTTTGTTCGCCGCCGCGACCGCGCTGGCGCTCGGCTGGTTCTCGTCTACCACCGGGGCGTACGACACGCTCTTCAGCAGCACCTTGTCGTCGAGCCGATGCACGGTGAAGACCCCCGCGTCCGACTCGGCCGCGGCGGTGATCACCTCGTCATGCGTTTGATGTCGTCTTCGTCGCTCTCCTCGTCGGTGTCGTCGTCGGCGGCGCTGGCGGTCTCAGGCGTCGCCGATTCCGGCTCGTCGGGCGGTTGGGGCTGAGCGTTGGCCAGCCCTGGGACGCCTGCCCCAAGCAGACCACACAGCAACAGCACCAGAAAAAACGCATGCGGCGGCGGAGGTCGAGTCGGCGACATAGGAGACAGCCTCCAGGCTGGGATACGACGTTGACACACCAGGGGCACGCGCCGCGGACGGACCGGACACCGATGGCGCTGGTCGTCGCACCAGACAGCGCGACAAACCGCGATCGGCCCTTCAGGCCGCCGGTTGCTGGGCTTGCGGCTCCGGACTCGCCGGCACCTGCAGATCCGGCATCGGCGGTGCAGCGAACATCTTCTGCAGCAGCGAGAAGCCGATCCCGCCAAGCTTGGTCGCGCGCGAGGCACGGGCGCTGTCGGTCGACAGGCCGGTTTTGCCAAACGCGTTGAGCATTACCTTGGAGGCCACGACGAAGGCGACGCGATTCCTGAACGCCTTCAACATGTCAGACCGTTGCCAACTCGCCTTGAGGCTGTAGAAGTTGTTCCAGACGTCCTGGGTCCCCTGACGGATCTGCTCACCCGACATCACCGGGTGCGGTGTCAGCAACTTGGGCCGCTTTGATTGTGGAATCAGCCAGTGGCGCGACACCGGGATGCCGTCGACCTTCGCCATGTTGTCCCCCTGCTCGCGCTCCCACTGCTCGAAGTCGAGGGTGCCCGGGAACGGCGTCAAGGTGACAAACTGCGCGAACGTGATGCCGGCCTTCTTAGCCAGTTCGGCCGTGGCGTCGAACGTGTTCGGGCGATCACTGGGTAGCCCGAAAATGAACGAGCCGAGAATGTAGACTCCGTGCTCCCGGAACAGCTTCAAGCGCTCGACGAGTTCCTCACCGGCCAGGTTGAAGTCCTTGTAGACGTCCTTGAGTCCTTCGGGTGTGACCGCCTCGATACCAACGAGGGCCCCTCTGATGTGGGCCTTCCGCATCGCGTCGAGGAACTCCGGATCCTCCGCGGACTCCATGGTGATCTGCGTGAAGAAATTCAGGTCGTCCGGCAACTGCGCCATCAGCGCCATCAGCTCGAACCGCTCGTCGCGAAGCGCCTTCAGCTCGTTGTACCGCGTCTTGTCCTCACGGCGGGCCGCCATCCTGAGGTCTTCGAGCGTCACCGGGTAGAAGTTGTCGTCGGCCAGGGCGATGAACTTGAAGCCCATCCGCCGCAATTCGACGATCTCTTCGATGACCGGGTTGACCTCGCGCTGACGGGGCTCCTGGCCGTCGGTGCGCCACACGGAACAGAACGAACAGTGCTTGGGACAGCCGCGCACGGTCTGCACCGACGCCCAGACATAGTTCTCGCGCTTCATCAGGTCCCAGCGCGCCTTCCGGAATTTCCCGGCGTCCACGCGGCCGCCCTCATAGATCCGTTCCGGGGTACCGTTGACGCAGTCCTCGATCACCTTCCCCCAGGTGACGTCGCCGTCCCCTTTCACCACCGCATGCGCGCCACCGCGTTCGAGCGCCTCTTCCGGGAACAACGTCGGGTGGCTGCCGCCGTAGACGACCCAGGCGCCGCGCGCCCGGGCGCGCTGGCCGAGTTCGTAGCCGACCAGGGCATTACCGGTGTGCAGGCCGATGCCGACGACGTCTCCCTTCTCGACCTGATCGGTGTCGAACGGCTCGAGCGACTCGTCGCTCAGAATCGGGTCACCCCACTTTGCGGGCGTCGAGGCCGCCAACACGAACATCCAGCGCGGGGTGATGAACCCCGTGCCGAAGGAAAAGTGGCTCGGATTGACGATATGTACGCGCACGTAATCTCCCCCTCGACAGTGCCGGTCGCTACGTTGTTCGCGGAATCTGACCGACCCGAGCTCAACCCTGGCCGCGTTTCGGACGCAACCGAACTGAGATCAGGTCGTCCGACGGGTCGGACACTGCCGAAGCTCATAATTTTAGCCCCTCGCGCACTGCAACCACAACCACAGTGGGCGTGGTTGTCCGATTGCGATAGGCTTCGCGAGGCGTGGGGGACGCCATCCGGAACATCGCTCGCGGTTCGGTCCGCCGGTCCACTGGCTTGCCCTTGGCCGGTCGAGCCTCGTGATGTCCCACCCCGTCGCGGGAAACAGCTCGACGAGGACTAGCTGTGATCCCGACCATGATAGTGGCAGGGGGAGTCGGTCGTGTCTCAAGAGCTCTTCGGCTTGCTCCGTACCCTCGGCGCGGACGGAATACAAGGCCGGGTCGCCACCACCTGCCGTCGCTCGCAGAAAGACGATGCGGTATGGGGCACCGACTGTCTTGAGCTGGGCGTACCAAAGCCTAGGACGCCTTGACGAGATGTTCGAATGTCTCGACCGCGCCTACGCCGGTCGCGATGGAAACCTGACACTACTGAATACTTGGCCTTGGTACGACATGTTCGCGGAGACCCTCGCTTCCAGGCCCTCCTCCGCCGCATGAACCTTCCGGAGACGGCCACACCGCCAACAGCGCCAATCGCCTGGGCATCGCCACCAATACGACTCGTCTTTGCCTGCGACGCCCCTCACCAGAGGCCGGTCCGCGGTACGTTTCGAGTCCCTCGACAGAGGAGCCAGATACGCCCCGCACGTTGTCGGCCAGCGTGCCTTATGCCGCGCTGTTGACACCGCATGTCCCGACAGCACACTGACCCTATGAAAGTGAGCCTCTCTCCCGACCTTGAGGGGAAGCTGGCTCGGGCGGCTGGCCGCGGTGGCATTTCGGCCGAGCTACTGATCCGCGAGGCCATCGAGCGAGCCGTCGACTACGACGACTGGTTCATCCGAGAAGTCGAGAAGGGACTCGCCCAGATCGACGCCGGGCAGGTGCTGACCCACGAATCTGTCGGAGTCCGCCTGGAGCAGCAACTGGCCGAACATCAGTCCCGTCGCTGATGGTGCTCCGGTGGACCGCTGAGGCAGCCGCGGATCTCGAACGGATCACCGACTCTTGGAGTACACGCCGGAACGCGCGGCACGGCTCGTGCGCGAGGTGTACGAGGCACCGGCCACCTTGCTGATGTTCCCGAACCGCGGCCGACCCGGGAAGAAGGAGGGGACACGCGAGCTCGTGAGGTCGCCGATGCCCTACATCATCGTCTACACGGTGCGCGGAGACGCGGTCTACGTCGTCCGCATTCTGCACGGCGCGCAGTAGTGGCCGTGATGGCACACGACAGTCAGGTTAGGCCAAGACTCGGTCATTGCGAAGTCGTCCACAACCCAACGGAAGGCCCGGCTGCTGCGCGCCGTGCTCCCGCGGAAAGGCCGTCGCCAGGAGGCGGAATCGGTATCCTGTGTAGCGGAACGTCTGGGGCGTTCATCGGCGTAGTGTGCCGCGCGCGCCCTCAACCTCACAATGCCGTCAGACAGATCCCACCAGAGGGTCATTTAAGATGGACACCGAGCGAGTGCGACCGGTCGCCGAGAAGCACAGAGCAGCGCTTGACAGGATCGTGGCCTTGAAAGCTGAACGTGACGCGGCCACCCAGGCCGCCAAAGAGAATTTCGATCAGCTCGTCACCGGATTGTGGAATTCGCTCGGCCAGGAGCTGAAGGAATTCTGCGATCACTACAACGGTCACTTCGAGACACAGCAGCTGTATTACGACGTGTCTCCAGACAAGATCAACGTCAAGGCACCGACGCCTAGGGCTTCGCTGACCCTAGAGCTCAGCCGCGCCTTTGAAACGTTGAAGGTTCATACGAGCTATGGCGACCGGGTCGATCTACATCTGCGCAGGCAGGGTACGTCGCTCATCTTCGTCCTGGATGGACGCGAGGACATCTCTCCGGAGGACGTCGCCCACAAACTTGCAACAGTCCTCGCCGAGAAAATCGTGAGCTGGGCCGAAGAAAAGGCGACATGAGGAGCACGTTGCGGGGACGAGCGACGACGGGAACGATCCGGCGGCGCAGATCATCTTGGTCCAGCACTGGTTCGAGGAACTCAAGCGCCTCGTGCCTGCCCCATGAGTCAGGAAGGAACAGCGCTATGACGAAGACCACGACCAACGGGCTTCTTACTGTCGGCCTGTGTCTTGTTGCTTTCATTCTCGGCCTAGCAGCCCGTGGTGAAAGTCCGGCTTGGCAGCGAGACCGCCGCTGGACCGGCTGAACAAGGCGAGAAGAGGGAAAATACGGGGAGTATTTGACCGATGAACACCGCGGGTCGGCCGGATTCAGCGACGGTCGAATGCAGCGGGACTTTCACCACGGGCTGCTAGTGTCTTGAGTCCTAAATGCATGAAGTAAATGTTTAAGCATTCGCAAGCTGCTTCGTGTTGTCAGTGAAACGCGCAATCTTGGCCAGAATCTCATCGGCGGTCTTGACCCACACGAAGGGCTTG
>Ga0310121_10000483_pt1 | contig 43710 bp, 35 predicted proteins | sample CB27_Tmax_986_MG_FD_203504 | JGI IMG/M metagenome (GOLD analysis project Ga0310121, IMG submission 203504) | Marine microbial communities from Western Arctic Ocean, Canada - CB27_Tmax_986 | ecosystem: Environmental > Aquatic > Marine > Oceanic | place: Canada: Western Arctic Ocean | collected... | reverse complement strand
CCATCAGATCTCTCAACTCTTGCTGCTCGAACATCGACTTCGGCTTTTATTCATCGGCCATTTGAAAAATTATACCATGACTTTCTATTTCTCAAATGGGAAATATGGGATTGATAGGTTCAAAGACAGGAATCATCGCCGTTCGGAGGAGACCAGCCATGAGGGGCGCGGAACACGACCTGCAAGGGGCAAGGAAACCTCCATTTAGGGAGGGAGCTATGGGTGCGTCTTCGGCCATCGCCGCGCCCCCGCACCACCGCCATCAGGACGAATACAGGAGAGTGAGCCATGATTGGTAGAGAATTGATCGAGCGTATCGCGGCCGAATTCCACGTCAGTCTCGACTTGTGCAACGACCCTGAAATCGTCCTCAAAGAAGGACGATGCTTGATATACGGACCCGACGGGAGGCTTTGGGTTTGGCGTCCCTCCAACCGGCCAGGGCTGGCGGTTAAGGAGCTTGCCAGGAAATGGAGGTCGGTGAAGAAGGAACATCTAAAAAGGGGACGCGAGCTAATCATGTCCTCTCCGCTCTCGGACGACTTCGAGAATATCTGCCGGTTCATTGAGGACGTGGGCGGGCAACGCCGCCGCGAGGCTGCGATCTCCAACGTATGAGGGGAAGGGCTGCGCCAACGGATGAGGGTGATCAATCAAGAATGAAGCCCATCGTAGACTCACGGAGAGCAGATTCGTTCCGATCTCCGCGATCAAGAAGGGGGACTGATGATGAAATCCGAGCCTGCGACCGGCTCGGCAAACAATGGCTCCAAGAGGATACCGCTTCTGTCAGAATATCAGCTTCTGTCAAGTAGCACCGATCCTTAATAGTCACAATGACCTACGCATTGACAGATGTTAGGATAGAAGCTCCACAGAAGTAAAGACAGAAGTTAATACAGAAACCTTACAGAAGCCCCAGAGTTGTATCATGTCTGTTGAAGCCGACAACGTCTCGCCCGCCGACACCGAAGCAATCGAAGAAGCCGTGGCAGTCTGCGTCTCAAAGGTTGAAGTCGGTGAACCTGTAGAGAGGGTTTTGCATCACCTTGCACGCGGCCTCAAAGCGGTCCCCCCCCTGGCGAAAGGACCGCTCGAAGGTCTTCGGCCCATTCTTCAGGATTTTCAAGAACGATTGAGGGAGCAGGGGCTGGCTGATGATGACATCTGGTCTCTGTGGCGGCTGTTCGTCCGCAAATGGGAGCGGGTCAAGGAGCCTTGCCGAATCATTGGCCCCGAACGGCTTTGGACGGCGGCCAGGCAAACACTGAAGGATCCCCCGGGCGAGGCGGTGTCGCTTGCCAAGGAGTTCTTCATGGATTCAGCCGGTATGCGCAGGACGATGGCTGTTTGCATCGCGATACAGGATTTGATGGGTCAGTACCCATTCTTTATTTTCGCCCGTAAGGGTGCGGAGTTGTTGGGCACCTCTCATGAATCATTCGCCGCGAATCTCCGGGATCTGAAAGAGTGCGGCATCCTAAAAGAGGTTAAGCCGGGGCGTACGCGTACCTCACCGCGACTTCAATGGATCGGGCTAGCGGGATACAGGAAGCCTAGGCGACTCCCGAGGCGATCTTCGCCCAAGAAGGGGACCGGACGAACGCCCGAATCGGTGCCCGTTGCGAACGGGTCCGAAGATAAGCTCTTGTCTCTCCTGCAGGACCCTGGACCTGGGCCTGGGATAAAACAACTGCGCTGATTACTTCCAAAATCGCAGTAGACATGAGCATGGGCGACGTTCGCGGGGAACCTATCATCGGCCTCTTCTCTCGCGTCAAAGCCCAATTCGCGGGCTTGTCCGTAATTGAACCGGGTAAGTCCGCACCCCTTGCGAAATTTTCGGAGCGAATCCTCGACCGATATCAAGAGCGCCCGATCGACTGAAAATACAGGGTAGGCGAACGCGGCGGATGAGACCCGGCGTTCGAGTGAGTTCCAGAACCTAGGATACGTGATCGCGCGATAAAGCATCTCATGGCCGGCCACGGCGGGGCCTCTGTCTTTAGACTCAGACACGAACGACCTCGCCCATAAACCATTTGATCAGTTGGATCGACCGGTCCAGGTCCGAACGGTCGTAGGTTCCCTCCTCTTCGATGCCCTCTTCGGGATGCCACTTGAGAAAATGAATCGTCGTGGCCGTTTCAAATTCCAATTCCAGTGATTTCTCGCCCCGGGGCCACTCGAACTGAAGTCGGCCACCCGGTACCGGCACGACAACGGGCGTAGCGAATTCGAATTTCTACGCCAGGGCTGCAATCAAACCCTTGGCCGCGTTGATCGTCGCCGGCTGGATTCTCGGGCTTCCGTAACCGTCCCAATTCTCGGGCAATCGGCGAAGGTTCTCGAGTTCCCGCGTAACCTTGGTCCGTAATTCAGGATTCGCATATCCCGTGCGAACCCACGTGGCCTTTTCGCGAGAAAGAGGAAGCATCACAAGTCCACCATCGATTAGAAAGACCGCCTCCGCGATCGTCGATGTCGTTGTCGCGTTCACTCGGCTCCTCCCGAACCGAACATACGATTCATCAAGCCCTTCAAAGCCGTGCGGTGCGTCTTGAACAAGTTCGCGCTCTCCAGCGCGCATTCGATTTCTCGACCACGAAGTTCCGTATGGATGTTCATGCGGAACCAGGTCCCCTTATCGTCGCGAACGACGTTGAGGTTGAACAAATGGGAGCCCTTCTGGAACGACCAGCCGCGGCTGGATGTCTTCCGCTTAAACGACCTGGGAATGTTTAAGGACGAATCGTCTTCAAACCATTTTAGCTCATCGGGTAATGTTTCCTCGGCAAGGTAATCGAAGTTCTTTCCGAGCGCGGTCAGAGGCGTGTAAGGCAGCTTTTCCAGGACCTTGCCCATGAACGCCCCACAGTCTTCACGCGGATCATCCGTTTCAATCGCGAGACGGGAAGGGTGGAGCATCCACCTTGATGACAGCGCCGGAGACGAGAAGCGAAATCCCGGCTCTTCCAGATTCGCCTCGATGGCGACCTCGATCGAGCGCGGAATAATGCCCTGTTCCGCAAGCCACTTAGGCTGGACAATGTAGATATTGAAGCTTCCCAGACAAATTCAATTTGATCGAATCAGTTTCAACTGCATGTTAATGAACCATAACCCGTAATCGATCAAACCGTCTCCAAAATCGCCGCGGCGAACGTGAAGCCGCCGCCGAAAGCGCACAGGCCGATGTGCTCGCCCGGCGCGCGGGCGCCGAGCAGGTCGTGGAGGCACATGGGGATGGTGGTCGAGGAGGTGTTGCCGAGTTTGCGGATGTTGCTGTACATCTTGGCCTTGGGCATTCGGAAGCGCTTTTGGATGGCGTCGATGATGCGTTGGTTGGCCTGGTGAGGGACGATCAGGCTGAGGTCGTCGGGGGTCAGGCCGACTTGGCGGCACGCTTCGTTCAGCATCGCCTCCATTTGGCGCACCGCCTCGGCGAAGACCCGCCGGCCGTTCATCGAGATCGTCTTGCCCGCGCCGGGCAGCGGGACGCAGATCGTCGAGGCCGGGTCGCCCTTACCTGACACGACGGGTCGGCTGAGCCGCGCCGTCGCCCAATCGCCGTCCACGCCGCCGCGCAGCAACGTGGCCGAGGCACCGTCTCCGAAAATGATGCTGGTCGAGAAATCCTCGAGGTCGAGCAACGGCGAGAGGACCTCGGTGGTCACGATCAGGACGTTTCCGTCCGGCTTGTTGCTCAGGAAATTGTAGCCGGCCTGCAACGCATAGATGTATCCCGAACAGGCCGCGTTGAGGTCATAGGCCGCCGTCCAGGCGTCCCCGGCCACGGCGCTCAGAATCTGACACGCCATCGAGGGCGTCACGGTCGAGGGCGTGCCGGTCGTGCAAATCAGCAGATCGAGCTGTTTGGGGTCGAGTTGCTCACCTTCCAATAGCCCACGGACCGCCCGGACCGCCAACGACAGAGCGTCCTCGCCTTCGCCGACCCAGCGGCGCTCCTCGATTCCCGTGCGGTCAATGATGTCCTGGGACGACACCTGGTCGAATCTGGGACGCAGCTCCTCGTTGGAAACCCGGCGACCCCCCAGCGAGACGTAGACGCGGCCCATCCCAACCTGAACCGCGCGGGGGGAACCCTGAATCAGGGGGGCCGAGAACGGGGCTCGCTGTTCGGTTTCTTGCTCCACGTCTGATACCCGGTGCAGAATCGGCTTGCCGATCATCTCGCGGGTGGAAGGTTTCCGTCTGTTGGTTTTCGAGGCGACGCGTAGTTCGACGATCGGCGCGCCGACCTTGATCCGTTCGCCTTCCTCGACAAGGATGCGCTGGACCACGCCGGAGACGGGAGAGGTCAGCTCGAGGGTCGCTTTATCGGCCTCGACGTCGGCGAGCAACTGGCCCGTGGATACCTCGCTGCCCTCTTTGACCATCCACTTGATGATCTCTAGCGACTCGTCGGAGGGACTTGAACCGATCGCCTCGACCTGGAACAGGTTGCCGTCCACGGCCTCGGGCAGCTCCCACGTCAAGTCCAGGCCGCACATCTCGGCGGCCGCGCCCAGGACGTCCTTAACCGACGGCAACACCTCGAGCTGGTTGGCGAAGTTACACGGGATGTAGGTGTCGGCGCGGGCGACGCGGCGCATCTGGATCGGCCGGCGGGCCTGTTCGGCCACCGCTGCCAGCACCTCGGCCCCGAACCCGCAGGTCAGGTTGTCCTCGTGCGCCACCAGCAGTTTGCCGGTCTTGCGGGCGGATTGGACCACGCCAGCGCGGTCCCACGGCGAGAGGCTGCGCAGATCGATGACCTCGGCCTCCACGCCCACCTCGGCGAGGAACTCGGCCGCGCGGGCGCATAGGGCGACCGTATTGCCCCAGCCGACCATCGTCAGGTCACGGCCGAGGCGGACAACCCGCGCTTTGCCGAGGCACGCCAGTTGACGATGAACATCGACCGAAGTGGTCCGCTCGCGATCGTTCAGGCAATTCTTGGGATAGAAATAGAGCGTGGGCCGGCCCGATTCGAAGGCGGCGTTGAGCAAACCCGCCGCATCGGCGGCCGTCGAGGGCATGCACACGTCCACCCCGGGCGTGTGCGCGCCGACCGACTCGAACGTCTGGGCGTGAAACGGACCCAGCCCGGGCCGGTAGCCGCCGCAGGTGATCATGACGATCACCGGACACTCCCATTGGCCGTTGGTGCGCCAGTACATGCTGCCCATCTCGGAGATGATTTGGTTGTAGGCGATGGGGAAGAAATCGGCGAACTGGAGAAAGGCGACCGGTCGCTGGCCCGCCAGTGCCCGCCCGATGGCCGTGCCCACGATGCTGGCCTCGGCCAGCGGGGAATTCTTGACCTGCCCCGGGCGCAGGGTGCTCAGGCCCCGGGTGATGCCGAACACGTCGCCCTTGGGGTCTTCGATGTCCTCGCCGTAGAGGAAGACCCGCTCGTCGGAGAGGATACGCCCGCGCAGCACCTCGCGGATCGCCTCGAGCATCGTCAGGCGCGCCTCGCCGTCCTCGCGCGGCTGGCCCCGGTACTCCGCCACCGGGTCCGAAACGCAGTCGGGGAGGGGGCGTTTGGCCTGAGAGGTCGCGGGGGGATTGGGTTCATCGAGGGCTTCCTCGGAGGCCTGCCGGACCTCGGATTGGGCTTGCGCCTCGATCGCATCGAGTTCCGCGCGCTCGAACCCGTTTTCCTGGAGGTATCGGGCCAGCTTGCGGATCGGATCGCCCTGGCGGTGGGATTGCTCGATCTGCTCGTCGCTGCGGTAGACGGCTTGATCGTCGGCGTTGGTATGGCTGGCCAGACGCTCGGTTTTCATGACCACCAGCGCGGGCCGGCGGTTCTCGCGGATTTGGCCGACGGCGCGCGCAAACACCTCGAGGCAATTGACCACGTCCCAGCCCTCCACGCGCTGGATCGGCAGCCCGTAAAACGAGTCGGCCTCTCCGTCGGGCAATGAATAGAGCGTCTTACCGGGCGTGGTGGTGGAGATGGCGAACCGGTTGTCTTCGACCAGAAACAGGACGGGCAACTCCCAGCGCACGGCCTCGGCGATCGATTCGAGCGCCTCGCCCTCTTGAGTGGTCCCGTCGCCCATCGAGCACAGGACCAGCGGCCGCTCGGGCCGCTCGCGCACCGCCGCCGCCACGCCCGCCGCCTGCAAGGCACTATTGCCCACGGGACCCACGATGCTCATGACATTGAGGCTGGGGTCGCTCATGTGGGCACTCATCTGGCGGCCCGCGGAGTGGCTGTCGCGTTTACAGAGCAACCCGCGCAGGAAATCAAGCGGCGTCATGCCCCGCGCCAGCATCAGCGCCTTGTCGCGATAGTGGCAGTGGAGCCAGTCGCCCCGGATCAGGTGCGGCACCAGTGCCACGCTCCCCTCATGCCCGGCCCCCGAGACCATGAAGAAGGCCTCCCCGCGCGTCACCAGCTCCTCCTCCACGGTGTCCAGGGCCCGGGCCGTGACCATGTGGCGATACAGCTCGGTCAGGATCTGGACGTTATGGCCCGCGGGGGTATGCGTTTGCGGCTGGGTGCTCAAAAAGAAACCTCTCTGCGTGGCGTGGCCGACCCTTAATGATAGTCACTGTTTGTAACAGATCAAGGATAGAGGGTCAATTCGAGTTGCTGGGACGAGCCGTCCTCGCCGGATTTTTTCGAGACGTATTTGGTCCTGCGTTTCTCGGCAAGCTCCTCGCGGATGGCGCGATTGAGCCAGTTTTTGGCCTGGGACTGCTCGATCCCAAAATGTTCCCTGACTTCCAATAAGCGGCGCGGCCGGCGCAGATACTGCTCGATCTTGGGCCAGATGAGGGGGAATAGGTCCTCTGGCTCCGGTTCCCTGAGCATCCGGATCACGTCTTCACCCGCGTGGGTGGGCACTTCGGCCTCGATCGTGGCGGCCACGAAGGCCCGATGCTCATGTTCTCGCTGTTCGAGCCAATCCTTCAGGTTGACGTCATCGGGCAAGTCCTCCAATGAGATCGGGACGCCGCCTCGGTTGACAAGACCAAGGTTTCCCGATTTCACGTGGTCGAACCGCCGGACGAACAGCGGCGTGCGGACCGATTTGAAGTTCGCGCGCGCCCCCTTCCAGATGGCCCCCTTCTCCGGCCTGCATCCGACAATGACGGCTTGGTCGGCCATTGCGTAAATGTGCTTGATGCGCCCCACCGCATGGCCGACGACGAACGGCGCCGCGGGGTGGTAGGCCGTCAAGAGGCAGAGCCTGCCGGCCTCGACGACGTCGCTGATCGCCTTTTCGCGCAGCCACGAGACCAGTTCTCCCGGCAGCACCGCAATGGCCCGGCCCCGATGCTTGATGCATGCCGACAACGCCAGCCTGTCGGTCCCCTTGGACCCGCCCGAGACGACCATGATCTGATCACGCGCGCAACGTTGGGCCAGGGCGCGGGTGAATTCTCCCCCCTCACGGCCCGGCCTGCAAGGCCCTATGACGGCCAGCCGAGGGGCCGCGGCCCGGGCCAGCTCCAGCTCTCCCGCCCCGAACAGGATCGGGGGACGCCGCGCGCGCAGTTTGGAGAGGGCCTGTGGATAGTGCTGCTCATCGGCGCACGTGACGATCCAGATGCCCATCCCCCGCAGGCGCGAGAGTTCGAGGGCCAGTTGCGCGTTGCGGTCCAGCAGCCGCCGGATGCGCAACGCCTCGGCCGTTTCCAAGTCGTACTGGGATTGAATCGTGGTGACCGATTTATTGAGCAACGCCGCGGGGCCCTCGCCGCGCGCCTTCAGCTTCTCAGACAATCGGTCCCATTCAACCGGCGTCAACGGCTTCAAATGGGTCCGCTGACCGGCCCCGAGCGACAGGTAGGAGCACAACATGGCCAGGACTTTGTCATCGTCGCTGAAGCGGGGGGTATTCAACGGACGCTCTCCACTCGAGCGGCTTGCGTGGGACCGACGCGGATTCCAGACCACCGCCAGTCTCGATCAAGATAAGACCGTGCAGCGTCAGAGTCCAGGATGTGATTCAGTTTTGGGAGTAAACGCCGGGTCGATGAAGGAACCAGTTCTGGTTGATGATCGGCTCTCGGCTCCCGTCCCTCGTCCTCGTAATCGTATTCCGCCTGATCATCGCGTCCCAACTCGCTCGTGGCGGAGATTGAAGCGAATGTAAAGACGTCGACCTCGCCTCTACCACCATTCCGTCACCCTACCTACTCCGATTTCTAAATCACGGCCCAGAGTCCAACGTGCATCTCACGGTTCCGGGAGATGCATCCTTCCGGGCCAGGAGCACAAATCGAATCCGTCCTCATCCTCGACCCCCGCAGGGGTCGAATGTGAGTAGCCGTGGGTGTCAACCCACGGTTCGCGGCCCCCCAAAATTGCCACAACCCTAAAAGGGTTGAATCGCAGCGTGACGCGGCCTGTTCGACCCCTCCAGGGTCGTGACGTCTTGGGGCCCCCACGTCCAGGGGTTGACACCCCTGGCTATTCAAATTGCTCCCCTTCAGGGAGCCAGAGAACTGACTTGCGGCGCCATCCCGCGAGTGCATCTCACAGATCCGGGAGATGCACCCCAGAGGCCAACGTGAAACGACGAGGTATTGATCTCTCCAGAGAACTGACATAGAATGCGGGCGTCGAAGGTTCCAGCGAAGGTCTCCCGCGGCCAGGACCATTGACAAGCCCCCGATTCGATCCCCGGCCCTTTCCGGTCCTTTTTGTTAGATCATGAGCGGGCGCACGCGGAATCCCAACGGACAAGGAAAACGCGATGGCGACAACTCAATGGCTTGACCGGATCCATGACCCCAGCGACATTCGGGGGCTGGGGATCCCGGAGCTGCGAGAGGTCGCCGAGGAAATCCGCGAGCGGCTGCTGCGGGTCACCGCCGTCAACGGCGGCCATTTGGCCTCTTCGATGGGCGCGGTGGAATTGATCCTGGCGCTCCATCACGTGTTCCAGACCCCCGAGGACCGGCTCGTTTTCGACGTGGGCCATCAGGCCTATGCCCACAAGCTCCTGACCGGCCGCGCCGACCAGTTCCACACGATTCGCAGGGAAGAGGGGCTCTCGGGCTTCCTGCGGCGTTGCGAGAGCCCGTACGACACGTTCGGCGCGGGGCACGCCTCGACTTCGATCTCGGCCGCCCTGGGCATGGCACTCGCCCGCGACCGGCTGGGCCGGCAACACAAGGTCGTCGCCGTCACGGGCGACGGAGCGATGTCGGGCGGCATCTGTTACGAGGCGCTCAACAATGGGGGGATGCTCAAGACCGACTTGTTGGTGATCCTCAACGACAACGAGATGTCGATCTCGCGCAACGTGGGCGCGCTCTCCAACACGTTCAATCACATCGTGACGACCCATTTTTACAACGAGCGACGGCGTGAGATGATCGAGTTCATCAAGCGCCTGCCCGCCGGCCAGCGCTTCCTGCGCATGACCAACCGCATCGAGGAGTCGGTCAAGAGACTGATCCTGCCCGGCATTTTCTTCGAGGAATTGGGGTTCCGCTACCTGGGGCCGATCGATGGGCACGACCTGGATGAACTGATCCCAACGCTGAGCAAGTTGCGGACACTCAAGGGGCCGATCGTCCTACACGTCATCACCAAGAAGGGCAAGGGACGCCCGTACGCCGAGGCCGACCCGATCCGCTGGCACAGCCCGCCGCGCAATTTCGACGCCGCGTCGGGCAGCGCGCCGGCGGCCAAGCCGGGGCCGCCGACCTGGTCGAGCGTCTTCGCCGCCGTTCTGCTCGAGGAGGCCCGGCGCGACGAGCGGATCGTCGCCATCACCCCGGCCATGATCGAGGGCTCGGGTCTGGTGAAGTTCCAAGAGGAACTGCCCGAGCGGACCTACGACGTCGGGATCGCCGAGGAACACGCCGTGATCCAGGCCGCCGCAATGGCGTGCGATGAACTCAAGCCGGTCGTCTGCATCTACTCGACGTTCCTCCAGCGTGCGTTCGATCCGATCATTCACGACGTCGCGATCCAGAACCTGCCGGTCGTCTTCGCCATCGACCGTGGAGGGCTTGTCGGCGACGACGGGCCGACCCATCATGGCGTCTTTGATCTGGGATACCTCAGGATGGTGCCCAACTTCGTCGTCATGGCCCCAATGGACGGCGCCGAGTTGCGCGATATGACGCACACCGCGATCCGCCATCAAAAGGGTCCCATCGCCGTGCGATACCCGCGCGGCACGGTCGCGGGGAACCTCAATCTGAAACGCCGCCCGCGCCCTTTGCCGATCGGCAAAGGGCAGGTGCTCCGCGAGGGAGAGGATGTCTGCCTCGTCGGCATCGGCACGATGGCCGCGCACGCCCTCGAAGCCGCCGGCCTGTTGGAATCGCGCGGCATCGAAGTGGGGGTGATCAACGCCCGTTTCGTCAAGCCGCTCGACCGCGACCTGCTGCTTCAGGCCGCCGGCGACTATTCGATCCTGGTGACCATCGAGGACAACGTGCTCATGGGCGGCTTCGGTTCGGCGGTCTTGGAACTGTTGGCCGCCAACGGGGTGGAGAGGCGCGTCATCGCGCTGGGAGTGCCGGACGAGTTTATCGAGCACGCGAAACCGGAAGCCCTGTATGCCAAACTGGGTCTGGACGCCGGTGGGATTGCCGAACGCGTCGAGCGACTCCTGAATATCCGCCCAGCCGCCGATCAAGCGACCAAACCCGCCCTGGCCGCGGCCTCGCGTGGTTGAACCCGCCCCGGCCGATCGGCGTCCTCGGCCGCGCCCGCCTCGTTCCGACATGCCGCCCGCCGGCCGCAACAACACCAGTCCCCCAGGGGCCACGCCGCTCCATGCCCGCCTGAAACACGCCCATCCGCTTGGTCTGGCCACGGGCATCCTTGTCGTCGTCGGCGTTATTACGATCCTGCTGACGGGGCGTGTCTATAACGACGATCCGTATATCACGTTTCGGTACGCGCGAAACCTCGCCGAGGGACGGGGTTTCGTCTATAACCCCGGCGAGCGCGTGGCCGGAACGACGGCGCCCCTTTTCGCGCTGGTTTTGGGGGGATTACTCAGCCTGGGACTGACGGTGCGGGCGGGTGTGACGGTCCTCGCGGCGGTGGCCTATGGGTTGATGGGCGCTTGCGCGTGGAGGTTGATGCGCAGGCTCGGGATGCCGTGGGGCGGGCCCGTTTGGGCCTTATTGCTCCTGATCGATCCCCAGCTCTTCACCCTCTATGGCCACGAGACCACCTTGGCCGTTGCGCTGGTTCTCGCCGCTCTCACGTTCTGGGAGTTGGGACGCGCCAGCGCGGCCATGATTTGCGCGGCGCTGCTGGTGGGGGTTCGGCCCGATGGGGCGCTATTGGGGGGCGTGCTCGTCTTGATGGCGCTCGATCGCGGGGGCGGACGCGAGCGGCTGGAAGGGGATGGAGAATTCCGGTCGGCTTGCCGGCGACGCCCGTGGCCCGCCTTGGGATGGGCGGCGTTGGTCTTCCTGCCGCTCTATGGGTCGTTCGTGATCTATTATGGGACGCCGTTCCCCAACACCCTGGCCGTGAAGATGCATCAGGGGCATGCTTCCGATGTCGCGCCGTTTTGGAAGGGGACGCTGGAGTTTTTCCGGACGCTGGTCTGGCCGGGCGGACCGAGTTTCACGGGCGCATTGGCACTGCTTGGGACGGGGTTGATGTTTCACAGACGCTGGCTAGGGCTGCCGTTGTTCGTCCTGCTCTACGCCTTTGCCTTCTGCCTGATCAACCCACCGTTCTATTACTACTGGTACCAATATCCATACTGGCTGCTGCGGGCGGCGGCGGTGGCTTGGGCGATCGGCTGGCTGGCCGAGCCGCGCATTGGGGGTTGGCCGGCCTGGGAGCGTTGGGGGCGTCACGCGATGGCCCCGGCGGCGGCGCTGGTCGTCGCCGCGGAGCTGTGGATAGGGTTCCAAGCGGTGGATATCCAACGCCACCGACGGCGCTGGCGCGCCTACACCGCCGCCGCCGAATCGATCCAATCAACGGACGCTTCGCCGCGCCGCATCATCCTCGACGAGATCGGGATCATCGGATTCCATCTGGAAGACTGGGAGGTTATCGACATGGAGGGCCTGATTCATCGCCGGCCGCTGTCCGAGGTCATCGGTGATCGCCCGCCTCCGCTGGCGGTCTTTCGCGGCAAACTGGCTTCCAGGCGATTGAATCTAGACGACGGTCGCACACTGAACTACGAACGCGTCAAGACGTTCGAAGACGGTCCTTATGCGTGCACGCTGATGCGGCATCAATCAGACGGAGCGACCCGCGGCGGCGCCGAAAGCTCTCGTGAGGGCCTCGGCGGTCGCGTCGAAGACGCCGCGGGGGGTGATGAATCCGGCGACTAACGCGGCCGGGGTGATGTCGAAGGCCGGATTACGCGCGCCGACGCCTTCGGGGGCCAGGCGGACACGCTCGATCACGCCCTGATCGGTCTGACCCCACGCGTAGAGGACCTCGTCGGCGCATCGCTCCTCGATCGGGATCGAGTCTCCGTTGGGACAGGCGGGGTCAAACGTGCCCTCGGGGACGGCCACGTAGAACGGGACGTCGTGTTCGCGCGCCAGCAGGGCTTTTTCGTAGGTGCCGATCTTGTTGGCGACGTCTCCGTTGGCGGCGACGCGGTCGGCACCGGTGATGGCGAGTTGAACGTCGCCGCGCCGCATGAGCAGCCCCGCGGCGTTGTCGGCGATCACTTCGACGGGCACTTTTTCCTGGAACAACTCCCACGCCGTCAGGTTGGCCCCCTGGCAGCGCGGCCGCGTCTCATCGGCCAGGACGTTGACGTTCAAGCCGTCGCGACGCGCCTTGTAAATCGGCGAGAGCGCGGTGCCCCAGTCAACGGTCGCCAGCCAACCGGCGTTGCAATGGGTCAAGACCGTCATGCCGTCTTCGATGAGGCACTTTCCCTGCTCACCGATCGCCTCGTTGCCGGCCGCGTCTTCATCGGCGATCGCCTCGGCCTCGGCGCGCGCGGTTTCGGCTTGTTGAGAGACCGGCAGGCCCTCGATCGACGCCCGCACCCGATCGAGGGCATAGAAGAGGTTCTGGGCCGTGGGGCGGGTTGAACGCAACCGCTGGTCGCCCTGTTCGATATAATCATCGCGCCGCGGCCCGTCGGGGGCTTCGAGGACGACCTGGACCATCCCGAACGCCGCCGTTGCCCCGATCGCCGGTGCCCCGCGGACCACCATCTCGTGGATCGCTCGGGCCGTCTGCTCATGATGTTCGGTCGCGGTGATCTCGAAGCGGTGGGGCAGCAGCGGCTGATTGATCAAGCGGACCTTCAGGCCGTCCATCCAGACGGTGCGATAATGTTTGCCGTCAACAAGCATGCTTCATCCCCCGTCGCGCCATTGGGCTCACAGATGGGTCTCGCTTTCCACATTGAGCAATTCTTGGATCGGCTGGCCCCGTCCGAATAACTGAAGCAAGGCCGGCAGCAACATCGCCGAGCCGAAGAGCACCCCGGCGGCCGCCAGCAGCACCACCCCGCCCATCTGACGCATGCCCGGATGCGAGGTCAGCGAGAACGTCCCGAAGAGCAACGCCATCAGGCCGCAAGTCAGCCCGACCACTCGCCCCAGCGAGCGCATGACCTGCCGCACCGAACAGGGGTGACGATCGTGATAATACTGGGTCAACTGCAATGAATTATCCAACGCCAAGCTGACCACCAGTGGTATGATCAGGACGGTGAAGTAATGGATCTGGATGCCGGTCATCGCCATCGCGCCGCACACCCAGATCGTCGCGGCGGCGACCGGCAAGAAGGTCAGCCACGCCAGCCGCGCGTTGCGGTAGTGGAGTATCAAGCCCAACAGGATGGTCAGGATCGACATCAGGATCATCACCGCCAGGTTATAAGTGATCCGTTCGCGCAACTCGCGTTCGGTGACCGGCGTGCCGATCACCCGCACGCGCTTCAAGCCCCGGCCCAGCGTCGCGACAAGCTCATCGAACCGGTCCGGATTAAACCCGTCGGCGTGGGGATAGATCATCGTCGCCACGTAGTAGCCGTCTTCGCGGCTGGTCGTGAAGCGCTGGACGGTGCTGATCAGCTCCGCGCTTTCGGAGGCGGAGTATTCGATGTAGTCGGGCTGGTCCGCTCGTTGCTTGAAGGCTTGAAGTGTTTCGAAAAACGGCTCGTAGAGTTCGGCCTTGATCCCGACGCGGCGATTAAATTCCTCGATCGCCGCAAGGATCGGCTCGACCGCGAGGCCCTTCAGTTCATCGAGCGACGCCCGTTGGGAACGCTTGGATGGCAACACGGTCCGCAGCGAGTCGTATGACAGGACGTTGAACTCACCGGCTTCGAGGCCGGCCAAGTTTTCGTAGAGCCGGTCGTTTTCGTCGAGCGCGCCCTGGAACGTCGGGCCCTTGACCACGGCGATGATGGGCCTTCCGGGTCGCGGGAAGCCGCCGGAGGCCGGGTCGGGTTGGGGCGAATCGGGTCGGGACTGATAGAAAAAGGCCCCCACCGAGGCGAAACGGGGGTAAAAGTTCAACTCGCGGGCCTGATATCCGAAATAAACGCAGATCAGCAACATCACGCACAGGGTCATGCGGGGGCGCGAGACGGCGGGATCATAGAGCCGATTGAAATGAAACCGATAAAGGCCGATGGGCTTGACGCGCCCGCGCGCCAGCAAATGTTTCACCGAAGCCATCAGCGGCAGAAGCAGCATGCAGGCGAAGATGTTGCACAGGATCCCCCATGCCGACACGATCCCAAGCTGGGCGAAGCCGCGCGAGTCCTGGAGCACGCGCCTGACCCCGGCCCATCCCTCCACCTCGCTCAAGGAGGTGACGAAGAGCAGCAGGAACAGGACGGAAACCACGACGGCCGACGCCAACACGCCCCGGCCGGTTTCGACGTACGACTTGGACAGGGCCCGATAATAGCTGTGATTGCGATAGAGCTCCTGCGTGAAACGATGATAGAGATGCACCCCGTACATCAGGCCGATGGCGGTGATGATGATCAAGAAGCTGGCGGTCACCGCCGAAATGCCGTCAAACACCGCCGTGGCCAGTCCCAGCGTCCAAAGCAAACCCACGCCCGGCGGCAGCATGATGAACAGAATTGCCTCCAGCTTGCGGAATACCAAAACGATCAACAGGATCGCGAGCGGAAACGAGATCGTGAGAATAATGTCGAAGTCATCCTGCACTTGCTCGATCTGGCGGCCGACGGTGACGTGAGGGCCGATGAATTCGATGTCGACCAATTCCGCCCAGCTCGTGTTGCGTTCGAGGAGGAACTCGCGCGAACGCTCGAGAAAACGCAGCGTGCGGGTCGCGTCGCGGCCGTTTTCGGGCGAAGTGACCGGATAGAGCAAGACCGAGATGGCGCGGCCGTCGCGGCTGAGGAAATAGCCGTCTTGGGTCTCCAGGCGCGTGGGACCGCGACTGAACGCCATCCGCCCGCGAATGCGCTCGAGGACCCCCAACGGGTCCTGCGCCGAGCCGCTTGACAGACGCGAGGGTAGGAAAGCGCTCATCCGGTAGGCGATCATCTTCTTCAGATGCACGCCCATCAAACGATGCAGGTCTCCCCAGTCGTTTTTGGTCAATAGCTGGATCAGGCGAACGTCGGAGAGCGACTCATAGTAGGACTGGGCCATCTCATCCACCTTGTAGACGGGGATGGAGAAGTAATGCGGGTCGTCGAGCAGGCGGGCCAGTTCGCTCGCGATGCCCTTGAGGTCGGCCTCATGCCCCGCCTCGCGCGCTCGGATGATGGCCAGGATCGGTTCGAGCCGGTGCGAATCCGCGACGATCTCGCGGATGTTGCGCGACTCCGCGGACGCGGGAGGCAGAAACGCCACCAGACTGGTGTCCACTTCCATTCGGCGGACCGTCAAGATCGACAAGGCGGTCACCAGCCCCAGGGCGGCGAACATCCACCCCGCGTGACGGAAGGTGAACGTGGCCAGGAATTTCAGGAAACGCCGTCTCATGATTCCTCGAGGACCTCATCCAAATCATCCAGGGGATGGAAGACGTAGCGGAACGTGTCGCGCAGGATGAATAGCTGCGGGGGGATGCGGTGACCGAACTTATATTCGCCGACGGTCAGATCGAGTCGCGTGTGCGGATCGTCGCGACGCACCTCCAATTTGCTCGGCATCAGACGCGTTTCTTCTTCCATCTCATCGGTCGGCGATTGCCAGGTAAACCACTGCCAGCTCCGATAGTTGACTTCCCACGATTGATCATCCCGCGCCCAGCGGGCCCTGCGCGGCAAACCGGACCGCTCCTCAAGCTCCACTTCGACCAGACCGCCGATTTGCGCGGGGTCCTCGAACTTTAGGACCCGAGCTTTGCCGTTTTCGGATTCGGTGTAGGGATTCTCCTTGAGGTACTGGCCGATCCGGAAGATTGCCAGCAGGTCGGCCGGTTCGACCCCGAAACGCCGCACGAAAGGGGACCCCTGGGGTGGTATGGGTCCGGAAAAGCCGTGGCCTTCCCGGTTGAGCAGGACCGTCATTCTCTCGTCGAGCACGATCAAATCGAAAAGAGGGGTGGCCATCGTCCGTAGATAGGCGCGTAGCCGCAGGTGCTCGGCGTCGAGGCCGAAGAAGCTGAACCCAATCCTCCGTTTGCCACGCCATTGCTCGCCGCTCGCGACCAACCGGCCCCCGGTGATATGAACCTTTGGCAGGTAGGGAAAAAGCTCGTCGTAGGCTTCCTGGCGCGTTTGCGGGTCGGCCAATCGGGAGGCGATCGGCTCGTGCTCAAACCCCTTGGGAAGATTGAGCCGCTTGGCCCCGCCGAACAGCCTGCATCCCGTGCCCCCAAAGCAGAAAAGCAGCAAGACTCCGAAGCCTAAAAGGCGGGTTTGAAATGTTGGCAACGACACGGCGCGCGATCCTGATTTCAATGATGCTCCTCTCATATATAACAAAGGGACCGAATAGAATCAAAATCGGATTGGCGAGGTTTCGTCGTGGGTGGGATTGAAATCAAGAACCCAAATGGGACGCTGATTTTACGGAGTCCTCCGCCGAAGGCTACGGCCCGCAGGCGGATTGGACGGATTGACACGGATTAAGCCTGGCGTCTCTCATGAAGCCCGCCAAGACGATCATGCGACTCCAGCGAGGAGGGGAGCGATGATGAGGGCGAATACAATGACGATTTGGCGCGTTGCAGACGAGCTGCAAGTGGAGGGGAAGCGACTCCGAAGCGACTCCGAAGCGATTCAGAAGATGCCCAACTCGAGCTGGGCGGCCTCGGACATCTTATCTTTGTCCCACGGGGGATCCCAGACCAGGTCCAGTTCGACGCTGGTGACGCCCTCGACGGTGGCGGCTTTGGCCTCGACCTCGCCCGGGAGCGTCCCGGCGGCGGGGCAGTTGGGAGAGGTCAGCGTCATGCGAATCTTGACCAATCCGGTCTCTTCCACGTCGACGTTATAGATCAGCCCCAGGTCGTGGATATTGACCGGGATTTCGGGGTCGTAGACGGTCTTCAGGCCTCGGACGACCTGCTCGCGAATACGTTCCATTTCCTTCGCCTCATGGGCGGCTGGGGACGGCGCGTCCGCGGTCGGCGGAGTGGGCGGCGCTTGCGACGCGGGGGGGACGATCTCGTCCCGGGGCGCCGAGGGCTCGGGTGAGGCGGCCGCTTCCGGCGCGCTCTGAACTTCAGGGGCCGTCTCTTCCACGGGGGCCGTTTCTTCCACGTGTTCACCTTTGCCAAACATTTTCTTCAGGCTGTTCAACATGGCTCATTCTACTCCGTTGAGATTGCTTGGGCTTGTTGCCGCATCGCCGCGCGAAAGGTGTGCCAGGGGAGCGAGGCGCACTTGACGCGGATGGGATACTCGCGCACCCCTTGAAAGACCTCGAGTTTGCCCAGCGGGAGGCCGCCGTCGTCATCGACCTCGCCGTCGGTTACCAGGTGATGGAATTTCCCGAAGAGGGATTCAGCTTGCGCCTCGGTCTTGCCCTTGAGGACCTGGGTCATCATCGAGGCCGACGCCGTGCAGATCGCGCAGCCCGCGCCCTCGAACGAGATGTCTTCAATCGTGTTGTCGCGGAGCGTCAGGTAGACCGTGACCCGATCGCCGCACAGGGGATTGTTGCCCTTGGCCGAGGCCGTTGCGTTCTCGATCGCGCGCAGGTTGCGCGGGCTCTTGCCGTGATCGAGGATCATCTCCTGGTAAAGTTCGCGCAAGTCGGACATTCAGCCAAACACCTCGATGACCTTATGCAGCCCGCCGACCAGCGCGTCGATCTCTTGCTTCGTATTGTAGAACGCGAACGAAGCGCGGGCCGTGGCCGGGACGCCGAAGCGCTCCATCGTCGGCTGAGCGCAATGGTGACCCGTCCGCACGGCGATCCCTTCTTGATCGAGGACGGTGCCCAGATCGTGCGGGTGGGCGCAGTCCAACGTGAACGAGAGCACGCTCGCCTTGCACGGGGCCGTGCCGATGATCCGAACGCCGGGAACCTGGCCGACCGCCCGCGTCGCGTGGGCCAGGAGTTCGTATTCATGGGCCGCGATGCGATCGAGGCCGATTTCCGTCACGTAATCGATCGCCGCCCCCAACCCGATGCCGCCCGCGATGTTGGGCGTGCCGGCCTCGAACTTGAAAGGCAGATCGTTATAGGTCGTCTTCTCGAACGTCACCGAGCTGATCATGTCGCCGCCGCCCTGATAAGGCGGCATCGCCTCGAGCAACTCGGCCTTGCCGTACAGCACGCCGATCCCGGTGGGTCCGTAGAGCTTGTGGCCCGAAAAGGCGTAGAAATCGCAATCCAGGTCGCGCACGTCGACCTTGAGATGCGGCACGGCCTGCGCGCCGTCGATCAGGACGGGCACGCCTCGCTCGTGCGCCAAGTTGACGATCGCCTTGGTCGGATTGATCGTCCCCAGCGCGTTCGACAGGTGCACGAACGCGACCAGCCGGGTGCGCGGCCCGATGAGCTTCTCGAATTCGCTCATCACCAGCGCGCCCTGGTCGCTGATGGGACCCACGACCAACGTGGCACCCGTCTGCTCGCAGAGCATCTGCCACGGAACGATGTTGGAGTGGTGCTCCATGTGTGTGATGAGGATCTCATCGCCCGCCTTGATGTGCCGGCGTCCGTAAGAATGGGCCACGAGGTTGATCGCCTCGGTCGTCCCGCGCACGAAGATGATCTCGCGCGTTTCGGCGGCGTTGATCAGGGCGCGAACTTTCTCGCGCGTCGACTCGTAGGCCTCGGTCGATCGCTGGCTGAGGGTGTGCACGCCGCGATGGATGTTGGCGTAGTCTTCCTCGTAAAGACGCTTCACCCGGTCGATCACGGCCCGCGGTCGTTGACTGCTGGCGGCGTTGTCGAGGTAAACGAGCGGCTTACCGTGAATCCGGCGTTTGAGGATGGGAAAATCCTCGCGGATGCTCTCCACGTCGAGCGGCTCGATGGCCCCGCCCCGATGCCCCCGCGTTTCAACCTGGGCGACCGAACTCATTTAGCATCCTCCGTCGGGGAGCTCTTGCGGAAACGCCGCGCCGCAAGGCGCTCCAGCTTCTCGCGCAAGGGATCGATCTTGATCTGCTCGATGATCTCGTTGGCGAAGGCAAATGTAAGCAGGCCCCGCGCCGTTTCGCGGTCGATGCCGCGCGAGCGCAGATAGAACAGGGCGTCGTCGTCGAGCTGGCCGATCGTTGCCCCGTGCGTGCAGCGCACGTCGTCGGCGAAGATTTCGAGCTGCGGTTGGGCATTGACCTGGGCCGTGTCCGAGAGCAGCAGGTTCTTGCTCGATTGGACCGCGTCGGTCTTCTGGGCGTCCTGGCGCACCATGATCTTGCCGGTGAAAACCGCATGGGCGTTGCCGTCGAGGATGCCCTTGTAGACCTGGGTGCTGTTGCAATGCGGCTTGGCGTGGTCGAACATCGTGTTGTTGTCCAGGTGTTGCGAACCGGTCAGCATGTAGAGCCCGTTGAGCGTCGACTCGATCTGGTCGCCGTCGAGCACGGGACTGATCTCGTTGCGCCCCCACGCGCCGCCGAGCGATATCGTGTGCGTCGAGAACCGGCTGGCGCGCGCCTGATGAATATGATGCCGCATGTAATGGTATGCCCGCGTGCTCTCTTCCTGAACCACGTAGTGGTCGAGGTGCGAGCCCTCGGCCATGACCGTTTCGGTGACGGCCGTGCTGAAGTAGACCTCGCCCTCTTGGCCGGCGTAGGACTCGATGACGGTCGCCCTGGCGTTCTCCTCGAGCACGATCAGGTTGCGGACGTGATCATGCGTCGGCGCCCCGCCCCCGTTGGTCGAGAAGAAGAGCAGGTGGATCGGCTCTTCGAGCGCCAGGTCACGCCCGACGTGGATGTAAGCCCCGTCCTGGTGCAAGGCGGTATTGAGCGCGACGAACGCTTGCGACTGGTGCGGGGCGTGACGCCCGAGGTGGGTCGCGACGGCCGTTGAATCGTCGCTCAGCGCTCGACCCAGGTTCATCACGCGAACCCCCTCGGGCAACTTGCCGACCGTCGAGATTTCCGGAGCATATCTGCCGTTGATAAACGCGACGACGCACGCCGTGAGTTGCGGGAACAGATAGGACGCCGCCGCGTCCCTGGCGCCCTCGACGTCCACCTCGGAGGAGGCCGTAAAAGACTGCCGCAAGAGCGGTGCCAGGCTCGTTTGCCGCCATCCCTCGTCGCGCAGCGTGGGGAACCCCATCTGCGTGAAGTGCTCGATCGCGCGCCGCCGTAGTTCGGCGAGCCATGCCGGCGCCGTGGCCCGCTCGCGCTCCTCGATCCGCGAGAACTCAGCCAAGTACAACTCATAGCCGTCGAGTGATTTTTTTTTCGTCGTCGCCTGCGTCATGTTCGTTGATTCCCTGTTGCGTTTATTGCGTTGGTTTATTCAGGCACCGCGCGCGCGTGGCGTCGGGGGCTTATCACACGCCGGCCGGTTCCCGCTCGACCCAGGCGTAGCCCTTGCTTTCCAGTTCGAGCGCCAGGCCCTTGTCGCCCGACTTGACGATCCGCCCGTCCACGAGCACGTGCACGAAATCGGGGACGATGTAGTTGAGCAGTCGCTGGTAGTGCGTGACGACCACGACCCCGCGTTCGGGACCGCGCAGCGAGTTCACGCCGTCGGCGACGGTCTTGAGCGCGTCGATATCGAGCCCCGAGTCGGTCTCGTCCATGATGGCCAGTTTCGGGTCGATCACCGCCATCTGGAAGATCTCGTTCTTCTTCTTCTCGCCGCCCGAGAAGCCCTCGTTGACGGCGCGTTTGAGCAACGACTGGTCGATCCCGAGCAATTCGGTCCGCTCGCGGATGAGTTCCAGGAAATCCGCCGCGTCCAGCAGCTCCTCGCCGCGATGCTTGCGGATCGAATTGACCGCGGTGCGCAGGAAATACATGTTGCCGACGCCGGGGATCTCGACCGGATACTGGAACGCCATGAAGATGCCCTCGCGGGCCCGCTCCTCGGGTTCCAATTCCAGCAGGTTTTTGCCCTCGAACAGGACCTCTCCCTCGGTGACCTCATAGACGTCGCGCCCGGCCAGCACGTTGGCCAACGTGCTCTTCCCCGAGCCGTTAGGCCCCATGATGGCGTGGACCTCGCCCGCTTGAACGGTCAAATCAATGCCCTTGAGGATTTCGTTGCCTTCCACGCCCGCGTGGAGGTTCTTGATCTCTAGCATTTTTCCAGTGTCTCCTTGTTTGAGTCTATAAGGTGCCTCTAAAAACTCAGTCCCGGCAGGGACGATTGCTTTCAGCCCGCCACGCAAGTGGTGGGAAATCAAACCGATAATGAAATGGAGTCCCGTAGGGACGGCTGCAAACCGGATTTCTTAGAGGTTCCCTAATAGTTACTCTCCGGATGTTGATGACGGGTCGATCCGGACGGTCCGGATTCGGGACGACCCGGCCCGAACGGCAATCCACGAACAGGTCCGTGGATTCCAGCGCCCTCTGACCGATCAGGACTTCATCGCCCAGTACCAAGCACTCCTCGAACACCTTGCGTCCCATGATTTCAAACAACACCGGTTCGGTCACGTCCACGCTCTCCTCACGCCCGTCGGCGTAGCGGGCCGTCTGCTTGAAAACCCGCGCTAGGCCAAGCGTATCGGCAACGCACGACGGAACGACGCAATTCACCGCCCCCGTGTCAACGAGCGCATCGACTTCGATCCGCCGCACTCCGCTGTCGGACTTGAACCCTTCTCGAACCATTGCCTGGTCCATCGGGTTGGTGAGTGTGACCGTGACCCGTACTTCACCCATTTCGATTCCCTCGAATCCTTTCTGGATGAGCTGCAAGTCCAAAGACTGGTGGAGGCTCGTCTCTTCCATCGGTGTATCCCTAGGAGGATGATGCCGGATCGAATATCATCGAATTCGCTAACTTCGATTTTATGGTTCTCGTATGCATGACTACTCTTCTCAGCCTTCGACGTCCGGCACTTGCGCGGATAGTATTTCGTCCTCCACGTCCCTCAGTGGGACGGTAGGTTGGTGCCGCCGCTCCTCGATCATCCACCAAAACTCCGGCGATCGTTCGAGGGCAAGATCCTCTTCGTCTTTGTTGCTGACACCCGTCAGCAGAGCGATCGGCTGGACCTCCGAAGTGATTAGAATTTGCTCACCCTTGCAGGACTCGATCATCCGCCGCGGGTCCTGCTCGAATTCTTCTCGCGTGGTCTTCTTCATTTCTCTCAGCCCACACTCCCCTCCAAACTCACCCCCAACAGCTTTTGCGCCTCGACGGCGAATTCCATCGGGAGTTCGCGGAAGACTTCCTTGCAGAAGCCGTTGACGATCATCGAGACCGCGTCCTCGGTCGAGATGCCGCGTTGGTTGCAGTAGAAAATCTGGTCCTCGCCGACCTTGGAGGTCGAGGCTTCGTGCTCGACTTGCGCGGCCGGGTTGCGCACGTCGATGTAGGGGAACGTGTGCGCGCCGCAGCGGTCGCCGATCAGCATTGAATCGCACTGGGAGTAGTTGCGCGCGCCGTCGGCCTTTTTGTTGATCTGGACCAGTCCGCGATAGGTGTTCTGGCCGCGGCCGGCCGAGATGCCCTTGCTGACGACCGTCGAGCGCGTGTTCTTGCCGATGTGGACCATCTTGGTGCCGGTGTCGGCCTGCTGGAAGTTGTTGGTCAACGCCACCGAGTAGAACTCGCCGATCGAGTTGTCGCCCTGCAGGATGCAGCTCGGATATTTCCAGGTGATCGCCGAGCCGGTCTCGACCTGCGTCCAGGAGATCTTCGAGCTGACGCCGCGGCACGCCCCGCGTTTGGTCACGAAGTTGTAGATGCCGCCCTTGCCATTCTCATCGCCGGGGTACCAGTTCTGGACGGTCGAGTACTTGATCTGGGCGTCGTCGAGGGCGACCAGTTCGACCACGGCGGCGTGGAGCTGGTTCTCGTCGCGCATCGGCGCGGTGCAGCCCTCCAGGTAACTGACATAGGCCCCCTCCTCGGCGATGATCAACGTGCGCTCGAACTGGCCCGTGTTGGCCGCGTTGATGCGGAAATAGGTCGACAGCTCCATCGGACAGCGCACGCCCTTGGGCATGTAGACGAACGACCCGTCGCTGAAGACCGCGGAGTTGAGCGTGGCGAAGAAGTTGTCGGTGTAGGGCACGACCGAGCCCAGGTACTTGCGCACCAGGTCCGGGTGTTTCTTGACCGCTTCGGAGAACGAGCAGAAGACAATGCCGAGCTCCTCGAGTTTCCCCTTGAACGTCGTGGCGACCGAGACGCTGTCGAACACCGCGTCGACGGCCACCCCGGCCAGGATCTCGCGCTCGCGTAGCGGGATGCCGAGCTTCTCGTAGGTCTCGAGCAGCTTGGGGTCGACTTCATCCAGGCTCTTGGGGCCGTCCGACTTATCCTTGGGGGCCGAGTAGTAGACCATCTTCTGATACTCGGGCTTCTGATACTTGACGTTGGGCCAGGTCGGCTCGGTCATCGTCAGCCAATGCCGATACGCCCTGAGCCGCCATTCGGTCATCCAGCGCGGTTCGTCCTTCTTGGCCGACAGGGCCCGCACAATGTCCTCGTTCAGCCCCGGGGGCAGGCTGTCGGCCTCGATGTCGGTCACGAACCCATACTTGTATTCCTTCTTGGTGAAGTCCTGAATCGTGTCCGTTGCGCTGCTCATGATGGCTCTTCTTTCTTCGTTGGCATCTGTGTGGATGATCCGGTTTTCCGGTTTTTTCGATGGGGATCCGGCTCGCGTTCGAAACCGATCCCCTATCCTGATTCTATCACTTCCATTTCGCGTTCAAGGGGAACCCGGGCTGGCCGCTCGCCGAGGCCGGGCCGCGCGGCGACGGGGGCGGGACCGCCGACCGCGATCGGCTCGAATGCCGGCTGGAGCATATCGGCCAGCATCACCGACTCCAGCGCCTGCTGGATCGCCCCATTGATCCGCCGCCAACTGATCTTGACCGGGCAGCGGCTCTCGACCGAGCAGTTGGAGGGCGTCTCTCCGAGGCATTCGGTCAGCGCGATCGGGCCCTCGAGGGCACCGATGATCTCGGCCACCGAGATGGCCTCGGGCCCGCGCGCCAGGCTATAGCCTCCCTTGGCGCCCCGATGCGAGACCAACAGCCCCGCGCGGGCCAGTGCCTTGAGGATCTTGCCGACCATCGGCAAGGGCAGATGGGTCGCCCGCGATAGGTCGCGCGCGTTCGCCGGCCGGTCGCGGCCACCCTGGGCGATGCACGTCAGCAAGACGATTCCATAATCGGTGACTTTCGTGATGCGGAGCATGGGCGAACCTTTGTATGATCAAGAACCAATCCGGTCCTCTTTCAACCACCCACTCTAATTCAAGGGGAGAGGTCGGTCAAGATAAAAATCGGACTAAATTAGTCCGATCCCGTCAGTCGCGCGGATTCAGCGCCGCCGATTGGCACAGACGGTTGATTTTGCTTGGTTTGAGTGATTCAGTGCCTTCCCGCACCAGCGGCGTGGGAGCTGGGCGGGGACTCGCAATCAGGCCCGATCTGCGCTCAGATTCGCCTAATCTCCGGTCCTTTTTTCGTCGATACGAGTGAAGAGCAGAAGCGCGATTTCGCCCCGCCGGATGGATCCGGGCCCTAAGAAGGACCGCGCTGATGGTTTCCCCCCCTTCGTCGAACAGCAGGCACTGGCGGCCCAGTTGGACATCCTGCGCCAACTGGTCGTCCTGTCGATGGGCCCCAACGATCCGCTTTATCTGCTCATAAACGACGCGCTACGCACGCTCAGCGTCCAGAAGATGCGCAAAGCGATCCAGGCCTTCGAAGACCTCCCCCCGACGAGCGAGAGAACGCCCTGGGTATCCACGGCGACGAAATGGGTTCGGATTGACCGCCGTCGGCGACCCTTGAGCCATTCGTCACGCCTTACCGATCACGTCCATCGTTAGCGCCCCACCACGGAATGCGGCCCCGGTCAACGAGGAGGTCCCCCTCGAAGATCTGACAGCCGCCTTGCGCCAGAAACGTCAAATATTTGACACCGGTGGCGAGGCTGTTTGATACGACTGCCTCCCCCTCATCTATAGTCGAAGAATGTCGTGACCCTTTGTCGCTAGCGGACTGCGCCTCCCCCCAATCTTAGACCACGGACCGGTGATCCGAAGCTCCGGACGTTCCCTACAATAATGGTTGACATTGGTGATGGGTCTGGCATAAATTAGAAATCAGTAGTGCGCGAGAAATTAAGGTCAGGGTCTATATAAAGGTAATCCTGTGATCCCAGGCGACTAGAACCTCGGCGGCCGGCTTTGCGGGCACCATGGGATGGGTGTGCGGAACGGGGGGGCACGGCCGCGTTGTTTAAGTCCGAGGCCTGGAAATCGGCCTGGAGACGTCATCATTCATCATTCTTAATAGAGGAGATATGAGTCATGCGTAAGTTAATGACCCAATCTGGTTTTGAAATGGGAAATATCGGATCAGATGGTTTTCACCAGCCATCTGGCAAATCTCAGTTTGGAGGATGGTTACGGATGTTTATCCAAAAGCAACATACTTTGAGTGATTTTCTTTTTCTGATGATTTTCATCTCGGTAGTGAGTGCGGATGGTGTTTCAGCGCAAATGAATATCGTGTTTGAAGAGAATTGGGATTCGGGGGTGATTGATTCTGGTAAGTGGACCCAGGGAACGCTGGAGCAGGGAGACCCCGTAAGATATAATGGACTTGCGTGCTTGGATCTGCTCGATAATGCTGATGATCCTGGGGATCCTAATGATCAAACGCCTTGTAGTGGAGGTGATTTCGGCTGGATATCAGGAAGCTCTGATTTTAAGGTTTGGGACACGTGGATTCGCAGTGTTGATGGTATTCCCAGGGGCGATGATCTCGTCATCGAGTTTACGAGCATCGGTGCCCGGTTTCGACCCGGCACGGGTCTTCCTTTCCCGGGCAACTCCGCCTTGAACGGTCCCTTGCACAACACCAATGATGGCGGCGTCCTGATTACGGATGACTGTGAAGCGGGAATCTGCGGCAACTACAATGATGCATCTCAACCCCAAGCTTGGGGCGACGGCGCGGGAGCGGCGAACGGCACGCCGATTGGGGATGATTGGAACAAAGACCCGAATGAAAATAACCCTGGACGATGGTGGACACAGCTGGACTTCGACGATACAATCACGCCTGCGGTCCACAAAACCACGAACGCGCTCCGGCATCGGGTTCAAGTCGGAAATACGGCTGGATTCTTCTATGAGTATAGAAGAATGGACGAGACTGAATGGACGCCGATGATGGACGACAACGGTACGCCTGAAGAACCCGCTGATGACATGGCCCTAGACACCCGTGAGGACACCGGGAACGGTGGGGCTTCGCCGATGCTTTACCTGGGATGGTGTGCAAACCAAGGGGCTATCATCATTGACGACATCGTTGCCTATACAACAGGCGGTGTAAACAGGATTGAGGGATGGATGCTATACGATTGAATCAATCCATGAGGCTGGGTTGCGCGCAGGGGCGGCCCTGCGCGCGATAGCACGGCCATCATCGGAATTGGAGGTAGCCATTGTCTCACTGATCGGCGCGCCAAAGGATAATTCGAACGTTTTGCAATACGTACGGAAGACTTTGGCATCGCTGGTGTGATCTAATCGAAAGGAGGTAGACACGCCGCAGACTTTTCGCCTTATCTGATTTCATAATAACTCTCTGGGTTTCGGAGGATCATCGTGCTGACAAAGAATATCTCACGGATTTTGCTCGGGGCCGTGGTGCTCGTGATATTTCTTGGCGGCGTTGCGTGGGCGGACGCGCTGTATGAGGAACACTTCGACGGTGGGGCGGGAATCGCCAACTATCCGGATTGGGAACTCGGAAATAACGACGAACCGTTCCCCACGCAAATCATTGGTGAGAAGGTCGGCGACGTGGTGGACCCGGGCAGCGGTGATCACGCGCTGCTCACCGGCATGCACAATGCCTTCGATACGTGGGGGAGCCAGGTCCGGGTACAGAACACGACACCCTTTGAACGGGGTAATAATGCCCGAGTCACGTTGAAGGTCTGGGGCGGTCCCGAGGCTTGGGGCTTGGCGACATTCTCCTCCGGCGCGGGGCTTTTGGGACCCTGGCATGGATTTATTGACTATCCTGATAGAAAAGTAAACGATGACATCGAGGCGGGCATCAACTGGTTTGGGAACACCCACGGCGGCGCGCGCTGGGAGGAGAACGGACTCCTTGACGATAATGGCGATGCAAATCTGTGCAACGGTTGCGGGACGCTCTCGGGGCCTCGGGTGCATCAGGCCTACGTGGACGCGTTCAAAACCTCCGGGCCGACCAAGGCCAATTGCCTGTGGATTCGCTGTTGGCTCGGCGACAACGCGGGGGGATTTCTGGAGTGGTCGAGCGACGGGATGACGTGGACCGGCTTGACGTCGGCGCCGGGTAACTTTGGCGGCGCCAATGACGGCATGCAGCAGGCCGATGTCCTCCTTGATTCCAGGGACCCGACGGTACCCCCGGGAGGCGCGGCTTACGTCCCGCCCATGAACGATTGGGACAATGACGGAGATGGTGACACCCATGTGCAGACCCCGTCAATGGTCACGCCGCTCTATCTCGCGTTCGGGGTGGGTCAGAACGGCGCGGGCTCGGTGTATATCGACGACCTCGTCGTGGAGGATGACATGAATACCGTTTCGCCGCCCGTAAATCGTCTTGCGGACTGGGTCTGGGTGTTGTATTAAGGGGTTCTGTCAGTTTACTGAAATGATGCAAATAAATACCAAATCAACATCCGGAGGGTTCCTCACATGAGATTCGGGTTTAGCAAGTTTTATTCAGGGCTGATGCTGTCCATCGTCGCCCTGTTGATGGTTTCGATCGCCAGGGGACAAGTGGAAGTCCTACTCGAGGAGGACTGGAACAGCGGGACGATTGATCTGGCCAAGTGGGCCCCGCACGACGAGCCAGGGGTCGGCGACGTGACGATCGTCGACCTGGGAGGCGGCGACTTCGCCTGCAAGATATCGAGCACCAATTTCGGGCCGTATATTTACAGCGCGAACAATTTCCCCAGGGGGCAGAATATCCGCGTAGAATTCCTCGTCTGGTACGCCGATTATCCCAACCCGTTTCCGGGTGCTTCGGCCATTTACGGGCCTTGGCACCTCGCGAACGATTCCCATCCCAAAGACACCCAGGAGGCCGCCGTCGGCTTCTGGTTCAATATCATGACGTGGGATGAAGGGGGTCAGCAAAACTCCGGCCCCTCCATTCCGGCGATAAACCAGCCCTATCAGGACGCCTTCGACAAGGACCACGCCGTTTTCCTGCGGGCGACCCTGCATGATACTCAAGGTTCGCTGTTGGAATTGTCCACCAACGGCGGGGCGAGCGGAGAAATCGTCATCAATACGCTAGGGACCGGGATGAGCATGAACCAGAATAACTGGATCGGCTGGGGAACGTTCGCCAACGACGGCACCGACGAGCCCAAGTCGATTGTGATCGACGATATCCGCGTGGAGCGCGGCCCGTGGCTGCCGTTGCCGTCCACCCCGCCCACGCCGACCCCGACGCCCGAGCCGACGGCTCCGGACGACGCGGTTCAGGCCCTGCTGGTGGTCGACGTCAACACCGCCGACAGCACCGGGGACACGGCCGTGCGGAGTTACCTGGAGAACGTCATGAATTTCTGGGTCGTCCAGCGGCACGACGAGGTCGTCGAGGCTTCGGACGCAGACGACAAGGCGATCATCGTGATCTCATCGACCGTGACCTCCGCCAACGTGGGGACCAAGTTCCGCGACGCGCCGGTGGGCGTCATTACCTGGAAGAACGGATTGTTCGACGATTTCGAGATGACGCCGGACAACTCGGTGACGCCCGACTCGAACGGGACGCTGGCGGGCCAGACCCGAATCGACGTCATCGATGCCGGCCATCCATTGGCCGCCGGCTATTCGGGGGACGTGGGCATCAACGGATCAAATGAAGACTTCCGATGGGGCGTCCCAAGCGGCGCGGCGACCGGCGCGGCGAAGGTGGCGACGCTGGCGGGAGATTCGGAAAAATTCACGATCATCGGCTACGACACGGGCAGCCAGATGGAGAACGGCTTTATCGCCCCGGCGCGGCGCGTGGCCTATTTCTTCGGCGACACCGCCGCGGCCTCGAGCTGGATCGCGGACGGGCAGGCGATGTTCAGGGCCGCCGTGGAGTGGACAACGCTTGAAATCCCGCCGCCACGCCCTTCGATCTACTATGTCCAGGCCGGAACCGTCGAAGAGCCGCACGCCTCCGATGTGCCCCTGATCGACCATATGCGCACCGTGTTGGGCTACAACGTGACCGTTGTCAACCAAGACGAGCAGGCCACAATCGACGCGCTGACGCACGACCTGATCTTTGTCAGTGAGAGTGGGAGTTCGGGCGCGTCCGCAGGGTTTATGGAGGCATATCGCAAGAGCGACTCGGCGTTCGTCATGAACGAGCTGGGCGCGCTGACAACCGGGTTGTTCGGCCCCGACGCGACCGGCGCCGCGACGATGGACGTTCAGAATATCAAGATCCTTGATAACAACCACTTCATCACCGCGAATTTCAGCGTGGATGAGATCGTCGAGATCAGGTCACCGGCCGACGTTGGGATCTTCGTCCAACTTAATCCCGGGTTGAGCGAGGCGACGATCCTGGCCGCGGCCAACGACGCTGACGACACCCAGGGGACGATCGTTGCGATGGAAGTTGGCCAACTGTTCGAGGACGGAGAGCCGACGGCGGCCCGCCGGGTCTTCTTCTTCCCGCATTCCACGCACGTTTACCTCGAGAACTACACGTCGGCGGGTGTGGAGTTGGTTGAGCGGGTGTTCGAGTGGGCGCTTATGCGGGAGCCGACTCCCAATCCGGTCGATCCGGGATTCTGGACCGTCCTTGATTGAGGCGAGGATAGGATAGGGATCCATGTCCTGGGCCACATTGATTGGGCCATGCGGCTCCCGTCGGGATCTGGGAACCACACGAACAGGTGAACGGGTATTGACGTGATTTGATGCGGCCCGATTGGTCACGCGACCAGTCGGGCCGTATCGACATCAGCGGGGGGGGGGTGACCAGCCTCGCCGTGACCATTCCAAGAAGGGACGGTTATGAGACAAAGACTCTGGAGCCACCTCGCCATCATGACCATTGCCCTGGCCCTCGCCATCGATAGCGGGGCCCAGCCGGGGCCGTCGAAGGACATCAGGCAGTTTTCGACGCACTTCGATACGCCCGGCTCGCTCGATCCCTACCAGTTTCAGGCCTCGCCCGAAGCCTTTATCTCCACCGCGGAGCATCCCGGGCTGTTGACGATTTATCATTCGGGAAAGGATGAGGAGATCAAGGGGATCCTCAATGAGCCGATACCCCTGAGCGACTATCCGACGCCCTGGGGGTGCGAAATGGACGTCATGCATTCCTTCTGGAGCAAGACGTCGACGGTCCAGGTCAATCTCGCCATCGGGATCAACGTTGAACTGACTTTCTCCGATCCCTCGACCTGGCCCGCGGACCGCACGCAAAAACCGCCCGATACCCACGCCTTTCAGGTCTATTTCGTCCATATCGGCTCGGCGTGGCCCGAGGAAGGGCTGGCGGAGCAGTTTCTTGTTTGGGGCGACGGCGATGACGCCGCGCTCTATCCCGATTTTGAGGGCGACTGGGACGTCGAGCTGCGCACGGTTCATTATCAGGGGAAGGGGATCGGCCCCTCGAAGGTCCATTACTATCCCTCATGCATCATCAGCAGCCCCACTCATGTCAGGTTCCTGCTGCGCTTCGATCAGCAGAACTCGCCCCAGATCGGAAAATCGCTGGACGTCTCGCGCTGGGGCGAGATCACCGGCGTGTGGAACATCGGACCCATCCTCGCGCCCACCTCATGGATTCAGGAGCGTTGGCCCAATGCCAAACCGACTCAACGCGACGCCGAGGCATACTTTAGCTTTGTCGACTTTCGGTCTTTTCCGCCCTTTCCCACGATTGAACACTATACCCATGACTTCAATCACCCGGGCCATATCGGTCTGTTTTCGACCGAATTGCATGGCCACATCGCGGAGACATGGTCTCATCCGGGGTACTTGACCGTCACGCTGGGCGGCGGGAACAACCTGGCGGGTGGGGCATTCGGGCCCGGGGACCCGTGGGACTTGGCCCACTACGCGCCGCCTTGGGAACTGGAGTATAGTTTTATCGCGCCCGACGACACCATCCCCTGGAATATCGTCACGGGATTTGGCGTGCGGAACGCTTCGAAAAGCAACGCGAACTCGTGGCATCCCGGCGTGGCCAACTTCCCTGGGGAGGGACACAAGGCCGGGAGCGTCCAGATCGGCAAATCGGGTCGAGCCTGGGAACTCTACATGGATACCAAATTCGGCCCCCAATTTCCCGATGGCGTTCCCGAAGAAATCCTGTCGCACAAGCCGCTTCACGTGCTGGTCCGGGTGATCGACACGCGGCGCTTGCAGATGGGCGTCAAGGCCAAGCCCGACGATCCGTGGTTCCTGACGCCGGTCTGGGAATCGCCTTACGAAATCAAGACCATGTACGACCACTCCTTCAGTTATCAGACCGGGAAGGGCGCTCCGGAGAACCAGCAGTTCTTGATCGATTACTTTCACTATCGCCAGGGTCTTTCCGGACCCATCTCCGCCGAGACGACGTGCGAGGATGCCTCGCCATGATTGGGTGCATCTCGCGGATCCGTGAGATGCACTCGTTTCCGTTGAAAACGTCCAAGCTGAATTGAAACGGTAATGGATTAATGAGATACTGGTGGCACCGACATGTTGAGGCGTACGTACATTGAGTTGTATATGGAGGCTTTGGGTAGGATGCATAAGATTGAAGGGACGTTCGGTCTACTGATCAGCTTGATCCTTCTTTCGCCCGAGATGGCACACGCACGGGACGACGAGTATCTTGATCAATCGTTGCCGAAGGAGATAAGCGTCGGGCCCTATGCGGGCGAACGGTATGAGGTCGAGATGCCGGACACGCTGGATCTTGTGGACCACGCGAGCATGGCCATCCACGCGCTGACGAGTCTGGTGGCACCGGAGTTGGATTATGAGCAGTATTGCGGCCTGCGGCTTAACTCGAACCCGCCCAAATTTGTGATCGGGGGAGGATTGGTGAACATCAACCCGAAGTGGCTCGAAGCCCTGCCCGGGTTGAGGGTGATGACGGGGAGTGATGAGAACATCGACATCGACGGGAAACTGATGGGCAGCATCGTTCATATTACCGGCAAGGACGGACTTTGCTATTACCCCGTCGAAAACCGACCGTGGGCGATCTTTAACGACCACCTTCGGGAAGTGAACAAGCCGTATTCGGACATCTTTGGAGAAGGCCGGCAACTGTTGGCCTACGCCGCCTGGTATCAGCATGACGGCAATCCATTGTGGAGGGAATTGGCGGAGCGGAAAATCCGTCGCCTGCGCGAGATGGCTTTGGAGAAGGACGGCACGCTTTATTTTCGCCTGGCCCGGGGTTACACGCCGTGGGACACGAACCCGAGAGAGGGCCCCGTGATTCCGAGTGCCGACGTGGGCCTCTATCCGGTGGAAAAGGGGATGACCGGCGCGCCGGCGACTTACATCGTCGGGTTCATCCCGCAGGGTTGCGCCATCTGGTATCGCCTGACCGGGTTCGAGCCCGCGTTGGACCTGGGCGGCGGCCTGGCCGATTACCTGGTCAAGTTCGGCCAGATGATTGACCCCGAGACGGGACGTCCCCTCGCCGATCACGACGTGCACGTCACCCATTCCCTGCTCTCAAATTTATCGTATGCGTTGACCGTCGGTGACGAGGAAATGGTCGCCTGGGTGAAGAAGGGGTTTGAGTTCATGGCCGATGACGGGACGACCATTTGGCGAGAGGAGCGGGAACTCGGGCCGCGCGACAAGAACAATAGCGGGATTCTGATCAGCGATCCGACCTGCTCGTGTTTCGTGGCGGACATGGTGAACGTCGGTCTGATGCTGACCCTGGCCGGCGAGGGTGATTATTGGGAGGACGTGGATCGCTGGGTCCGAAATACCTTGGTCAATCTTCAAATCCATGCCGGCGACGTGGCCAAGATCAAGCAAATGCCCGTTGCCTACATGAAGAACCTCGAGCCCGGATCGTTCCAACTGGAAGACGGCGCGGATCGCTGCATGGGCGTGTTCGCCCACTCGATGTATCCGTCGTTGCGACACGTGGCCATCGGGTGTTGCAACGGCAATTGCTCGCGGTCGCTTTATTACGTTTGGGACAGCATCCTTCAAGCGGATGACAAGACGCTCACGATCAATCTGCTGATGAACCGCGTTTCGCCGTGGGCGGATATCAAGAGCCACCTGCCATATGAGGGCCGGGTCGTCGTTAAGATGAAATCCCCGCGCAAGAAGGCGAAGACTTTTCCCGATCTCGTGTTGGATGAGAATCCCAAATGGGACCGCGTCCGTATCCGAATTCCGGAATGGACCGACCGCGAAGCGGTCGCTTGCGCAGTCAATGGCGAAGAGCGCGACGCGGCGTGGTCGGACGGTTACATCGAGCTATTCGGCTTAGAAGGCAAGGCCGTGATCGAGCTGGAATTCCCAATGAAAACCCGATCCGTTAAGATGGTTCTGCAGAAACAAGAATGCCAGGTCGAGCTGAAGGGGAACACGGTCGTGAGCGTGGAGCCGGACCTCGGCCTACCGCTGGCGCACCACGCAAAGTACCGCGGCAACCAGGCACCCGTGAGAAAAGTCGCCCGCTTCGTCTCAAGTGAAAGGTTTCTCAAATAACGCCGCTAAACCTGGTCGGGCACCACGAAGGGCTCGCGATACTTTGGTTTCAGCAGGGCATTCGCCATCAGTTCGGCGGTCGGGTGGTCCGTGCTGATGTGCATTTTTTCCGGATCGAACTTGATCCACGGGCCGATCGTGGCCTTGTCTTCGGCCGGGTTGACGCCGTTGGCCTCCATATGCGCCTGGAAGCTCGTGAACCTTTCATGCGCCACCGCGTTGCCTTGGAGCGATTCCTTGATTTCGTCCGCCGGCAACGCCTTGCCGACGCGATACGAAATGTTTCCGAGGATGCACATTGAACTGGAGATGTGACCCTCGAGGATGTCGGCGTTCAGGTCGCTTTGCTTGCGGCTACGCACGGCCTTGATGAAGTTGGCCATGTGCTGGCCGCCCTGATCGAGCTTGAATTGTTTAAGTTTGTTGCCTTCGTTGTCGTAGGCCCAGCCGCCCGCCACGCAGCCGTGCTCGCATTCAATGACCACGCCTGCTCGGACGTCCTTGACATGGTCCAATGCGGTGTCACCCGTTTTGCGCGGCAGGTTGCGAATCCCACAGATGATCGGGACCGGTTTGGTGTCCCAGACGGTGAACATGGAGTTGGGCGTTTGGCCGCAGTCGTTCCACACGAATCGTCCCCCCACGCTCATGACCGGCGCGCTCAGGGAGTCCTCCTTGAGAATCCAGCGAACCAGATCGACGAAGTGGACGCCGTTGTTGGGGAGTTCGCCCGAGCCGGGGTTCCAGAAGAAACGCCAGTCATAATGGAGCCGTTTGCGCAAGAGGGGTTCGAGCGGGCCGGGGCCGCACCATACGTTGTAATCGATCGTGGCGGGCGGCGCCTGGGGTCCGGCCACGTTTCCGAGGCTCGGGCGGCCCCAATAGCCCATCGCGTAGGCCACGCGCATCTCGCCCAGGTTGCCTTCTTGGAGGTACTGCACCATTTCGGGCATCCCTTGGTCCGAGCGGCGCTGGGTTCCGGCCTGGACGATGCGATCGTACTTTCGCGCCGCTTCGACCAGCTTGTAACCTTCCCAAACGTTGTGCGAGATGGGTTTTTCGACATAGACGTCTTTACCCGCCTGGCACGCCCAGATGGCGATGAGCGCGTGCCAGTGATCAGGCGTTGCGATGACAATCGCGTCGACGCCCGGGTCATCCAAGACTCGACGCACGTCGACGTGGGCGGCGACATTACCTTGTTTCTCTCTAAATTTTTCAGTCTGGTTAAAGTGTTCCATGAGGTAATTCTTCAAGGAATCGCCCTTGAGGGTTTCCTCGTCCAGATCGCACAGCGCCACGATCCGCACGCCGGGGATGTTTTGGAGATTCCAGATGTGATACTTGCCCTGGCCGTTAAAACCGACGACCGCCACGCGCACGTCGTCATTCGCGCCCAGGACGTTGGACTTGGGCTGCTGACTCATGATCCGGCGAGGCAGCGCCAGCGAGGCGCCGGCGGCCACCGAGCCATGCAAGAAGTTTCGCCGCGTGATTCGATTCATCCCTTGTTCTCCCCTTTTTTAGAGCACAATCGCTGGCTTGAATATCAACATAATGGGGCCGTGCCTGCAACCGAATTCTCGGTGAATGTCAGCGCAGGGGCGCATCTCTCGGATCAGCGAGATGCGCCCGGGTCCTTCCCCCGGCCCATGATTTCGATTCAAATACCGGTCCCGCGGCGCTAAAATGGTTTTGTGGTGGCGGTCGTTGTCCGTCCCCCACAAGTCCGTGGTGTAGTCTGTTTCGCCGATGCTCATCGATTCCCATGTCCACTTGCAGGACAAGAAATTTTCCCGTGATCTGGACCGCGTTCTGGATCGGGCCGAGGATGCGGGGATCGAGTGGTTGGTCGTCATCGGCGATCGGATCGAGTCCAGCCGCAAGGCGGTGGAATTGGCGCGCGGGCATCGCAGCGTGTCGGTCGTGGTCGGCGTGCATCCGCATCATGCCGATCAGTTCTCGCCCTCCGAGCTGCTGGAGCTTGACAAGCTCTCGCGCCACGAAGGCGTGGTCGCCATCGGCGAGATCGGGCTCGATTACCATTATCCCGGATTCAATTCCGGCCGCCAGAAGGAATGCTTCTTGGCCCAGGCCCACCTCGCCGCGCGGCGGGAACTGCCGCTGGTGCTCCACTGTCGCGACGCCTACGATGACCTGCTGGAGACCATCCGGCGAGACGAGCGCGTTCCGCGCCGGGGGATCATTCACTGTTTCTCGGGGACCCATGAACAGGCTTGTGCCTTCATCGACATGGGCTTTTATCTCGGCATCGGCGGCGCGATCACCTATCCCAATGGGACGGCGCTACGCGAGCTTGTCGGGCGCGTGGCTCTGGAGCGGATCGTCTGCGAGACCGACGCCCCGTATCTGCCCCCCCAATGCAAGCGCGGTCGCCGCAATGAACCTTCCTACATGAAACACACGATCAAGGCGCTGGCCGACCTCAGCGGATTGAGCTTCCAGGACGCCGCGCGCATCACCAAAGCCAACGCCGTTCGCGTTTTCGACCTGCCCAGGCGGATCGACGCCACCCTCACCTACCAGATTCGCAAGACGCTTTATCTTTGCATCACCAACCGCTGCACGAACGACTGTTATTTTTGCCAGCGTTGCAGCGATTACATGGTGATGGGTCACTTCCTGCAACTAGGGGAGGAGCCGGAGGCGCAACAACTGCTCGACCGGATCGAGGACCCCCAGGCCTATCATGAGATAGTCTTGAGCGGCCTGGGCGAACCGACCTTGCGCTGGGACGTGTGTCTGGAAACGGCCCGGCGGCTCAAAGAGCAAGGCTCTCGGGTGCGGTTGAACACCAATGGCTGCGGCAATCTAATCAATGGACGCAACATCATCCCGGAGATGGCGGGCCTGGTTGATGCGGTTGCGATCAATCTTGTCGCCCATGATCAGGCGACCTATAACCGGATCGGCCGGCCCCAAGATCCCGATCGCGCCTGGGGGGCGATGCGCGAGTTCACGACGATCTGCAAGGAATACGTCCCCGACGTCATTCTGACGATCATCGCCGTTCCCGAGGTGGACGTGGAGGCCTGCCGAGTGTTGGCCGAGGATCAACTCGAGGTCCGGCTGCGCGTCCGTGAATACTGTCCAAACGGCTATCCGCGGAACCGTTGCGCTCAACTCGCCCAAGACCTGACCAAGAAGTGATAGTTTGCGCTCCATGATCGACTCGCGCGCCAAATCCATCTCGCGCTCCATCTGCTTCGCGGCGGGGTTCATCGCGGCTTGTGGCGTGGGGCGCGCTCAAGCGCCTCCGTCCCCCAAGTCGCCGACTCCGGAGGACATTGAACTAATCCGCGCTCGATTCAAAGAGATCAAGCAACGTCGCCTGGAGAATGAACCGACCGAACCGGCCGTCCCCCTGCGGAGAGTGGCCAGACCCCCCAAAGTGGCCCGTGAATTGGAGTCGGGGGCCTTGCGGCTTGATAATCAGATGGATCGCCTGCGGCCGGTCTGGACTTTCGAGCCGATCGAGCAACCGAAGGCGCGCGGCGTGCGGGTCCCGCTGTGCCTCAAGGGTGAGCAGTGGATCGCCCTGGAGCCGGGGTGCTGGCACGTCAACTTGGTGGTGGGCCGGCCCGACGAGAGTCAACTGCTTCGACCGCCCCCGTGGGAGATTGCGCTTGAGGAGGGAGGAGTCTACACCCTGGAGTTGACCGACAAGCTCGAAAGCGAGCTTAAACGCGCGATGCGGCAAGCCGAACGTGATCGAGGGCGGCGGGGATTGGAACGTGAAATGAAATCCGACACCGACACCGACACGGAACCCGAGGCCGGGCCGCGGCGGACCGTCATCATCGAACGCCGAACGGACAAATAGGAACGGCGACCGGGCATGCATCCGATCTTTCTCAACATCGGTGACTTTACGATCGGGACCTATGGCGTGGCGATCGTGGTGGGCATGTTGGCCGGGCTGCGGCTCATCGCCTGCCTGGCGCGGCGTCGCGGGCTAGGGGTGGATTTCTTCCTGGACCTCGCGTTCTTGCTCCTGATCACCGGATTCGTCGGCGGGCGCATCTTCTACATCCTGCTCAATTGGGGCGAGTTCATGCGCGACCCCGCCGCCTTGATCCTTTCGCGACAGGGCTTCGTTTTTCTCGGTGGGTTTATGCTGGCGCTGGCCGTCGCGGTTTGGTTCACGCTGAAGCGGCGGATGCCGTTGCTCGAGACCGTTGACATCCTTGCGCCGGGGGTCGCCCTGGCCCACGCGATCGGCCGGATCGGTTGCTTTCTGGCCGGGTGCTGTTATGGCCGGGTTTGCGACGCCGATCACGGCCCCGCCTCGCTCGCCGCCGTCGCGATGCGCTATCCCTTGGTCACCGACGCCGGCGGCGCTCATCCGATGTTCAACATGGCCTATATGGACCAGCTTCAGGCCGGTTGGTTGAAACCGGGCGCCGCGGCTTCGTTGCCCGTGGTCCCGGTGCAGCTCTTCGAAGCCGTCGGCAATTTGCTGATCTGCATGTTGCTGGTCTGGTTGTGGCGCCGTCGGCGGTTCTCCGGTCAGGTTTTCGCCGTCTACATGATCGTTTATAGCGTCGAGCGGTTCGGATTGGAATTCCTGCGGGGCGATGCCGAGCGGGGTCTGTGGCTGGGCGCAACCCTGTCAACGTCCCAGATCATCAGTTGTCTGACGCTCCTGGTCGGTGTTTGCATCTGGTGGGCGCGGCGCGCGAAGGGTATCCAGCGCATTCCGGAGCAGACCGCGACCCCCGATGCCGATCCGGCCCCACCCCCCGCCAAGCCCGGGCTCGCGCCACGTCCGCAGCTCAGGCGCCAGCGCGGCACACGCAAATAGGCGCGACCCCGAGCAACCTCTCGTTCGGCCCGAAATCGGCAGGGCTCGGGGGCCGTCCGCCGGGCGGCCATCTGACGTAAACCAAGTTCTCACAACCAATCAGCACCCGCGCCAAACTTTCGGACGCCGGGACGGGTCGCATCTACTAGGGATATGGAGAAAACGATCCCTAATGTTGTACCACAGTGCCAAAGTACCGATAGGTGAGGGTTCCCCCAGAAGAAGAATAATAAGCACAACCCAGCACTTTGCGAATACAACCGACATGAGACCAACGTTGAAAAGGTCCCGTTGAGATTGAAAGCAGTCTGTTCCGGAAGGTCATTCGGTCGTCATGCGGTGGTCACCACGACTCCCCCTCCAGCTCCTTGCCGTTCTCACGCCCGTGCTATTGTGCGGCTGCGAAACAGCCGTCAAGATGCGCCTGCACGGTCAGCTCGTCCGCGCCGACCAAGCGTTCAATGCGGGCAATTACCCCCTCGCCGCGACCCGCTATGAGAGCCTAAGCGACCGCTATCCGCCCGGCGAGACGCGCCAGCGCCTGACCATAAACCGGGGCATCGCCTATTACACGATCTCCAGTTACCAAGCGGGGCGCGCCACCTTCCTGGATTACCTCCGCGAATATCCAATCGGCCATTACGCCCCGGACGCCCGCGAATACATTCATAAAATCGACGTGCTGAAGTCGCCGAGCAGCCCGGCGACCCAGGAAGCCCTGTCCGGCGCCAAGCGGGACCTGGATGCCCTTCGCCAGTTGCATGTCGACCACCCCAACGACTCGCGCGTCGTCACCGCGATCGCCAATGTCTATTACGAACTGGGGGACTACGAGGAGGCCGTGCGCTACTACCACAATGCTTTGGAGCTCGACGCCCCCGTCGAAGAACGCCGACTCGCCCATGAGCGGATGATGCTCGACGAAGAGGGCCGACCGATCCCGATCACCCCGGCCGAAATCGAGCGGATCGTCCGCGAGCGGCGCCCGCTGGTCATCTACAACCTTTACGACTACAAGGCGCGCGATTTGGACAATGACGTGCTGCAGGCCGAACGCTTCTTTACCGTGACCGGCCTGGTCCGCAACCAGAGCAGCCGCATTTTGCACGATGTCGAAATCGAGGTGCGGTTCCTCAACGCGAACCACCGTATCCTTGACGTTCGGGTGGTTCGCATCGGGATGCTCGGTCCGGGCGAGATTCGGGCTTTCCGCGCCGATGCCGACAGCTACGACAGCCTCTACAACATCACCCAATATGAATGCATCCCGCGCGGTTGGGAATGAGGGCCGGACGAGCCAATGAAGGTCTTACTAACACTTCCAACCCGTGCCGGGCCACTCGGCGTGACCGGACTGAGCGTCCTTGCGGTGGCCTGCCTGGGCTTTTTTGGTCTCGCGGCGGCCCAAGCTCCCCCGTCAGGGTCCGATCCGATCCCGACCCTGACCCTGACCCCATTGCCCGAACAAGTTCGCGTCGAAGTCCGGATTCTGGAGTGGCAAACCAGCAACAGCATGGAGTTCGACTTCGTCGTCGCCTATACGCGCAACGAAGGCATGAAGAGCGCGATCTTGGACGCGGCGGACTTGATGCTGCCCGCCGATCCCGCATTGACCTCGGCCACGCGGCTGTTCTTCGACGGGATGGACGCCAACGACCCGGGGTCGTTTGACGCAGTGGTCGAGATATTGGAGCAGGTCGGGTCGGTTCGCATCCTCTCCGAGCCGTCGATCATGTTGGAAGTCGAGGCCGATAACAGCCCGTTCGAGATCAACAGCCCCGATCTCGCGCCCGTCACACGCAGGCGACTCTCGAACGCGGTTCGGATTCCCTACGAGACGACCAAATCCGTCGGCGCGGCGTTGGCTTCGGTGACCGAATATAAAGACAGTGGCGTAACCATGGACGTGGCCGTGCTCGACGTGAAGGGAAAATTGGTTACCCTTGACATGAAAACCACCGTCAGCGACCTGACCGGATTCATCAGCATCGGCCTGAACAATTATGGTGAGCCCTCACGCGTGCCCACGGTCGACTCCAGAATGATCGAGAACAGGGTGATCATCCCCGATCGCACCGTTTCGATCACCGGCGTCATGAAAACCTCGCGCGAGAGCGACCGGCGCCGCGGCATCCCGTGGATTAGCGAGGTGCCGTTGCTGGGGTGGCTTCTCTCGAGCAAGAAGACCCTGCGCGACGAGGCCGAACTGGTTTTCCTGGTCAAGCCCGAGATCGTCCACCCCTATCAGATCATTGATCCGCTGGAGCCACTGAGCGGGAGTTTTTAAGATGGGTTCGCTGTACCGCCCGTCCTTGTCGTGGCGGCTCGCCGGGATACTCGCCAGTCTCATCGCGCCGGTGGGATCATCCGAGGTGGACGACGAACTCATCGAGGAAATCGCCCGCAAAGACGACAAAAACTATCACATGGTGGCCGTCGAGGCGCTGGTGGTCGAGGTCAACGAGGAACGCACGCGCGACCTGGGAATCAAGTACGGCTTCAATCAGCTCAACCGCGGCACGATACGCACCCCAAACTCCGATGGCCTCGGCTTTAGCGAACGAGGCATTGTGACCGAAGGGTCCGAGGTCTTGGATAGCGGCGACGTGCGGCTTGGCCGCCCGCTCAATCCGGTCCGTGTGCCGGTGCTGCTCAAGCAACTGGACGGCATCACAAAGGTAGGCTTCGATGAGGGCAGGCAACCGGGTTTCGGCGTCAGCCTGGTCGGGATGAACCTGGGCAGCTCCGCCATCTCGGCCCGTCTGCGGGCGTTGCTCGATTCGGGCGACGCGGCCATCCGCACCCGGCCGATCGCGCTGGCGCTCCACAACACGGTTACGAGGATCGAAGCGGCCGACGAGGTCCCTTTCCTAGACCTGGACGAGCACCGAAACATGTTGGTCCGCTGGGAGAGAGTCGGGGTCAAAATGGAGGTCCAGCCCACCATTGTCTCGATACGCCCAGGAATCGTCACCCTCGACATGCGCAACCTTGAGGTCTCCTCGGTCTCATCGTTCATCACCCAGCAGAACGTCGAACGGCCGGTCTTCAACGAGTCCTCGACCAGCACGCGGATCACGATGAACGAAGGGGAGACATGCGTGATCGGGGGCCTCAAGACCCGCCGCGCGACGCACAGGGAGGAGCGCGTGCCGATCCTGGGCAGCATCCCGCTGCTGAGCCTGCTCTTTCGCAGCCAGGAGGACCTGGAGCGCAACATGGACGTTTTCTTCTTCATCAAGGCCCACATCCTGGCCCCCGGCGAGAACGTCGTGCTCCCGTTCGACTTCAAAAACCAGCGGGTGCTGAGGCCGAATCTGACGGCTTTCGAGTGAAATGCATCTGCAATCGGAAATCAGGGGGCGAATTCGAGCGATTCGCTCAGGAGGACACGCAGGCCGTCGGGGCCCGCCTCCAGGCGCCATTGATCGAGGCCGGCAGGCAGGTACCACGTCTGCCCGGTCAGGAGCGTCTCTGCGGCGCCCCCGCCCGAAACCAGTCGGCCTCCATTCTCGACGACATTGAGGATCAGGCCGTGGCGATTGGCTGACCGGTTCTCTTCGGCCTCGCCGCCGTCCCAACGCGCCGTCCGCACTTCAAAGGTGTCATTGCGCGCCAACCGCCGCCAACCGCCGCCCGGAAGGTCCGGGACATGGACCGGCTCGGGGTTGCGCGCGGGATCATATTGGGCGACGGCGACCGCTTGCTCGATGTGCAACGGACGGAGCGGCTTGCGGCCCCAGTCCCAGAGCCGGTATGTCGTATTGGAGGACTGTTGGACCTCGCAGATGAGCGTGCCGGCCAGCGCGGCATGGATCGTGCCGGCGGGGAGGTAGATGAAATCGCCGGGGCGGATAGGCACCCGCCGCACGCAAGGCTCCATCCGTCCCGTTCGGGCCGCCTCGGCCAGCCGCCGCGCGTCCACCCCGGGACTCACGCCAAGGATGAGTTCCGTCCCATCCGCGCAGTCCATGATGTACCAGCACTCGGTCTTCCCACGATCGCCCGGCGGGGCATTGTGGTCGGCGGGGTGCACTTGGATCGAGAGGTCGTCGCCCACGTCAAGATACTTGACCAGGAGCGGGAAACGCTCGGGAGGCGCATCCACCCCGCACATCCCGCGCGGGAACCGCCGAACCAGTTCTCCAAACTCCATGCCGGCGTACGGCCCGTTGGCGATCGAGGACCGGCCATCGGGATGATCGGAGAGCTCCCACACCTCGCCGCACGGCTTTTTTTCAGCCGGAACGTTCTTCCCCAACTCGCGGGCCAGCCGCTGTCCGCCCCAGGGACGGAGCGAATAGAAAGGCTCGAACAGCATCGGATAAGACTCAAAAGCCATTTCTTAAATTCCACGTCCGGTCAGTCGCGCCTCAACACCCTAACCGCATCTTCGGGGCGACGCAAACGCATTGACCCGGCCCCAATCCGCCCTTGATTTTCCAAACCGGCTTTGACAGGATTTCCCCTTGAGGGCTCTGGCGTTCGCCTCCCAACATTCAAGGATTGATTCGCGCCTCGGGCCGCCGCGGTGCCGTCCTAAGGAAAGGTCCACCAATCATGGCCAAAGAGGTCTTTAAGCGTACCAAGCCCCATGTGAACGTGGGGACCATTGGGCATATCGATCACGGCAAGACCACCCTGACCGCCGCCATCACCACCC
>Ga0310121_10000482_pt1 | contig 43787 bp, 30 predicted proteins | sample CB27_Tmax_986_MG_FD_203504 | JGI IMG/M metagenome (GOLD analysis project Ga0310121, IMG submission 203504) | Marine microbial communities from Western Arctic Ocean, Canada - CB27_Tmax_986 | ecosystem: Environmental > Aquatic > Marine > Oceanic | place: Canada: Western Arctic Ocean | collected... | reverse complement strand
ACCCCCGCCACGTATGCGGTTGGCTGTGTTCTTCCAGCTTCGGCTACGCCTCAGCCTCCAGAACACAGCCGAGTTACTTAACCCCGATTCTCTCACTTAGGCTGGTACTAAAAGCGGGGTAAGGTCATATGGCATCGCAATGAAAGAAGTCGCCCAGGAAGAATTCGGCGACGGCATCATGAGTGCGATCGACTTCTCGATTGATGTTGAGCGAGAACCAAATCCCAATGGTGACCGCGTCAAAATTATCTACAACGGAAAATTCCTGCCGTACAAGAAGTTTTGAGCCGGCTCCGCTGTAACGGATCGGGCGGAACCAGGTCGGGCAGCCGACAGTGCCGCACGATCCACGAAGATTCACGCACTTTTAACATACGATTGGTCAGCCTTATCTCGGGGCCTTTTCGACAACGTTCAGCGCCGGCCGCTGCACCGCAGAACGGGGTTGTTTGGAGTAGCAGTGGCTGGAATTTATGCCAACTGTTAAACGGGCTCGACGTGCGATGGTGTGCAATTCGCCGGAAAAAAACCTGGGTGTGCCAGGCAACAGCGAGTTGCCTGACGGTCGCGAAGTGCCATTTTTTGCGGAAAAGACTTTGACGCGACAAGTTGCGACGGATTCTTTTATTATGGTATAATGCCCATTGAATAAATTTTTTCCTGCGACGCAGGCGCTCTCTAAAATCCATGATCCCACTTCGCTTAGTCTTCTCCTGCAGTACTGGCAAGTCTATGCTGCTGGCCGACATCAAGTTGGCTGGCTGGTCGTTAAGTTTGCTGAGCTGTAGTTTAGCGCTTGCGGCCAGTGGTGAGTTGCCGGTAGAAGTCGACTACAACTTTCACATCAAGCCAATTCTCTCGGACCGATGTTACAAGTGCCACGGTCCGGATGCCAGTGCACGTCAGGCCGATCTAAGACTCGATCGTCACGATGCCCGCCTGGGAGAGCCCGCCACCGGACTGGCCATCATTGCTCCGGGTGACCCTGACCAGAGCAAGCTTTACCGGCGGATTTCCTCTGTCGACGAGGCGGTACAGATGCCGCCGGTCGATTCAAAACTCCCACCACTTTCGGAATACGAAATCGCGCTCATCCGGCGCTGGATTGAGCAGGGTGCTACCTGGAAGGAGCATTGGTCATTCAACCCGCTCGAGGAAACTCCGCTTCCAGACGTTGGGCAATCAACCTGGGCGACGACTCCCGTCGACCATTTTGTATTGGCCAAACTCAAGCATGAATCCACAGAACCCGCTCCCCCGGCTGCACGGGAGACTCTTTTGCGGCGGGTCACGTTTGATTTAACAGGTCTTCCCCCAACGTTGGACCAGATCGAGCAGTATCTCAGCGATCCTCCAGGCGATGCCTATAAGCGGGCCGTTGAGCGACTGCTTGAGAGCCCATCGTTTGGCGAAAGAATGGCCACCCATTGGCTTGATTTGGCCCGTTACTCAGACACCTTCGGTTACCAGGTCGATCGTGATCGACGTGTGTGGCCTTGGCGCGACTGGGTCATTAGAGCCTTTAATCAAGATTTTCCATACGACCAGTTCATCACCTGGCAGATAGCCGGAGATCTCCTGGCAGAAAGTTCGGATGAGCAAGTTCTTGCCACGACCTTTAACCGTTTGCATTCTCAAAAAACTGAGGGTGGCAGCACACCTGAAGAGTTTCGCGTGGAGTATGTGGCGGACCGGCTCCACACCCTTGCGACTGGTTTGCTGGGGTTAACGATGGAATGTTCCCGTTGCCATGACCACAAATACGATCCTATTACGCAGCGGGAGTATTACGGCCTTTTTGCCTTCTTCAATAACATTGATGAGGCAGGGCTCTATTCGTATCACACCAATTCAACACCCACGCCCACGCTTGTACTTGCCGACGAAGAAACCAAGGCAAAAATTACCGATTTAGATCATCGCGTCGAAGCGTCTGTGGCACAGCTTGAGTCCGTCCGCACCCAACCACGCACCGCGTTCGATGCGTGGCTGGCGGAGCGTCCGACCGAACCGTTGAGTCCGGGTCGGATTGCGTACTTTCCGTTTGACGAAGTGGCGGAAGGTAAGTTCAAGAATCTGGATGTTCCGGAGACACCAGCGACAAGTTCGGCAGCCAACCAGCTTGTTGCGGGAAAGCTCGGCCGCGCTGTCCGCTTGACTGGCGATGATGGCATCGTGACCAAAATCAGCGATTTTACACGTCAAGAGCCCTTTACGGTGGCGCTCTGGATCCAAACACCTGACCGGAAGGAGAGGGCGGTTGTTTGGCGCCGTGGTAGGTCTTGGACCGATGGGGGCAGTCGCGGTTACCAGTTGTTGTTGGAAGAGGGATGCCTGAGTGCCTCGCTGATTAATTTCTGGCCAGGCAACGCGATCCGGGTCAAGACCCGTGTGCCGCTGCCAGTCGAAGAGTGGCATCATGTTGCGATCACTTACGATGGGTCGAGTTCAGCGGGGGGGTTAACTATTTTTGTGGATGGCGTTCGGCAACCGGTGGAAGTGGTCCGCGACAATCTAACCAAGTCTATTCAGGGAGAGGGAGGCGATCACCTGGTACTGGGACAACGTAATCGTGATCGAGGCTTTGCGGGTGGGTTGGTCGACGAACTGCAGGTTTTTACCCGGCAACTTACCCCGTTGGAGATTGCCCAGCTGTTCGATGGCCAAAGTCTGCGACTATTGCTTGGGCGTTCTACCAATCAGCTTTCGGTACCAGAGCGGGAGTCGCTGTTTCAATACTACCTCTCGACGGTCGATCCCGACTATCGCCATCAGTTGGCGGAATTAAAAACCAACCGTCAACAAAAGAATGAGATTGACAATTCGACCGAAGAAATCATGGTGATGCGGGAACTCAACAAGCGGCGCCAAACCTATGTCTTGAAGCGTGGAATGTACGATGCACCGACCGATCCCGTGGATCCTGGGACCCCGGCTGTGCTCAATCGATTTCCAACGGGTGAGCCGCGCAACCGCTTGGGGCTTGCCCGCTGGCTTACCGATCCGAAAAATCCACTGACCGCGCGCGTGGCCGTGAACCAGTTCTGGCAATTGTTCTTCGGCACGGGACTTGTCCGGACAACCGAAGATTTTGGCAGTCAGGGTGAATTACCCAGCCATCCGAAGTTGTTGGATTGGTTAGCCAAGGATTTCATGGATAGCGGCTGGGATGTGAAGCATTTACTCAAACAGATCGTGATGTCGTCAACGTATCGGCAGAGTTCTCGTGTCACCAACGAGCAAATGGTGGCTGATCCGGAGAATCGCATGCTGGCCCGTGGCCCCAGTTATCGATTACCGGCTGAAATGATTCGAGACAATTACCTTGCCGTGAGCGGGCTGTTGGTTAACCGCATTGGCGGTCCTCCGGTCCGCCCTTATGAAGTGGCAGTTTCGTTCAAGCCGGTTGACCGGGAGAAGGGCGATGCCTTGTATCGGCGCAGCATGTATACTTATTGGAAACGTACTGGCCCCGCCCCGGTGATGATGACGCTCGATGCATCCAAACGAGATGTGTGTGTCGTCAAACGAGAAAAGACGTCGACCCCACTGCAGGCCCTGGTCTTGCTCAACGATCCTCAGCTGGTTGAAGCAGCCCGAATTCTTGGCCAGCGCATGGTTGGGCAATCTGGTGGCGATGCCAGCCGATTGGGCGAAGAGATGTTCCTGTTGTTGACCAGCCGGCAGCCAGAACCGCGGGAACGCGAGATTCTTTTTCGGACCTATCAGGAGCAACTCGCTTACTTCCAGGAGTTTCCCGACCGGGCCAAGTTATTCCTGAAAACCGGAGAAGCCCCTTTTCGTGAAGATTTAGACGTCGTGCAACTGGCAGCGGCGGGGGTGCTCGCAGAAATGTTATTGAATTACGATGCGTGTATTATGAAGCGTTAGGTTGTCCCTGGTTGAGACCCCATAAATTGGAGGAAATTCAACAAATGAGTGGCCAATGTACAGGGTGCGATTCGGCGAATGGGATGAGCCGCCGTCAGATGTTGAGTCGTTTTGGAATGGGGCTGGGGGCGATCGCTTTGGGAGAGTTGGAATCGCCCCTCGGCGCCGCTTCGACCGGCCCGGCGCTGCCGGGGCTTCACTTGGCTCCCAAGGCCAAACGCGTGATCTATCTCTTCCAAAGTGGTGCACCCTCACAAATCGATCTTTTTGACCACAAGCCTTTGCTCAACGAATTGCACGGGACGGAACTTCCCGAGGAAGTTCGACGAGGCCAACGGTTGACCAGCATGTCGGGAAACCAGGCGAGCCTTCCGCTGGTAGGTTCTCCCTACAAGTTCGCCCCACATGGAGAAAGCGGTACCTGGTTCAGTGAATTGCTTCCGCATACCGCGGCAGTCGCTGATCAGCTCTGTGTGATTTCCTCCATGTATACCGAAGCCATCAATCATGGACCGGCCGTGACGTTCTTCCAAACGGGTTCGCAATTTCCCGGCCGGCCAAGTATTGGCGCATGGCTCAATTATGGTTTGGGGGCTTCCAACGCAAATTTGCCCTCGTTTGTCGTACTGATTTCGAAGGATGAAGGAGGGCAGCCGCTCCTTTCCCGCTTGTGGGGAAGTGGGTTTCTCCCTGCTGAACATCAAGGCGTTCGGTTTCGCTCGGGCGAAGATCCCGTTCTCTATCTCGGTAACCCGGCAGGCATTGATGCCAACAGTCGTCGCGCTATGCTCCATCGATTGCGAGAATTGCACGAACTGCAGCTTGAGCGAACTGGTGATACGGAGATTGAAGCCCGCATCGGTCAGTATGAGTTGGCCTACAAGATGCAAATGTCGATTCCCGAGGTCACCAACGTGGCGAATGAGCCCGAGCATATTTTCAAGCTCTACGGCGAAGATTCACGTGAACCAGGCACCTATGCGGCAAACTGCCTGCTCGCGCGGCGACTTGCAGAACAAGATGTCCGCTTTATTCAGCTCTACCATAGAGGCTGGGATCACCATAGTAACTTGCCAGGCAGTTTGCCTGGTAAATGCCAGCAAACCGACCAGGCTTCGGCTGCCCTGATTACTGATCTTTATCAACGTGGCTTGCTGGCAGAGACCCTGGTCATTTGGGGCGGGGAGTTTGGCCGCACGAATTACTGCCAGGGGAAGTTGACGCCAAATAGCTTTGGACGCGATCATCACCCCCGCTGTTTTTCGATCTGGGCGGCTGGCGGCGGTATCAAGCCGGGGATCACCTACGGAGAAACGGACCCGTTCAGTTACAACGTCGAGCAAGATGGAGTTCACATCCATGATTTTCAGGCGACCCTTTTACACCTCTTGGGAATTGACCACGAACAGCTGACTTACAAACACCAGGGACGGCGTTATCGACTGACGGATGTTCATGGTAAGGTTGTGCCGGCAATTCTGGCGTGAACGGGCAGAAAACCACGAGGTTTTGTCGTATGAATCTCATTCCCGAACCTTGTCACATGTCGATTTGGATTGCGTCGGTGTTGTTTTCAAGTGCGCTTGTTCCTTGCGGTTTTTCTGACGACCAATGGATCGTTTATGAAGGAGGTTCGGGGCCGGGAAGTGGAAAACAGGTGGTGCTGATCTCGGGGGACGAAGAGTATCGTTCGGAGGAAGCGCTGCCGCAACTCGCGAAAATCCTGGCAACCCATCACAGTTTCACCTGTACGGTTTTGTTTGCGGTCGATCCCGATTCCGGCATTATTAATCCAGTGAACCAGAACAATATTCCAGGGTTAGAAGTACTTGAGACGGCAGATTTGGCGATTATTTTCACGCGCTTCCGTGGGTTACCCGACGACCAGATGCAACAGTTCGACGACTATCTCAAGAGTGGTCGGCCTGTGCTTGGACTGCGGACGGCGACCCATGCCTTTATGTTTGGAGAGGAAAATCCCTGGGCCCACTATGGCAATGGCTATGCTGGAGAGCAAAAGGCCTGGCAAGGTGGATTCGGCCGGCTTGTGCTAGGTGAAAAATGGATTAGCCATCACGGTGCACACAAGCAGGAAAGTACGCGCGGAGTTGTGGCGGCGGGGGCCGCGCGGCATCCCATCACGCGCGGGATCCGCGCCGGCGATATTTGGGGTCCGACGGATGTGTATGGCGTGCGGTTGCCACTGCCAGGAGATAGCCAACCGATCATCGCCGGGCAAGTGATGACCCGCAAAGGTGACTTCGATGCCAACGATCCATTTTATGGGATGTGTCCTGACGACGGCCCTCCGGTCGAGGGAGAGAAGAACGATCCTATGATGCCGATTGTGTGGACCAAAACTTATCAAGTTCCCGGTGGCCAGCCAGGCCGTGCCTTGGCATCAACCATCGGAGCTTCGGTAGACCTGGTCGCTGAAGGAACGCGGCGGGTGTTGGTCAATGGGGTTTACTGGTGCCTGGGGATGGAAGAACAAATCCCCGAACAAGGGACCGAGGTCGCATTGGTAGGAACTTACGAACCCACCAAGTATGGGTCTCACCCTGACGAGTACTGGAAGCAGCGTCAGATGAGACCTGCGGAACACCAGCGTTAAGTTCTGCTTGGATTCAGATCGCGTCCATTCCGGTGCATCTTCCCGGCAACTCGAGGTGGCCCTGCCAGTACCTCACAACCATCTTTTGCCGGTGTCGCTTGAGTTAGAGAGGCAACGGGTATCTCAGCAGCGACGACGAGGCAGGCCGATGCCGAGTGTCACGCAACCGGTGAGCACCATAAAACAGGTTGACGGTTCGGGAACGCCAAAATGCTGGACGGCGTAATCATAGGCTAAAGTTCCAAGTACCGAGCCCATGACCCGTCCTCTAAAGTCGTCGGGCGCAACATGAATGCCGCCCCAGAGTCGCGAAATTCCAGCTTCGTCGGCGGCATCGTAGTACGATGCCCACTGCAGCGTGACCGCTTCGCTGGGGCCAATCTCGAAGTCAAGAAAATCGGGTGTGAATGTCATTTCGCCTAACCCTTCCGGGAAGTATTGGCTCCCGGTGAACTGGGTCATGACCTCTGCAGCAGCCCGGCTAAAGGTACTGTGGCCAGAAACATAGGAGGCAAAGGCGGGCGTGATAAAGTTGTTTTGCTGGTAAGGGACCCAGTGCTCCGCCAGGATCCAATCGGTGCCGCTGAATTGTGTCTCTGGATCTTCGGGTTCGCGGTTCCAGGCGAGCACCGCAACCTTGTCAACCAGGTCGGCCTCGGTGAAGTGTGGGAAAAAGTCACCTCTGTGATCACGGTTGGCCTTCACGTACGCGTTGCGGTGCTTACCACCTTCGGCGATCGATTCGGCGGTAATCAACTCGACAAGTTCCGCTCCGAGCGGCAGTCCATCCGGGTGGTATGACGGCAGTTGATCGTCCGAAGACTGGCCCAGGCCCCCTTGGTAGCGGATCATGGTGATAGGCCGTACGTAGTCGTAGACACGTTTGCTCCCCCACGCCGCGATAGCCGCATCGTGAACCGCTCCATTCAGGGCGAAGTAGAGCTTCGTGTCCCACTCCAAGTTGTCGACGACGGGCCCGGTGCCGCCAATCCGCTTTTCCAGCAGCGGATGCTCAGAAACCTCGTTGGCGATAACATTCCAGTGCCCGGGTGGAGTTTCCGATGCTGGTCCATCAGCCCAGAACTCCGCCAGCACGCGGCCGTAATCGCCAACCTTCACGAAATTGTCGGCATACGGTTGTCCTGTGATGGGATTGACTGGATATCCCTGGTTGGTGTGGGTTCCCAGGGTCCGATTACCCGATGTGTTGGGCGAGATGTTGATCGATTCAAGACCTGGTCCCTTGGTGGGGTCGAGGGAATTGCTCAAGCGCAGGACCTGCATTGTGTTTTCGGTGTACTCAGCCGAGTCTGGACCTCCCAATTGGGGAGCAGGTCCCGGGTCAAGACTCGACCAACTGTAGGGTCCGGGGTTCGGGTTTCTTCCCATCGCAAACGGGGTGACGTTTCCCCAGTGTGGCCCGACATATTCCTGCAAGTTCGAGCCGAGGACAATTCCATTCTGCGCTGTGAACGACTCGATAAAGAGGGGCTGCCAGCGATTGGGATCGGTCAGTGCTGTATTGAACGTGTCGGTTACGGACGCGAAGTCAACCGTCATGGGCGGGTTGATGGGGTTATAACCTGTATTGTCCTTGTAAGCTTTGAGTGGGTCCCCTTCGTTCGACCCGTCGTTGAGCGTGGCGTCGATGATAGTTTGAGCGATCCGATTACCAATGGCAGCTGGCGAATTGCCCACCGTTGTGGTGATCGTTTTGTCGTAGTTCAGGCTATCCATCAGGTCGTCGAACATCTGTTGTGACGTGATCGGATCTGTTGCCAGTCCATAGCGGTGGGAAAGAACCCGGTAGGCTGCGTAGCTGATCGCTTCGTTGCGGGCTGCCGGGATATCGGCTGCCGAATGCTTTGTTGTGTAGAAATGGCCTTGTGCTCTTGAATCAAACGCAGCCCACGTGTCGTACATTGCGGCCGATGTGTGGTACAAGTTTCGCGAGTGTACGGTGGGTGAGGGAAAATCAATGCGAATGGAGTCCAACAGGGCCTGGTTCCATTGCCGGGAAACGGAGTGCTGGCCAAAGGTCGGGGATGCAACCATCAAACCGGTGACGATTCCGATCACCAAGAGTGCAAAGCGAGGTACGCTCCGCGATCGGGTTCGTAATCGATCGAGTCGGTACAAATCCATACCTTGTCTTCTGGGGAGAGCAGGGGATTGGCAAAGCATGTCTGTCAACTCGTGCGGTTTGTGTGATGCCGACGTAGATGTGTCAACGTCGCCACCGGCCTGCACATCGATTTTTAAAAGACAGGTGCAATAGAGCATTGGCATTAAGGATCAAAGTCCATGCCCAGACCAAGCCGTACGATCTTGGGAAACCATTCAGGTGAAATGGCTTGGTTGATTTGAATGGAGGTTAACCGGATTAGATCTGAACCAGGAGGAGATGGCTTGTGTGGTCTGGCAATCGTGACTGCAGATTTCTGCAGCGGGGCGACCCTGCCTTTAAGTTCCATTTTCCTTCGGAAGGGAGAATCTGTCAAAAAAATGGGCGAAAAGATAAAGTCTGGTGGGTGACCTTCCGGCCGATCCAGCCGATTTTAATCGTTGGACCAAAGATTCCCTTGAAACCCCGGTTCGAAAAAAGGGCCTGTAAGGTTTGATCCTTTACCCAACAACGGGCGACAGCCCTCAGGCGAGAATAGGCTCGACAATTTTGCCGTGCACGTCGGTCAGTCGCATGTCGCGGCCGCCGAATCGGAACGTCAAACGCGTGTGGTCGACACCTAGTAAATGGAGCATCGTGGCATGGAGATCGTGAATGGTGGTCTCGCTCCCAACCGCCCGATAACCGAATTCATCGGTCTCTCCGTAAACGGTCCCGGCTGCGATTCCAGCACCAGCCAGCCAGATGGTAAAGCCGAACGGATTGTGATCACGACCATTACTACCTTGAGCAAACGGTGTCCGGCCAAATTCTCCGGACCACACCACGAGCGTTTCTTCCAGTAGCCCACGCTGGTCGAGGTCCTTGAGCAACCCGGCAATCGGCTGGTCGGTGGCCAGGGCATTTTCGCTGTGGTTTTTCTTCAGGTCGCTGTGAGCGTCCCAACGGTCATTCCCCGGTGTTTGCGGACAGGTTAGCTCGATAAAGCGAACACCGCGCTCGATCATCCTGCGGGCGAGCAGACATTCCCGGCCAAATATCTGCGTGGGTTCGAAATCTGCGTCAAGTCCATAAAGGCGATGAGTATGCGCCGATTCGTCGGAAAGGTCGGCCAGTTCCGGCACGGTGGTTTGCATGCGGAATGCCAGCTCGTAGTTACTGATGGTGCTCTCCACGGCATCATCGTGGTGAAACCGCTCAGCCACCAAAATATCAAGGTCACGCAGCAGTGCGCGCTGCTCGTCAGATATCGGTGCCGGTGGCTTGAGATTTGCGATTGGTATTTCCTGGGGTTTGAAAATGGTTCCCTGGTGGAGGGCAGGGAGAAAACCAGCCGAAAAATTGTCCATGCCGCCGCTTGGAATTAAACCGCCATTGATGACGATGAATGCCGGCAGGTTAGCCGATGCACTGCCCAAACCGTAGCTGATCCAGGCTCCCATGCTGGGCAGGCCTGCTTGACCAAACCCGGTGTGCAGAAAGTAATTCGCCGAATTGTGCTCGGAGAATTGACTTACCATGTTCCGCACAACTGCCAGCTTATCGGCACAGGTGGCAACGTGTGGAAAAAGTTCGCTGACCCATATGCCAGATTCGCCGTGCTGGGAAAATTTCCAGGGGCAGGCCATGGTGGTGCCGATACTATCAAACTGAGTCGGTTCGATCCTGGCGGGGAAGGGCTTGCCATGCTCCTGCGTTAACCGCGGCTTTGGATCAAAACTGTCGACCTGTGAAACACCACCATCCATGTACAGGAAGATGATATTCTTGGCCCGCGGAGCGTGGTGAAATTGCCCCAGACCACTGAGCTGGTTTTTAGCCCAGCCTTCTGCTGCCCACAACGACTCCAGCGCGATGGCGCCGACGCCGCCGGCAGATCGCGACAGGAATTCACGACGTGAACAGGGCTGTGGCAGGAATTTTCCGCAGTGCATAGGTTCTGGAAATAGGTGTGGACCTTACTGGTCGAGGGAGGCACGCCTCGCCAGGCCTCTTTGGGGGCCGGTATTCTACAGGAGGAACACGAACTCTTTTACGTTATAAAGTGTCAAGCAAATCTCGGTCCACGTTTCGATGCGGTGGTCTTGGGTGGGATGATTGCCCAGACGTTTTTTCAAATACTGTTCAATCCGCAGTCGCTCTGCGTTGTCGGGTGGGCGAGCCAGCGCCGTCAAATAGGCGTTCGTCAAGGCCGCTTCATCTTGTTCATAACGATTGACCAGATGTGTGGCCCAGGAGCGGGCCTGCTGGTGAACAAAAGGATCGTTGAGCAAAATCAGCGGTTGGGCAGCCGAGTTGCTTTGGAACCTACGCCCGGTGGTTGTGAAGGGTGTTGGTTTGTCAAAAGCGGCAAAAATGTGGCCCGGCGCGTTGCGCCGAACCTCAACATAAATGCTGCGACGCCGGTCCCCATCCACAGGACCACCCCCAGCGCTACGATTATGTCGCATAAAATCGGTGATATGAATGTGGACGCTGGGACCGTATTGTGCATCGTTCAGTTCACCCGCTACGGCAAGAATTGCATCACGAATATTTTCGGCATTTAACCGGCGAACCTGTGCCGCGTGTAACCATCGATTGGTGGGATCTCGTTGCCGTGATGCTGCGACAGGTGACGACGACATGCGGTACGTGGCAGATAGCACAAGTCGGCTAATGAGTTGCTGGATATTCCAGTCACTTTCCACAAATTCGGTCGCCAGGTAATCAAGCAATTCAGGATGGGTAGGAGCCGTTCCAAGTTCACCAAAGTTGTCGACCGACGTCACCAGGCCTTGCCCAAACAAGTGTTGCCAAACGCGATTGACAAAGACACGAGCCGTGAGCGGGTTTTCGGGATCAACCAGGCGCTCGGCCAATTGCAATCGACCACTACCAGAAGCAATCTTTATTTCCCTATCGAGCGCCGAGAGAAATCGACGTGGTGTAGGTTCACTGGCGAGGTCCAAGTGGTTGCCACGTATATGAATAGTTTCGTTTTCGCTATTGCCATCGAGCATGGCAATAGCCAGGACCGGTTTGGGAATACGTTTTTCGATCGCCTGCCGCCTGTCTACGTAAAGCCTGGCTTCTTCGTGATAGGTAGCCAATAGCTGCGGATCTGCCGCGGGGAGTAAATCATCGTGTGCCAGCAGCCAGTTGACCCAACTCGCCGCATTGCTGTCTCCCCGCTTCTGCCCGACGGCAACAATCGCTGCGCCGAACTGGTTTGTCGTTGCTGTTGCCAGTTCGTGAAGGGTTGCTGGCGGTTCCTTGCTCAGTGCCGTTTTCCAGTTACTTTGCGGTTCAAGAGGGTTTGGCGGCTGCTTGCTTGAGAAGCGAACCTCGCAAAGTTCAAAGTCGCCAGTGGGTGAAAATTCGACATGCACCCGGTGTCCGAGGTAGTCATCAACTTGATGCGCAGTCCACGTATATGCGCCCGGTGATTCGAGCTTCAATTTGACGCTGGCGTGCAAAGGTCCACTCACCGTTCTATGGGAGTCAACGGCCATGAAGACATCGGCAGTGCCGCGGTAGCGATACCAAAGCTTGTCCCCAACTACCTCAAAAGTCCGTGTGCGGAACAGTCCTGTAAGGTGAGGGCTGATGTAGCTGGAACAAGCACTCCGGTGTTGAACGATGCGTCGCAGTGGCTGATCCCGACAGGTCGTGAGTATCCACGCACCAACATCCACAGGTCCGTCGCCAAAACAGGTTTCGGCAGTCAGCCAAGCCGCGGGATTGGATGCGTCCCAACCTTCAGAAAAACAAACGATACGATGTTTCGCTGGATCATACGGATGGCGCTCAGCTACCGGGTTGAGCTCTCCCTCCTTTTGGGTTGCGATAACTTCCAGATGTGAGAACCGTTTGCGGGTGTGTTCTTGTTGATCACGTTGGTACGATTCGGTTTGGGCCAGTGCCTGCTTGATTGCCTTGGTTGTTGCTTCGACGCTGCTCTTTTCATCAACATTCAAGGCAGCAGTGGCAAAGGTATGCAGTGGATGTGTTGGGTCACCTTTTGCCTCCACCAACTCTTGGGCCAGGTCATTATCGGATTCTGGCGACTCGGTCTTTTCGGCCACAGGCTCTTTTTTTTGCAAGTTGTGCCGGGCCTGGCTTGCAGAGGTAAGCAATTGATCGGGCAACCGGGAGAGCCGCGGCTGTACGAGCCGCTCATAGCTCGCAAAAATCCGGGGTCCCATCTCTTGATTCAAGGTGACTAATTCGTCGCGGACCCGGTTAACTGCTTCGGGGTCAGCGACGTTGGCCAGATGGTATCCACTGCTTTGCAGGAATCCGCAGAGCGCGTAGTAGTCTGCCGTGGTGATGGCGTCGAATTTATGATCGTGGCAGCGAGCACACGCAATCGTCAGCCCGAGAAAAGTCTTTCCGAAGACATCGATTTGGTTGGCAACGCGGTCGGCCTCTTCCCCGCGAATATCAACGGGACTGTGGGTTGCCTCGCCAAGATGCCAGAAGCCAGTGCCTTGAATCGATTGGTTGGTTTTCGTGGTTGGGTCGATACGTGGCTCGGGTAGCAGGTCCCCGGCGATGTGCTCGCGCACGAACTGGTCGTAAGGCACGTTGGCCCTGAATGCGCGAATGACATAATCACGATATCGCCAGGCATATGGAATGTCGGAGTCCTGCTCGTGGCCTTTCGTCTCGGCAAAGCGGACTAAATCGAGCCAATGTTGGGCCCAGCATTCACCAAAGGCAGGACTTTCCAATAGTCGCGATACGACTTTGGCCCGCCCGGCAGGGGAGTTGTCTGCCAGGAAGTTTTCAATCGCCCGGGGTGTGGGGGGAAGTCCCGTGAGGTGGAACGTTACCCGGCGCAGCCAGATCAGTGCATCTACTTCTTCCGCAGGTGTCAAACCTTCGGCATCCAGGCGGGCAAGAATGAATGCGTCGATCGAATCCTGGGCCCATGCTGATTTGCTTACCGACGGCACGTCGAATTGCTGAACGGGTTGCCAGACCCAGTGTTCAGATGCCAACGTCGCTTGAGCCGATGCAACAGACTCGTGGTCCCGGCTGGCGACGACGGCAGCCGCATCAGGTTCCGTTGGCGAACCCTCCTGACGCGTTTCGGCATGGACCGAGCTGGCGGCGATTGCAAACAGGGTCAAGAGTCCCCAAAAGGTGGTCACCTGCCGTGACATGGGGCGCAGGAGGCCAGGTGAAGCTTGCCCAGAAGCGGCGGCTGAAGTTTTCGTTTCGGTGAGCCTGATCCACGACAATGGTTGTTGCGGTGCCATAGCGGGTTGTCCCCAGGTTGGTCCAGACACCAGATTCCAACACTTTAACCGAACGTTCATGCCAGCTCAGCCTGCGACATTCGCAAAGTGGCCAAATGCGTAAATCAGCTAACCCATTGTCCTATTCTACAACAAGCCATTGTCCTGTTCTACAACAAGGTTGTGTCATCAGGCAATCGTTGTCGCCGCGGTATGATGCCTGGTACTTCCTCCGGCCTGTGCGGCCGCGGTTGCTTCCATAGAGTTTCGACGGCCAATAATCCTTGAAATAAAGACTTTAAAAAGTTATGGTATCAATAGATCAAGTTCCTGGAGTTGCTGTTCACGGCATTGGGAGTTGAAGTTTTTCCCGCTGACCGCCTGTCGATTGTCAAGGTATCGATTGTCAAGGTTAAGCGGCTTGCCGTTTTGTGACTGACCGTGACCAGCGCTGGTGAGCAATGTTGCCAGTTCATGCACAGTTGTCGGTTCATGCACGTTAAGGTAGAGAGGAAAGTGAATTATGCGTTGTTCGCGTCGGAGTTTCATGAGACGAGCGGGTGCTGTGACTGCCACTGTCCCAGGGATCACTTTGCTTGGATCGACCGCTTGGGTCGACCATCTGCTGGCGAACGAAAGTCGCGACCAGCGTGGCACGATTCCGCTTGGGCTTGTCACCTATAACTGGGGGCGCGATTGGGACTTGCCGACGTTGATCGCCAATTGCGAAAAAACTGGCTTTGGAGGTGTGGAGTTGCGATCCACCCATAAGCATGGTGTGGAACCTCACCTTTCGACAGACCAGCGGCGCGAGGTTGCCCAGCGGTTTGCGGATACCAATGTGGCATTGGTCGGATTGGGAACTGCCTGCGAGTATCACGCAGCCGATCCTGCTGTCGTCGAGAAGAATATCGAAGAGTCGAAGGCATTCGTTCGGCTTTGTCACGATTTGGGTGGTGGTGGAATCAAGGTTCGCCCCAACAGGTTGTTAAAAGATGTGCCGGTTGAAAAGACCTTGGAGCAGATCGGCCAGGCACTGCGTAAAGTTGCAGCTTATGGCGATGGATATGGTGTGGCAATCCGACTCGAGGTGCACGGGCACGGAACCCAGGAATTGCCCCACATAAAAACGATTATGGACGTGGCAGACCATCCCAACCTTTTCGTCTGTTGGAACTGCAATCCGCAGGACCTGAAAGGGGAGGGCTTCGACACCAATTTTGATCTCGTGGCCGACCAGATTGGGACCGTTCACATCCACGATTTAAGGTCCGATGCTTATCCCTGGGCAGAACTGGTCAAGAAACTCAAGGCGTCACACTTTACAGGTTGGGCTCTGCTTGAAGAAGGAAAATCCCCCGAAGACATTGTGCAGGCAATGCACGAAAACCGAAAAATCTGGCAGCAGCTGAATGCCAGTTGAAGGGTAACGTCACAAGTTGGCTGGCCTGTGCGACGGTTCGGCTGTGGCGGGCAGTGCAAGATCTCCATCATCCATCAATTGAAGATAAGGGGCTCATCATGAACCAACGAACGATCACAAAACGCACCTCCCATTCGTTGACGCGTCGCGCGTTTGTGCAACAGGCCGCGGCAGCGACCCTTGCGGTGCCGGGGATTGCCCCTGTCATTCATGCGGCCGACAAGGCCGGTTCCCGGCCAGCGGTGATCGGCTCGGGCGAGCACACGTACGAGTGTATCCATGATTGGGGTAACAACCAGCTGCCGCGAGCAGCCCACTACGGCAATGCCTCCCATGGGGTTGCGATCGACAAATCAGGATTGATCTACATTACCCATTACGGAGATCCAGGTTCTATTTTTGTGTTTGATCCCGACGGCAGTTTTGTGAAATCGATGGGCGAATTTCACCAGGTGCCCGGGTCTGATGGTCATGGCAAGGAAGCGCGTGGTCATGGTATCGATATCCGCCAAGAAGGTGGCCAGGAGTTTATTTACCTGGCCAGCAGCGACAAGAATATGGATTTCGCCAAGACGGATCTCAACGGGGAAATTGTCTGGCGCAAGGGTCGCAAGGAACTTCACGAAGATACGGGGCGATACGACTTCAAGGTTGCCTACCGACCCACCAACGTGAGCTTTTCACCCGATGGAGGTTATTTTCTCGGCGACGGCTATGGGAGCAATCTCATTCACCATTACGACCGCGATGACAACTACGTGCGGACCATTGGCAGTATTGGTACGGGCGACGGCGAATTTCAAACACCGCATGGTCAATGGCTCGACCAGCGCGATGGCCAGGCGAAGCTGGTGGTTGCCGACCGGGCCAACAAACGATTGCAGTGGTTTGACATGGAGGGGGAGCACCTGAAGACACTCGATGGGTTTTTATTTCCGGCGGACATCGACATTCAGGGTGATCTTCTAGTGGTCCCCGACCTGCACTGCCGCATCACCTTGCTGGACCGTGACGACAACGTGATCGTTCAGCTCGGCGAAGATCCGGTATGGCGGGAAAAGGCCCTGGAAGGATTCAAAATGCGCAATCAGCGCCAAGAGTGGCTGCCCGGGAAATTCATTCACCCGCATGATGCCTGTTTTGACGCCGACGGCAACATTTTTGTGACCGAGTGGGTCGATACGGGCCGCGTGACCAAGCTCCGCAAGGTTTCCTGAGCGGAACCCTGTTACCAGTCATCGCTGTGAAACGGCGAGGCTGGCAGTCCCGCCTTGTTGGCCAGGTTGGGTTCGGCCTCCTGGTGCCAGCCAAACCGTACGGTCTGGGGCTCGCTCACCTCGTCGGCTTGAACCACGACCGTATCGCCATCGATCGTTGCCGTGGCCTCGACGAATTGCTGATCGGGGCCGGCAATGGTGAACCACGTGAGTGGTTTGCCATCTCGAGAAAGCAGGCCGCCGTCGGTGTGATCGAAGAAAATACGAACGTGGTTTCCTTCGACTTTCATGGTTTTGTACAGGGGACCCGAGTAACTGCCGACCTCTTTCTGATAGGTCCTGGCCAGCGCCCACAGGGCCAGCCGCTTGCCAACATCTTGTTTGTTGGTGGGATGAATATCGTCAACATTACCAATATCAGTGGTAACAGCCATGCCTGTGTGGGCAACGGTGAGCGTACGTCGCTGCGCGTCCCAGATACCCGGCAGCCGCGTGGGATCACCTTTGTAGCGGCACGGAGCCAGTTGCACAAAATAAAAAGGCATTTTCGGTTCTTGCCAAACGGTTCGCCAACCGCCGATCAGCGCTTTCATTTTTTCGTGATAGAGCATTCCTTCGCCATTGTTTGACTCACCCTGGTACCAAATGGCTCCGCGGATTGGGTAGGGAACCAACGGGTGAATCATGCCATTGTAGAGCGCCAAGGCCGATTGATGATTGACGGCCCCGTCTTCGTTATGTTTCGGATACTCGGAAAGATGGTCTGCGATTTTCCGGAGTGCAGGTACTTCTTTGAATCCGGCTGGCGGGATCCATGGTTCGATGCGTGTGCCCCCCCAGTTGCTGCCAATCAGCCCGATGGGGATATCCAAATGGTCCTGCAGGTTACGTGCAAAGAAGTAACCCACGGCCGTGAAATTCCCGACTGTCTCGGGACTGGAAATCTTCCAGCCCGTTGTTTTGACGTTGTCCTGCGGTGTTGCGGCGGGGCCGCGTGAGACTTTGATATGCCGAATTTGAGGGTGATGGCCTGAAGCTATTTCTGAATCGGCGTTGTTCGAGTTTCGCACTGTCCACTCCATGTTGGATTGTCCACTGCAGAGCCACACCTCGCCGATTAGGATATCCGTGAGCGTGACCTGGGAGCTTCCCTTGACGGTCAGCGACAGCGGTTTTCCAGGAGCACAGGGCGGGAATTGGACCAGCCATTTGCCATGGGCACCTGCCTTGGTCGAAGTCGACCGGTCACCAAGGGTGACCGTTATAGATGCCTCGGGCACATCCCAACCCCAAACCGGGATTTCATGGTCCCGCTGCAGGACCATGTGATCGGTGAAGGGGGTTCCGAGTCGTAATTCGGCGTGGAGCCTGGTGGCAAGGTTGGCCACCAGCAATGGGGCCCATAACAAGCAGGTTGCTGTTTTTAACCATCGGTTTTGCATCTCGAGAATTTCCTCTCAAAACGAGTGTGTGACCAGGGCGGAGTTTATTGCGAGAGGGTGTTTCTGCTCTGCACCCTGGCTGCGAACCGGTCGCAATTGGACCAACCGGTGGTTAGCCGGTGAACAAGTCCCGTCCAGCTACTAAGGCCCGCATCTTGGCATCGGCAACGGCGCGCGGGAGCATCCAAAAGCCACAATCGGGGTGGACGTACTGGATGCGTTCGGCGCCGACTTCATCGGCGACGCGAGAGATGCGTCGCGCGACCGTTTCGGGTGTTTCGACTTCGTTGTCTTTGATATCGATGACACCGATACCAAGCCCCAGAGACTTTTTCACATCACGCAGCATGGCAAGTTCGGACTCGGGGCGCCGGGCCAGTTCCAGCACAACATGGTCTGCTTCCAGCGCGTTGAGAAATTCGACCAGCTGGTCATAGGTTCCTTTTTGGATGGTCTGCCCCCCGTAGTTCCCAAAGCAGAGGTGCACCGCCTTTTCGTGTTGGGTACCAGCCAATACGCAATTAATTCCAGCGGCGGCAATGGCAGCATCTTCGGCGTGTCCTGTGATATTCGCCTCGTCGACCTGAATGATCCCGGCATCAACCTCAGCGACCTGCTGTTTCAAAACATCGCCCAGGGCCATGACAAGTGCCGAGAGATCCTGGTAATGGTTGTCGGCCAGGGTTTTGGCCAGCATGTAGGGGCTGGTTACGGTGAATTTCTTGGGGCGGTCGGTCAAATCGCGAAACAGGGCATAGTCACTTGCCAGGTCGAGTTGCCCTGAACCGATCGGACCGGTCACGATTCCCGGTGGTTTGGTGCGAAAGCCCATCCCCTGCTGCTGGCGCCAACGAACCAGTTGGTCGTGATCCAGTTCGGTTTCGATTCCCGACATGGGGCGCACAAAATAGTCAATCATGCCGTTGGTTTCGGCATGGTTAAGATCCCAACGGTAGAGTTCTCCGTCGGCTACGACCTCAATGCCGGCCAACTCCTGGATTTTGAGCACCGCGAGCATTGCGTCCCGCAATGACTCGGTATTACTCACAATCCGCAGCCAGGCAGGAACAGGATAGCTGCCTACCACTGTTGTTTTAATCACGGTTTCAGTCCTAGTGATGCGAATGACCAGTCCTCAGCCGTTTGCATAGTTGCCATGTCGGGTAATGCTGCAAACCCAGTGCCCGGGCATTGGAGCGAAGCGATTTCAAAAAGACCGCCCACCACGTTGGGACCGATCACTCCCTGCCGGCGACCAAGGAAATCGGGATGAGCCTTCAGTGCCGCTTCTTGTTCTTGAAGAGGAAGATACGAAATCCCTGGGTGGTAATGATGACCGTTACGTTCGATGTGTTCAAGCCCCAGGGTTGCGACCAGGCAGAGATCGCTTTGCACCGGAATGACTCCAACCGAGCAGAGATCTTCGCCCGTCATTACAAATGGGGAAGACCCGGTCGCCCGATTGGCATGCCAGGTGAGTCCAGCATTGAGCAGACTACGCATAACACCCTTGCAACTCTTGCTGCTCACACCGCGATATCCACAGTCGATCGCCTGCCGATACGAGTCTCGGGTACCATCCGACTCATCGATGATCACGGGGATGGTTTCTCCCAATTCGCGGACACCCGACGTATGCTGTGGGTCGAGAGCGATTGAACGTTCAAGAGGTTGTTCAATCGCAAGCGTATTGGCAAGCAGTGTTACGAGCTTCGCATTGCAACGGAGTTGCTCAATAAGTTCACTGAAGTCATCGGCTTGCTTGTACTGCTCATTTCCGTCAAGCGTGAGGCGATAACGATTGCCCAGCCTTGGTTCTACCACCGAGACGAATTGTTCCAGTCGAGCGACATCATGATCGAGTTGGTTGGCAAGCTTGATCTTGAAATATTGGATCCCCGTTTCATCGATGTACTGGTCGACCGATTGGGGAAATCCGTCGTTGAGGCGTTCGTCAGCAGGGATGTCGCTGCTGGCCAGTGGGTCGGCCAGGCCAATGGTATGGCGGACATAAAGTTGCTGGCGAGGTTGGTCAGGTAACCACGCCGCCGGTTCAATACCGGCGAGTTCAGGATGAATATCACCAGCTGTAATGCCGAGCACATTTTTCCGGACCAACTGGTTCAAGGTCGAATTGGTCGCTCGACCGACGGCATCAATCACCGCCCGCTCGACTAAACTTACGCCAAACCCTGCCAGCAACTCTGGCCAGTTTCGCTGGAGCGCTTCGTCGTGAACACGATTGTCGAGTGCCAACCAGGCGTGAAAAAAATCGTCGGGCTTCCGCAGTTGATCAGCCATGACGCGCTCGGCGAGGTGAATAGCCGAGAGCATATCTTCGATTTGCTGTCGGTAGTCCTTGGTCGGAGTCTTATCGAACCAGCCGGGGGGTAAACAGTCACCGCTGTAACCAACTGCCACCGAGCCGTTGATTTCAATTTGGGCCTGCAATACCGCTTGTGGGCAGGTTGTCAGGCAGGCAGTTCCATAGCGAAAAGGTAACCGCGTTGTCGAGTTGCGGAGTCCCAGGCGTGTTTCTTTGAGCGAAATCCTCATCCGTGGTTACACGTTTACCGTTTTCGGGAGTGTTGCGAATGGGAACCCATCAGTCGATGTGGCTCATACATCCTGGGGTACTTCAAACGGCTTGCGATATTTTCGTGTCATCATCAAATTAGCTTCATCGTCACCCACGATGGTTTCGGTCTGTGGGTCGATTTCCAGCGGCCTGCCGAGCTGATACGTTGCGTCGGCGAGATCCATTCCAACGGCTTTGCAGTTTTCCTGAATGGTTTGCAACGACTCGACAACTTGCTTGTTGTCTCCCAGCGCCTGGCTTTGCACATTGAAGGGTACCTGTTCTCCCAGGCGGTAGGAAATATTTCCCAGATGGCACAGGGCTGCCGAGTAGTGCGCCGTTTCTGCATCGGCATTGCAGTCCTCAGGGCGACGGCTGCGCATCGCGGCAATGAAACTGCCGAATTCCTTGCCGGGTGTTACCTGTCGTGGGTTGCCACCTTCTACGGGGATCGCCTCTGTGCCGCCTGCTGGATGAAAGAGTCCCTTTTGAATCATGCCCTCGGTGGTGTAGTACTCGTTCTGAATCACGTTGGAAAAACCATCATGTTTACCGACCAAGCCGCGGGTTTCGAAGACAAGTAACACATCGCCATACTCGTAAACGGAGAGTTGCGTGTTGGGGGTCTGGCCTTGATCTTCATAGCCAAATCGACCTCCCAGGCTCCAAACTCGCGTGGGCAGGGTAGCGCCGGGAATTGCCCAGCGGGCAACATCCATTTCATGGACCCCTTGATTCCCGGTATCGCCATTACCAAAGTCCCAGAACCAGTGCCAGTTGTAATGGACCAGGTTGGCATGATAGGGCTGGTTGGGAGCTGGCCCCAGCCAGAGATTAAAATCGATATGGTCAGGCGGCACTTCTACCGGCTTGTTACCAATTGACCAGCGTGGTTTGCAACAATAACCTTTCGAAACCAGTAATTTTCCGTAGTTGCCTGACTGAAGGGCAGCGATTTCGTTAGCCCGTTCCTGGCTCGACCGTTGTTGGGTGCCGTGTTGGACAACCACGTTGTATTTGCGGGCTGCTTCGACACATTGGCGTCCCTCGAACATGTTGTGCGAGATTGGTTTTTCGACGTAAACATCCTTGCCAGCCTGGCATCCCCAGATCGTGTAGAGCGAGTGTGTGTGGTTACAGGTCGCGATCGATATGGCATCGACATTCCGATCATCGAGGACACGCCGAATGTCTTCGACACATTGTGGCTCTGGTGCCCCATCGACTGCCAGACTTTCTTTCGCAGGGCCGAATTGGCTGGAGTCAATATCGACCAGGTGGGACACCTCAACGCCGTCGATGTTCGCGTAGTTGGAGTAATGAGCTTTCCCTCGTCCACGGAGTCCGACCACGGCAATCCGAATTTTGTCGTTTGCGCCGACGACCTTTCCCGAAGATTTTGTCCCAGCGATCGTGACGAGCGGAATCGCAGCACCTCCGGCTGCACTGTTTTTCAAAAAAGTCCGGCGAGATAGTATTGACATGGCTCAGGCTCTCCAGAAAGTGCTCACGGTATGGCTTACAAACATGTAGTTAGCATTATGTGAAAAATGGTTCAAGAAATCAACCTTGCGGGCCGTATTCCCTGCCGCGACACCCTCTGTACGCCAAACACTTCGATCGAGTAACATGCGGGGAGACTCGCGCTGGCGGTGACAATTCAGCTGGATTGGGGTTGCTGCCGGTTTCTTTTTTCAACTGCATCGAGGTTCGTACGTGATTGCCATCGATTACGCCGTATTGATTGGCTACTTCTGCATCATGGCTGCCATTGGTGCCTGGGCGCTTCGCCGCACCAAACACCAGGAAGATTATTTCATGGGAGGTCGCAGGTTTGGAAAACTCCTCCAGACCTTTGCGGCCTTTGGGGCGGGAACCGGGGCTCAAGACCCAATTCTCGTGGGTCGAACCACCTGGACCAGTGGGCTCACCGGCATCTGGAGCGTGCTGATGTGGCTGTTTGTGACACCCGTCTACTGGATCACGGGTGTTTGGTACCGCCGCATGCGCAGTCTGACACTTGGAGATTTTTTTGTCGAACGGTATGAATCACCGGCGATGGGCGTTGCGTATACAGGCTTCGCACTTGCATTCTGTTGTATGTACCTTTCCACCATGTTCACAGGGATCAGTGCGGTAGCGGGTGCGATGTTCGGTGTCACGACCGTGGAACTATTTGGAGCACAAGTCCAACTACAAATGGTTTTCGTACCGACGATTGCACTTTTTGTGGTGATTTACGGTGCGCTTGGCGGTTTAACTGCTGCTTATTGGACCGACTTGATCCAGGGCCTTTGCATTATTGTGTTGTCGGTGTTGTTGATTCCCTTTGGGCTCAATGCCCTGGTCGAAAAATTTGGGAATCCAGAGTCACAGACCATGTTCGACGGTTTCCGGATTTTGCACGAACGCCTTCCCGCAAGTTATTTTGAAGTGCTTGGCGGGCCGCGGGCGGGAGAATTCCCGCTGCATTACATCATTTCGCTTTCGCTACTGGCAGTGGTGGGCATTGTCGTCCAGCCTCACTTTATCGTTACGGGTGGAGGGTCCGCAAAAACCGAGAGCAACGCTCGAATCGGTCTTGTAACCGGCAATTTTCTCAAACGACTTTGCACCGTGGGTTGGGCCTTGACCGGCCTGATCATCCTGGCACTTTTAGCCGACAACGTCGAAATTGCCGAGGTGAAAGATCGAGCCTGGGGCGTTGCCAGCCGTGAATTGTTGGGTACTGCAAAACTAGGCTTAGTCGGACTGATGCTGGCGTGCTTGATTGCAGCGCTGATGAGCACCGCCGATACAATGATGCTTGTTTGTTCGGCATTGGTTGTTCACAACGTTTATGCCCCTTTCTTCAATCCCGATGCGACAGAGCGGACTTATGTGAATACGGGAAGAATTGTCGGACTGATTGTTGTTGCTGGATCGGCATTTGCGGCATTAGCGATTAGTGATGTCTTGAAGCAGTACACAATGGCGTTGGAATTACCCATCGTGTTTGCTGCGCCTTTCTGGATCGGAATGTATTGGCGAAGGTCCGGTAAGCTGGCTGCCTGGGGGACAATTTTGTTTGCCTTTGTCGCCTTCTTTGTGGCACCGGTCATGCTGCCGAGGCTCTGGCCCGCATTGCGGGAAGATCCCCAATTTACCATCGCCACCGATCGTGTCAGTCGAACGATTTCCCGCAAGGCGACTGCGGTCGATGCTGGCCGGCGCACGGGTTGGGAGGCAGCCCACCAGGAGGCTTTGAAGAATCCTGATGAAGCAGAACGGAAGTCGCTCCTGGCCAAGCTGGGTCCTGCTCCGCCCCAGGCGGTCGTTGGCGAGTCATTCCAGGAAAAACTGCCCCCGCTGGGCGGAACGGCCGTGTTTTGGAGTGGTGGTTTGAAACCGGCGGAGGGTGAGAAACCAACTTATGAAACAGTCAGCGATTCCAGCGAGGACAATGGCAAAACGGTTGTCGAGCGGCGGTCGGGCAAATCGGTAGGGCAAGGATCGTTCAAGGTTGATTTTTTGCTCTATCAATGGATGGGGGTCGATTTTTCCGGGTTGTCACCGGCAATGCTTAAAACCATGCGTTTACCTCCCCGCCTGATTGCCCCGTTCGTGGTGCTTTTCGTGTTGTCCTGGTTAACGCCAAGAAACAGCAAGGCGGCGCTTGATCGGTTTTATGTGAAGATGAAAACGGAGGTTAAGCCCGAACCAGAAGAGGACCAACGTGAGATGGAGGCCTCCTATGACACACCGGACCGTTTTGACCAGCTCAAGATTTTCCCAAATTCTGAATGGGAATTCACCAAACCGAGCTATTTCGATGTGATCGGATTTATCGTTTGTGTGATGATCTGTTTTGTGATAGTCGGGTTGCTCGTGTTCCTGGTAAGCCTGGGTGGTTAAAGAACCCATGGGTTTGGCAACACGGTTCTGGCAGTGCAAAAACGGTTTGTCCAACCCCTTCCTGGAGTTTGAACGGACGCAGGGGAGGGGTCTTAGTTCCAGCGTTTGGAAACTTCTTCCCGCATGAAGGCGAGTCCATCCCGGGCCAGCTGTTCTTCGCTTTCATACATCCGTCGCCAGATCTTGGTTGCAGCCGCAATTTCAGGTAGTGCCACGCCAAACGCCTCGATCACCATCCAGCCGTCGTAACCGACTTCGTGCAAGGTGTCGAAGTTCGTATCCCAGTGCACATGGCCTTGACCTGGGGTGCTGCGGTCATTCTCCGAAATGTGCACGTGACAAATCACATTGGCACAGTCGCGAATGGCCTGGGCCACACATTTTTCTTCGATATTTGCGTGAAACGTATCGTACAGCACTTTGCAATGTGGATGATCGACGTCACGCACGAAGCGCGCGGCATCTGCATGCGTGTTGAGCAAATAGGTCTCAAAACGGTTGAGCATCTCGACACCCAATAGCACATTGCAGGTTTCTGCATATTCGGCTGTCTGTCGCATCACGTCGACGCCCCACTTCCACTCGTCTTCGGTGGGGCCTGCACCACTGAAAATACCGATGGCCGAGTGAAAAGGACCAACCAGGCTTTCTGCCCCCATGGCCTGGCAGCAATCAAGGGTTCGCTTGTTGAGTTCTATTGCGTGCTGGCGAATGGCCGGGTCGGAACTAATGGGGTTGTCGGGTTCGTTACGGATCGTCACCGCCGTACGCTCAAGTCCTATGGCTTCGAGTTTCTGGCCATAGCGTGTCCACTTGTCAACGTCGAGATTAAACAGGGGCACTTCCACTCCATCAAAGCCCATCGCTTTGAGGCGCTCAATCATCGGCAAGTGTTCGTCGCTGACGTCGCCAGACCATAACAGCAGGTTCATTCCATATTTCATCGAGGCCATTTCCTTTCGTGTTCAGTGACTGTTGGTTCTCGGCGATTGTTAGGGTACGTAGGCTCTGTTTGGATTATGGCTTGGTAACACCTGCGGATTGCAGGCTAATCCTGCCCCACCTAAGATGACACCTGCCGGGCCGGATGACAAGAACCGGCGGGATTTGTTTTCCATGTCGGCAGGCTCACAGTTTCTGCCAGTTTAGCCTGTCATTTGGGGAAAGGCGCCGCGGTGTTTGCAGGCAACAGTCCTGGTACGTGTCGTGTCCTGCGTTCCGCAGGCCATGGCGATTGACCTTTTCGTAAGCCTGGCGATTACGTGACCTGACCCAAGCAAGCCACGATGTGACTTGCTACGATACGGGTTGGGTGGCTTCCGGAACGATTTTCCAGCGGAAAGAGTGTGTGAGTTATGAAGCGAGTATCGATTGCAATTTCTTTTGCCTTGGCGATTGTCCAGGTGCTCAGAGTGGTTACTGCTTGCGTAGCCGATATCGATCCAGAAGTGATGAATCGCATTAAGCGAGCGTTACCTGCTTCGGGTTTTGAGGCACCCAGTGACCCGCACCGAGTACTGATTTTCACGAAGACCAACGGATTTCGACATGATTCGATTCCCGTGGGTGTTGTGGCCTTGACCAGGCTTGGCTCGACTACGGGTATTTATGAGATTGTACATAGCGAAGATGATGTGATGTTCGAACCCGAGAACCTGAACACGTTCGACGCTGTGATCATGCTAAATACGACGGGCGAAGTTTTCCGGCCGAAGTCACTGCCAGATGATCCGCAAGAGCGTGACGCGGCACTCCAGCGGGAAAACCGTTTAAAGAAGAGCCTTGTCGACTATGTCAAGAGCGGGAAAGGGCTCGTGGGTGTGCACTCGGCTACCGATACTTACAAGAATTGGAAGGCCTACAACGAGATGATGGGGGGCGTTTGCGTCGGTCACCCGTGGCACACCGAGGTTCCCATTCGCCTGCTTGACGCCTCCCATCCGCTAAACGCGGTATTTGGTGGGCGGGGATTTATGATCAAGGACGAAATCTACCAGTTTCGCGACGGGACTGCGCGGCCCCAAGATCGGCGAATGTTGTTGAGTTTAAATCCTGACTGGGAACCAATTTCAAAGGGAACCCGGGAGGATGGTTTTTATCCGCTCAGTTGGATTGCCCAATACGGCAATGGGCGAACTTTTTATTGTGCCCTGGGGCACCGCGATGAAACTTATTCGAACCCAGCGGTACTCCGACACTACCTGGCTGGCATTCAGTACGCACTGGGGGACCTGGCGGTCGATGACGCACCGATCGTCATTGACAAGCAGGGTGGCAAACAATAACGGGTCTGGTGAGTCTGCTCGGAAGCAGGGGTGTGGCCACGTGTTGGCGGGATCGTCCCTACGATTGCACCTCTGGGCGGTCACGAAATTCGTCCAGCGACTCCGGATTGGCAAGAGCTTCGGTCTGCTGAACTAGCCTCCCGTGAATGATATCTTTCACGGCCAACTCGCTGATCTTGCCACTTCGTGTGACAGGAATGTCAGCGACCTGCACTATTCTCTTGGGGACGTGGCGTGGGGTTGCATTGGTACCGATCGTGGTACAAATCCTGGAGTGCAGTTCATGGTTCAGTTCACACCCTTCGGCCAGCTTTACAAAGAGTACAACCCGCGTATCTCCTTTCCACTCTTGACCGACGACAACACTACCGATGACTTCTTCGACAAGTTCAAGTTGGCGATATATTTCAGCGGTGCCAATACGTATTCCTCCGGGATTGAGCACCGCATCGGATCGCCCGAAAAAAATCATGCCACCTCTTTCGTTAACCATCACGTAATCACCATGATGCCAGACATTGTCATATCTGGAAAAGTAGGCAGCACGATATTTTACTCCGTCCGGGTCATTCCAAAAGCAGACGGGCATTGATGGGAACGGCTGTGTGCAAACAAGCTCCCCCTTGTCACCCACCAGCGATTTTCCCTCAGCATCAAAGACTTCAACGGCGTGGCCAAGCGACCGTGTTTGCAGTTCACCACGATAAACGGGGAGTATCGGGCAACCCAACACAAAGCAGCCAATAATGTCAGTCCCACCGGAGATGGAGGCCAACAGCAGATCTTTCTTGACATGTTCGTAAACGTAGTCAAAGTTTTCCGGTACCAGGGGAGAACCGGTCGAGAGGATTGTCCGTAGTTTCTTCAGTTGATGGGTTTGGGCAGGACAGAGCCGGACTTTATTGATCGCAGAAATGTATGCGGCACTGGTACCAAATACAGTAATCTCTTCGGCATCGGCCATGTCGAACAAGATCCTGGTTTTTTTCATGGTGGGCGCACCGTCGTAGAGCAAGATGGTAGCACCCACGGCAAGACCACTTACCAACCAGTTCCACATCATCCAGCCGCAGGTGGTAGCGTAGAGAATGTTGTCTTCGCGACGCAGGTCGGTGTGCAGGATGTGTTCCTTGAGATGCTCGATGAGCGTTCCTCCGACTCCGTGAACAATGCATTTGGGTTTCCCCGTCGTACCGGAAGAAAACATCACGTACAACGGGTGATCAAAGGGTACTTGTGTGAAACGGAGTGGGGGAGGAGAACCCGATTCGATCAAGGCATTGAACACTTGCCGGGAAACTTTGCCCCGGAGGGCTGGCATGGCTTGTTTCGCGGGATTGACATAGGGGCACAGGATGAAGTGTTCGATAGATGGTATCTGCTGGACGACTTTGCCGGCTGTTGCCGAAGTTTCAATGAATTGCCCTTTGTAGTAGTAACCGTCTGTGGCCAGAAATACTTTAGGTTCAATTTGACCAAAGCGGTCAACCACGCCGTCGGTACCGAAATCGGGCGAACAAGATGACCAGACGGCGCCGAGGGAACTGGTTGCCAGCATCGCGATGACCGCTTCGGGCATGTTGGGTAGCATTCCAACGACGCGATCACCGACGCCTACGCCCATGTTTTTCAGCGCTGCGGCAAGCCAGGCAACCTGCTGGTGCAGCTCGGTGTAGCTCAAACTCCGGCGTACCTTGTCTTCACCCCAGAATACGATTGCAGTTTGTTCGTCGCGGTAACGGAGCAGGTTCTCGGCAAAGTTCAGTCGTGCTCCAGGAAACCACTTTGCCTCATGCATCTCGCGCCCTTTTTCAAGGACGCGTGAGTATGGTTGCGAACTGATGATGCCGAAAAATTCCCAGACAGCTTCCCAGAAATGTTCCGGCTCGCGAATCGTCCAATCGTAAAAGGACTGAAAGTCAGCGAATTCAAGTGCAAACTGTTGCCCGATACGCTCCATGAGCGCAGTGATTTGCGCATTCTTGATCTGGTCGGCAGATGGTTCCCAAAGTTTCATGGCCTTGAAAGTTTTGATTTCTGACAAGAGTCGTTAAATTCCTGGAAAAAAGAAGGGATTGGAGCCCATCGGTTGTTGTCCGTCCAGGCAGTTTCTTAAACAGTTTGGTGCCGGAGGTCAGATTTTGACTTGCTTTTGCAAAAAGCACGAAGCTGGATAACGTGTTGAGAAAAATTTCACTCCTGGGTTCCCTTCATAGGGCTTACACGGGAAATCGTGTTTTTTGTGTTGATGTTTTCCCATGTTCCTGCTGCCTGGGTGATTGGATCAGTCGTAGTAGTCAATAAGCGCCTGGATCGGGGCGGTTAACTTCTGCTCCCCGTTCAGGAATTTCAGGTTCATCAGGAAACGAAACCCGACCACTTCGGCGCCGGCAGTCTTGCACACGAGTTCGGCAGCATGTGCGGTACCACCCGTGGCCAGAACGTCATCGACAATCATGACACGATCACCACTTTCTAAATCTCCCTCCTGGACTTCGATGATATCTTCCCCGTATTCCAGGCCGTAGCTTTGCTGAATGGTTTGACGGGGCAGTTTCCCTTTTTTTCGAATCAACACGAGCCCGGTTTCTAATTGGTGAGCCAGGGGGGCAGCGATTAAAAACCCGCGACTCTCGACTGCTGCTATCTTGTCGATTGGAAGATCAATGCTTTCTGCAAATTGATCGACCATGATCCGCATAGACTCGGGATCGAGCAGGATGGGTGTGATATCTTTAAAGACAATCCCAGGTTTGGGAAAATCAGGTACGTCGATGATTTTTTCCTGCAGGGTTGCCGCCGTTGATGGGGCCATCTGTTACTCCTTGGTAGAGGTCGCTCTAACATGGAAGGGAGTGACCTGGAAATTGCTTGTTGGCGACCTCTAGCAATGGTGATGAGATTGTGACTCGATCGCAAGTCCCTGCTTGATCCCCAATAAGACCCGTTGACGAATAGTTGCTGGACCAAAGCAGGTTTAATGTCTAAAACAGATTTTATGCCATGTAACCTGCTCCGATTGTACTGTCGATGGCCAGTTTTTCTAGGGTGCCTGTTTTTGCTGGCGGCTCGACCCGCGGATGGGTGGGCCCTTGATGGCTGGCCACAATGGGGAGGGCCGAGTCGCGATTTTCACGTCGCACGGGGGCCGGTCGACTGGAACTGGGATTCAGGACAACCGCGCCAACTTTGGCGGCGCGATTTGGGTGATGGCTACGCAGGTATCGCAATCGCTGAGCAAATACTCTACGCGATGTTTCGCCGTGACGATTTGGAACAGGTTACCGCGATCAATTCTCAAACGGGAGAGGTCATATGGACGCACTCTTATCCGGCGCCACCGCATGATGGTACTGATTTGTCCCCTGGTCCTGGGCCTCACGCGACTCCGGCAGTTGTCGGCAGCCGGGTTTTTACCGCCGGTGTAACCGGTATTTTGCATGCGCTGGATCGCACAAGTGGCGAGGTTATTTGGAGGCATCGGGTGATTGATGATTTGGGCGGGACGCTCAACTTCCGCGGATATTCACAAAGCCCGCTGCCATACAAAGACAAAGTTCTTATGAACGTTGGTGGTGCAGGCCAGGCGGTGATGGCCTTTGATCAGAAGACAGGAAAAGTATGTTGGAAAAGTCAGGATTACCGGATTTCCCATGTCTCGCCTCGCATGATCGACGTCGCCGGGCAGCGACAACTTGTCAGCATCGCGGATGGTTTTGTTTTTGCCCTCGATCCAGACGATGGCGATTTGTTGTGGCAATTCGAACATGGCATCGATGGAGGCCACATTTGCAGTACGCCTGCCTGGGATGGCAAAGAACACCTCTTCTTTTCTGCGGCGTATGGCAGGGGGAGCTGGGTATTGCAATTGACAGGTGACAGCGACTCGACAGAGGTCCAGCCACTTTGGCACCACCAGCGTCTGCGGGTGCACCACTCGAACATCATTGTACAAGATGGTTTGATATTTGCCCCTCATGGTGATTTTGGCGCCATCGTTTTTAGCTGTGTCGATTTGGTTACCGGTGAGGTGCTTTGGCAAACGAGAGAAATTGGCCGGGCAAGCCAATTGCTGGTCGATGGACGTCATCTCGTGTTGGACGAAGAAGGAAAGCTCATGGTCGTTTCGTTAAATCGAGAGACCCCTGAGATACACCACTCGATGCAACTCCCAGAGGGACAATACTGGGCACCACCAAGCTTGGTTGATGGCGTCCTTTATCTGCGCAACCGCAAGGAAATCATGGCTTATCGACTTGTACCTTAGGAGTTGCAATCAGCGACTTTCTCCAAGACTTTGCCACAAGAATCGAGTTGTTATTTGGAAACCAGGTTTGTCTTGCCAGGCCAGGTACTTCTGCTGGTTCACATGCTTTGCAGGCTGGTGCTGGGGTAGGGAGTTGGCCGGCTGCGATGGCAGCCCTGTTTAGCGACCCCCGCTTGTGGTTTCGGGAGCAGTGCCGAAAACTCGGTATTCCAGTGGTGTCGGCTCGTGCCCGGCTTGAGCCATGGCCGTTTCGATCAACTCATGACGAGGCGACAGTTTACACACAGGATCCGTCGCCGCCGCGTCGCCCGTGACTAAAAAGGCCTGACAACGGCAGCCACCAAAGTCAATTTCTCGCCGATCGCAACTTTGACACGGTTCTGGCAGCCAGTCCGTTCCACGAAAACGCTGGAAGACAGGATCGCTAAACCAAATCTCGTTCAGCGATTCATTCTGGACATTGGGGAATTCAAGGCCGGTAATTTCCCGTGCGGTTTGGCACGGCAGTACCGCCCCGTCGGGTGCGACAGTCAAAAAAACGCGGCCCCACCCTTGCATGCACGCCTTGGGAAACTCCTGGAAATAATCGGGCAGGACATGGAGGATCTCAAGCTGGCCACCAAGTTCTTCCCGTGCTGTGGCAACTACCTTTGCGGCATGCTCGACTTGTGAACGGTGCGGTAGCAGGGCTGCACGATTACGGAATGCCCAACCGGTGTATTGCACATGAGCCAGTTCCAATTTGTCGACTTTCCAGTCGGTCGCCAGGGTAATGATAGTTTCGAGGTGGTCGAGATTATGGCGGTGCAATACGACGTTGAGGGTGATGGGGAAATCACGTTCGCGGGCAAGTTCGACTGCCAGGCGTTTCTTCTCAAATGAGGGGGTGCCGGCCAGCCAGTCGTTCGATCTGGCATTGATATCGAGCAAACTGATCTGCAACGAGTCGAGGCCGGCCGATTTCAGCTCGTCGAGCCTGGGGCCGTCCGCCAAAGTTGCGCCGGTGCTCAGGTTGGAATAGAGCTCGAGTTGGCGAGCTGTTGCGACGAGGGTGGCGAGGTCGCGCCGAACGAGCGGTTCACCACCCGAGAAATGGACCTGGACCACGCCCAGCGCAGCTGCCTCGGTGAGCACCCGCTGCCAGGTTTCGGCATCGAGTTCTTTCTTGTACCGGGCAAGTTGGAGGGGATTGCTGCAATAGGGGCACTTGAGCGGACACCGATAGGTCAGCTCAGCCAGGAGTGCAAACGGCCTAGGAGGCGTTGTTGGCATCGTCGATCAAACCTCGACCCGCGAGGCGGTCCAGTAGTTCCAACAGGTCAGTTTGGATGGGATTGTGGGGAAATGACTGCGAAAGCTCATCCTCCAGATTTTTCAGCGACCGCCCATCGCACAGTTTAACAATCGCAGCGGCGGTATCGTTGAGAATGAGCATTCCTTCGGGAAACAGGAGTTGGTGTTGCTGGCGGAGGTCGTCCCAGCGGTAACGGACGCCTCGTGCAAGAACTGGACAGCAGAGTTTACGTTTTTCATTCATCCTGGCAATGCACGTGAATAGCGTCGAGTTGGGCCCACAGGACATCACACTTGAATTGCAAAGCTGCAACCGCTTGTTGTTGCGACTCGAGATCCTGACAGTACTCGAGCATGACTTCCAAACCATGCTCGCTGTCGCGTGTTGCCAGAGGAGGACGCGCTCGAAAGTAGGCAAACGCGGCGGGATCGATCCAGTCGTAATGTTCTTCTAGAGCAGCAAGTCGTTGTGTCATCAGCTTGGGAGCAAACAATTCGGTAAGTGACGAGGCAACTCCTTCTACCCAGGATCGGGTGGCAACAAACTGAACATAAGCATCTACCGAAAATCGTACGCCTGGCAACAAGTGGCGATCTTGTTCGAGTTCGTCGCGGGACAAGCCAACCCCCTCCCCCAGCCGGAGCCATTTTTCAATCCCCCCCGGTTCCGTTTCGGTCCCATCGTGATCAATGATCCGCTGGATCCACTGCCGACGAATTTTCCGAACCGGGCAGCGCGAGAGCAACACGGCATCTTTGACCGGAATGTTCTTCTGATAGTAGAAACGGTTGGCTACCCAACATTGAATATTTTCTTGAGTCAGTGTTCCCTCGTGCATGCGTTGATGAAATGGATGCTTGTCGTGATACCGCGACTGTCCAACCTCACGGAGCCGTTCGATGAATTCATCGGGAGACCAGCGTTGCATGGGAGTCAAAGCCAGGTGGTGAGTAGTGACTATGTTCAGAAAACAAATTCGTCTCCGTCCGTACCAATGTCAATGCCCTGTTTTCGGACCTCAGCGTGTTCAGGTGAGCTGGTGTCGAGCATTGGATTCGTATTGTTGATGTGCACATAAACGCGGTAACGTACGGGCAATTCCGTTAGCCATGCGAGGCTGCCCTGCGGGCCGCCAACGCAAAGATGGCCCATCTGGGCGGCGGTTCGGTCCGTGATTCCGTACTGACTTGGTTCGTCATTCGACCAGAATGATCCATCGATCAGGAGGCAGTCGGCACCGTCTACCGCGTTGCGGAGCGACTCGTCGACCTCGAGAACTCCCGGGGTGTAAACGAGCTTACCCCCGGTTTGTGGATCGCGGATCGAAAGCCCAATCACAGCTCCTGCCGTCGTGGTGGGTTCGGGGGAGACATAACGGGGTGCGTCGCGGCCTGTTTCGAAAGCACGAACTTCCAGACCCCCATCGGGGTCGTTGGGAGGGGAAAGTCGAAACGGCTCGTTGAGTTGGATTTCGTTCCAGGGGCGGTCGGCGAAATGGGCAAGTAGCGGAGCGATCGGAAAGTGCCCGCTGAGCCAGCGTCGTACGATGGCCGTGCTGTGGATGGCGATCACACCCCCCTCACGAAGTTGAAGCAGCCCAGAGGTGTGATCCAACTCAGCATCGGTGAGCACGCAACCGGCAATCGAAGTTCCCCGTGAGCACGTTGCGGAGGGGCCAAGTTGGGGGAAGTCCATGATTTGATGACGCACGTCGGCCGAGACGTTGAGCAGGAACCACGAATCCCCGTTGGCAGAGATGGCAACAGAAGATTGGGTGCGCCGCTGTACGCACTCCGACCCGGCGCGCACCCGCTGGCAGTTTGGGCAGCCGCAATTCCACTGGGGAAGCCCACCACCAGCGGCCGAACCAAGGATGCGGACCCGCATTAGTCGTTGCGTTCGGTTGCTGGATTGTCCGGCACCGCTACGTTGTCCCTTCCGGCGACCTGGCCAGTACTGTCGATTGGTAGTGGCAACTCGCCGTCGGTGTTCGCGTAGGCTGTTACCTCCATGCTCAGCGAAATTTCTTCAAAGTCGGGTTTAGTCCACTGCATGAAAGGCTCCTTTTATTCAAGAGTCATCAGGAATGCAAACAGATCATGAAGTTGTTTGACGTTCAGGTTTTCGACAAGATTACCCGGCATCAGAGAGATATCAAGTTTTTGTACTTCTTCCAGGTCGCGTTTGTGGTATGAATGGAACTGCCCGTTTTCTTCGCGAAGCTGAATGTTGAAGTTCGATTCGTTGACACGGAGGCCTTTGATTGTTTTTCCATCGTCGGTAATGACCATCACCTGCTCGTAACGGGGATCAATGTCTTTGGATGGTTGTACCATCGATTCCATGATGTACTGGGGGGACCTGCGGCTGGCGATCCGATCGAGGGCCGGACCAATCCCCCCGCTGCGACGATTGAGTGCATGGCACTTGTTGCAGGCAGCCTTGTTTTCCACATCGAAGAAGAGCTGTTCGCCTGCCTTGGGATCACCGGAAAAATAGGGTTCCCAGTCACTCTCACCTGGAGCAAGAGCCAAACTTCGGATGTAGGCGATGATTCGGGCGATCTGTTCCTCTTTGAGCGCCTCGCCAAGTTTTTTCATGGTTGTGCCGGAGACACCCTTTTGGATAACACGGGTGATGTCGGCGTCGGTATTGCCATGCAGCCAGCGATCGTCTGTCAGGTTGGGGCCTTTGCCACCACGACCTGCCCCACCATGACAACCACTACAAAGGCCGCGAAACATGGCCTTGCCCTCGTCGAGCGCCTGTGGATCCATGGGGGCTGCAGTCTCTGGTGTTGATGGTTCGCGTGATTCGCCAGCCGGGATCTGGGGGGCGACCAACTCCGTGGGGGTGTTGGTTTCGGCATGGGCCAAACTTGTGGGCCGGGGTACCAGCAGAGACCACCACGCGACCAGAAGCCACGCTGCCATGACGACTGAAACCTCAAGGCCTGGCCTCGTACCGAGGATGCGGTGCTGCGATCGTGTCACTTGACGTTGCCTCATTGCACCACCTCGCTGCGTGAACTGACCACGTCGATCGGTATGTGCCATCGGGCAAACAGTTTTTTCAGGGTCGCGGATTCTTGCAGCTCAACAAAAACTTCGTCGATGGCCTCTTTGAGATCGGGTTCGGTGCGGCGCACAGCAGCACAGATGGGAAAGCGATCGACGGTGTCGCTGGCGGGCAACATTTCCAGGCGGCCGGGCCAGTGTTGGGCGGCCAGCCAGTTACCGCGCGTCGAGACCACATAGGCGGCGTCAACTTCTGCAGAGGTTACTGCGACAAACAGGGCGGGAAGGTCAGGGTAGGAGCGGACGACGCGGCCCTGAAGTCCGCGGACGGCAACGCCTGACTCAACCGCGACAGGGCCGTCTCCCGACGATTTCGAGTTCGTCCCTGCCCGCACGGCCCATTGATAGCCGGCATGGTAGTAGGGGTTGGTATAGATGACTCGGCCCGCAAACCGATCATCGGGCGTGATGCCGAGAATGACGTCGCACAATTTTTTACTGGCCAATTTACCCGGATAAGAGTCGTGCGATGAATAGGCCCAGTAAATATCGAGCGACACACCCAGGGCCGTGGCAATCTGTTGGGCAATCTCGTAGTCAAGCCCGGCCGGCTTGGGATGCGCTGTCGAGAACGGCAGATTATGCTGATCGAGGGCGACGACCAGGGTGCCGCGCGAGCGAATTTTCGCCAGTCCGCCATATCGTTTCTGGGAGTGTTGGCGACGGTCCATTTTCGGTTCGAGGCCACGATCGACGCGTTGGTGTACGACCGGCGTGCGCTGCTGTTGGCCCAGCGGAGTCTGCCCGTTCCCGGCTGGCTTTGCCTCAGCGTGATTGGCCTCTTGAAAAGCGGGGAAGTAGGGGATGTGGTATTTGGCAAGTGTTTGGGAGACGATCCCTTTTTCGATCAATCTTTTGATGGCGACATCGACATGTGTTTTCAACTCCGTGTCGCCGTTCCGCATGGCGATCGCTATGTTCCAGCGCTCTTCTGGAACCTGGTCCTCGATCAGAACAGCGTTTAATTCTGGGGAGGTTTTGAGGATCCAACCAATATTCGACCAGAGGTAAGCGTAGTCGATATCACCTTGATCCAATGCGGTGAGAACTGCCAATTGTGTGCCAAACAGCCGACGCAGATATCCATTTTGCCGCAGATTGTAATCAGCGACCGTACCGGCTTGAGTTCCGATTCGGCGCGAGCGTTCCCCGTGCAGCTCAGTCAGCGACTTCACCGTGGGGCTGTCCTCGCGTTTGACGAGCAGGTAGCCCGTTCCGTAGTAGGGTCGGGAGTAAATAACTTTGCCGGCAAGTTCTTCCTCATCGTCCATTGCTTGCGGATCAACAGCCGCACCCAACGCCACGTCACATTCGAACTGAAGCAATGCCCCAATAGCGGTTTCGCGGAGGACGTCGATCCAATTCAACTCCAATTCAACTCCCAGCTCGATTGCCAGGGCCTGTGCAAGTTCGAGGTCGAAACCAGGTTTTTCGGGATCGGCGCTGGAATAGGGCAGATTCGCCGGATCCATGCTCACGCTCAGTTTGCCTTCGCTTTGAATTTGTTGCCAGGTATCAGTAACGACGACCGGCTGAGATGGCTCAACCAGCGGTGCCCGATGCACGAGACCATACTTGGCGAAGATTGCCGTGAATTCAGCGCGCCGCAAAAGATTGGTGACCGCGCGTTCAATTTGAAGCCTCAGCTGCTGGTCATCGGCCCGGACGGCCAGTCCGATATTCCAGCGATGCTGAGGAACAAATTCTGCCACAATCTGGAGTGGTTTCTGGGGATGCTTGCGAAGATACCAGGCAGTAAAGTCGGTATCGGCCAGCGCGCCGTCGAGTTTTGCCGCGTGAAAGCCGTCGAGCAGGGATTTCCGGGATGCGAACCGCACCAGGGTTTGGTCCCTGCTGGAAAGAGGGACCGTTCCCGTGACAAGGCCAACGCGACGACCACGCAGGTCGCCAAGCGATTGCACGGTGCGATTGCCGCGCTGAATGACTAGCCCAAACTGCCCAGCCGCGTAGGGCGCGATCCAGGTCGCAACCGGGCTGTTGGGCATACCCTCTGGTACGCCGATCACCACATCGCATAGCCCGTTCTTAAGTTTTTTCCAACGGCACGTGTCGGCTGTACAGCCGTTAAGTTGCAGCGGGCGGTCCAGTTTTGCAGCGATCAACCTGGCAACCTCGACATCGACACCTTTCCAGCTTCCATCGGGACGTTGGCCTGAACGGGGCATGGCGGTGGTGTCGACGCAGAACCGCAACGGCATCCCCGCTCCCCAAAGCTGGATTGGAGCAGCACAAATCAGGAGAGTCCAAACCACTCCAGCGACAACAAGCCGATAATCAGTTTTTAGGGTCTTCAAATCAAACATCTACAGTCGGTAATCGGTGGTTGCATGGGGAGCGGTGGTCGTCCTGCTGGGTGATCTGGCCGTTTCCAAGATGCGTCCAGGAGCGTGCCATTAATCGGGCAAGGCAAACACAAAGAGTGTATTTCCGCGTCGTCCGTCGCGCAACCATGGTGCACCATCGCCGGCAAAGCCGGCAGTCCAACCGCCCCATCCGGCGCACACCGCAATGTATTGTTTGCCGTCAAGTTTATAGGTAATGGGTGATGCGTGATGCCCCGATCCGCATTGGAAATACCAGAGTACATCGCCTGTTTTTGCATCATAGGCCGAGATGTATCCCTCGGCGTCGCCGGTGAATACCAGCCCGCCGGCCGTTGCCAGCACACCTGCCACCATGGGCGAACGTGTATCTACACTCCATTTGGTCTCCCCCGTGTTGACATCGATGGCCTTGAACGAGCCGGAGGCCTCATTGTCGATGAGCGTTAAGGAACTTCCCCAATAGGGTTGACCTTTAATGAAGAAGGCTTTGCCAGACGTGAAGTTTGCACAATTGTTGATGACTGGCACGTAGGCACAGTTCGTACCGGGATGATAAGCCATCGGATTCCACTCTTTTCCACCCGCCGCCCCTGGGCAAACCCGCACACCTTCTTCGGTTGGCAGCGCCGCCTCACTGACAAACGGACGCCCCGTCTTGGGATCCAGTCCCTCGACACCTTTCGATCGGTCGGTCCAGTTGACTTCACAGAACGGTTTGCCGTACAGAAACTTTCCGTTCTCGCGATTCAGGCAATAGAAATAGCCATTGCGGTGGGCTTGGACCAGGGCTTTGACCTTTTTTCCCTGGTGCTCAACGTCGACCAGCACTGGCGTATTGACACCGTCATAGTCCCAAACGTCGTGCGGGCTGTTTTGAAAGTGCCATTTGTAGCTGCCGTCGTCGGGATTCAGTGCAACAATCGAACATGTGTAAAGGTTGTCGCCCTTACGAACTTCGCCGTTGAAATCGGGTGAGGGGTTCCCGATCCCCCAATAGAGCGTGTTGAGTTCAGGATCGTAGGTGCCGGTAACCCACGCCGAGCCGCCACCCGTTAGCCACGACTGGCCTTCCCACGATTTGAGTGCTTGCCGGGCATGCGGTTCTTTATCTTTTGCGTTGGGAACGGTGTAGAACCTCCACAGCCGCTTGCCGGTTTCGACGTGGTACGCGTCGATGAACCCACGAATGCCATATTCTGCGCCGCTAATACCGATTATCACTTTGTCGTCAATAACCAGGGGAGCGACCGTTGCGCTGTAGGCGAGCTTGTAGATATCTTTTTCTTCTTGACCGTTTTCGCCGTAAGCGGTGATCGGTTCATCCCACAGCTCTTCACCCGTATACCGATCAAGACAAACCAGATGTGCGTCGAGAGTCGACATGTAGAGGCGATTTCCCCAAGCTCCAAAGCCGCGGTTCACGGCGTCGCAGCACAATGCCAGATTATCGGGTAACGACTTTTGATAATGCCACAGATGCGAACCCGTGCGACAGTCAATTGCGTAGGCATGGTTCCAAGGCGTGGTGATGTACATGATGCCATCGATCACCAGCGGCGAGCACTCAAAACCATCGAGGACACCCGTTTGAAATGTCCACACCGGGATCAGCTTATCGACGTTCTGGCGGTTAATTTGGGTGAGTGCCGAATAGCGCTTGCTATCGTAGGTACGACCATACATAAGCCAACTGGCATCGTTCTGTTGCGCTTGGAGCAGATCGTTCTGATCGACCGGCCCGACCGCCTCTTGCGACAGGAGCTGATGGCTGGGAATCAATAGTACTCCAAACACGATCAGCGCTGAAAAACCTGGGATGTGGCGTAAAAAACACACGACGAAACCCTCCATTTCGAAGCACGAGACGTAGTAAAATCGACCACGAGACTGTTCGCAGATCTTACCAATTTATGGTCGCTAAACAAGTACTGGCGACCTTGGTGAGACCGACCTCAACTGGTACCAACAATAACGTTTTGCTAAAAAAACCCAGATTTCATCGATTTTGTTGGCCACAACACATTCGAGCACCGGTGGTATCCACCCATCGAAAAAGTAGCACACTGGCAATTCATAGGCCAGTCAAAATTGGCGGAGTCAATGACACCAAACCGGGGGGCAAACGGGGGTGGTCGATCGTGACGGCAGGTCACTTGTGGTTTCGCGAGCGGGCGCAAATAAACGCTGCTGACGAGAACATCAAGGGTTTACGACCCCGTGATTGAACTAAGCCAGATACTCGGTGTTACCACAGATGCTGATTGCCTGGCCGGAGATTTTGCTCCCCGCGTCCGAGGCAAGGAAGAACATCATCTGGGCAATGTCTGCTTCGGTCACAAATTCCCGGAGTGAAATCTGGTTCAGATAGATCTGCTCCATTTCTTCGTTGGAGAGATTGCGGGCCTGGGCTTTATTGCGGATGACATCCTGGGCGCGCTGATTGGAAACAAGCCCGGGCTGGATCGCATTGACACGAATTTTATGCGGGCCTAATTCGATGGCGAGACTTTTGGTGAATCCGACGACTGCCCATTTTGAAGCCGCATAGGGAGTCCGGAGGGGATAACCAAAGCGGCCTGCTACCGACGACAGGTTGATGATCGAGCCACCACCACTTTCTTTCAGGAGTGGCACGGCCCGACGAGTGCACAGGAATTGTCCCGTAATGTTGACGGCCATCGTCTGATTCCAGTCTTCCGGGTCAATCTCTTCGACGGCGAGGGTTGGACCCGCAATCCCGGCGTTGTTGATCAGGACGTCGAGTCCGCCCAGGTTTTTACGAACTTCGCCGAAGAGTTTATCGACTTGGGCCAGGTCGGCCACGTCGGCGAGACATCCGTGCAGGCCCGGAATTTCACTCAGAGCAGTTTTGAGATGCGCCTCTGAAATGTCGCAAATCTGTACATTTGCACCGTCGTCCTTAAAGAGCTTTGCGGTGGTTCGGCCAATTCCCGATGCCCCGGCTGTCACGAGGACACGGGTGGCTTGCTTGAGACCCATAAAGATTTCCTTTCCATGAAAGCAGTCGTTGTGTCGACAGGATACAACAGATCACGGCCAAATGGCTAGGGTGGGAAAAGCGGGGCGGTAACATTTGTGCCCCAGCCATGAACCCCATTGCGCTGACCATGGGAGGCAGGTTGGATGGGGATATATCGACAAAATGCCTGGGGGTTTCTTCTTGTGCGGACCTGACACGAGATCGACAACACATAAACCATGCGGCGTTTTTTGGCAGGTATTTTTTACCAGACACTTGCCGGTCCCCCCGCAAGGGGTCTCCTTCCCAGTGTGGAGTGCGGGGTCTGTCAGTCAGCAGAAAATGCGTAAATACACGTCTGTTGGTACGTATCGCTTGGCTTCAGAATAACACTGGGAAAATCGGGCTGATTCACCGAATCGGGAAAATGCTGGGTTTCGAGGCAACATCCGCTGCGCCGGGCATAGGTCTTACCCTGTTTTCCTTCCTGCCCGAACAGGAAGTTGCCACCGTAGAACTGGACTCCAGGTTCGGTCGTCCAGACGGTCAGGGTTCTCCCCGACGACGGATCTTTTAACACGGCTGCCAAACTCAGTTCACCCAGCCTGGATTTGTTGAGTACATAGTTGTGGTCATAGCCGGTAGTTGATGTGTTGTCCAGTTCTGCAACACGCAGGCCGATCGGCGTGGGCTGGCGAAAATCGAGCGGGGTTCCTTCGACCGATACAATCTCCCCCGTGGGAATAAGCGTGTCGTCAACCGGTGTGTAGTTATTTGCGTTGATGATAAGAATGTGGTCGTGAATGGTTAGTGCTCCGGCACCGGCGAGATTGAAGTACGCATGGTTTGTCAGGTTAACCGGTGAATTTTCGTCGGTGGTTGCTTTATAATCGATCCGAATTTCATTTTCATCGGTGAGCGTGTAAGTCACGGTAATATCGAGATTGCCGGGATAATTCTCTTCGCCAGCGGGGCTATGGTACGTGAACTTCACACCCCGCCCGCGGGCATTTTCAAACGGATCGGCATTCCAAATGACTTTGTCGAGGCTGCGCGTGATTCCACCGTGGAGGTGATTAGGACCGTTGTTAATCGCAAGCTGGTACTCTTTCCCGTCCAGGGAGAACTTGCCTTTGGCGATACGGTTGGCACAGCGGCCAGTTGTGGTCCCAAAATACTGGTGCTTGTCCGACTCGTAGTCAGCCACCCTGTCGAAACCAAACGCGACATCCGCCAATTGACCGTCTCGATCGGGTACCTCAACGCCAATCAATGTCGCTCCGCGCGTCATGACTTGCATGATCATTCCCGCAGGGTTTTTGACGGTGTAAACGTCAACCGTTTCTCCAGATCTTGTTTTACCAAACTCTTTTTTCATCACTTCTTCACTGACGGCGAGTTGAGAAAATAATGTGGCCAGCAGGATTAACAAGCATGGCTTGGGCATTTGGTTTCTCCCATTTCGACAATTCGGTATTGTTGCACGTGTTCGTCTCAAGGGACTCGGTCTTTTTGCCCGGCTAATTTTTCCCTCCTGTTGGCCGCCAGTTTACCACATGTGTTCGCTGTGAGGTAAGCAAAAATGCCGGGGCGTTTCGACGATCGCCCACCCGGGGCAGAACGTCACCCACATTGTCACAGAAAGCAAGCTGCTTGTTTTCGGGGACACGTGGGATCCCACGCCCACACCGCAATCGGTGCTCAATGGCCCCAGAAACTGGCTGGTTGGCTCATCAGCTCTTGATACACCTTGATCCCTTGTTCGAACTGGTCCAGTTCAAGATATTCGTCCGCGCGATGCGCCTGGGCTATGTCTCCCGGTCCCAACACGACGGCAGGTAAGCCGCCGGCGGCAAGATTGCTGGCGTTGGTGCCATACTTGACGCCGGCCGGTTCGACTGGGAATCCCAGGTTGGCCAGGACCTGCCCCACACGATCAGCCAAAGGACGATTCATATCGAAGGATAACGACGGATCGACCCTGATCTCGAGGTGTTCCACATCAAGTTGGGGATCACTTTCACAGAGCGGTTGCAGCACGGCTTTGACTGCCGGCAGGACGGGGGTGGCATCCTCCTCCGGCACCAGTCTACGGTCGATCAAGACCTCGCAAGATTTTGGAATTACGTTGATTTGGGAACCTCCCCGAATGACATTGATGCTGCACTGCGCTTTGCCAACCAGCGGATGGGTTGTTGTGACCGTGGGGATGTAGTCGCGTTCGATGGTGGTGATGACACGAGCCATTGCACTGATCGCCGAGCGGCCCTGGCTGGGATCGGAAGAGTGCGCAGCCTGGCCGTTGGTGCGAATCGTCCAGCGGACATACCCATTGTGTGCAACAATGAGTTGCAATTGAGTCGGCTCGCCAACCACCACGCCGACCGGGTACCAGGGGAGCTGGCTCAGTTGCTTTTCGACAAATACTGTTGCACCGGTCTTGGAAACCTCTTCCTCGATGCTGAACAGGATCGCAATGTTTGTGGAAAGTTGTCCGCTTTGCACTGCGTTTCGCAGGGCCCACAGCATCGCCGCCCCGGTTCCCTTGGTGTCGCACGACCCCCTGCCCCAGATTTTCCCGTCTTTGACAAGACCTTCAAAAGGGGGAACCGTCATTCCATCAACACCCACGGTATCCATATGGCTGTCGAACAGGAGCCACGGGGCCTGGCTGTTGACCTCGTGGGAGACGAGCAGATTGTAGGCGTCACCGGTCACCGCCAGGCGATCTGTTTTGAAGCCCCATGCTTGCGCGACCTGTTCCAGGTATTGGGCAAGCTGGCCCTCGACGAAGAGGATGCCTTCGGCAACACGGTTGATCGTGTTAAAGCTGACCATCCGCTGCAACAGTTGCAGGCAATCTGCAGGAATGACAAGTGACATGGAAACAGGAACCCTCCACAGGCAAGAAAATGGGTTGCGTCGGCACGGGTATCAGGAGCTGAGGGCCTGCGGCATTTTACTTTCCTTCGTCCCTTCCCTTCGTCGCAAGCGACACACCGTCCCTTCGTCGCAAGCGACACACCCCCTTCGTCGCAAGCGACACACCGAAATCATATCGCAATGACTACGGAGTTGGCAGTCTGATTCTGGATTCGACGCGAAACCGGTCAACGTGAATCCAGTCGTG
>Ga0310121_10000480_pt1 | contig 43861 bp, 39 predicted proteins | sample CB27_Tmax_986_MG_FD_203504 | JGI IMG/M metagenome (GOLD analysis project Ga0310121, IMG submission 203504) | Marine microbial communities from Western Arctic Ocean, Canada - CB27_Tmax_986 | ecosystem: Environmental > Aquatic > Marine > Oceanic | place: Canada: Western Arctic Ocean | collected... | reverse complement strand
CATCGTGAGCGCCGCCGATCTGATGGCCGCCGATTATCCCGTCACGATCGACCCGGAAGTCGGAAGCAACGATTTTCGCATCAGCGACATGGGCGGCGACGGGAATTCCGCGTATGACGCCTACACTCCCAAGGTCGCCTATAACAGCACGGACAACGAATTCCTCGTGGTTTGGCGGGCGGACGACGACACCGGGTTGCTGGTCGACGGGGAGAACGAAGTCTTTGGTCAACTGATCGACGGGGCGACGGGGGCGGAGATCGGATCGGACTTCCGCATCAGCGACATGGGCGGCGATGGGAATACCGCGTTGGACGCCTACGAGCCCAGCGTCGCCTACAACGCCACCAACAATCTATACCTGGTGGTTTGGGAGGGCGACGACGTCACCGGGTCCGGGTCGCTGGTCGATGGAGAATTTGAAATCTTCGGCCAGCTCCTGACGGCGGCCGGCGCCGAGACGGGCCCCAACGATTTCCGCATCAGCGACATGGGGCCGCTCGCGGATTCGAACTATGACGCCTACGGCCCGGACGTGACCTGGAACGCGACCGACAACGAATTCCTCGTGGTTTGGTATGGCGACGACGACACCGGGTCGCTGGTCGACGGGAAGAACGAAATATTTGGTCAACTGCTCGACGGGGCGACGGGGGCGGAGATCGGATCGGACATCCGCATCAGCGACATGGGGACCGACGGAAGCACCGCCTTCGTGGGTTTCGATCCGGCCGTCGCCTACAACGCCACCAACAATCTATACCTGGTGGTTTGGTCGGGCGAGGACGACACGGCGCCGTTGGTTGACGGCGAGGGGGAGATTTTCGGTCAACTCCTGACGGCGGCCGGTGCCGAGACGGGAACCAACGATTTCCGCATCAGCAACATGGGGACCGACGGCTTCATCACGGTGGGCGGTTACGGCCCCGACGTGGCCTGGAACGTGACTGACAACGAATTTCTCGTGGTTTGGCATGGCGACGACGACACCGGGTCGCTGACTGTTGATGACGAATTCGAGATTTATGGCCAGCGGATCAGCGCCGGCGGGGCCGAGATCGGCGGAGACCTGCGTCTGAGCGATATGGGAGCGACGGACGGAAGCGCCAGTTTTGACGCCTATTCCCCCAGGGTTTCGTACAATGCCACCGATAACGTCTACCTGGTGGTTTGGGAGGGCGACGACGACACCGCCCCCCAGGTCGATGAGGATAACGAGGTCTTCTTCCAGGTGGTCGCCGGCGCGACGGGAGCGGAGGGCGGCCCCGACGAACGTATCAGCGACATGGGGACCGATGGGGATATCGCGTCGGACGCGTCCTATCCCGCCGCGGCCTGGAACAGCACGGATAATGAGTTCCTGGTGGTCTGGACCGGCGACGAGGACGTCGCGCCGCTGATCGACGGGGAGAACGAGATCTTCGGTCAACGACTCGATGGAGCCGCCGTCCCCATCAAGGTGAGCGGCTACCTGGTGGACTAAACGGGGCAACGGTCATAAAGGAGGGCTCAGGTCCTTCGTCATCTTCATTTTCGCAGACGTAATTGTCGCGGTCTCCAAAGTCCGCAAGTATAAGCCCGTGGAGATTTTGGCTGGGGGGGGCGCTGTCAATAAAAGGCTAAGGTTAAATTGTCCCTCAGCTCCATCGCATTACACAATTCCACCAATTCGCCGTCGTGTAGCAACGGAAGAAATGGGGCAAGCGCATCGTCTGAATAGAGGATTTCCATCCGGTTTCCCCCTTTACGGCCTAACGAATTTAGATTCTTTGCATCGCTGAGATTCCGCATGATGGCTATTGACACCGCTTGGGCCTATCACAACCGTTGCCGATTGCACGAGAACCGCGCCCCAACCGCCCATACACGCCCGTAGCGGCGTTTCCCGCCGTGCACCCATATCCGACCACCCCCCGGCGGAAATAAAAATTATGAGGGGCAGGAGTCCCACCGGCCCGCCCCCCCTACTTGGATTTCTAGGGATGGAGGGGGTCTCGGTGGCGAACAAGCTCTTCCGAGCCGCCGAGCCGAGCCCGCGCACCCGCCGGCACACACCGAAGGGTGGACGAAGAAAGGCCCCGGTGAGGGGGTCCTCAGCCGGGGCGAGAATGTTTCCGGAATGTTTCCGGGAACGGGGCCGGAATCGGGCCCGAACGGAGGCGGTATTGGGGTTTTATGGCATCAAGTGATTTTCCACAAACCCCCTGATTCTATTGGCCGAAATGATGGTCGGGGCGGCCGGACTGGAACCGGTGCTCTCCGGCCCTCAGACCCGGATGATCAGACTTCCATAAGGAAAGGAAAACATTATCGATATCCGCGTCGAGAGTCAAGCCTTTGTGGATTGGTCGCCGGCCGCCGCGGCCGCCGGGGTCGGCCTTGGGCTTTTTCCGCCGGTCTTGGGCGCTCGATTCTCGCGCCCCGCAGAGCAAGCGAGAAATGGACAAGATGGCGGGACAAGGCGTAGGATTACCCCATGGGCCGAAGTGCCTGACCTATCAGGCCATGAGAAACAATGCCGGACCCGCAAGCGGGCAAGCGGCGATCTCACAAACGTCTTAACCCTAGACCCGCGCCGTCGCCATAGCGGCTTTGGCGCGTCGGCGACTGGACCCTGATCCCTTCCCCCCAACCCACCACAATCGGAGAACCAACCCATGCCCCCCACGCTCAGCGAATGCCAACAGATCGTGGACGACTGGGTCCGTGAGGTGGGGGTCCGGTATTTTTCGGAACTGACCAACACGGCGATCCTGATGGAGGAAGTCGGCGAGCTGGCCCGCCTGATGGCCCGCCGCTACGGCGACCAGAGCTTCAAGGTGGGCGAGAAAGACGCCGACCCGGGCGAGGAGATGGCCGACGTCTTGTTCGTCCTGATCTGTCTGGCCAACCAGACCGGCGTGGACCTCCAAGAGGCGTTCGCCCAATCGATGCAGAAAAAGACGGATCGGGACCGCGCGAGGCACCGCGACAATCCTAAACTTCAGGAATAAGAGACCAGGGATTCGCCCCCATTCACGGAAAACGCAAGATTTTCGGAAAACCTTTAACGCGGTTGCGCGACTATAGACGTGGAGGGGTAAAAGGTCGGGGGGCTCCCGCGAGCCGTCCGTTCATCCCGCCCTCCCTATTCCATGATAGGAGGATGGAGAAATCGCCCAAACAACCCTGAAGAGTATCCTGCGTAGATGGTCGCTGGCGTTGCTGGCTGTCGTGGCGGTGCTGGGGGCGATTTACTGTTATATTTCGTTCCGGCCAACGGGCTTTAAGCAGGCGCGCGAACGATACGCCGAGCATTTGGATCAGGTCGAGCGGTTTCGCGAAAGTAGGCTGGGCACCCCGGGCAGCCCAGGCGCGCCAACCAGGAAGGAGACCCCCGAAACCCCTGATGGTGTGACCCCTCACCAAGCGAAGGATGAAACGTCGGAGGTACTCGATCTCGACAATCCATTGAGTCGCCTTTTCGCGGAATCTGAAGCGTTTTGTGCTTTGAGCGCGCCGGAACACCCTGGTGATATGCCAGCGGAGGCAAATGTGACCTTGTACATTCGCGAAAGGGGTTGTTGTGAAGTACTAAGTGACGGAATTCACTTCGGAGTCGTTATGGTTGAGAAGCAATTGGATCGCCCAGGGTTTGCCCTTGGCGATATGGCCAAGAATATGCTCCGCAACTCGATCAAGACCCGCTTTGCTTCTCATCCAAACGCGCGGCGCGACTTAATCGAGCGCGACGAACAGGCGTTGCTCAAGAATGGCATTCCCCCACTCGATTCAGGTCCGAATCTCGGCCGTTATAGATTCCATCTGGACCGAAAACTTGATCGCATCGAGCGGTATCTGCTGGAGGCTGAATGGACGGAGACCGTGATTGCTGAATACCTGAAGGGCGACCCCTCGCACGGGTGGTGTCTCCAAGGGCTCGGTTCCAATACTCTGCTCGCGATCGTCAGGGCCTGTCTGAGGGGTGACCAGGAGAAGGCCGGGGAATTATTGGAATCATTTCTCGACATTTGGAAAAGTTTTCGCCTTCGTTCCTATCCGTGGAGTCTACCGTTGATGGCGTGTTCGCGGAACCCTATTTGGCTGCTCGGCGGATTGGAAGACTATCCCGAGCATGCCCTGACTCGGCTGGGCGAGACGCTCGAATCCGCGCTCGTTCCGCAGGCCCAACTCGAACACTTCCGGGCCGTCGAGATCATGGATCAGTTCGATCAATTCACCTCTGAACTCGCGAAGGGGAGTTACGGGTATTCGGTCAACACTTGGCACGAGATGTTTGGCGGGGCCCTCGAACGAGCCGTGTCAAGTATATTGAAACCGACGATGAGACGGTTGGGCGAGAGGCTGGCGATGGCCTGGGTCGATGGTGATAAAAGGCGATCCTGGAGGCGAACCGTCGTGTTGAACGCCTCCGCAAACTGATGAACATCCAACTCAGGCCGATGAGCGGTTATTAGAATCGCTGGAATGAGCGTGGGGAACGTGAAGGGGAACCGCCTCGGCTTGAACCCGACGCGCTGGCCAGGATCGACGGGGCCTTTTTTAATCGGGAGGTGATCCTCCAGCGGATCATGCTGGGGGTCGTTCTCTATCATCGGCATCACGACCGCTACCCGGATCGCATCGACGATCTTGTCCCCGAATATCTTCCGGCGTCCTATCTGAATCAGCCCGACCAATCCTGGACCTTTGAGGCAATCGAAACCCCCATGCTCCCGGTTGCCGAACCGATCCGCTAGGCCCTGCCCGCCACGCTGAGGAACCGTTTTGAGGCTGAAGGCCGCCTGCCCGTTGTCTATCTGATTCATCATCCGGGTTTGGATGAGGAAACGTGGCGGGTGCACCGGAACAAGGCACGGATTCCTGCCCGCGAAGACGATTCTGCTTCGTCGGAGCCCCGGTACGTGACGGTGACGGCCTATTTTCCCGCGATCCCATTTGTCGAAGCACAGTTGCTCGGTCTGTTGGACGAGGCATATCCGCCCTGATTAAACCACCTGTTCATCGGGCTCAAGTCATCGCGACCAAGCGGCTCGGACGTCTGGAGACTTCTCCGGCGGCAGGTGCCCGTCTTCGGCTCACCGAGGTCCGCAAACCCGGCCCGGAGTCGAAGGGTGCACAAATCAAATCCGTCCTCATCCTCGACCCCGCAGAGGTCGAATGTGATTAGCCGTGGGTGTCAACCCACGGTGCGCGGTCCCAAAATTGCCACAACCCTGAAAGGGTTGAATCATAACGTGACGCGGCCTGTTCGACCCCTCCAGGGTCGTGACATCTGGGGATTCCCACGTCCAGGGGTTGACACCCCTGGCTATTCAAATTGCTCCCCTTCAGGGAGCCAGAGAACTGACTTGCGGCGCCATCCCGCGAGTGCATCTCACGGATCCGCGAGATGCACCCGGCGCCGAATCGAGAGGATCAATGGCCTTGCATTTTCGGCCGGATGCGGCGAGAATCCCACGTGATTGGAATAAATCAGCCGGAGAGGGTCGGCCGGATGGGAATTTTTGATAAGAACCAATTGTACGTCCTGATCGTTTTGATCGGACACTCGTTGGTCGTCGGAACAGCCGACGCCGGTGAGATCGCGAAAGAGCCTTTACTCGTCACGATGCGCGACGGGGTGACCTTGGAAACCAACGTCTATCGCGATCCCGACATCGAGGAGCCGTTGCCCGTGCTTCTGTTACGGACGGTCTATGATCAGGAGCCGTTTGAAAAAGAGGCGCGTCTGATGGCGGCCGGCGGCTACATCACGATCACCCAGGATTGTCGCGGTGTGTTCGGTTCGGGCGGGGAGAAGACCGATACCTGGGGTCAGGGACCCGATGGCTTCGACACGGTCGCCTGGATTCGGGAGCAGCCCTGGTGCAATGGCAAGGTCGCGATGTGGGGGGCCTCGTTCATGGGGTTCGTGCAATGGCTCGCGGCCCATGAAGGCACCCAGCTCGACGCCCTGGCGCCGACCTGCTCGTGGATCCTGAACGAGACCAAGTTGGACTATGAGAAGATGGATATCCCGGTCCAGCACGTCGTCGGGTACTATGACTTCCTCGGCCGCGGATCGATCCTGAATTTCCAGCAGATGCAGCAACGCTCGGCGACCGAACACTCGCGCGCGAACCAGCAATTGTTCTTGGGCCCTTGGACCCATGCGACGGGCGTCCCCAAGGTCGAGGACGTCGATTTCGGGGAGGTCGCCGCAATGGACCCTCCTTACAGTGGCAAGCCCACGGAGAACCTTAAATGGTTTGATCGATTCCTCAAGGGGATTGGGAGCGACGAACCCATCGAGGCCGTCCGCTATTTCTCGATGGGCGAGAACGTCTGGCAGACGGCCGGTCGGTGGCCGCCCGAACAATCAAAGTTAACGCCCTTTTACCTGCGCTCGGGCGGAAACGCGAATACGCGCCGTGGAGACGGTCGGATCGAGTGGTCGCCTCCCTCGACCGACTCGCCCGCGGACCTCTTCATCTCCGATCCCGCCGACCCCGTTCCCACGGCACCGGGTCGGGACGATGAGTACCTGATGCGATTCGCCGTGTATGATCAGCAACTCGCCCAGGACCGCCAGGACGTGTTGGTTTACACGACCGCGCCTCTCGAAACGCCCATCACTTTCGCGGGAACGTTGAGTGCCGAGCTGTTTGTATTGACCGACCAGCCCGGCGCCAACTACGTCGTCAAGTTGATCGACGTCCATCCCAGCGGATTCACCCACGCGCTAGCCACCGGCGCGCTGAATCTGGGTTGGAACGAGACGAGATTGCCCAAGGTCAATCTGGCGCCGGGCGAGGCGCATCAGATTGAGATCGACATGGGCCACAGTGCCGCGCGGATTGATGCGGGCCATCGGCTCTGCGTCCAGATTGCCGGGACCAACACGCCCATCCATAATCCATTGGACGCTGAGGACTTTGACGAAATCACTTCGCCGCAAGTGATCGCGCAGAGCTTATTTCACGATCCCGACCGGCCGTCGCGTGTGTGGTTGCCCTTGATGGAGAACGACCGGTCGACCGCCCAATCACCTGGCTCGCTAGGCGTCACCGCCGCGGCGCGTGACTGAGTCCTGAAGGGTTTCATTTAAAAGGGTACGATCAATGAGCACACAGACGCGCATCACGGGATTTGCGGTCCTCCTTTCGCTCTTCGCGTTGCCAATTTCCGCCCCGGCCCAAGCCCCGCCGCAAGACGACTTCGACGCGCTCATCCTGAAATTGAAAGACCCGGACCCCGAGACGCGCCTCAAGGCCGCGCAGGGTTTGGGCGCGTTTAGCTCCGAGACCGAAAGAGTGGTCGCCGTCTGCATCGAGACAATGGCGGATGGCGACTATCGGGTCCGAGTGCACGCCGCCGCGATGTTGGGCGACCTCGGACCCGCCGCGGGCGAGGGCGCGCCCCTCCTGATCGTTGCGTTGAATGATGTCGATAGACGGGTGCGCGACGTTGCGGCCAATTCACTCGGCAAAATCGGGAGGCCCGCCGTGCCCGGTCTCATCGGGGCGCTGCAGGCCGAAGAACCTCACGTTCGCCTCCACGCCGTTGGGGCATTGGGCATGATGGGACCCGCCGCCGAAGGGGCCGTCCCCGCCTTGACCGAGCAATTCATGGGTGAAGACATGGTTGCGCGGCTGAAAACCGTTTGGGCACTCGGCCGAATCGGCAAACAGGCCGCTCCCGCGCTGAGCCGCGCCCTGAAGCATGACTCGGTGCTGGTCCGTTGGCACGCGGCCACCGCCTTGGGCAAGATCGGCCCCGAAGCCGCCGCCACGGTTCCCGTCTTGATCGAGACCCTCGCGGACGATGACCCGCGAGCGCGCCAATCGGCCGCCAAAGCGCTGGGCCGGATCGATCATGACCATAATGCCCAAGCAACCGTCCCCGTGCTGATCAAAACCCTGAGCGACGAGGAGACGGCCGTAAGGTTCAATGCCGCCGCCGCCCTGGGTCGCATCGGCGGCCCCGCCGTGGCGGCCCTGACCGACGCCCTGGAACACGGGGTGCCCGAAGTTCGTCTCTACGCGGCCCGGGCGCTGGGCATCATCGGCCCGGAGGCTGAGTCGGCTTTGGACTCACTGAACGCGGCCCGGCAAAGTGAAGACCCACGACTGCGCGAGACCGCGACATGGGCCTTCAACGAGATTTCCACGCATTCAGAACCGTGATTCGTATTCCCCGTTTCTAAGTCAGAGCAAGCTCGCCGCAAGCTAAGCACAGGCGAGCCGTTCCAAACACGCCATGATCTGTTTGGTGAACTGCCGATACAATTGCGCCTAATTCAAACATGGTGCAAACGGTCGGTTTGAACCGGCTGGGCGGAGGCGCGCCGAGTCGACTCACCGCCCAGTTGATCATTGGGTCACATGTCAATTCCGCGGAAGAAATCCTTCGGTGTCAAACCACCAGATGTCGCCGGGGCTGATGGTGCCGTTGGTCGGGTCATAGAAGGGTGTTTGTCTTCCCCGAAAGCCGGGTTGCGCTGTCGGCCACGGGTTCAGGTCGGGGCCGACCGTCTGCAGGTCCGCTTTGTACAGCTTTCCCAAGAACAACTTGTCAAATTCGCTGCCCCAACCGAACCAGAACGCCTCCCGATTGACCCGTCCGGCGCCGCGATAAAAGAAACTGGCCTGAGACACTTGGTGAGAGTAATTATGCGGGCTTTGTTTCCCAAAGGCCTGACTGTTGAACACGTCGAAGGGGATGGCGGTTATGTAGGTCACCGGCGTTGTCAACTGGTAGCCGATCCCGTGCTCCTCGCCCATCAGGTCCGTCCAGCGCAGATACTCCCCGGTTCCGGACTTGGATCGCGCGGGCACCCAATCGTTGTCCACGAGGTAGGCCTTGATCGCCGTGCCGACCGACCGCATGTCAGCCTTGCTCCGGGACACCTTGGCCCTCATTTGTGCTTCAAGGAAGTTGGGCACGGCAATCGCCGCCAGGATCGCGATGATCGCCACCACGATCAGCAGCTCGATCAACGTAAACCCGTAAGGCGCGTAACGTCTCATTGCGCCCTCACCTCCGCGCGTGGATTTTGGAACTAAACCTCCCCTTTAATCTAGAACAGCACCGGCAGCGCTGTCAAGCCGCGAATGGAAAGGATGAGGACAGAATCAGTTTGTGCACCCAAGCGGAGCCATTCAACGTATTGAGCCTTGAGCCTTTGCCCGCTCGTTGGGTACGATATAAGCGGTGTACGGACCCAATCAATCATGGGAGGAGCTAAATGAAGAAGACATCATTTTAATATTTGTGTTGCTCCTCGCATTGGCCCCAGGCCGAAGCTTGGGGGATGAAGGCCCTCGCTCCGCGGAAGGCGCGAGCGGCGAACAGGCCGTCGTTCCCGATCTGACGCCCCAGGGGCCGATCCATTATATCAACCCCGATATCCCGGATGTCGATCCGCCGCAGTATCCCGGCGAGAGATACGACGCGATGGTCCCCGCCACGCTCGACCTGGCCGAACGGTCCCGGCTGGCGGTCAATTTCATTAGCCGCTTCGTCAACCCCAATCTCGAGTACGAGCCATACAACATGATCGAGCTGATGCGGCAGCCGGTCACGATGTGGCACAACCAGGGTGACTTTCAGATGCAGGGCAAGGTCCTGGAGATCCTGCCGATCGCGCGCACGCCGTGTGGCAGCACCGAGAACCTGGACGTCGATCACGCGATCATGAACATGTTCCTCAAGATGCAGGGACCCGACGGCCTGGTCTATGCGCCCACCGGCGGGCGGCCCTGGGTGCTCGAACGCGGTGGATACCTGCACCCGCCGGACGATCAAAAGAGGGCGTCGAGCAGATCTGCACGTTGGGTTACGGCCCCGCGCGCGCCCTGTCGGCGTTTAGCGTCCACGCCAGGAAAGATGCCGACGGCCCCTGGGCCGACGCCGCGCGACGCCTGGCCGAGGGGATCAAACGCACCCTGATCGTCGACGGCCCCAACGCCTATATGTTCAGTCACTGGATGACGCCCGGCCGGGAGATCACCAAGCCGGAGGAGGTGCCCGTGGGCATCATCGCCGGTGGCAACGCCTGGACCGCGCAGGCGCTGATTCAGTATCACCGCGCCCTCGGCGACCCCGAGGCGCTGGACCTGGCCGAGAAAATCCTGCACTACATCCTGTTCGATTCGGGTTATTTCATGCCCGACGGCCTCTACAGGGCGGACGGCAAGGGCGCGGACTGGGGCCATTTTCATACCCACGCGATGGGGAGCCTGGCGGCGCTCTACTTCATCGAGGAGACCGGCAAGAAGGGGTTCTTGGATCGCGCCCTCAGCGCCTACGAGTATGGCATCAAGGCGGGCGACGGCGTGGTCGGCTTTTCCCCCGAAGCGGTGCACGACACCGGGCCGCAATTCATGGGCGACCAGCATCCCTACGGCTATCACACCTCGGAGACCTGCGAAGTGGCCGATATGATCATCGCGGCGATCAAGTTCTCCAAGCTCGGCATCGACAAATGGGACGACGCGAACCGCTGGCTGCGCAACCAGCTCGTCGAGAACCAGTTGACCCACGTCAATTGGCTGACCGATGGGCACGTTGATTATACCAAGGCGGTCATCACCGACTCGCATAGCGACCTGTTCTATCGGCCGGGGTATTACACGACCGACAACGTCGCCGAGCGCTCGGTCGGTGGGTTCGCCAGCCATCCCACGCCTAATGATTTCATCGGCCACCCCGAGTTTATCGTGGCGATCGCCAACTGCTGCTCGGGCAACGGCCCACGCGCGCTCTATTATCCCTGGCGCGAGATGATAAGCGTTGAGGAGGGAGATGGGGCTGCGGCGCGGCCCACGCTCAAGCTGCACTTGCTACTTAACCGCGCCTCGAAGTGGGCCGACATCGACAGCCATATCCCCTATAGCGGACGGGTCGACGTCAAGGCCAAGGAGGATCTGATCTTGGAAATCAGGTTGCCTGAATGGGCGCAGCCGCCCGACGCGGCGGCGACCGTTGACGGCGAACCGCGCGAGTTGGCTTTCAACGGGAGGTACGCCAATCTGGGCGAAGTCGACAAGGGCCAAACCGCAACGCTGACCTTTCCCATCTCGGAGCGGACCGAGCGACTGACGATCCAAAACCGGGACTACAAGGTCGTCGTGCGCGGCAACAGCGTGGTGGCCATCGACCCGCCGGGCGAATACTTCCCGCTCTATGAACGCGGCCACTACCGAGGCGGCGATACGCTCTACATGAACGTCAAGCGTTACGTTCCGGATGATGAATTGAACTGGTGGTGAAGACGGACGCAACGCGAGGGCGGACGGTTCCCATGATCCGGCGCCGCGTCTTCGGCGTGCGTGGATGTGAAGGCCCGTTATTCGGGTTTCGTTTCGTCCTGGCCGCGGCCGCCGGCTTTTAATAGGGCTTCCGCCTCGCCTTTCTTGAGCCAGCTATTGGCGATCTGCTCGAGCGTCTTGCCTTTGGTCTCGGGGACCATCTTGTACATGAAGATGACGCCGAGGATGCAGATGACGGCGAAAACGACGAAGACGCCCGCGGTTGAATCAAATCTATCCTCGAAAAAGCCTTCTAACATTGGGAAGGTATAGGTGGATATGAAGCCGCAGCCGTAAAGCACGAAGGCAGCCACTCCCATCGCGCGACCGCGGATGCGCGTGGGAAATATCTCGGCCAAGAGGACCCAACCCAGCGGCGAGATGCTCAGGTTGCTCATGCACGTGGTGAGCGTCAGGACGATGGCAACGATGATGGGACTTGTGTCGCCGGCGAAGCATCCGGCCAAAATGAAATGCCCCAAGGCCATGGCCGAGACGCTGAACAGTAACAAAGGTCTCCTTCCCACGTGCTCGACCAAATAAAGACACGCAACGACGAAGAACAGATTCACGCATTGCAGGATGGCCGTCGTGCCAACGGCCTCAGCGTCTCCCACGATGCCCGCATCCTGGAAGATACGCGGCGCGTAGAGCGTCAAAGGATATCCCCCCGAAAACTGTTGCAGCGCGGGGATTCCAATACCGACGATCATCGCGATGCGAACGCCGGGCAAAAACAGCTCGGCGTAGCTGACGGCTTCCTGTTCTTTCTCCAGTTCGATCGACTCATGGATGTCCTGGACTTCTTCCTTGGCGATCGCCGCCCCGTTGATATTGGTTAAAACCCGGAGGGCCTCGTCTTTGCAGTCCGTCTCAACCAGATAGCGCGGGCTTCCCGGAATGAAAACAGACCGATGATGAAGACGACGATCGGGACGCATTCCGCGCCGAAGAGGATACGCCAGGTCAGGTTGTCATCCCTAACCTTATAGGTCACGTACGTGTCTAGACCCATGGCGACGATCGAACCGAACACGATGATGATCTGATTGAACGTGACCAGGCGGCCGCGGATGTGCCTGGGCGAGATTTCAGCGATATAAACGGGGGAAATTACCATCGCCAGACCGATGCCGATGCCTCCCAACGTGCGGAAAACATCGAAGACCACGATCGAGTGCGGAAGCGCCGTCCCGATCGCCGACAGCATAAAGAGAACCGCGGCCATCATCATGGTCTTCTTGCGGCCCATGAAGTCGCTGACGATCGCGGCGGAAAACGTCCCGCTCAGGGCGCCGATCATCACGCTGGATGCGGCGAAACCGAGCGCGGCCTCAGACAGGTTGAAGTGCTTCTCCAGGGAAAGCTGAGCGCCCGTCCAGATCATCGTATCGAAACCAAACAAGAAACCCCCGACCGTCGCGACCAGGATGACGAGCATGAGATAGCCTAGCCCGCGTTGGCCCTCGCGGGGCGATGGATCAAGGTCCGGCGTCATGATGCACCCTTTCCGACTGCTGAATTCCCATAGGGATGGGGGTAAGCTCGATCATCGTTAACGAATCAGGGGGGCATTTTCCTTCCCTCCCGGCGACGGTCAAGGACTTTCGTGGGGTTAAGCATTGAGTCGCGGTCGGAGGTCGGGTACAGTTAGAGGGGGCGATGGATAGAGGGCGCGATATCCTGAACGGGGTCAATGACGATCCCACGTCATCATGGAAAAACCGGCGATGACGCTCGAAATCTTATCACGCGTTTGACGAGGACGACCGATGGAGGCCATCCGGCAAGCGATCGCGCATTTATGCGACGGCGACCCGATCGACGAGGAGTTGATCGGGCGGGTGGCGGCTGAGATCTTGAGCGGCGAGGCGACGGCGGCGCAGATCGGGGCGTTTCTGGTCGGCCTGCGCATCCGGGGCGAGCAGCCCGAGCATCTGCGTGGCTTCGTCGAGGTGATGCGCCGCTTTGCCGCGCCCCTCCCGCCGGCCGACCGGCCTGATTTGCGCGACCACCTGGTCGACACATGCGGGACGGGTGGCGATGCCACGGGGACGTTTAATATCTCGACCGCCGCGGCCATCGTGGCGGCCGGCGCGGGCGCGCAAATCGCCAAGCACGGCAACCGCGCCGTCACCAGCGCCGCCGGCAGCGGCTCGGCCGACGCCCTGACCGCGCTGGGGGTCAACGTCGAGTGCTCGCCCGAGACGAGCCTGCGCTGCCTCGAGCAGTGCGGCCTGGCATTCTTTTTCGCGCCCGCCTATCACGGCGCGATGCGCCACGCCGGCCCGGCCCGGCGCGAGATCGGCGTGCGCACGATCCTGAACCTGCTGGGGCCGCTGGCCAACCCCGCCGGGACGCGGCGCCAGCTCATCGGCGTGGGATCGGCCGGGTTGACCGAGGTCTTCGCCCGCGTCTTGACCGACGTGGGCTCCGAGCACGTGATGGTCGTCCACGGCAGCGATGGAATGGACGAGATCACGCTGACCGGCTCCACCCGCGTCACCGAGGCGCGCCACGGCGACATCCGCACCACCACGTTCCAGCCGCTCGACCACGGCCTCGATCTGTGCCGGATCGAGGACCTGCGGGTCAACGGCGAGGATCAGGCGGCTGCGCGGGCGGCCGTGATCAACGACATTCTTGCCGGCCGATCCGGACCCAAACGGCGGATCACGGAGATCAACGCCGCGGCGGCCCTGATGGTCGGCGCGGTGGCCGGCGACTGGGCCGATGCCCTAATCAAGGCCTCCGAAGCCATCGATTCAGGCGCGGCCCGAGGCGCACTCGACCAGTTGGTCAGCATCTCCAACGAACAATTCGAGCCGGCCGAACCGAAGCCATGAGAATTCTGGATCAGATCAAGGCGAACAAGCTCGAGGAGGTCGAGCGGGCGAAATCTGACGCCCCGTTGGAAAGTTTGCGCGAGTCCGCCGCAGGCATGCCCCCGCCGCGGGGGTTCGCACGCGCGATCCGCGGCGGACGCGACCCCAACGCCCCCCGGGTCCCCGACGGCCCCGTGCAGGTGATCGCCGAGGTTAAGAAGGCCTCGCCCAGCGTTGGCGTGATTCGCGAGGATTTCGATCCGGCGGCCATCGCGCGTTCCTATGCGACGGGTGGCGCGGCGGCGATCTCTTGTCTGACCGACGGGAAATTCTTCCAGGGATCGCTCGATGACCTGCGCCAGGTCCGCCGGGCCGTGGAGCTGCCGCTGCTGCGCAAGGAGTTCATGCTCGATCCCTACCAGGTCTGGGAGGCGCGAGCGGTGGGCGCGGACGCGATCCTGTTGATTGCCGGATTCGTCGACGGCGAGCAACTCGCCGCGATCCGCCAGGAGGCCCGTAGCGCTGGCCTCGATGTGCTGGTCGAGATCCATCATGCCTCCGAGCTGGCTTCCGCATTGGACCTCGAACCCGACGTGCTAGGCATCAATAACCGCGACCTGCGCACCCAGGATTTCCACACCGACCTGGCGACGACACTGGACCTGGCCGCGACCGTCCCACCCACGCAGACGCTCATCTCCGAGAGCGGCATCCGCGCGAGCGAGGACGTCGAGCGTCTGGCCTCCGTCGGCGTCGATGGCATCCTGGTCGGGGAGCATTTGATGCGACAGGCGGAACCGGGGGCCGCGATCGGTGATCAAATGGGGGTGATGAGAGGGTTCAGGGTTTAGGGTCCAGAGTGGAGGATCAATGGGCAACGGTTGATCTTCAGCATCAACCGTTGCTGTAAGTCTGGGCGAAAAGGCCATATCCTGTTGGCAGGCTTCGTTTCCCGAATCAGTCTTGTAATCAACACCCTAAACTTTGAAGCCTCGACCCTAAACCCTATCCTCCATGGACTTCCTCGGCTCCTACTACCTCATCGACATCATGCCCTGGGCGCTGGGGACGACCGTTGCTTTTATTCTTCTTCTGATTTTCTGGAAGATGTGGCGCCGGATCGTGACCAATAAGGTGCGGCGCATGGGCGGGGTTTCGGGGATGCAAATGCAGGACGCGGACGCATTGAAAAAGAAGGGCCTGATCACCCCCGAAGAGCATCGCAAGATCCGCCAATCCATGGCCAATCGCGAGATGGAGCACATGAGCGCGCAACGGCGGGATGAACACGAACGCGAAATCCTCGCCCAGGCTGAAATCAATCCCGACGCCGTCGTCGGCCTGTTGACACCCGAGGAACTGCGGGAAGGCCGCGCCCGCAAGGCCGCCGGGAAATCGAGAAAGGGTCTCGTTCCCCCCGAACCCCCCACCGCCCAGGCGCCCGCGCGCCGGCTGGCCCGTTTGGAGACCCCCGATCGAACCCACCGGCCGCCCCCAGCGACCAATGCCCCTCCCGAGCCCGCGATGAACATGCCGCGCGTGGTTCAGTCCCGTCGCAAGGCAGTCGGCCGCGAGCAAGGCAAACCCGCCGCCCCAACCGAGGGTCAGCCCCCGGCGAAATCCCCCGGCGAACTGGAAGTCCTGCTTGAAAAGGGGGCGATCAGCCCGGAGGAGTACAAGCGCCTCAAGGAGTTTTTTCAGTAAAGCCGGCAATCAGGTTTCGGTCCTCGGAACCATCGACTCCAGCCGCTGTCCAATTCCAAAAGGATTCATCCCATGGGGATGCCGCGGCGTCCGGGCTCTTGCATGACCATGGAACCAGAACAAGCGACCACGCACGATCCGAGCGTTCTGAGCGCAGATAGGCCCGACGACGGACCGGCTTGGGAGCCGACCGCCCGCGTCCTCGTCACGCCCCTGCTTCTCACGCTCAACTGCGTTGTGTTCGCGGTCATGGTCGTCATGGGCGTGGACCGGCTCAATCCCGAGGACCGGGTCGTCTGGGGCGGCGCTTACGGCTACCTGACGCTGGCCGGCGAGTGGTGGCGGCTGCTGACGGCCCTGTTCGTTCACGGCGGCGTCCTGCACATCCTGATCAACATGGTTTTCCTCTGGAAGTTCGGCCGCATCGTTGAGTGCTGGCTCGGCAGTGCCGGAGTGCTCGTCGTTTACCTGGTCTCGGGATTGGTCGTCAGCATGGTCTACGTCATCGAACGCCCAGACGGCGTGGGCGCGGGCGCCTCGGGGGCGATCTTTGGGCTTTTTGGCGCGGCGGTGGTCCTGTTCTTCCGCCATCGCGAAGCGATCCATCGCGGATCGGCCAGGGGTGCCATCATCTGGGCGATCGGCTTCGCCGGCGCTTACCTGCCGCTCAATCCCCCCCCGATTCACCTTCTGCACGGCATCGGCATGCTGACGGGATTGGCATGCTGCCTGCTGCTCAGTTTCCCGTCGCGTCCCCATCCGGCCAGTGGGCGAGCAGCGCGTAGCCTCTACGTCGGATTGGGCGGTCTGGCCCTCGTGGCGTGCCTGGCCTGGCTGGCCCCCAATCCGAAGAAGCTCTTGGAGGATTCGTCCGAAGCGCTGGCCGGCGGGCGTCACGCCGATGCGCTCAAGGATCACGATCGCTTGATCGACTGGTTCCCGAAGTATTGGCATGCGTATCTGAAACGCGGGATTTTCCATGCGGCGATCGACGACCTCGAAGGGGCCATCCGCGATTACGACCGCGCCATCCAACTCAATCCAAGGGACCACGGCGTCTACCTTTACCGCGGGTTCGCGCGCTTTAAACTGGGCGAGATGGACCGGGCCGGCGCGGACTGGCGGCGGGCGGCTCAATTGGAGGCCGCTCCCGAAGACAAGGCCGCCAGCCTCGAGAACATCGGCCTGATTCACCTGCGCATGGGCCATTGGACGCGCGCGTTGGAACTGACCGAAATCATCAACGCCATCCATCCCGACCTGGCCTGGAACGCCCTCATCCGCGCCATCGCGGCCGACCGACTGGGCCGACCCGAAGTGGCCCGCCGGGCCCACCGGGTCTGGTTGGCGGGCAAAGAGGACGTGGCCGTCGGCGAGTTGAAGCCCTATCTGGCCGAGGAGCTGTGGCATTATCTCACGGTGCTTCCCGAATGATCAGTGAGTCCCGCCGGCCGCATGGTCAAGCCAAGCCGCCAGCTCTTCCATTTGGTCGATGACCAGGGCCGGTCGCAGGCCGCGGGCCTGGGCGGCCGAGAGCACGCCCCACGTGACGGCGATCATCGGCGCACCCGCGGCGCGAGCCACTTGATGGTCGGCCTGGCCGTCGCCGACCATCGCGCACTGGGCCGCCTCCAGTCCGAAATGACGGACGATCTGGAGCAGCGCCTCCGGATCGGGCTTGTGGGGGGCATCGGATCGCTCCCCCCAGATTCCCTCCACCCGCTCGGCCAGACCCAGGCGCCGACAGAGGGGGAGCGTGATTTCATGGGGCTTGTTGGTCAGGATTGCCTGCCGCAGCCCCCGCTCCCGCAATTGGTCCAGCGTCCGCGCCACGCCGGGATAAAGCCGGGCGCGCCGCGAGGGGTTCTCGGTGTAATATGTCCGAAACGCCCCATAAATCTCCTCAAATCGCCCCCCGTGCTCCTGCCCCAGGCACCGCCGAATCAACGTCGCCGCCCCTTCGCCCACGAAGCTCTTGACCGTCTCGAACGGTAATTCAGCCAACCCGAAACGCCCCAACACCACATTGACCGCGCGCCAGATATCCTCGAACGCGTCCACAAGCGTCCCATCCAGGTCGTAGACGAGGAGTTTGAGGTCAGCAGCGGGCGGTGGCATGGGTGGCCTTTGGCGGATTAGTTGATCTTTAGGGTCCAGTCGCCGACGCCAGCCTCCTCCGCCATCTACCGTCGGCCGGGTAGCGGCTTTGGCGCGTCGGCGACCGGATCCTGAATCCTAAACCCTATAATATCAACCCTTGACATCCCACCCCCAACCCGATATGAAAGCGCAATCTCGCTGGCCTTCCCCGGAGTTTAAGGCTGCGGCTGAGGTGCGATGGATCTTCGCGCCGTGTCCAGGAGGACTGCAGATGGCTCAGGAAGAGAACGACCGCGGTTTCAAGATCAAGGACTGCGCGTTGACCGCCATCGCGACCGGCCGGCGGGCGATGAACTTGCGCGAATTGCGCGATATCGTCCAAGACATCCATCCCGGCAGCATCTATTACCATTTTTGGAGCGGGCTGTTAAGGCCGGGATACGCCCCGCGCGAGTATAACAACGATTTCGCGGCGTGGGCGTTTTATGGCCTGCACGACTTGCGACTGGCCGAGCGCCTCAGCGTGATCGACCCCACGGGCGGCAAGGACCTCGAGTCCTTGCGCCAGGAACTGATCGACGTGGTCGAGGAACGCCTGGACGAGACCGAGATGGTCCCCTGGGCACGGCGTGACCGCCAGTTCTATTTTGTCCGCTCCCAGATCGTCGTCTTTGACACCCGCGTGGCGATCGAGCAGCCCGAAGGCCTGGCCGACGTCGTCAAGAGCATGTCGACGAGCAGCATCTTCTACCATTTCATTGACGCCCGGCGCCGCTCCGACGCGCAGGTCGATGACTTTCGCGCCTGGTTGGGGGGATTCACCCCGCGCTACGACGACCTGTGCAGCCAACTCGCCTGCGTCGATCCCTATTTCGAAACCCTTCCCGAGCTGCGCGATCAACTCAGCGCCATCATGCAGGATTACTTTGGAGGGCTGAGCCCATGACCGCCCTGCTCGACGCCTACGCACGCATCGTCGGCGAGGACGTGATCGACCAACTCCACCAGCTCGCCCGGGGACTTCAGGGCGTGCGCGTGGTGAACGTCAACTCGACGAAAGTGGGCGGGGGCGTGGCCGAGATTCTGACTAAGTTTGTCCCGGCCCTGAATGAGCTCGGCATCCCGGCCAGTTGGGAGGTCATCAATGGCCAGCCCGACTTCTATCAATGCACCAAGGGATTCCACAACGGCATCCAAGGCAACCAGGTCGAGATCCCCGACCGCCTGTTGTGGGTCTTCGAGCGGACCAATGAGGAGAACGCCGAGAAGCTGCGCCCCGTCCTGGAAGAAGCCGACATTGTCATCATCCACGACCCCCAACCGGCCCCGCTGTTGCGCTACTGCCCCAATCGCAAGGGCAAATGGATCTGGCGCTGCCACATCGACGCCAGTCACCCGTATCGGCCCGTCTGGCGCTATCTGCGCGACTTCGTGAACGAATACGACGCCAGCATCTACTCGCTGGCCGCCTTCGTCCAGCCGCATCCGCGCAACGTCTACATCATCCCGCCCAGCATCGATCCGCTGACCGACAAGAACATCCCGCTGAATCAGGAAGACATCCTGGAGGTGCAGGAGCGGTTCAAGATCGATCCGGACCGGCCCATGATTCTGCAGGTCTCGCGCTTCGACCGCTTCAAGGACCCCATCGGCGTCGTTCACGCCTACCGGCTGGCCAAGAAATTTGTCCCCGGCCTGCAACTGGTCCTGGCTGGGGGCGGTGCTTCGGACGATCCCGAGGGGGAAATCGTCTATAATGAGGTCCAAACGGCCGCGGCTGGCGACCCCGACATCCACGTCCTGATACTCCCCGCCGACGCCCACCTGGTCATCAATGCGCTCCAGCGCGCCGCCGATATCGTCCTGCAAAAATCGACGCGCGAGGGATTCGGCCTGACCGTGACCGAAGCCATGTGGAAAGGCAAACCGGTCATCGGCGGCAACACCGGCGGCATTCGCATCCAGCTCTTCAATCACTACACCGGCTTCCTGGTCGATACGCCCGAAGGCGCCGCCCTGCGCATCCGGTATCTCCTGTTCAACCAGGCCGCAATGCGCCAGATGGGTGAGAACGCCCGCGAGTTCGTCCGCGAAAACTTCCTCCTCACCCGTCACCTGCGCGAATACCTAACCTTGATCGTCACCCTGCTGCACGATATCGAAGATCGGATCGAGTTGGTGTAGGGGGGGAGGAATCGAGGGTTTAGGGTTCAGGATCAAGGATTCAGGGTGGTAAGATGAGGTCACCGTGGAATTCATTGACTGGATCAGACGCTTCAGCGGTGGGTGAAGGCCCGTTGATCAAATGAGTTTTAAACCCTGGACCCTAATCTTCCTCTTCCCCCTCCTCCTCACCGCCTGCGGTGGCGGAGACGACCGACCCGTGATCAACTTCGCCGCCGCGCTGCTTCCCGCCGAACGCGCCCCTTATATGGAGGTCCTCAAGGATTTCGAGCAAGAGACCGGCATCGAGGTGCGGCTGGTTGCTCAGCAATATGAACAGATTCGGTCCTCGATCGAGGCCGAGGCCAAGGCGGATCATGGGCGGTTGGACCTGGTCGAGCTCGACCTCTACCAGCTTCCCCTGCTCAAGGACGCCATGCAGCCTCTGGGAGGTTTGATTGAGAACGAGGAGGAACTCGAAGCGAAGACGCCCGCCGACGCCTGGGCCGTAACGACGTTCGGCGATCCCCCGGCCCTCCTCTACCTGCCCCATCGGCTTAATTGGCAGGCCCTCATTTATGACGCGGAGAAGATCGCCGCGCCGCCGGAGACCTGGAACGATCTATTGGCCATCGCTCAGGCCCATCCGGGTGCCCTCGGCTATAAACTCTCGCGCTACGAGGGATTGGTTTGCGACGTCTTCCCGATCCTCTGGCAGGCCGGGGGCGACCCGCTGCAACCCGGCGGCCCAGGGGCGATCGAGGCCGTCGAGTTCATGCTCCAACTCAGCAAAGCTTTCAATCCGGCCGTGCGCTCATACAAGGAACAGACCATCCTCGACGCCCAGCAACTGCGCGAGATCGTGCTGCATCCGAACTGGCCGTTCGCCGTGGCGCAGCTTCGCGGCAAGGGCATGCTTCCGGGGCCGATGCAGACGGCTCCGCTGCCGGCCGGCCCGGCGGGGCGGGCGACGGTGCTCGGCGGAGGCTACCTGGGCGTCCCGGCAACCGCCCCCCGCCCGATCGAGGCCGGTCAACTGCTCGACTATCTCACCTCCGGCCCGACCCAGCGCCGCCTGGTCGAGAAGCTCGGCTGGTTCCCGATCCGCGAGGAGGGCTGGGAGGCATTCTCGGAGGAAGACCGGACCCTCTACGCCGGCTTCCTGGCCATGCGCGAGCACGTCCGCGCCCGCCCTAACGTGGCCGCCTACGCCGAAATCAGCCAGGTCTGGCAAGAGGGCATCCACGCGATTCTGTTCGATGACGAGGTCCCCGCGGCCGCGCTGGCTCGCATGCAAGCGGAGATCGATGCGCTCGTCGCGGGGCAATGAATCACAGGGAGCCGACGACACCCGGCCGCCTGATCGACCCCACGCGCCCGTTTAGCACCAATTACTGGACCCAACGGCGGTTGGTCTTTCTGCTTGCCGCCGCCCCGGCCGTGGGCTACCTGCTCTTGCAATTCTGGCCCCTTGGCCGGGCGTTGGGTTCGGCACTGACCGACGAGGCGGGCGATTGGACCACCGCCCACCTGACGCGGGTTTGGGGCGACCGTCTTTTTGTGCGCAGTTTGGGCTATAGCTTACTGGTGCCCGTGGTCAGCGTCGGCCTCGAGGCGGTCGTCGGGCTGGGCATGGCCTTGTGGTTTTATGAACTCAGACGGGGGCGATTTTTCTGGCGCACCGTCGCGATCGTTCCCTTCGCCCTGCCCGAGATCGTCTACCTGCTCACGATGAAGCTCGTTTTTCGCCAGAACGGGTATCTCAACAGCGCCTTGTGGCACGGCGGGGGGGCCGACTGGACGGTCGGCTGGCTGGAGCCGGGACGCCCGCTGATGACGCTCGTCGTGATCCTGGTCGACGCCTGGCGCGTCACGCCCATCGTGTTCCTGATCGTCTTGACGGCCCTCGAACAGCTCCCGGTCAGTTACGTCGAGGCGGCGCGGATCGATGGGGCCGGCCCGTGGCAGATCCGCGCGCGCGTGCTGGTCCCGCTGGTGCTGCCGGCGTTGCTGGTGGCGCTGGCGTTGAGAGCGGTCGACGCCTTCCGCATCTTCGCCACCCCGCTGGTGCTGGTTGGGGTCGAGGCCATGCCGGTGCTGACATCGGTGGCCTATCACTACAAAGCATCCGCCAACGACGTGCCGGCCGCGAACATCGCCGCCCTGACGCTTGCCCTCGGCCTGTTGGTCATGTCGTTGACGGCATGGGCGTTGGTGTGGGCCGGGAGGAGGTTCCGGGCGTGAATGGATTCCCGACCCTCTCGGCGCGCCGCGCGCCGCGCGGGTGGCTCATCTCGGCGCTTGGATTGGCCCTGCTGCTGATCGTCAACACTTTGCCTCCGCTGCTGGTGGTCCGTCAGGCGCTGACTCCACCGGACGAGGCGGTTCAGATGCCGTTGCGCCTGCTGCCAGAGAGCTTCTCCCTCCAAAACCTCACCAGTCTCTGGACCACCGAACCGCTGTTGGATCGAGTGACGCTAAGCCTCGGCGTGGCTTTGGCAACGACGCTTCTGGCACTCGTCATGGGCTTCCCGGCGGGCTGGGCGGCCGTCCGACTGGCTCGGGCCGGCAGGACCATCGCGTCGCTCTCGCTGATCAGCCGCGTCCTGCCGCCGATCGTCATCGCCATCCCGCTGACGGCGATCCTGATCCCGCTGGGCCTCTACGATCACCCGCTGGGGCTGGGTCTGGTTCTGGCGCACCTGACCATCGGGCTGCCTTTCGCGGTCTTGCTGGCCTACGCGGCCTTTCGCGATCTACCCCCCGAGCTCGAGGAATCGGCCATCGTCAACGGCTGCGGGACATTCGAAGCTTTCTGGCGGGTGGCCCTGCCTTCGGTTCGAGGGGCGGTCGCCGGGGCCTTTATCCTGGTCTTTCTGCTGTCGTGGGACGAATTCGCCTACGCCTTGCTGATCCAACTGACAAACCGGACACTGCCGCCGTTGATCTACTATTATACGAATTACGGCGAGCTGGGCGTGGCCAGCACCTTGGCGGTGATGATGCTCGTGCCCGCCGTGTTGGTGATCGCGTTCTTGCAGGGTCTGATGACCCGCGGCCCCCTCGCCGGCGGCGTCCGGGACACGTAATCAAGAGCGGCGCCAAACGTCCCGCGAAGAGGTGAGGGGAAAAGACCTATGCGAGCCTTGAGTGTCTTGAGATCGGCCATGGGTCAACACCTCCAACTTAAACATGCGCAACAACTCCTTGGGCCACGTTATCTTGGCGACAACAACTACACACCATCCCACGGATCCGCGATTCAGGTCGCCCGCATGGGCGGTCGGGACCGAAGGGCCCTGTTGCGCTGCAACCCAAGGTCGAGCGCCATTCCGTGTTAGGTCCAAAGACCGCAATCGTATGCTCTTCGTCGTCAGCCGTTCAATCGATGCCGGGTTCATCGATCCGCGAGCCGCCCCCCAGGCGGTTCTCGGCGCTCTCGAAAACCATGCGCCCGGTCGCGTCACGCGCGAGTTTCTCCGGTCCGCCACGCTAATAGTAAATCTTCCAGGAACCGCTGGGGATTTCGGAGCTTAAACTCCCCGTGATCGTTAGTGCTGCGTCACTCTCATCATGGCGGGTCGGCTCCGCGGGGCTGGACATGCGCCCCCGGTTCGGTGGACAATGTCGGGAACGGAGGAGGAGGGAATCCCCGACCTCTGAGACAGGTCACCACGGGAAGGTGGCCGGCGTTTTGCCCATAGGGAGAGAACCATGAAGCACCCAACGGCCACCGTCTATATTCCGGTCACGCTGACGCTCGAGGAACGAACCGTGCTGCTCGAAGAGGGGATTACAGACCGTTCGAGCGTCCTGGAGCTGATCGAAACGGCGCCCATCGACGGCCGGCATTGCCGTGTCATGATGTCGCCCGGTGATCTGGAGAACCTTCTTGAAATGATTACGCGCGCGGCTGACTCGGCGGCGGCCGGTCCCAGGCAAGAGCTGCTCCAGAATCTGTTCCAGCGGCTAGCCGCCTTCTACGCCGAGCACCGCCCGAACCAGCAGGCCGATGGCGCCGATGTCTTAGACGTGGATATCGACGAATTCGTCCATGAGCTTGAGGCAATCATGGAGAAGGTTGGCGTCGAAGGCATTGAAGAAGTCAAGGCGGCTTTCGAGGAGCTCATTGGAGAGGTTCACGACGCGCCCATGCCGGATCTGGGGGGTTTGACGGGGCACCAAGTGTTTGAGCTGATCGAACACGGCTGGTGGGCCGCGCCGGGGCCGGTCCGGCTGAACGAGCATCTCCCGATGGATGCTCTGGAGACCTCCAGCTTCCTGGTCAATGCTCGAACGCTGCTCCATGCGCTCGAGGAAAGCGGCGGCACGCCCGCCACCGGAAAGGGGAACTTGAACCGCAAGTTTGTGGCGCTCATGGTCGAACGCATGCGGTGGCCGCGAGAGTTCGTCGAGGCGCTTCACCGCTATAACAAGGTCATCGACGAGCAAGACGTGCGACCGCTGCACCTGATCCGCGTCGTCTGTTATGTCGCCGGCCTGTTGCGCAAGTACAAGAAGCGTTGGGTGGTGACCAAGCAGGGCAAGGCGTTGCTGGGTGAGAGCGAGGCGGGCACGCTCTATGCACGTCTGTTTAATGTCTTCTTCAAACAATTCAATCTTTCCTACCTGGACCGGATATCCGAAACGCCCGGCCTGCAAGCCACGGTGCCTTACTCGCTCGCCATGATCGGCCGGCTGCCAGGCGAGGAGTATCACGAAATCCAGGGCTTGCCGCCTCTTGTTTTGCTACCGCCGGTCATCGAGGAATTCAACGACGACCCGGCAAGCTACGGCGACGTGGAGTGGCTTCTCACCTCGCGCATCTTGGGACCGCTCGAATCGTTCGGCCTGGTCGAGATGAAACGCCAGCGAGAAGGAACCTTCGGCGGCTCCGAAACGCACGTCAAGAAGACGCCGCTCTTTGACCAGTTCCTCCACTTTGATTTGTAAATGCCCAGAATCCCGAGGCTGGAGCGCATTGGACGAGTGGAACGCTCGATTTTTTTGTGTTGTTACGAACGGGGTGGGCGTTGGGTCGTCGGCCCTTGCATCCGGGTAAGATCGACCGGGAGACGTTTGAGGCGGCGGGTCTGCCCACTCCGGAGAGGCAAACCACCGTCGGCCAGTATCCGGCGCGGCCCCAAATGACGCTCGATTACGCCCGCATCCACGGCCCGCGCCGCGGCGGCCTGAGCGAAATGCCGTGGATGCCCCCTCTTTGGACCCTCTACAGATAATTCCGCCAGCCAGCGAAGAATTGCGTTACAGGCGCTGGGGCCGAGACGCTTTTAGGAGTGATGTCGGTGGGAGCCTGGCCGGAAGCCAGGAGACCGAGGCCAGCGGATGCAGACGACCATCGGTCGGGGCCTTTTTCCCACTCCCCACTCTGGCCAACCCTGGACGGTGAACGATGTGGTAACCCCAAATGAACGGGTTAAATAATTGAGGCAAAATGGCCCTGGAGCGGGCATCATGGAATGATTCAGACCCGCGCACGAAACCATTTTGGGGACCGCGCCCATCGTTCCGTTTTTGGCCCCGTGAAACCTCTCAACCCCAGAACCCTCCATTGACCCGCTACGACCTGGCCTACACGCTTGCGCTGCCGGCGATCGTCCCCTACCTGGGTTGGCGAAGGCTGGCGCGTGGGAAATATACCGAAAGCGCGGGTGGGATGTTGGGGTTTCGGCTGCCCAATGGCTCGGGCACCGATCTTTTCGCCGAGGGGTCGTTGTGGCTGCACGCGGTCTCGGTCGGGGAGGTGGCCGCGGCGCGGGCGGTGGCCGATGGGTTGCGCGCCTTGGCGCCGGGGCTGCCGCTGGTCGTCAGCACGATCACCGAGACGGGCCAGGCCGCCGCCCGCCGCCAGTTCCCCGGCGACGCCGTCACCTATTTCCCCATCGATCTTTCCCCGCTCGTGCGGCGGTTTCAGAACGTATTCCGACCCCGAATATTCGTGCTGATGGAGACCGAGATCTGGCCGAACTTCCTGACGCTGGCCAGCCGGCGCGGGGCGCGTTGCTTCATGATCAACGCCAAGCTTTCGGACCGTTCCTTCCCGCGCTACATGCGTTTGCGCCGCTTTCTGGCGCCCGCTTTGGGTTCGCTCGCGGGCGTGTGCGCCCAGACTCCGCTCGATGCCGAGCGCTTCGCGGCCCTGGGGCTGGCGCGCGAGCGCATCCGCGTGACCGGCAACTGTAAATTCGACCTGAGCCAGGAGCCGCTGACGGCCCAGGAGCACCGTGAGCTGTGTGAGCGTTTCGGGATGGCCCCCGAGCGGCGCTGGATCGTGGTCGGCTCGACCCATCCTGGCGAGGAGGAGCTGATGCTCCGCGCCTTCAGGGCGGTGCGAGAACGCGTGCCCGAGGCCGGCATGCTCATCTGCCCGCGCCATCCCGAGCGCTTCGGAGAAGCCGCCGCGCTGGCCGCCGAGGCCGGTTGGCGGGTGGGCCGGGCCGGCGCGCCCGACGGGCCGACCGACCCCGAGGTGGTCGTTCTGGATAAGATGGGCGTTCTGGCGCGGGCCTATGGTCTGGGCGAGGTGGGCGTTGTCGCGGGCAGTTTCTGCAAAGTCGGCGGCCACAACCTGCTGGAAGCCGCCGCCCACGCCGTCCCCGTCCTCTATGGTCCTCACATGCACGGCCAGCGCGAGATCCATCGGCTCTTCACGCAATCGCGGGCCGGCCAGCAAGTCGACCCCGAATCCCTTGCGCCGACGCTGTGCACGCTGCTCACCGACGAATCCCGACGCCGAACCGAGGGGGAAAAGGCTCGCCGGGTCTTGGAATCCAGCCAGGGCAGCACCGCTCGATCCGTTCAAGCCATCAAGGATTTCATCGGAGGTTAGACGTCTTTTCGGCGTCAATCGGGTCCGCCCCCCTATACACCGTGCGCACAGGGGGCTGGGGGGGTATCGAGGCTACCAAGGGGAATCCGGACGCGCCCCTGGCGCGGGAGAGCCTAGAGGGTGGGGTTGCTGCTGCCGGTGAGGGGGCCCTGATTGCTTTCCCATTGGACCCCGAAATGCTCACTGTAGTGCTCGCACCACTCCAGGGCCGCCTCTTGAAGGGTCAGCTCTTGGCCTCGCCGTTCGGACTCGGCGCGCATGAACTCGATGATTTCGCTAACTTGGGCTTGTAAGTAGTCGTTGAGCTGGTCGTGGGTCATGGGCTGGATGGAACTCCTGGACTGAATGAGGCTCGCGAACAACCGCTGCGGGAAATGCACTCAACTCTGTCCCCCTTTTGGTGCCCCGGCCTTTGACAGCATCCGGGAGACGCTTCGGGCACTCTCGACGGTTTCCTCGATCGACGAGTTTTGGAAGGGTTATGAGGCCAAAACCTCGCCGCTCGAGCAAGAGACGGGGCCGGAGTTCCACGAGGCATTCTGCGCGGCGATCCATGACGGCATTTTGCCTAAGACGGAACCGGTGGGAAGTGATTCAATCGTGCAACCAGGTGCCAAGGCAGGCTGAGAACTGGGCATTGGCACGGCTTGGGCCGAAGCGAGGATGCGTCTACCGGGCGCCAGGATCGCGAGCGCGATCCTGCTACGCTAATCCCAATACACGTCGAAACACGGATTCCGGCCGGCCTGGGATTGCGGGGAACATTTTTCGGCGACCCATCAGGGGCTGGCGGCTTGTGGGACCCTATCCCGGCACTCAGGGTTCGGGCTGGGCCTCTGCTTGGTTCCCGGTCTCAAGCACTTCCAAGACCTCGGCCCAGGAGTAAGCGTGCACGCGGCTTCGATCATGCAACATGAACAGCGCCGCCTTGCCGAACGGCGCGGTCTCGGTCGGCCACACGGCGATCCCCTCGGTGCGCGCGATGATCGGGTCGCCGGTGAATCGGCCGAGATGGCGGCGCCCGTCGCGCGTGAAGACGTGGATGCGGCTGTACTCCTTATGCGCGTCGGCAATCAGCAAATAGCCCCCCGCCTCGGCCGATTCGTCTTCAATGACGGCCAATCCTATCGCCTTGCGCTCGATCAGCTCCCCGGCCAGCGCGCGCCCCGTGAAACGGCCCTCGAGGTCGTATACCTTGACGTCCTTGTTGGCCTGATCAGAGATGAACAACTGATCATGGGCGGGATCGGCCAGGACATACTGCACGTCGGTCAGGATGCCCCCCTCGTTCTCCACTTCGCCGAACATGCGGACCAGCTTGGCCTGGGGCTCCTCCCGGTCGAGAGTGACGCGGAAGTGCTTGATCCTGCGCCCCAGGACGTGGCGGGCGAATTCCGGATCGTCGGGAAGATCGGAATTGTCGGCCACGAAGACCTCGTAGTGGTCCCCCTCGCGATGGACCGATAGCCCATAGGGCTTCTCGATCACGTCGCCGCCGAATTCAAAGAGCGCCTCATGGGACGGAAGGCCAAAGACCTGGATCCGTTGGTTTTGGCGGTCGGCGACGAACAAGAAATCGTCCGCCACGGCCACACCATAGGGACGCTGCAGGCGGCCCAGTTTTTCGCCCTTTTTCCCAATTTTGCCCTGGGGTTGACCCGTCAGGGCGTCGTACACGCGGACGGTGTGTCCTGAGCGGGCCGCGACCAGAAGCCAAGCACCCCCCTCGGGCCGAGGCCAGACGGCCAAATCGGTCAACCGATCGTCGGGCCGGTTATCGGTGCGATAGATCTCCCGCGCGGTCGGGATTCCCGCCGGGGGGGACACGGTTTCGGCCTCTTCCCGGTTCGAGCAGGACGAGCAAGCCAAGACCAAAACGATCGACGCCGGAACATGCCAAGGGATGAGCGAGCTGATCACTCGCCGGGCTATGGTTAATCTCCTAATGATCGCCAAACCTCCTCCAAACATGCTCGACGGACACAGAGTATACGGATCGTGGCGGGGGTGAGACAAGACCGGAATTGGGGCGCGGAAAAACGGGGCGGTCCACGATCTTCGAGACGGTGCTATCCCTTTTGGGCGCGAATCAGGCCCAGGGGCGTCTGCTCGTCCTTCTGACCCAGCGGATTATCCTTCAGGATGGCCTCGATCAATCGCGGCCGCTCGATCCCCGCCGACCCCAGGACGGCCGAGCCCCCGATATCATTGACATCCACCACCGCCGACGCCAAACTCGTGGCCTCCCGAATGCGACGCGCCAACCCCTCCGGATCCTTCGGCGCCAAGATGACGCAATCGGGCTGCATGGGACTGGTTCCGGCCGCGTCGATCGCGGCGGCCTGCATCCCGGCGATCCGGTAGAAGTCACCGCGTCGTCCCATGGCCCGCGTCAATCCCCCAGCCAGTGCCGCCGTCAGGATACGCAGCCCGCCGCACTCATCGATCGCGCATTGCATCGTCTCGGGCGAGCGCAGGCCGATGCCGTAGGGCACCTTGCGCACGAAACGCCACAGGGTGCGGGCCAGCAGGCCGACGCGAATCCGGCTCGCCGGGATCGCCCGGCCCTGGGTCACGGCGCACACTTTTTCGCTGACGAACAGGATATCCCCAGCCTGGCGCGCGTCCTTCGTGTAACGCTCGCAGACCTCGACGATGTCATCCTGGGCCGTGATCGGGTGGGTACGGATTGGCAGGCGCAGGTAGGTCGATCCATCGACGTCGATCGTAGGGTTTCGCGCCCGCGCCATCAGAACTCGAACATTTCGGGGTGAATCGATCCCTCGGCCACGCGCGTCACCGGCCCCGTCATCGTGATCTGGTAGTCGTCGCCGACCGTGATGCCGAGTTCGCCGCCGGGGGAGTGGACCGTGATTTCGGCGTCGCACAGGCCAAGGCGGCGGGCCACGGCGGCGCAGGCACTCGAGCTGCTGCCCGAGGCCAGCGTGTAGCCCGCCCCGCGTTCCCAGATTTCGATCCGGATGTTCGCGCGGTCCAGGACTTTGAGGAACTGGACGTTGGTGCGATTGGGGAACGCCTCGTGGGTCTCGAGCAGCGGGCCAAGTCGCCGCGTTTCGGCCTCGCTGATGTCGTCTCGGACGACGACGCAATGCGGGTTGCCGATCGTCGCCGCATGGTAAGCGACCTCCTCGCCGGCCACCTTCAGGTTCTGGTTCAGGACCTCGCCGCGCACGCCCCTGACCGGGATGTCGGCTGCGTCGAAACTCACCTTGCCCATCTCGACCGTCACCGACCGCCCACCCGGATGGACCCGCGCCTGGACGCGGCCGCCCGGCGTGTCGACCGCGAACGGTTCCTCGGCCACCCGGCCCGCGTCCCAAAGATAGCGCGAGAAAATGCGCAGCCCGTTGCCGCTCTTTTCCGCCTCGCTGCCGTCGGGATTCAGAATTCTAAGGCCAACGACCCCCTCCGCGGCGGGCAGCGGTCCCAGCAGAATGCCGTCGGAGCCCACGCCGAAATTGCGATGACAGATTCGCCGGATCTGGTCCTCGCTCAGTGAGGGAACGCCCTCCTTGGGGTTCATCACGATGTAGTCGTTCCCCAAGGCGTGATACTTATGGAACTTCATGGATGTTCGTTCTGATGCTGCTCCATGAAGGCCATGACGCGCTTATACTCCCCTTCAATACGCCCCATCAGGTCGTCGAGGCGGTCGGTCTGGCTCATGCGGCAGCAATCCATCAGCTCCGCGCTTATGTCGCACAGCGCCAGCGCGCCCAGGTTGCCCGACATCCCCTTGAGCTTGTGGATCGCCCGCCCCAAGGCTTCGATGTCCCCATCATCGTGCGCCGATCGGGCCAAACCCATCGTTTCCCGTGAACTATCGATGAACAGCTCGACCAACTCACGCTCGAACGACTCGTCACCCGCCGAGACCATCTTGAGTCGCTCCATCGAGATGGGAGGGGTCTCGTTGCTTGGCGACTCGCCTGTCTCGGCACCCGGCTCGCCGGCGGCGGGGTCGCCGCTCACCGACTCGGAATCTGCTTGATCGGTCATAAAAGCACCCTCTCCCGAAGATAACATCCCCACGCGGACCGTGATCACTCCGCTCCCAAGGCCGGATGATTATAAGCCGCCCTGCGCGGCCTGACAATAGGTCATCGAAGCGACTCGCTGGGGGATGTGATGCAAACATGAGAGTAGGGAAGGTGACGGGTTAGGGATTCTTACGCCGCGCTTCCGTGCCCCTCAATTTTCGTGCTCGTGCTCGTGCTCGTAAAACGTAATCGACCCCATCACCGCCTCCCTACTCGATTTTGGCCTGAGAAGAAGACCGATTACGATTTACGAGCACGAGCACGAGGGACGAGTCTCTGACGCGCCGTTTACTCCCAAGGCTCAACCACACCCTGCTCGGCTGGATGGACCCCGCGGGCGTGTTTGCCCCTCCCCTCGCTTGCGTGTTATAAGCTCGGTGGGGAAGCGCGGATGCGTGGTCGGGGCCGGTGACCGAGGCTGAGGTCGCATCGGATCGGCGCGGCGGTCTTGAGCCGTTTCCCATCAACCGAACCAATCGCACAAGGAGACGTCATGAGTCGCGTGGACGGAGCCAGGAGACTACGAGAATTACTCGACGCGCCGGGGATCATCCGCAGCCTGGGGGCGCATGACGTGCTGACGGCGCTGGTCGTCGAACAGGCCGGTTTTGAGACGGTCTTCATCGGGGGGTTCGGGACCAGCACCTCGCTGCTCGGCCTGCCCGACCTCAACTTCCTGACGATGACCGAGATGGCCGACGCCGTGCGCCGGATGGCCACGCGCGTCTCGATCCCCGTCATCGCCGACGGCGACACCGGTCACGGCGACCTGCCCAACGTGCAGCGCACGATCGAATCTTTCGAAGCGGCCGGGGCGGCGGGGATCCTGCTCGAGGATCAGGTGATGCCCAAACGCTGCGGCCACTTCGCGGATAAACAGGTCATTCCCACCGAAGAGATGGTCCTGAAGTTCAAGGCGGCCCTGCGCGCCCGTAGCGACCCGAACTTCGTGATCTTCGCGCGCACCGACGCCCGCCAGATGAACGGCCTGGACGACGCCATCGACCGGATCAATCGTTATTGCGACGCCGGCGCCGACATCGCCTTCATCGAAGCCCCGCAATCGCCGGCCGAGCTCGAGGAGATCCCCAAACGCGTTCAGTATCCGTTGTTCGTGAACATGCTGACGGGCGGCGTGACGCCGATCCTCTCGGTCGACGAGCTGGCCCAACTCGGATACAAGATCGTCGTCTGCCCGATCGAGTCCCTCATGGTCTGCGCCCGCGCGATGCAAGACCTCTGCGAGGCGATGAAGAGCGAGGGCCGGGTGGACCGCGTCGCGACCGAAGCGATGAGTTTCGATCAGGTCAAAGACATGGTCGGGCTCGAGCGTTTCTTGAAACTGCGGGAGACAATCGAGGACGAATCGGGATGATGAATAGGGAGATTGCGCGGCCCCCGGTTACGGGTTCGTTCCATAAATGTCCATATCGCGTATCATCGTCCGCCCCGGCATCCGGGCCAGGTGGACGATCGTTTCGGCCAGGTCGGCGGCGTGGAGATGCAGGCCTTTGCCGGATTTCTCTCCGATATCCCGACCCTTCTCGACGCTGCTCGGATTGAGCACCATGACCCGCACGTTGTGTTGGCGCGCCTCGTACATCAAGGACTGCGAGAAGCCCTGCAGGCCGAACTTGCTGGCGCAGTAGGCCGAAGCGCCCGGGTCGCCCTTTTTGCCGCTCATCGAGCTGATCATGAAGATGTCGCCCCGGCCCTTGCGCATCATCGGCTCCAGGAACTGGCGAGTGGTCAGGAAGACGCCGGTCAGGTTGGTTTCGATTACCTTGTTCCACTGCTCGAGCGTCATATCGACGACGTTCCCGAAGAGCCCGACCCCGGCATTGTTGACCAGAATATCGGGCGTGCCCAGGTCGCCCATGACCGCCTGAGCCATCTCCCGGACCGACTCCGGGTCGCGTTGGTCGCAGACGAACGGCCGGCATCGATCCCCGATCTTGGCGGCGGCTGAATTCAGCGTATCCTGATGCCGGCCGGTGATCGCGACGGCGGCCCCGGCCCGATATATCGCGCCCGCGATGTGAGACCCGATTCCGCGGCTGGCACCCGTCACGACCGCAACCTTACCCGACAAATCCGTTTCCATCTCCTCGCTCCCTTCCCGTTCGTCCAATCCGCTGGCCCCCGATATTATTTAAGGGTATAGTAAGGCCCCGTGGGTGTCTCATGGAATGCGCGCATGAAACCCCAAGAATCAACGCGACAGTCCACTATCGGGGATATGGGCAAAAAAGACAATCCAGCCACGACCGGCAACCGCATCACGCGCGTCTACACGCGAATCGGCGACGCGGGGACAACGCGTCTGGTGGGCGACCGCGTCGTTCCCAAGAACCATCCGCGCCTCCACGCCTATGGTGCCACCGATGAGTTGCAGGTCGCCATTGGCTTGGCCCGCGATTGTCTGGACCAGACCCTCGCGCAAAGCGATCAAACGGCCCTCGATCCCCTGCCGCTGATCGCCGAGCACCTGGTCTATGTCGAGAACTTGATCTTCACGCTCAACGGCGATCTGGCCACCCGCGTCGAGGACCGCTGGCCCGACATGCCGCTGATCGCCGATGACATGGTCGAGTATCTGGAGGCCTTGATCGACGGATTCAACCGCGAACTGCCGCCGCTCAAGGACTTCGTGCTCCCCGGCGGCCATCCGGCCACGACGGCGCTTCATCAATGCCGGGTGATCTGCCGGCGGGCCGAGCGTGAGGTGGCGGCCCTGGGCCAAGCCGAACCGATCGGCGACACCATCCGGCCCTTCCTCAACCGGCTCTCGGACCTGTTCTTCGTTCTGGCCCGCCGCGTGGCCCACGCGCTAGTCCGGCACGGCCTTGCCCGGGAGGAGATCATCTGGAAGCGCGACCCACCTCGCCCGCCGCTGCCTTGATGGCGTTTTATGAGAGGTATTGATTCTTGGACGAAGGGGATCTTGGTGGGGAGATTGCCGTGCGCGAAACCCGCCAAATTTCCTCCGCCAAGCGCCTCCCAAGGCCCCTTGAGAAGCTAATCTGCCAACCGCTGCAGGCCGACGGCGCAATCGATTGCACACTCCGGGCGAGGTGGGGGATCGGCGTCGGCACGCGTCAAGGCGACGAGCCGCGACCCCGATTCGCGCCCTTAGAGCATCTTCGCGGCGACAATGGTCTGCAAAATCAACAAGATGAGCGTGATAAGCGTGATACTCATCTCGAGATCATACTGTCCGCTTGTTTTCGACATCCTGAAAGGCTCCCGATGGTTACTACTTGCGTTTGGCAAAAGGATGATGCTGGAAGAGTGTTTTGCAAGTTGGGTGCCAGATGGTTGCGAATGGGCTTGATGCCCACCACACCCTTGCGTGTCGGCTCGCACCGTCACCAAAGTGCCATGGCGCGTCGGAGACTCGGCTCTCGGCTCCCGTCTCTCGTCCTCGTAATCGAACTATTTATCAGGCCGTAACCGAGTAGGGCCACGATTGATGAGGCGACTCACGATTACGAGGACGAGGACGAGAGACGGGAGCCGACCCTAGGATTGACCGTTGCTAATTCTCGGCTCTTGAGGCATCAATAGGTCTCAACCGCCCCTCAGCGGTCCCCCCGGATCAACACCATCAAGGAGCTTGCGAACCTAGTCGGCCCATGCGGTCAATTTGGAAAAGTCACTTTCTGACCCTGTGTCTGATCGCCATCGACGTGCTGGCGTTCAGCTTGATCTGGCGGGCGGCCTGGGAGCTGCGCGCGGCGCTCAATTCGCGGTTCCCTAATCCGATCAATCTATTCATTCAATACCGCGAGGCACTGCCGTGGTTGTTGGGGATCTGGCTTGTCGTGCTGGCCGCGTGCAGGCTCTACGCCCACCGCGACCGCATCAGTTCACTCAATCAGGCCGGCGACATCATCAAGGCCGGCCTACTGTTGCTGGTCGTTTCGCTGGCGTTCGCCAACCTGACCAAATCCCGCTTCTCTTTGGGCAATGCCGTGATCGGTTTTTCCACGCTCGGCATGACCGCCTACCTCTACCTCAGCCGCTCGATGCTGCGGATGTTCAAGGAGCGCCTCTGCCGGCGCGGCGTGGGGCTGACGCGCGCCGCGATCATCGGCGCGGGCGAGACCGGCCGCCGCGTGGCCCTGCGCATCCAGAACCACCCGGAGATCGGCTATGAGCTGGTCGGGTTCATCGACCGCCGGGCGGCCGAGCTCGGCGATAATGTGGCCGGCCTGCCGCTGATCGGCGACGGCTCCGAGCTGGTCGACCTCTTGCTCCGTTATCGCATCGAGGAGGTCTTCCTGGCCGTGCCCTCGATGGACCAAAACCTGGCCTTCAAACTGGTGGTCCAATGCGAGGCGGCCAACGTCCATTTCAAAATCGTGAAGAACGACTTGCTGCAGGTCATCATGGACCGGGTGAAGATCGACGAGATCGGCGATTTCCCCGTCATCCTGCTGCGTGAGGGCCGGCTGACGCCGTTGGGGTCGTTCGTGAAGCGATCGATGGACCTGGCGCTCGCGATTCCCACGTTCGTGCTGATCTCGCCGGTGATGGCCCTCATTTGCGTCCTCATCAAGTTGGATTCGCGCGGTCCGGCGATGTTTGCCCACGATCGCGTCGGCAAGGACGGGAAGATCTTTCGCCTCTACAAGTTCCGCACAATGAGCACCGAAACCAACCCCTACGCCGTGGCACCGGGCGACCAATTCGACAGTCGTATCACGCGCATGGGCCGTTTCCTACGCAAGACGAGCCTGGACGAGCTGCCGCAACTGTGGAACGTGATCACCGGGGACATGAGCCTGGTCGGCCCCCGGCCCGAAATGCCGTTCATCGTCGAACAATACGAGCCCTGGCAGCGCCGCCGCCTGGACGCCCCGCAGGGGATCACCGGTCTGTGGCAGATCGCGGGCCGCAAACAACTGCCCCTGCATTACAACTTGGAATACGATTTCTATTATATCCGCAACTGGACGCTGCTGCTCGACGTCGCCATCCTGCTGCGCACGATCCCGGCGGTGTTGCTGGGGAAGGGGGCGTTTTGAACGAGGTGCGTTCACAACAGAATATCGCCGCGACCCCGTAGGGGTTGAACCGAAACACAACTGAACCGTTCGGGGAGTCACGATGATGATTTAGACTTCTTGGGAGGCTAATTGAACATGGTGGATGAGATGACGGACGAAACGAATGATCCATTAAACAACGACCCCAAGCTCGCGCGTTACACGGATCTCTTGCGCGTCGCTCACGAAAAGACCGACCAAGAGGTCGTGGCGATGCTCGAGGTCCAGCACGCCAATAAGTATAAGGAGGTCTTGCGGCTCAAGAACTACGTCGATCTCATCACGAGGCTGCGCAGGAAACTGGAGTTGCTTCACGGCGAGGCCGGAGAGGGCAAGCCCTTGTTTGCCAACGAGACGGCGGTGCGTGATCTTATTGATTTCATCCATCGGTTCGGGCTGGACGCCATCCAGGAAGTCTATAATCCCGAACTCAAGGTCGATGAGCGACGGATGGCGCGCACGGCGATCGATGAGACGACCCTGCGCTTGTTGGGTATGGAACCGGCGGACGGCCTGACCGATAGCCTCGGCGAGCTGCTCGACGCGACGCGCGATTTCCTCCCCTCCGGCCCCTGAAGGCTCGATTGAGCAACAGGGGGATGGCCGACGTAAACCAACACCGACCGGAGTTCGCGCGGCCAGGGGGGCGCTCGGCCCTCGGTGTCGGTGGACTTGTGGAGTGATGCGGATGGACTTGACCGAGATCAGGCTCAAAGGCGGCGACTGGTTCAAGCGCTGGGAGGCGATGATGAATGCCTACATCCCGCGCCGCGTCGAGCGCTTCGACGTGATGCTCGAGTGGGCCGACCTGCCCCGCCGCCGCCCCGCGCGGATTCTGGACTTGGGCTGCGGGCCAGGGTCGCTCGCGTTTCGGGCGGCGCGCGCTTATCCACGGGCCAGGGTCGTGGCCGTGGATTTCGATCCCATCCTGCTCGCCATCGGGCGGCGCCAAAACGAGACGGAGGGTGGGCGCGTGAGGTTCATGCAGGCCGACCTGCGCGAGCCGCGGCTCTGGAAGACCCTCGAGGATGAGCCCTTCGACCTGGTCATCTCGGCCACGGCGCTCCATTGGCTCGCCCGCAAGAGCCTGGCGCAACTCTACCGGCGGCTCCCCAAAGTTATGCGTCCCGGTGCCTGGTACCTCAACGCCGACCACGTCGCCGGCGACGACCCGGCCATCCAACGGCGTTATCGCCGGGCGCTGGACGAAAAGAAGCGGCGCGCCTTCGAGGGGAGCCGCGCCTGCGCGTGGGACGCGTTCTGGAAGAAACTGGCCGCCGCCAACCCGCGCCTGGACGTGGCGGTGCTGTGCAACATCGATGCCTACTGGGAAGGCTGCGACGACGGCCTCCCCAAGTCGTTTCACCTGAAGTCACTCAAGCGATGCGGTTTTGAGAACGTCGACACCTATTGGCAAGACCTGGGCGAAGCGATCATCGGCGCCCGGCGGCCGGGTCATATAGACTCGAATCAAGATTGATGTGATCAAGCCACACTTCAATGATTTACGATTCGCTTGTAAGGGCCCTCGACATGGATCAGACTCTCGAGTTGGCGAGAGTTCGCAAAAATTCGAGGTTGATGAGGATTCTTTATTTGAGCAAGGATGGTCGCGCGATTAAGTGTTGCCTTGACGGCCTCTGTTTGAGAAGAGACGGCTTGCAGTGAAAACAGCTCGATTCCTAAGCCATATTTGCCCAGCCTTCTCGAAGGGGAAAGGACTCTAAGGGACATGCCCCGGCTCAGATGTTCTCTGGATTTACCGATCCACGGCCTATTGCTTTGGGTGATGGTCACGCTTGTGTTAATGGGCCAGGCTTGCGTGGTCGTGAAGAAGACGCCCGTGGTTGAGTCGACGACGGCGGGCGCGGAGCTGGAAGCTGGGGCGGAGGTTCAGGCTCCGCCCGAGACCGGCTCGGCCAAGGCGCGGTTTGGGATGGAGTTCGAGCCGGTCCTGTTTGAGCCGCCGGCGGTCAATCACGCCGAGCTGGCCAACGGCATCACGCTGGACCACTACGCCGAGATGGAGATCCCCCTGGTCACGGTACTGGTTTGCGTGCGCGTGGGGTCGATCGATGATCCGCCGGGCAAGACCGGGGCGGCGGCGCTGGCGGGGCAGGTGATTCGCAACGGCGGGTCGGGGACGCTGGACGGCGACCAGCTCGATCGCGAACTTGAGGCGCGCGGGGCCGAGTTGTCGGTCGAGACCGATCGGGAACTCACCTGGTTTCGCCTATCGCTGCTCCAGGAGGACCTGGCCTGGGGCATGGACATCCTGCGCGACCTCCTGGCCGATCCCGCCATGCCGCAGACCAAACTGGAAGAGGCCCGCGGCCGCTGGCTCGTGGACCTCAGTCAGCGGCTCGACGTGCCGATGCAGGTGGCGCGGGCGGTCTTTCCGCAGCTGGTTTACGGCAAGGGAAACCCTTGGGGCTGGACCGAAACATCCCAGACGCTTGAGACGGTTGAGATCGATGACCTGCGCGCGATCTATGCCCGTTACTACCATCCCTCGCGGATGAAGCTGGGTCTGGTTGGGGCGGTGGACTGGGACCAGGCCCAGGCCGAGGCCCGGCGCGCCTTTGGCGGGATCGACCCCGGCGAGGCGGTGCCCGTCGAACTGCCTCCGGTCGAGCCGATCGACCAGACTCGGGTTTACATCGTCCCGCGCGACGTCTCGCAAAACGTCATCTACTTCGGCCACGAGGGCGTGAACCGCTTCGATCCCCAGAAGTTCCCCATCCGGGTCTTTAACAGCGTGCTGTCCGGCGGGTTCACGTCGCGGCTGTTCAAGGAGATCCGCAGCAACCGGGGCCTGGCCTATTCGGTTTTCGGGCGATTGGGCGAGGGGACCCGCAAGGGCGTTTACTTCAACGTGGCGATGACCAAGGCCGAATCCTCGACCCTCACGCTGCAACTCATGCTCGATATCAACCGAGACCTGTGCCAAGAGCCGCCCACGCCCGATGAGATCGAACTGGCCCGCCAGTCCGACGTCAACTCGTTCGTCTTCTTCTTCGACACCTCCGAGAAAATCCTGCGCCAGAACATGATTCTCGACCTTCACGACTACCCCGATGACTATCTCCACACGTATGTGGACCGTCTCAAGGCGGTCCAGCCCGATGAGGTGCGCCAGGCCGCCCAGAGCAAGATTCACCTGGACCGAATCGTCGTCTTGGTCGTGGGCAAGGTGGATGCGGTGCTACGCGAGCGGCTGGAGGCCCTGGGGCCGATCACCGAGATCAGCGACGAGCAATTGCGCGCGCAGTGGCTTTAGCGGGCCGGAGTCGGGATGGATCAGCCTTCGGTTTTTTTCTTCTCGCCCTCCGGCGGGACGATCTCCGGCTCCGGTTCGCCGAAGTACTGGGCCATGATCTGACGGGCAACCGGACCGGCCTCCGCGCCGCCGTGGCCCGCTTCTTCAACCAACACAAGGACCAGGATTTCCGGGTCCTCGAACGGCGCGAACCCGCAGAACCAGGCGTTGGAGGGGGCCAGCCGCGCGAAGGAGCGGGGCGTTTGGGCCGTCCCCGTCTTGCCCGCCACGCGCCACTCGGGCTTGAACCCGATCCGCGAACCCGTCCCCCGCTTTTCGTGGACGACCTGCCATAGGCCCTCCAGGATCGTGCGGCGCTGATCGCCGGTCAGCGGCAACTGCCCTTGGGGCTGGGCCTCGCCTCCCCGCAACAGCTCGCCGCCCGGGGAACGGATCTCATGGATGATGCGCGGCCGGTAGAGCGTGCCGCCGTTGCACAGCGCCGCGTAGGCCCGGGCCATCTGGATCGGGGTGACGTCGATCAACTCGCCCTGGCCGATCCCCATGTGCAGGACCGTTCCGAGCCGAATTTTCTGATCGGGATGGGCCAGCCGGCCCTTGGACTCCTCTCCGGGCCCGACCAGCTCGAAATTGGTCCGCCGCCCAAAGCCGAAGGCCGCCGCCGCCTCGATCATTCGCTGGCCCCGCACCCGATAGGACCAGTTGTAGAAGTAGACGTTGCACGATCGCTGCAAGGCGCCGACCAGGTCCAGGGACCCATGGCCCCAGCGCAAGTGGCAGGGGAAGCGCAACCTCACCCCCGGGATGAAAAACACCCCGGCGCAGGATCGGTGTTCACCCGCCGACCGGCCGCCAAGCAAACCGGCGGCGGCCGTCACGACCTTGAACGTCGAGCCGGGCGCGAAATGACCTCGCGTGATCTTGTTATACGGCGAGCCGCGCCAGGGGCGATTGGGATCGTAGGTCGGCCGGTCGGCCATCGCCAACACCGCCCCGTCGCGCGGGTCCATCACGATGATGGTCCCCTTCCAGCCTTCCAGGAGCGCGTGGGCCAGGTGTTGCAGCTTCATGTCGATCGTCAGATAAACATGGTGGCCGGGCTTTGCGCGGCGGTCGACCGCGCGCCGGCGGGGGCGTCCCTCCGCGTCGCGGACAACGATTTCGGCCCCGTGCCGGCCGTGAAGCAGCTCCTCGAACGTCGACTCGGCCCCCTGCATGCCGATCTTCTCGTTGCGGAGATAGCCTCGCTCCAGGTATTCGGTCAGGCGCTCCTTGTCGATCGCCCCGACGTGGCCCGTGATGTGACCCGCGAGTTCGCCGGCCGGATAGATCCGTTTATAATACGGGGTAATGATGAGGCCCGGCAGACGATAGGCTTGTTCGCGGACGGGCAAGACCTCGCCGAGCTGGATATTCTTGGCGACCCTTAGGCTTTTCCATCGCGGGCGCAGCTTGACGACGCCGGTCGCCAGCTCCGCGGCGCGAGGCTGGCCGAGCAACGCGGCCAACTCGCGCCCGGTGGCCAGGATTTGCTCGGGGCGCAGGCCGAAGGGGCTCATCTCGATGTCGAAACGGGGCTCGTTGATGGCCAGGGGTTCCCCGTGGCGATCGAGGAGGCGACCGCGCGGCGCGATCAACGTCGCGCTTTTGCGAAAGTTGTTCTCCGAACTCTCCCGGTACTCCGGACCGTGCAGAACGGTCAGCCGATAGACCTGAGCACCGAGAATCCCGGACAGAACGATAAAACCCAGCAACAGGACGCCCAGTCGCCGTTTGACGAATGGGAGGTCCTCGGCGGTGGGGTTTTCCTCCTCATCGACGGGTTCGGTGAAGATGTCTTTGCGCTTGCGGATCATGTGGGAGCTCACGCCATGATGAGGCCCTACTCAAATGTCTCGCTGACCAATTGATCGAGATTGATGGTTTCGTGCTCGTCGCTAAAGTCTCGGTGCTTCCGTAAGGCGAGATCATCGGGAAATAGATTGCCCAGCCGCGAGGGCGGATTCGGGTCGGACCTCATTTTGGAGTTCAGCTGAGGTCGAATTAAGGTTCGGAGGGCTTCTCTTTAATAATCACCTTGGTGGACGTCGTCGAGTCATCGGCGGGGGCCGGCAGCCGCCGATAGGCGCGCTCCATTCCAAAGGGGTTGAAGTCCAGCTCGAAATCTTTTTGGTCGGCGTCCACCTTGGAGAAGCTGAGCACCAGCGGGTCACGGTCGGCTTTGGGACGCAGCTTGTAAAGGACCGTGACGTGATCGTCCGGCTTGAAATCCCCCCAGCGCAGTCGTTGCTTGTCCTCGGCGATCTGACCGGTGTCGGCCCGGGTCTCGGGCTTTTTCTCGCTCGCCCGGGCGTCTAGGTAGAGGGTGCGCTGGGTCAGCTTGAAGCGACGTTCGGGGGGGAATTCCCGGTCGAGCAACTCCGCTTCCTTTTCCTCTCGGCGGGCATGGCTGATCAGAACGTTGGGGATGGCCGAGAGCTCGCGGTCAATGGCAACCAGGACCGAGGAAGTGGCGCGGTCCATTTCCTTGATCTGACCGACAGCCAGTAGCGGGCGGCTCGTGTAGAGGGGCCGCTCGGACCGCCGGGGCCTGGGCTTGAAGTGGCGTTCAATGCGCTCTTTGGAGATTGTTACCCTGGTGGTGGGGGAGTCTTCGGCCACCGTCGATTCTTGCGCTTGGGCCCAGAGGGGACTGAGACCCGCAACCGTGGACACAATCGTCCACGCGATCAACATGCATGGGCGAATCATGGCGAGATTGGACAACATCACTGGAATTCAACCTCTTTGAGATGGATCATTCAGCTCCCGTGGGGTCGTCGGCGGCGTTCCCAAGCGGACTTGCCAGTCTAGCATGAGGCGGGATCGGCGGACAAAGGGATAGTCGAGATCGATTCCTTTCGGGTCTGACGCAGATTTGGCAGTCAACACCGCTTAGATGCAAGGGTCCCATTCGTGCTCGCGCTCGTAATTCGTAATCAACCCCATCACCGCCCCCCTCCTCGTTTTTGGACCGAGAAAAAGTCCGATTACGATTTACGAGCACGAGCACGAGCACGAACGGAGGAATCGAAGACGGCGGTCTTTCCGCACCTGATTTTCGCTTGAGTTTGGGGTACAAGGGGCTGATCCGCGGGGTCTCGGCCCCTGCCGGCGGCGGTGCCGGGTAGGCCGAGCGACCGAGCAACCAAGCAATCGGAGAAAGGGCCACCTAAACCACGATGGAGAACACGGACCGCCGGCATCCTCGACCGCGCGCTTGGCCGGGCTCGCGCCGCTTCTGGGGAGGCTTGGGCGTGACCGTGGCGTGGGTGACGGTGATGAGTCTGCTGTGGTGGCGCGAGGGGCGCCGATCGGGCGTCAGTCTGCGCCAGATGGGACTGTCGCCCGAAGTCCTGCTCGTCGAATTCGGGAGCTACTCACACTGGATGTTGATCGATCAAGCCGGCAAGCGGATCGGTTTGCACCTCCTGTCGATCATGCCGCGGGATGCTTCGGAGACCTCCGCCAAGCGATCGGGGTCCCAGTCCGAGGCCGATTCGAACCATCGGGAAAAACCCTTAACGATACCCGGCTATGAGCTCGACACGCGCACACGGCTGGAAGTCCAGATGCTCGGCCTGAAGCTTCCCGTCGATCTGGCCGCCGAGGTCGCCATGAACCACGCCTTCGAAATGGAGACGATGCAGGCGCGGATCACGTTGGGCGGGCAGCTCGCCTTCTTCGACGCCTTCGTCGAAGGCCAGCGGCTCTACTATCGGATCCGGACCCCGGCGGGCGGTCTGGACGCGGACCGGGCCACGACCCCGTTCGCCAGCCAGTCGCCCCAGGGCCCCGTGGCGGGATCGGAGGGTTCGCTTCTGCCGCCGGGGCGGGATTGGTGTGGAAGGAGCAGGCTGAAGGGCCCGGTCGTCCTGAGCGAGGTGATCCTCCCGATCCTGACTCGCCCCAAGATGCTGAAGGAAGGTCTGCAATGGACCACCCAGGTCTCCAATCCCCTGCTCGGCCGGCTCAACACCCAGATCGAGGTCCGGGTCGACGGCCGCGCAACAATCGAGCTGGGCTCCGAGTCGGTCGACGCCTGGAAGCTGACCGAACGGCTGGGAACCATGACCTCCCATTCGTGGTATGACGACCAAGGGCGCCTGGTGCGGCGCGAGCTGCCCGGTCGGATGGTCTGGAGCCGCACCACGACCAGCGAGGTCGGGGGCGAGTATCCCAAATTCCGCAGTTTTGAAGCATACGACCCCATCGATCGAGATTACATCAAATCGCATCTCGATCCCGACCTGATCGACGCTAAAATCGAAGAATTGCTCCCCATATCGCACAATCTGTTCTGATTCACGGTGTAGAGCGGGACGAAGTGGGGCGACCCACCCCCGGCCCGCCATCCTGGGGATATCGTAAGTCTGCTAGCCCATTTTCCGCAGTACTTGCTTCAGTCGGGTGATTTTTCGGGTGATCGCACGATACGGAGGATTGATTTTGTTCAAATCCGTCTCTGACATGCCCATGTAGTGCAGACCACCC
>Ga0310121_10000479_pt1 | contig 43920 bp, 36 predicted proteins | sample CB27_Tmax_986_MG_FD_203504 | JGI IMG/M metagenome (GOLD analysis project Ga0310121, IMG submission 203504) | Marine microbial communities from Western Arctic Ocean, Canada - CB27_Tmax_986 | ecosystem: Environmental > Aquatic > Marine > Oceanic | place: Canada: Western Arctic Ocean | collected... | reverse complement strand
ATGGTCAGATCCATCAGCGACCCCATCTGTCGCGGACGGATGCTGATCGCTTCGAAGATGTTGCCAACGGATTCCGGCCGCTCCTTGCCGGTCATCCGCTGATAGGCGGCCAGGACATCGCCCTCGGCGTCTTGGGGGCTAACGGTGCGAACCCGCGTCATTCCTCGTCTGCCCCGGCGGGTTTGCGGGGGCAGCCCACTATCCGTCCGCGTGGCCTTGCCGTTGGGTGTCGATATCGGCTGAGTGGATGGTCGGCGAACGCGCCTGCGGCGTCAAACGTCGTTGGCGCATCCGCCGCGCCATGATTTCGATGCCAGCCGAGGGGCGGATGTTCCGGTTCGGCTACCGTCTCGACGAGGACCTGGCCCCCTGGTGACTGCATAGAGGAGCCCGTGATGACTGAGACGCTGCTGGTGGAACGCGACGACGGCCTCGCGACGTTGACGCTGAACAGACCCGAAGCGTTGAATGCCCTGTCCAGCGAACTGCGCGAGGCGCTCGTCGAGCAGTTTCACGCTCTCGCCGCCGAGGACGAGATCGGCGTCGTGATCTTGATCGGCACGGGGCGGGCGTTCTCGGCGGAGGTGGATCTGAAAGAGATCGGTGCCGGCGCCACGCCCGACTTTCTGGACCCGCGCTTCGACGCCGTGGCAGCAATGGATAATTGCGCGCAGCCGATCATCGGCGCAATCAACGGCTTCGCCGTCACCGGCGGTTTCGAAGTCGCCCTTGCCTGCGATCTCCTGATCGCATCACCGAACGCGAAGTTCGCCGACACACACGCACGGCTCGGCATCGTGCCCGGGTGGGGGCTCTCGCAGCGGTTGCCGCGCCTGATCGGCGTCGGTCGGGCCAAAGAGATGAGCCTGAGTGGAAACTACGTCGACGCTGCGATTGCAGAGGCGTGGGGCCTGGTCAACCGGGTCGTTCCTGCGGATGCGTTGCTGGACACGGCCCGGCGGCTGGCCCGCGACATGCTGAGCTGTGACCGCTCGGCCATGCTCGACCTGAAGCGGATGATGAACGAAGGCCTGAGCGCGACGCTGGGCGAAGGGCGCGAGATCGAGCGTTGGATCAATCGCTCGCGGTCTGGGAGTGGGGACATCGAAGCGCGTCGGTCGGAGCTGCAGCGGCGGGGACGCGAGCAAGCCGAAAACTAGGTGGATCGACGATGTCGCGCGAGTTTCCCGGTCCGATCCGGCGTGCGCTGCAGCCCATCCTGTCGAGGCAAGCGCGGAGTCTTCACGTACCGGTTGCGTCTGGCATGCTGTAGCGCACGACGGGCGCGTTGCTATCGACGGCGGGCCGCGCGCGAGTCAGAGGGAGCCAGTCATGAACGGCAATGAATTCATCGCTCAGATCCTGAAGCAAGAGGGCGTTGGCGAGATCACCTGCTTCCCCAGCAACCCCTTGATCGAAGCGGTGGCGCAGCAGGGCATCCGGCCGATCATGTTCCGCCATGAGCGGGGCGCAGTGATGGCGGCCGACGGCTACAGTCGGATGGGCGACGGCGAGCGTTTCGGCGTCGTGGCGATGCAGAACGCAGCGGGAGCCGAGAACTCCATGGGCGGTTTGGCGCAGGCCTACGGGGACAACATCCCGATCCTCGTTCTGCCGGGTGGTTACTCGCTCTCGGCGCGCCAGGTGCGGCCCAACTTCTCCGCCGTCGAGAACTATCGTGGCGTGGTCAAGTCGGTCGAATCGATCGACAGCCCCGGCCAGATCGGCGACGTGATGCGTCGGGCGTTCCATGCCCTGCGAAATGGCCGCGGCGGTCCCGTTGTCGTCGAGTTGACCTCCGATGTCTGCGCTCAGGACGTGCCCGACGACAAGCAGCAGTACCACTCGCCGAAGGCGGCGCGCCAGGTGCCGGCCGCGGGCGACATCGCGACGGCCGCGGAGAAGCTGCTGGCCGCGGAGCGCCCGATGATCTGGGCGGGCGCGGGCGTGCTCATGTCCGGCGCCAGCGCCGCTCTGCAAGAACTTGCCGAACTGACGGGCATCCCCGTCTTCACCACGATGGAAGGTAAGTCTGCCTTCGACGAGCGCCACCCGCTCTCGCTCGGCGCGGGCAGCGGCGCGACGACCGGGCAGGCGCATAGCTGGATCGTTGAGTCCGATCTCGTCTTCGGCGTCGGCACCAGCCTGAGCCTCAACGGCTATACCCAGCGCGTGCCGGCAGGCAAGACGGTGTTGCACAACACCACGGCGCCGAGCGATATGAACAAGGATACGCCCTGCGACGTCGGGCTCTTGGGCGACGCTAGGCTCACGCTCGAGGCGATGATCGCGGAGATCCAAGACCGACTCAACGGGACCACCCGCGAAACCGGGGCCGCCGCGGCCATGGCCGATGCCCGCGACGCGTGGATGGCGGACTGGACGGACGTGCTCCAGTCCAACGAAGAGCCGCTCAACACCTACCGCGTGATCCACGAGATCAACACCAATATCGACCACGAGAATTCGGTGATCACGCACGACGCGGGCGCGCCGCGCGACTCGATGGTCCCGTTCTTCACGGCAACCAGCCCGCACAGCTACATCGGCTGGGGCAAGTCGACCCATCTGGGCTTCGGCATTCCGCTCCTGATCGGCGCGAAGCTAGCCAACCCGGAGCGCTTCTGCCTCAATATGATGGGCGATGGCGCCTTCGGCATGTCGGGCATGGACATCGAAACGTCGGTCCGCGCTGGGCTGCCGATCACGACGGTGTTGCTCGACAACGGTGGCATGGCGACCTACCCGGGTGGTTTTCCCACGGCGCGCGAGCAGTTCGGCGTCTCCTATATGACCGGCAACTATGCCCAGATCGCGGAAGGCATGGGCGCGACCGGCATCAGCGTGACCAAGGTCGACGAAATGGGCCCGGCCATCCAAGAGGCACGCAAGCTCAACGCGGATGGCAAGACCGTCCTGATCGACGTGATCTCCAACTTCGAGGCGCGCAAGTCGCGCTTCTAAAGCCATCTCCGTGGGCATACTGCGGCGGTGGGCGGCGCACGAGAAGGTGCCTGTGAAGAACTATGAACCCGTCCTGAGCTTCTGTCAGGATACCGTGGCCCGCTACGACGACCGTCCACGCGGGAACGAGAGCGAAACGGTCGCGTTCCTGGAGCAACTGGCCGGGCCCGGCCCCGTGCTGGAACTCGCGATCGGCACCGGTCGAATCGCCCTTCCGCTTGCCGAGCGGGGGATCCGCGTCGACGGGATCGAGCTCTTGCCCGCGATGGTGGCTCAGTTGCGGGCGAAGCCAGGTGGCGAGGCGATCGACGTCAAACTCGGCGATTTCGCCGATGTGCCGGTCGATGGCAGTTACCGCCTGATCTATGTCGTTTTCAACACGCTCTTCGACCTGCTGACCCAACAGGACCAGGTGCGCTGCTTCGAGAATGTGGCCGCCCACCTGAGCGATGATGGACCCTTCGTCGTCGAGGCGGGGCGGCCCGACTTCCTCTACCGCTTGCGCGACAACCAGTACGTCGATGCCGAAGCGATCGCCCTCGACGAGGTGCGTTTGGATGTGGCCCGCTTCGATCCGGTGACGCAGTTGCTGGAAGAGAGCCACGTGTCGCTTACCAGCGACGGCGTGAGGCTGAATCCAATCGTGACGCGCTACACCTGGCCGAGCGAGCTCGATCTGATGGCACGGATCGCCGGGGTGAGGTTGAAGGAGTGCTGGGCGGGCTGGAGCCGAGAACCGTTCGAGGCCGGAAGCAGCATTGTCGTGTCCGTCTACGGCCGCTGAGCCTTGCCCGGGCAAGAGCCAAGACTGAGGAGGTGATGAGTGACCCAGGGAAGTGCGCCGCGACGGATTGTGCCGCCGTTCGACGCGGAGTCGGCGGTGGCGAAGGTGCGGATGGCGGAGGACGCCTGGAACTCGCGCGATCCGGAGCGCGTGTCGATGGCCTACTCGCCGGACAGTCGATGGCGAAACCGGGCAGAGTTTTTCAGCGGCCGCGAGGCCATTGTGGCCTTCCTCCAGCGCAAGTGGACGCGCGAGTTGGCCTACCGCCTGATCAAGGAGATCTGGGCCTGCGGCGAGAACCGGATCGCCGTGCGCTTCGTGTACGAGTACCACGACCATTCCGGGTCATGGTTCCGCGCGCACGGGAATGAGCAGCGGGAATTCGGCGCGGACGGACTGATGCAGCGTCGCGAGGCCAGCATCAACGATGTCCCGATCGACCGGGGAGCGCGCAAATTCGACTGGCCGCTGGGCCCCCGTCCGGAGTCGTATCCGGGGCTGACCGAGCTGGGGCTCTGAGCGGCTTCTGCCGCTTCGCCTGCCGTTCGTATCGGCCCGGTGCGGAGCTCGAGTCGCCGTACTATGCCCACCTGACCGGCTGGCACGCGTGTCTCGACCCCAAGCGGGAGAGGCTCTCTGACGGGCCGCCCGCCGGATTCGCCACATGGTCCGGTTCGATCGACAAGGAGGCGCCGATGGAGTCCCAAGTGCTGTCTCAGCTTGCCGCAGGAATAGTCGCCGGGAGCAATCGATGAGCGTGACAAAGCTGGTTGTGGCGAACCGGGGCGAGATCGCGATTCGCGTGTTGCGGGCGGCGGCGGACTTGGGCATCGCGACGGTGGCGATTCACTCGGAGGACGATGCGTCGTCGCTGCATGTAGCGCAGGCGGACGAGGCGATCGCCTTGGAGGGGCGCGGGGTGGCGGCCTACCTGGATGGGCCGCAGATCGTTGAACGGGCACGGGAGTCGGGCTGCGACGCGGTGCACCCCGGCTACGGTTTTCTCGCCGAGAGCGCCGATTTCGCCCACCAGTGCGCCGAAGCCGGGCTGACCTTCGTGGGGCCGAGCGTGGAGGCGCTGACGCTGTTCGGCGACAAAGTCCGAGCGCGGCAACTGGCGACGAGCGAGGATGTTCCGGTTCTGGCGGGGACGGACGGGCCGACTAGCGTCGAGGGGGCGGAGGCGTTCTTCGCCAGCCTGCCGGACGGCGCGGCGATGATGATCAAGGCGGTCGCGGGTGGCGGCGGCCGGGGCACGCGAGCGGTGCACGGCGCGGATGAGGTTATCGCCACCTTCGAACGCTGCCGCTCGGAGGCGGAGGGGGCGTTTGGGGATGCATCCTTGTACGCGGAGCAGCTGCTCGAACGGGCGCGGCACGTTGAGGTGCAGGTGCTGGGTGACGGCGCGGACGTCGTCAATTTTGGGGAGCGCGAGTGCAGCGTGCAGCGTCGCTATCAGAAGCTGGTGGAAGTCGCTCCCGCGCCGGCTCTGGCGGCGGGGTTGCGGACGCGACTGATCGCCGCGGCGCAGCGGTTGGCCGTCGCGAGCGGGTACGAGAGCCTGGGCACGGTCGAGTTCTTGGTCGACGCTGCCGATCGGAGCGACGATGCCGCTTTCTACTTCATTGAGACGAACGCCCGGCTGCAGGTGGAGCACACCGTGACCGAGGCCGTGACCGGCGTCGACCTGGTGCAAGCGCAGTTGCGTATCGCGGGCGGCGCGACGCTGGCAGAGCTGGGGCTGACGCAAGATCAGATTCCAACCGCACGCGGCTACGCGATCCAGGCGCGGGTGAACATGGAGACCCTGAGCGCCGACGGCGAGACGCGGCCGGGCGGGGGCACGCTGACGGCGTTCGAGCCGCCGACGGGGCCGGGGGTGCGGACGGACACCTACGGCTACACGGGCTACACGACGAACCCAGCTTTCGACTCGCTGCTGGCGAAAGTGATCGGGCACGCGCCGACGGGGGACTTCGGTGACGCGGTGCGACGTACGTCGCGGGCGTTGAGTGAGTTCCGCATCGAAGGGGTGGCGACGAACCTGGGCTTCTTGCAGAACGTCCTGGCGCACCCGGACTTCGTGGCGGGGCGGATCGAGACGCGTTTCGTGGAGGAACGGATCGTGGAACTGGTCGATGAGGGGGAGCACCCGCGTCGTTTCGTGGCGGCGGAGCCGCCCAGTGGGGGTGGCTTCGCCGGGGCCCAGGTGGGCACGGCGGACCCGCTGGGGCTGTTCGCGCACGACCGCGCGGTGAAGGAGTCGAAGGGGGGGGCCGCGGTGGAGTCCGCCAATTTGCAGGGACCGGACGGCTCGATCGGGCTGCCGGCGCCAATCCAGGGCACGGTCGTGAGTGTGCTGGTGGTGGAGGGGGGCACGGTCTACGCGGGGCAGGAGCTCGTCGTGATGGAAGCGATGAAGATGGAGCACGTGATCACGGCGACGATGTCGGGCATCGTGCGGGGGGTTCAGGTGGCGGAGGGCGATGTGATCCTGGAGGGGTATCCGCTGGTCTACGTGGCGGAGGCGGATGTGGGGGAGGGCGGCGTCGCCGAAGAAGAGGCGATCGACCCCGACTTCATTCGCGGCGACCTGCAGGAGATCGTGGCGCGGCACGCCTACACGCTGGACGCAAACCGGCCCACGGCGGTGGCGAAGCGTCGAGCGCGGGGCTACCGTATGCCGCGCGAGAACATCGAACAACTCGTCGATGCCGGTTCGTTCCAGGAGTACTGGCCGCTGATCGTGGCACGCCAGCACCAGCGCTATGACGAAGAGACGCTGCGCCGCGAGACCCCGGCCGACGGGCTATTGGCCGGGACGGCCACGATCAACGGGGATCTGTTCACGGAGGAGGAAGCCCGCGCGATCGTCGTTTCGTACGACTACACCGTGCTGGCCGGGACGCAAGGCGGGCGCAACCACTACAAGCAGGACCGCATGTTCGAGATGGCGAACCGCTTCCGCTTCCCGCTGGTCTTCTTCACCGAGGGTGGGGGCGGGCGCCCGGGCGACGACCGCACGGGGCCGCGGGTGGCTTTCGACACCTACACGTTCACGCAGTTCTCGAAGCTGAGCGGGCTGGTGCCGCTGGTGGGCGTTACCAACGGCCGTTGCTTCGCGGGCAACACCGCCTTGCTGGCCTGCTGCGACGTGATCATCGCGACGGAGGGGTCGACCGTGGCGATGGGCGGTCCAGCGATGATCGAAGGCGGCGGCCTCGGCGTGTACACGCCGGAAGAGGTGGGCCCAATGTCGTTCCAGGTGCCGAACGGGGTGGTCGACATCCTGGTCAAGGATGAGGAAGCGTCGGTGGAGGTGGCGAAGCAGTACCTGTCGTACTTCCAGGGCGCGATCGCCGACTGGGAGGCGCCGGATCAGCGGGGGCTGCGACACGTGGTTCCGGAGAACCGGCTGCGGTTGTACGACATGCGGGAGATTATCGACACGATCGCGGACGTGGGCTCGGTACTGGAGATCCGGGAGAAGTTCGGGATCGGTGTGATCACGGCATTCATTCGGGTCGAGGGCAAGCCGATGGGGGTGATCGCGAACAACCCGCACCACCTGGCGGGGGCGATCGACAGCGACGGGGCCGATAAGGGTGCCCGCTTTCTGCAGCTGTGCGACGCCTTCGATATCCCGCTCCTGAGTCTGATGGACTGCCCAGGCATGATGGTCGGGCCCGACGTCGAAGCGACCGCGCTCGTGCGGCACTGCGCGCGCATGTTCAACACGGGAGCGAACCTCTCGGTGCCGCTGTTCGGCGTCGTGGTGCGCAAGGCGTATGGCTTGGGCGTGCAGGCGATGTGCGGGGCGAGCTCGCTCGTGGGGTTCTTCACGGTGGCCTGGCCGACGGCGGAATTCGCCGGAATGAACATTGAAGGGTCGGTCAAGCTGGGCTATCGCAAGGAGCTGGAAGCGATCGAAGACGTGGACGAACGGCGCGAGGAGTTTGACCGGCGGGTGGCGAGCGCGTATCACTCGGCTAAGGCGGTCAACTCGGCGGCGGGCGGCGGGATCGATGACGTGATCGATCCGGCGGAGACCCGGCAGTGGATCGCCAACGCGCTGAAGCGGCTGCCGCCGACGCCGGCGCGGACGGGCAAGAAGCGCCCCTACATCGATACCTGGTAAGGACCGACGGTGGCTGACAGCGATAGCGACACCGCCCCACGCGCGAGCGCCTTCGACGGCCTGCGCGTGCTGGACTGCTCAAGCAACTTGAGCGGCGCGTACGCGGCGCGGCTGTTCGGCGATTGGGGTGCCGACGTGGTGCTGGCCGAGCCGCCGACGGGACATGCACTGCGCCACGAGCCCTCTTTCCTGGCCGATGAGCCGGGCGTTGAGCGCTCGGTCCTGCACGCGGTAGCGAACTGGAACAAGCGCTCTCAGATCGTGCGCGACAGCGCCTCTTTGGCCGAGTTGGTCTCGACCTCGGACGTGGTCGTCACGACCGCGCGTCCACCCTGGGACCAGCATCTGCAGACCGGCCTCGAAGCGTTACGCCCTGATGCGGTGCATCTCTCGATCACCCCGCACGGACTCGACGGTCCCCTCGCAACGGTTGCGGGCAACAACCTCACGGCCAGCGCGCGCAGCGGCTGGGCTTCGATCAATGCGTACGAGGGGGAGGCGCCGCTGCAGCTTCCGGTTCGCCAGACGGGATACGTCGCGGGTGTGGCGGGATTTGTCGCGGCGGCGAGCGCGCTGTTCGACCGGCTCCGCAGCGGACGCGGCGAGCGCGTCGACGTGAGCGAGCTTGAAGCCCTCTGCCTTACCTGTCACCCCTGGGGCTATATGGCGATCTTCGAGGGACGTGGCTGGACTCGTGGGCCGGGCGATGGTCGCAAGCGCGGTGTGCCTGGCCCGCTCTACGAGACGACCGACGGTCAGATCAACTTCGGCTTCGGCGACTGGCACAACTGGCCGGAGGCGATGCGTCTGCTCGGACTCCCGGAGCTGGCCGACGATCCCGCTCTTGTCCCCGACCTTGGGCGCCACCATCAGGACCTTTCGGCTGTGATCGCCGCGGCGGCGCGGAGTGTCTCGGAGAAGGGGCGCTGGCCGCTCTTTCACGGTCTCTCGGAGCTGCGCTGTATCTCCGGCTGCGTGCAAGACATGGCGGACCTAGCCGCGAGTGAACAGCTCGCCGCCCGACGCTACTTCGTCCAGACTCCGATCGAGGGCCACGGGGTCCGCGTGCCCGGCCCGCCCGTGCAGATTGATCCTGGCCCCTGGAGCCTGACCTGCCCGGCGCCGCGACTCGACGAACACGCGCGCGAACTCGCCGCGCGGCCAGGCCCGCCGGCCCCGCCCGAACCGCGTGCGCAGCCGGGAACGCAGGGCCCGCTGAGTGGTGTGCGCGTGCTCTGCTTCACGCAGGCCTGGTCTGGCGCCTTCGCCACCGAACTGCTGGCGCTGCTGGGCGCGGACGTCGTCCAGATCGAAGCACTGCACCGCCCCGACGTCTGGCGAAACACGCGCGGCACGGTTCCGGCCGGCGTGGAAGATGCGCATCGACGCCAGCACCGGCTCAATACGCAGGGCCTCTTCAACACGGTCAACCTCAACAAGCGCGGAATCACGTTGAACATGGCGACGGAGCGTGGGCGGGAGATTTTCTGGGAGCTCGTACCCGGTTTCGACTTGATCGCCGAGAATTTCACGCCCGGCGTGTTGCCCAACTGGGGTATCACGTTGGACAGCCTCAACGCGGTTCGGCCGGGCATGATCCTAGCCTCGCTTTCGGGCTACGGGACCAGCGGGCCCTATAAGGATTACCCCGCCAACGGCGCGACGACCGAACCCATGTCGGGACTCTCCTCGCTGCATGGCTACGCGGGCGACCCGGGCATGAACACGGGCGGCCTCTGCCCCGATCCGATCTCCGGCTACTTCTTCACGGCTGCGATCCTGAGTGCCCTACACCTCCGCAAGCAGACGGGCGAGCCGCAGCGAATCGACGCCGCCATGCTGGAGGCGACGGCGATGGTGACCAGCGACGCGTTCGCGGAGCTCGACGCGACCGGCCGCGTGCGCCGCCCCAACGGCAACCACCACCCTCGCATCGCGCCGCACGGCGTCTATGCCACGCGAGGCGACGACGAGTGGCTCGCTCTGGCCGCGGAGAGCGACGCGGCCTGGCGCGCCCTGGCCGCCGCGATTGGCCGCCCGGAACTGTCCGGCGATGCCCGCTTCGCCACGATGGCGGACCGCAAAGCCAACGAAGAGGCGCTCGATGCCATTCTCGCGGACTGGTGCCTGGGCCAAGACGTCGCTGTCGCGGAGGCGGCGCTCAACGCCGTCGGCTGCGCCGCCGCTCGCGTCGTCTCGCTCTATGAGCTCTACGACCGTCCCAACGTGGCCCTCGTCCAGCGCGGCTTCCTGACCACCGTCGTCCATCCCGAGAGCGGCGCCAGCGTCGTTCCGGGCGCGCCCTGGCGACTCCAACAAGCGGCGTCGCCGCCGCTGCGTCCGGCACCCTGCTTGGGTGAGCACAGTCGGGAAGTGCTCAACGAGGAGTTGGGGATCAGCGTCGCCGAATACGAGGAGTTGGTCTCGACGGGCGTCTCGGGAACTCCCTACGGCGCCCAGTGACGGGATCCGCCTCGGTCGAGCGATCGTTCACGACTCACCCGGATCAGCCCGGTTTCGCGGACCGACGCCAGAACTGTGCCGCCGCCAGCCACATGTTGCGGCATGCCCCGCGCGCACCCCGGTTCAGATGGCGGCGACCCGCGCCCTCCCGTGTCCGCTTGTGGCGAGAACCGGCGAGGCCCGCGCTAGGCGGGACCGACGCCTGATCCGGGGCGTCGTTGGCTGAATTCAAAAGCTCCGATGATCAGCGCCAGGATCAACCCGCCCCAGAGATACCCGCCCAAAACATCGCTGGGCCAGTGGGCCCCCGCGTAGACGCGCTGAAACCCCATCGATAGCAGCACGCCGAATGAGACGGCTCGCACCGCCCGGCCCGCTGCTCGGTTCGACCCGTCGATGCCATCGAACACGGGCCGGGAGCGCGAGACGACCTCTTCCGCGATCGCCTTGGGCAGCCAGATCGCCGCCGCGAAGGCGAGGATGATTACTTCCACCGGCCGGCCGCTGGCCCAGAAGATGACCACGGCCGCGAACCAAACGATGACGCCACCCGGGGCCCCCTCCAGGCCCTCACCAATCGAGACCAGGGAATCCCAGCTCCAGAAGTCGATCGCCCGGATCCAGTCGGCGACGTCACGGTCTGCGGTGGGTACGTCGCTGTTGTTGATCAGCGCTGCCAAAACGACGAATCCTCCGAGGAGGGCGAATCCCACGAACAGCCAAAAATTGCGGCCTTGCCCGGCAGCCGGGAACGGCGATGGAAATCCGAGCGCGCGTTGAGCCATTGCCTCTTCTCCCCGTCCTGAACCCCGAGCCCGCCGCCCGCCCACGAATCCCGTTGTTACGCCGTGCGCGCGAACAGGTCGACAGAGGTCGACGTGCTTGGAGGCTCTTGAACTACTTACGAGCAGTCGGCGTCGACCGACGCGTCGGCATCGCGTTTCAACGGTATCCCGGTTACAGAGCGACGGATCTGGAGAGTCGACCCCAGTGCAGCCCCTGCGGGCCGGTGAGATGGCGCGGGACGGATTCCGGAGAGCAGGGGCTCGCGACACAGCGACGCGCGACCGACGAACCGGCGCCGTGCCGAGTGGCTAGCCGGTGACGACTTCCGTCTCCGGCTGGAAGGCCGCCCAGGCGAACCAGAAGTGGTTGGCGAAGACCAGCGGCTCAAGCTGAGTTCCGGACAGAGGTCCGCTGACCGCCTTGCCGAAGATGTTCCAGGTCGAGCCGGTCTGCTGGTCGAGGAAGGTCTGATCGTCCGTGGGGTTGGGCGAGAACTCGAGCGCCTGCCCATCGACAGCTCGCGCGAAGACCCCCGTGGAGCCAACCTCGCGGCCCTCATCGATCACGCGCGTGTCCAGAGCGGAGGAGGTGCCGGGCGTCCAGAAGACGACAATCTCCCGCTGCTGACGCACGTCCTGGAAGACGCGTACTTCCTCAAGCAACGGGAACGGGTAGGCGACGAACTCCGTTCCGAGATCCAGCGTGACGACCCGCTCGAACGGGCTCAGGATCGAGTCCAATTGCCCGCGGAAGAGGAAGGGCGTGTTGTTGACGTCGTCGTAGCCGCTGTAGGGGTTCGCGCCGTAGTTGCGTCGGATGCCGGTGTTTTGGGACAGCACCAGGGCCTCGGGGAAGTTCTGTTTGAACTGGGCCCACGAGACGATCGGCGCCGGTAGCAACGAGAGCTTCGCGCCCACCATGGAGCCGACAATCGCCTCGGCGCCAATCTGCTGCCAGAGGCTCTCCGTCTGCCGGTCCCACATCACCAGGTCGCTATTGCGCAACGTGCCCGAAGTGCCGAAGTCGAAGACGACATCATTGATCGTGCGTTCGAACGCGATCGCGGTATTGCAGAGCGGACAGAAGGTCACCGACACCGGCACGCCGCCGATCACGTCGTTGACGATCTCGTGCCAGGTCAGAATCGCGATCGGATACGCCCTCACATCACCGTTCACCTCGACCTGCACGATCGGGGTGTTGTCGGTGTAGAGACCAACCTGATCGGCGATGCTGCCGAATTTCGGATTGTCGATCGGCGGGATGCCGTCCCGCGGCGGACCGCCCGAGAAGATCTCGGACAGGTCCACGGTGCGGATGGCGAAGTTTGTCTTCCAGTTCTGGCCCCAGCCGAAGGGAAGTTGCTCCGTGCGGAAGATGGGCCGGCCGTTCGGCGTCTCGGTAGCATCCAGTGGCAGAAATGCGGGGCTGCCGAAGGGTGTGAGAAGCACGTTCTCTTCTTCCGCTTCGCGGGCCGGGGCCGGTGCGGTGGTGACGGACGCATCCGCCTCTGCGTCAGCCGGTGGTGGGGTGGCGACCACGTTTTCGACCGGATCGATCGTCGCGGGTTCGGAGGCGTTGCCCGTCGCGGGGGCTGATCCGTCGAGGGCGCTGCCGCAGGCAGCCGCAAGGATGCCAACCGTAACCAGACCCACAAGTCCGAGTCGCTTGCGATCCATGCCCTCCGCCCTCTCCACACCACTACCTAGTCCTTTCTACGCCCCGTAGTGCGGATCGGACTCGCGGCCGGAGGAAGCTCAGCTCGTAAATTGCGTCCAGTCCCGCGCTGTGCTGGCGAAAAGTGCGGCGTCCCCGAATCCATCTGAGCAGGGGCGCCGGAGCTTCGGCACTGCCGGACCTGAGAGCTGGCCCAAGCGACTCCGGCACGGGAAGGAGCCAGACATGGCGAATCCGCGAACGAGATCGCGCTGGCGAGACAGGACGCTGGGCTCGAGCCCGAGTGGAGCGATGGCCCGTCCGACGGGGCGATGTCGGTCACGGTAAGCACGGTGGTCGACGAAGGGTGTGGCATCGCGGGCGGCGGACCTGAGCGAGGCCGACCTCTGACGAGGGGTCCATTCCGATTGGCCGGCGTCCGCTGGGCGCACCCAATCGGTGTTGCTTGGGACGCGAGCCTCGCTATCCGCTCCGCACCGCGCCCTCGTACACACCGGCCCGGAACCCGCCCATTCCGTCGCGTGCCAGATCGATCAGCGGCCCCGCGAGCTCGCGGGCCTGTCCGAGCAGGAGTTCGACATCGTCAAAGGCGGCAGAACCATGGGGCGCGGTCAGTCCCGGCCGCCAAACCACGATGTCTGCGGTGTGGCCACTGTGCTCAAGCTGGCACTCGCTGCGACGTTGCCCCATGATCTCGAGCGACCGGGTCAAGAACTCCACGACGCTGCTGGGTTTGCGGCGCCATGCCGCTGCTCAGGTCGATCGCCAGCACGACGCCCGCACCGGCTTCGACTGTGACCTCGACGCCGAGACCGTGCGCGATGCCGCCGTCCACGTACCAGTCGCCGTCGATCTGAACCGGTGGAAAGATGCCCGGGATTGCGGTCGAAGCCAAGACCGCCTGGTGGATGGAGCCCTCGGCGAAGACCGCGGCTGATCCGCGCGAGATGTTCGAAGCGGTGATCAACAACGGCACGCGGGCAGCGTCGAAGTCGCCCGCCTCCAAATGCGAGGCCAGCAAGTTGGAGACGAACTCGTCGTCATAGAGGCTGATCCGATTGCGGAGGAGATGGCGTCCGATGCGGAACGGGTTGCGATGAAACATGCGCTGGCCGCGTAGCGCCAGCCACGCTCTCTCCAGGCACTCGACTTCCTCGCCCGGATGATGGAACGCGACATAACTGGCGTTTAGTGCACCCACGCTGGTGCCCACGGCGAGGTCTGGCTCGATACCAGGCGCTTGGAGCGCCTCGATGAAAGCGACTTGCACGACACGGAGGTTGCCCCCGCCCCCGAGGACGAGAGCGAGCTTCGCGTCTGGCATATGTTGCTCCTCTGGTGCCTGGCCACCATCTTCGCCCGTCTGCAAGACCCCGTTCTGTGACCTGTGATCCCAATCCGTCCAAAGACGCCCCCGATTCCCCATCGCGACGCGTCCACGGCGCCCGGCGGCGTCGTACTAGCTGGTGAGGGTTCAGCGACGAAAGATCGTTCCGTGGTTGTGGCGCTGTGCAGCTCGGAGCGTTCGAAGGAGAACCAGAGCAAACCGGCATCTAGACTGGTGACGGCGCTTGAGACGATCAGCCACGCATCGAGATCGAGCGATTCGCGTTCCGCCCGGGTGGTAGGTCGACAGAGCTGAAAGTGAGTCTGCCGTGGGCAGATCCAAGAAGCCCCTCATCTATGTCGCTGTTTTCGCGGTGCTGCTGATCGCGGCGGGTGTTCTGTTTACCGGTGGCAGTGATTCGGGCGATGTTCCGCTCGCCGGCGGCCCGGAGAGCCTGTTGGAACGGCTCCGAACTGAGACGGCCCAGATCGACCGCGTGGAGGTCGATGAATCCACGGTCCGGCTTGAGTACAGCGATGGGCACCGCTTCCAGTCCCGCATTCCCTTCGGGATCGACTTCTTCGAGTTCCTCGACCGGGAGGGGATCGACGTCTCTGAGCCGGGATTCCCGCGTACGGACGCCAAGGGCGGCGGCGCTGGCTTGGGCGTGTTGATCGGGTTCCTGCCGCTGATCCTCTTTGGAGGCTTGCTCTTTTACATGCTGCGCCGAGCGCGAGGCGCGAACGGCCAGGCGATGTCCGTGGGCAAGAGCAAGGCTCGCGTGATTACCGGCAAGCGCCCCAACGTTTCCTTCAATGACGTGGCCGGGGCGGACGAAGCGAAAGAGGAACTGCAGGAAGTGGTGGAGTTCCTCAGGTTCCCGGAGCGCTTTGCAGCATTGGGTGCCAAGATTCCGGGGGGCGTGTTGCTCGTTGGCCCTCCCGGGACCGGCAAGACATTGATCGCGAAGGCGGTGGCCGGTGAGGCGGCGGTTCCGTTCTTCAGCGTTTCGGGCTCCGAGTTCGTCGAGATGTTCGTGGGCGTAGGCGCAAGCCGAGTTCGCGATCTGTTCGAGCAGGCCCGGCAGAACGCGCCCGCGATCATCTTCATTGACGAGATCGACGCTGTCGGACGACAGCGCGGTTCGGGGTTGGGTGGCGGCAACGACGAGCGCGAGCAGACACTGAACCAGATCCTCGTCGAGATGGACGGTTTCGACAGCGCCACGAACGTGATCGTGATCGCCGCGACGAACCGCCCCGACATCTTGGATCCGGCGCTGCTTCGTCCGGGTCGCTTCGACCGCCAGGTCGTTCTGGATGCGCCGGACGTGAAGGGTCGCGAGGCGATCCTGGACGTGCATAAAGAGGGGAAGCCGCTGGCGCCGGATGTGGACCTGGGTACGGTGGCCAAGCAGACCCCCGGCTTCTCGGGCGCCGACCTCGCCAACCTGCTTAACGAGGCGGCGATTCTGGCCGCGCGGCGCAACAAGAAACAGATTGGTAACCCGGAGCTCGAGGAGGCGGTCGATCGCGTCTTGGTCGGCCCGGAGCGCAAGAGCCGCGTGTTGAACGGTCGCGAGCAAGAGATCGTGGCGTTCCACGAGGCTGGGCATGCGCTGGTGGCAGCGATGATCCCCGGGCACGCGCCGGTCCACAAAATCACGATCATCCCGCGCGGCCAGACGGGCGGCTACACCAAATACCTGCCGGATGAAGAGCAACGCCTGGCAAGCCGCTCCCACTGGGAGGGCTTCATGGCGTCAGCGATGGGCGGCCACGCCGCCGAAGAGGTGGTTTTCGGCGAGATGACCACGGGGGCGCACGACGATCTCTCGAAGGCCAGTCAGATCGCACGCAGCATGGTGACGCAGTGGGGGATGAGTGCCAGATTGGGACCTCGCACCTTCGGCAAACGCGAGTCGATGGTGTTTCTTGGTCGCGAGATGGGCGAGCAGCCCGACTACTCCGAGAAGATGGCCGAACTGATCGATGAAGAGATCCGCGAGTTGATCGATCGGGCGCACAACCGCGCGCGCAGCATCCTGGTGGCGAACCGCGAGCGGCTGAACTACCTCGCCAAGCGGCTGGCCGAAGAGGAGACCCTGGACCCCGACCAGTTGCGAGAGATTTTCGCCTGGCAGCCAGGCACGCCGCAGCCCGGCGGTACGACCCCGAAGCCGCCGCCCCGCTCCGAGCCACCGGCTTCGCCGCCTCCGCCGACCGGCGGCGGCGATGACCGTGCCCGCGATCCCCTGCTGCCGCCGAAGCCCGGCTTGGTCTGGGGCGGCGATCGCAGCAACCTCGATATACCGGACTAGGGTGCGAGCCTCCGCCTGAAGACGAAGACGAAGCCGCGTCCGCGTGGCCCGTTCAGTGGTGGCGTGGCGCAGCCTGAGTGCGTCCCGTCGTCGGAGCCCCCAACTGGTAGACGAAGCTACTGGTAGATGAACTCTGCCTCGTCGAGGGCCTGGTCAGGTGGTAGGCCCCGCCGACACCGGATATACCCGCCCCGACGATGAGAACGTCGAAGTGTTCGGTAGTCGTCGAGTTCGCCGCTGCCTGCGTCGGTTGTGGTCATTGGGTCCTACCCGTTGATTTTGGCCGCGGAGGTACCGGATGCCCCGCATCCGCGAATCGGAGTATGGGTCCGAGGTGCTCGCGCTGTCATCAGGTGATCGACGTACTGCGGCTCGCGGTGGCTTTTAGCCCCCACAGGGATGCAGCGGGGATCGGGACATCTTCGGATCTGGCTGTCGCACCGAGGCTGGATCGCGAACAGTACCTCCGGTACCGACCGCACCTCTTGGGCGCGACCTCCGCTTATACTCCCGCCGTCTCAACAGAGAACAGTTGTCGGGAGGTTCGCGGTGATGACACAACGACGCATTGTTCAAGCGGTTCCGCTTCTGCTGATGGCGGCGGAAATCGGCCTGCTGCTCGTGCTCCTCACTGGGGTGGCGAGCGCGGCGGGGAACGTCGTTGGCATCCGGGCGGGAGGCGACACGGTATTTGCGGATGGCGCCTACTCACTGCGCGAAGGCCAGACCGGCATGATCCACCTTGGTTACTTGGGGCCGCGTGTTGCTGCACAAGGGGTGTCGCCCTCGATCACGATCGATGGGACGACGATCGACCAAGACGAGACTGCGACTTTGAACGGCGTGTCCTTCACCCCAGTCAAGCTGGGCACGATGATGCCTACGCCGATCGACAAGACGATGGCCTATCTGATGGGCGCGATGAGCGCTGGTGCCAGCGTCCTCTTCACCTTCGCACACGTCGGCGTGTTCGAGCTGGCGGAGATCACTCCGACTTGCCGCTCTGGGGCCTGCTCTTCGGAGCGGTGCATTGGCTGATCTCGGGGATGATGCTGGGGATGATGCCCGTCATGCATCCCCTCGTCCGAGCAGGCAGCCTGGAGAACCCCGGCCCCTTCGTTCTTTCGATGGGCGCCACGACCGCGATGGGTTTCCTGATGTTGCACTTGATCTTCGGCGTGCTGGTGGGCGCGTTCTACGAGGCCTTCATCTAAGACGTGGCGGAGCATGGCACGGTCACTCCTCAGTCAGGATGAAGTAGCGGCCGGCCTCGATGTCCGGGTCGGGCCGGTAGACGTAGGTCTTGCCGGGCTCAAGCGCCTCCTCGTAGAGGACCTCCTCGCGGCCGCCTACGGTCACCACGACGGCGTAGTGATCCGGGCCGGGCAGGTAGAACCGCGCATAGCCGCGGCGATTCGACTTGCAGCGGCCGAGCCCGGCGATACGGATTTCCGCACCCGAGACCGATTCGCCCTCGGCGTCGAGCACGCGCAACGTCGCCGCGTGGCTGGACCGGAAGTGGACGGCGAGGAAGCGGCGCAGCCCGCCGGCTCGGCCGGGCACCGTGCCAGCGGGCATGTTGTCGAGCACGTCCTTCTCGTAGCCGACGCGTTTCGGCGTGACCCAGTCCGGGCCGTACTTGATGGTCAGGTACTCCTCGGGTGGGCTGGGAACGTGGTAGATCTCGTCCAGGAACTCGACCTCGGCCAGCTCCATGAAGAGCCGGGCCGGAAACGGGACGCCGGGATAGTGCGCGATCGTGCCCTGCACGACGCGGTAGCACTGCCAGTCGATGCGGATGCGGTCGCGGAAAATCCTGACAGACGTATACAGCCCCTCGTGATTGACATCCACGTAGCAGCCGCTCTCACGGAGCGCTTGCGCGGTCGGTTCGATCATCTCCTCGCTGAAGCCGTGCGCATCAATGATCGAGCCGAGGTCGAGATCGTCGTCCCACGGGATCAGCGCCCCGTCACGCACCGCGCCCAAGCAAGTGCCCTGGCGCAGGAAGAAGACGACGCCCTGCTCGTCGAAGATCCGCTTGGCGTCGCGCAGCAGGCGCTCGGCATCGGGTGTGTTCATCGGCGGGATGCTGCGCTCGAGCGCGTCCATCAAGGCGGCGGTCTCGGCCTCGCCGGGGTCGATCGGTTGCGTCATCTCGCTCCGCTGGCTCCGCGCCTTACTGCCTACAGAAGCTGCCGCAGAGCGTCCACGAGCTGCCGGTTCTCCGCGGGGGTGCGGGCCGCGATGCGCAGGTAGTGGTTGGCGTCCGGCATCGACTTCGTACTGCAGTCCTTGATCAGGATGTTGTGGTTCACGTAGAGACGGCGTGCGAAGGATCGCGCGTCGGGCGGTTCGCCCGACGAATCTGGCGTGAGTTTGCAAAGCACGAAGTTGGCGTCGGGCTCGATCGGCTGGAGCCCCGGCAGCGATTGCAGGCGCTCGTAGAGGTCTATCGAAGTGGCGCGGGTCAGGTCGCAGCTCTCCAGGAATTCACGCCGGTAACGCCCCACGGAGCGCAAAAAGGCCTCGGCCAGTCCGTTCAGGTTCCAGATCGGCAGCTCCGCGCGGAGGGCATCGACGAACTCGCGATCGGTGCTGCGCAGGTAGCCGATGCGCAGGCCGGCGATCCCCATGATCTTGCTCATGCTCTTCAGCACGGCAAGGTTCGGGTGCGCCTCCAAGAACGGCTCGACGCTTCCGTTCAGTCCCTCCCCCGCGAACTCGACGAACGACTCGTCCACGATCAGGCGGCAGTCGTGTGCTTCCAGCTCGCTGGCGGCTCGCAGGAGGTCGTCGCGTGGCACCGAGCGCGCGGTTGGATTGTTGGGCGAGACGACCACCGCCGTGTCGCAACCACGGTCGATGGCGAACGCAACCAGGGCGGACAGGTCCAAGTCGAAGTTGGGCGCGGCGAGTGGCAGTCGATGCAGCCGGTCCGCGGCGATCACCTCCTCGTACTCGTTGAAGGACGGCGTGGCGATAGCGAGGTCGCCCAGGAACTCGTTGCCGAGAATCTTGATCAGCTCGGCCGCCCCATTGGCGACGACCAGTTGGTCTGGGTCGGCACCCGTCCAGCCGCTGATCAGACGCGCGCACTCCGCCTGCCCCACCGGGTAGTTGGTTACGATCTCACGCAGGTCGCCTTGCAGGTCCTGCAGCATCGCGTCGGGTGGGAAGTACATGTTGTAGAGGTAGGAGTGGTCTACGAACCCGTAGCGCCAGTACGAGCCGTGCAGGTGCTGGATGCGGTCGAACTGCGAGTCGCGGTTGAGGAAGAGGAACTCGGCGGCTTCGAGGTCGCGCTGGTCGTCGATCTCGTACCAGCGACTAGCGGAGACGTCGACGGCGGCGAGATCGGCAACGGAGCCGTCGGCGACGAAGTCGCGGAAGGTGCGCTCGTAGTACTCCTGCACCTGCCCGTCTTCGATCAACCGGTCGAGCCGGGGCAGAAGTTGGTCCCGCAGCAAGCCGGCGCGTAGCAGGGAGATATTCACGGTCTTGTAGCTGCCCGCCGGATCGAAGCCGGCGCGCTGGTCGGCGCCGAGATGGAAGCTGACCACCTCTGCCTGCTCGCCGCGGCGCACGACAGTACCTGACAACGCGGAGTGATATGGCGCCACCGCAATACTGCTGCCGGGCTGACACACGAGCGCCTCGATCACCTCGCGGTCGAAGATCACGTCGGCTTCGAGCAGCAGGATGTCCTTGTCGAAGTAGTCGCGGGCGTCCCAGAGCGAGCGGATGTTGTTGGTCGTGTCGTAGTCCAGCGCGTCGACGTAGTGGATTTCAAGCCCGGCGAAGTGATCGCCGATGCGCTCACGGATCACTTCACCCAGGTGGCCAATCACGATCGTGGCTTCTTGCAAGCCACAGGCGGCCAGCGCGCGGAGCGCGCGCGAGAGCAGAGGCTCGCCGTTCACCTCAACCAGGCACTTGGGTAGGTGGTTGGTCAGCGGCTGCAAGCGGTCTCCACGGCCGGCGGCAAGGATCACCGCCCGGCGTACGACGACCGGCACGCTGGCCCCGCTGCCGGTCTCGCGCCGGAGATCCGGCGCTTGACTGGCGGGTTCGGTGGTCTCGGCGGTTTCAGTCAACGGCCGCCTCCCAATGCACCGGCGCGTTCGGTGCGCTCGCCGGCCTGTCCGGTCACTGAGGAGCCACTGAAGTAGGTCCGCAGACGGTCGATGCCTTCCTCATAGCGTGCGTTGCAGAAGGCGAGACGCAGATCTTGAGGCAGACCGAAGTCGGTCCCGGGTACCACGGCCACATGCACACGTTCGAGAATGTCGCGTGCCAGCTCCTTTGACGAGTCGAAGCTGTGCGCCGCGTTCCAATCCGCGCAGCGCAGCATCGCGTAGAAGCCCCCTTCGGCCGCGATCGGCTCGCAGCCGCTGCCTTGCAGCTGCTGCGTCGTGTACTCCGCTCGCGCCTGATAGACGCGGCTCAGTTCGGCGGGGCTGTCCTCGTCGTCGAGTGCGACGATCATCCCCGCTTGGTAGACGGGATCGGTGCAGAGCAGGGTGTGTTGCTGGATCACGCGCAGGTGGGTCTGCAGCTCGGCGGGCAGGATGGCGAAGCCGATCCGCTTCGTGTACATGCGGTAACCCTTGGAAAAGCTGTTGGTGACGATCGTCGTCGCAGCAGCTTCCGGGATCAGCGCCAGGGGCGAGTGGAAGTCCTCATAGAAGAGCGTGTTGTTGTAGATCTCGTCGTTGAGCACGTAGGCTTGCCCGTCGACGACCTTATAAATCTCGCGCAGCTCGTCCGGCGAGACGAGGTTGCCGATCGGGTTACCCGGCGAATTGATCACGACGAGCGACGTTCGCTCGGGCGAGAACGCGCGTCGGAATGAGTCCATGTCGACGCGCTTCGTGTCGACATCGATGTCGTAGAACTTGACCGTCGCGCCGGCCAGCGTCGCGCAGTAGAGGTAGAGCGCGTAGTAGGGGCGCGGAATCAGGATCTCAAGGCCGGGACCGGCCAACAGCTGGAAGATGTTGCGGAAGATCGGCGAGGTGCCCGTGTTCACGATCACGTTCTCGGCCGCCACGTTGGCGCCGTGGCGGCGGTTGTAGAAGCCGGCGATCGCCTCGCGTAGCTCTGGCAGGCCTTCGGGATAGACGCGGCGTACGAACTCGGGGTCGTGCAAAGAGTCGATCATGCGCTCGAGGACGGGCAGCGGGATCGGCAGCTCGGGCACGCCGATGGTCAACTTCAGGACGTCGGCACCTTGCTCGATCAGCTCGTCGGCGAGCTCGTCCAGCACGAACATTTGGAACTCAAGATCGCCGGGCATGAAGTCCCGTACCTGTAACGGCATGCAGTACTCCCTGGGCAGTCAACGGCGCCGGGGGTCCGTGGGGCAGTTCTGCCCCAGCCGGCCGCGGCGAAGCTGTGTCGGCGGGAGGATAGAGGAACAACGCCCCCCCGGCCAGGAACCGGAAGCGTTGTTCGAGCCTTGAAGCGTGCCCGCAATGTCTGAGCGACGCGCTGCACAGCACGACGATCGGCCCGTGTTCGATGGACGTGGGACCAGGCGCGCGAGCGCCCGACACGGAGATCCGCGCCGCCAGAAGGGGCTATGAGCAGAAACCGCTGCCATCGGGCCCCGTGAAGGCGAGCCGCACGTTGCCCCCATCCCGTTGGGAAGGAGGGCCCGTCTTAGCGTTGAGCTGGGAGCCTGGTTTCGAGAGGGCGCTGAGCTGCTCGCCGATCAGTCATCGTCCACTCGACGCGTCCGCCCAGCGCTGGCTGAGCTACAGGCCTGGCGTCCCAGACTTCGTCAACTCCCTGAGTACGCTGCAGCGGTTGGACGGGCTCTTCATCTACAACAGCGGGAGCCGGCCCGTCATGATCAGCGTGGCTGAGAGGTAGCTCGTTCCGGGGCCAGCCGGCTCGACCACGCCTCGAGTTCCGATGAGATATGTTCCCTACGGGTGTCCCGATTCGACGGACCGCTCGGTCTGGAGCGAGTTGGGTCGGGGAGAAGCATCAGCATGGCGGACGACAAGTAGCTGAGGGCTAGATCTGGCGAATCGCTCCGCCCTCGCACGGTCCGGGATCCCACTTGGCAGAATTGACGGTCGGCGCCTAAATCCATATCTCTTGGCAGGTGCGAACGACTGCTTGATGGAGGAGCGCCGTGCTGATCGGAGTTCGTCTCCTACACCGGGCTGGCGGGCGCGATTAAGGATGTCGTGGTGCCTCTGCTGTTGGACTCGGTGACCGCACTCTGGGTCTTCCGCCACGTTGGCTGGCTTGCTTTCTTTTTCGGCGTTTCCGGCGGCCAGTGGCGTGACCGACCTGAAGCTGGGCGATCTAGTGTTTGTCTGGATGGGCTCTCCCTTGTAGCGGGAGATCTCCTGAGCCAGCGCGATGCAGGAGCCTGATCGAATCGCGATTCCGGCGCGGGCGCTCGTGCGGCGTGGCGGATTTTGTAGCCCTCATCACCAGTTGGGTGACGTCGGGTCGGGCACCGCTTCCGCTGAGGGACGACCCATGTAGGATGCTCGCGGGCCTCAGGACACTGTGCGCCGCAACGGCTGCGGTGGCCCGAGCGCTGAGCGCCAAGCTGTGTAGTCCGATGGGCGTGGCCGCCCTCGACAGGAGCACTGCGTGACGCAAGCTTCGCCCTCCTTCGAGGGTGAAACGCGACAGAGCCGGGCTACGCCGGCACTGCGGACGATCCTCGTTCTCGGCTTCCTTTATCTCTTCCTTGTCGGCGTTTCCATGCTGGAAGCCGGCATCAAGGCGTTCGGGGCCGACTTCCAAGCGGACCTGCTCAACGGTGTCGACCATCCCATCGCGGGCCTGGCCGCGGGGGTGCTGGCGACAGTGCTTGTCCAGTCCTCATCCGTCTCGACCGCCACGATCGTCGGACTGGTGGGCGCCGGCACACTGACGGTCGACGCGGCCGTGCCCATGATTATGGGCGCCAACATCGGCACGACGGTGACCAATACGTTCGTTGCCCTGGGCTCGGCGCGGCGCAGCGAAGAGTTTCGTCGCGCCTTCGCCGGCGCCACGATGCACGACTTCTTCAACCTCATGGCGGTCGCGGTGTTCCTGCCGCTGCAGGTCGCGACGGGCTTCCTTTCCCGAGCCGCCGAGGAGGTCGCGGAGCTGCTAGGTGGCAACGTCGGCGGATCCACGGCCAAGAGTCCGATCAAGACAGCGGTCAAGGAACCCGTCGGCTGGATCAAGGACGGGATCGATTCTCTGACCAGCTCCGACGAGATCCTCGGTGGGTTGCTGCTGGGGTTGGGGATCCTCGTCATCCTGCTCGCCTTAGCGGTGATCACGCGGAATATGCGCCGCTTGATCGCGAGCCGGATCGAGACCGGCTTGAACGCGCTCGTCGCACGCGGCGGTGGGTTGGTTGGCATGCTTTTCGGGGTGCTGATTACGATCGCGGTGCAATCGTCCAGCATCACGACATCGATCCTGGTCCCGCTCATTGGATCCGGCGTGCTGGCGGTGCGCAATGCTTATCCGATCACGCTGGGGGCCAATCTCGGCACCACGATCACCGCCTTGCTCGCATCGCTGGCCGTTGATCTGCAGGCCGGACTTGTCGTGGCGCTGACGCACACGCTGTTCAACGTCGCTGCTATCGTGACGTTCTACCCGGTGCGACGGGTTCGCTACGTTCCCGTTCAGCTCGCGGAGCGACTCGCGGGCCTCGCTGTCGACAATCGTGTGTATGTGATCGTCTACGTGGCCGGCTTGTTCGTCGTGGCACCGCTGCTGGGGATCGTGATCTTCGGCTGAGGAGGCTGTCGAATGGTAATGAGATTCTTCCGCAGCCATGAGCCAGCGAGCCTGGAGCAGGTTCAGAGCCAATTCCTGCAGATGCTGACGCACGATCGCGACGCCTTCGACGCTGCGACCGCCACGCTGCTGTCCGGCGGCGATCCGGCCAGCGTGGGGCCGACGCTGCGCACCACCGACGCCAAGGTCAACGAGTTGGAGCGGGAGATCCGGCGCGAGTTGGTCGTGCACGCCAGTGTGCACGGTGCCAGGGATATCGCCGCGATCCTGATCTACATGAGCATCGTCAAAGACGCGGAGCGGATCGGCGATTACGCCAAGAATATCTTCGACCTCGCGGCCGGCGGGGTCAGCTTCCAAGAGGCGCCCGATCGCCCCGCGATGATGACTCATCGCGACCGCGTCTCAGACATGATCACGGAGGCCGGCGAGATCTTCGCGGCTGACGATCACGACGCCGCCAATCTCTTGCTCGCGGAAGCGGACCGCATGCGCGACGTCTATGACGAGTTGGTCGACGCGCTCGTGGTCTCGGACGGCGTGGCCCGCGACGCGGTACCCCGGGCGCTCTTCTATCGCCACCTCAAGCGGATCACAGCGCATTTGGCGAACTTGTTGACCGCGGTCGTCGTGCCGGTCGACAAGCTCGACTACCTCGACGAGCCCCGCGACCCGGCTCCCTGATTCAGCGCTCGATCGGCGAGTCGCTCGCCACGTAGGCACGCATCGATCCATCGAAATTGCTCGCCCGGCCATAGCCCAGCAGCTTGAGGGCAAGGATGGCGTGCGCCGCACGCCCGCCTCCCTGTCAATATGCCCCGACGGCTTTCTCCGGCGTGATCCCCTTCGCCTGCAGGATCCGCTCCATGGCATCCGCCGGCTTGAACAGCCCCGTTTCGGCGTCGACCAGCTCAGTCCATTCGAGATGAACGGCGCCGGGCAGGTGCCCGGCGCGATCGGGTGGATTGTCGCGGGGAGTGGCGCCGCTGAATTCGCCCTCTGTGCGGACGTCCCAGAACAACACGGAGCCATCGTCGACGCCCGCCACCGCCTGGGGCAGGCTGCAGACGAGGCTGTCGTCCGCTGTCCCCAAACTGTAGATTGCCAGCTCGAGGGCGGGCGTCCGCGTCGTGGTGGGATGCGCGCCGGCCAGCCACTGCCGGATTCCGCCGTTGAGGAACCGCACGTCGCGATGCCCGAAGTGGGTGAACGCCCACCAGGCCCGCCCCGCCGCCGGCCCCGTCGCGTCGTAACAGACCACGACATCGTTCGCCGCGATACCGAGTGCCCCCGCCGTGGCGGCGAAGTCCTCCGGCGTGCAGATACCGGGCACGTCACCTGTCGAGCGGAACGCGCCCGCCGGCAGGAGCAGTGCCCCCGGAATATGGGCTTCAGCGTACTCATCGGCGCCCCGAGCGTCGACGACTTTGAGCTGCGCGTCGCCTAGATGCTCAGAGAGCCACGCGGCGCTCGTGAGTAACTCAGGGTGTGCGTATGTCGATTCCGTCATGACAGCCTCCTGCGCTTCCACTCACGACGCGGCGCTAGAGGCCTTGCTCCGCGACGACCGCGTCGTCGAAGACGATGTTGCCCGTGTACTTGTTCGCGGGTTGCTCACAGATCCAGACGGTCGCCTTGCCCATCGCGTCGGCCGTCTCGAAATCGAGGTCCGGGTTCTCGCGGTCGTTACCGAAGAAGAGGTTGCCCGGCGTCTTGATCCGGACGGTCGGCGAGAGCACGTTGACGGAGATGTTGTCGTCCTGGTACTGCACCGCCTGGCGCTGCGAGAAATGCTCCAAGGCGGACTTCTCCGGTCCGTAGAGCAGATCGTCGCCCAGCCGACGGCCGCTTTCGTAGGGGCCAGGGCCCGGGAACGTCGAACCGCGCGAGGAGACGTTGATCATGTGTCCGCCACCCGCGGCCTTCATGTGCGGCAGCACGGCCTGCATCATCAGGATCGGTCCACGCAGGTTCACTTGCAGGCTGAGTTCGATGTGGCGATCCAACACCGATTCCAGATCGCCCGGCACGAAAATGGCCGCGTTATTGACGAGGATGTCGATCCGACCCCACTCAGCCACCAGTTGTTCGGCCGCGCCCTTGATGCTCTCAGGGTCGCGCAGGTTGAGCACGATCGGAAGCGCGGTGCCGCCCTCGGCCTCGATCTCCGCGCAGACCGAATGGATCGTCCCGGGTAGCCGCGCGTCCTGCACCTCCACGGTGCGCGCGGCGACGCCGACCTTGGCGCCGGCTCGCGCCAGGTACTTGGCGACGTCGGCTCCGATTCCGCGACTGGCTCCAGCGATGATCGCTACCTGTCCTTCGAGCGACATGCTGTTCTCCCTCTGCGACTGAGTAGTGCGCTTGAGTAAGCCGACTACGTGGTGTGTTGCGCGACGATGGCGTAGGCCTTGCTCGAGATGTCGGGCAGCGCCGCCTGGAACGCGTCCTCATCCAAGGCTGCCGCCACGCTCGCATAGCCCGCGCGCTCGATCATCGGCTTGAGACGGCCCCGCTCGAAGCGCTCCAGGATCCAGGCCAGAGGGTCGCCAGCCGCCGTTGCATCCAGCATCAGGTGCTCGTCGTCCTTCTCCGGCCCATAGTGGTAGTGCGGCGCGTTGGCAAAGCAGTCGATGCGCAGCAACTCCGTGTCCGTTCCCTCGACGTTGGCGTAGATCTGGACGCAGAGTCCGGCGTCGCCTGGGATGTCGTCGCGGTAGCCCATCGCGACTTCCACCCCGCTGACGCCGACTACCGTTTCGCCCTTATCCATCTTGTCCTCCCGTCGACGATGTCTGAATCGGCCGCCGCCGCCACTGCTCGCATAGCAAGGTCGGCGAACCGGCAGTCTAGCCGACGCGGCCGCTTCGAGAATTGCCCACGGACGGCCCCGGGACCCCGCCGCCGGAGCCGCTGCCACGAGCGGGATACCATGCGAACTTGAACGAGCAGCAGAGCGGCTGACTATCCCCTGCTGTTCGTGGCCTGCGACGTGAACGAGTCGCGCGTATCGACGAGACGCCCGCAGGGAAGGCGCGAACCTAGGTGATCGCTGCGGTTCGCCACTCGCTCGCATGGGCCCAGCCCCTGGGGACCGTACGCGGTCGCTCTGTTTCTGCTGGTGCTGTTTGCGATTCGTGCGGGGAGTTGGACGCTCGCGCTCCCTCTCGTCGTGGGCGGCGCGTGGCTGGGGCATGTTCTCCGGTTCGACGCCGGGACGGGTCGAACCGTGGTTAGTCGTTCTCAGCGCCACGTGGAGCAATTCGCGGGGCGCTGGTTTCTAGCCATCGCCGGTGTCTTTCTGCTGGTGCGCCTCCTGCCGTTCCTGAGCCGGCCCGGCCAGCCGCTCGGCTACGACAGTGGGATCTATTTCCAGTCCTACCGCCTCTTCGGCGACGCGCCGCCCGGCTTGCCCTCCTTCGCCGACGGCTCATTCCATCAGCTCGAAGCGAACGTCCTGCGCTTCCTGAGCGACTTCCTTCTGCTCAGCGGACTCAATCCGGACGACCTGGTCTTCGCGCTGCTACTCGCCGTCCAAATGTTCCTGCTCTTCGCCGTGTGGCTGTTCGCGCGTCACTTTTTTTGGGCTGGAAGCCGCCGTTTGGGCGTCATTACTGCCGGCGCTATCGGCGGTTCAGTTTCAGGCCTACTGGTTCGTCTATCTCAAGCAGGCTTTTGGCATGGCGATGATCCTGATCGCGCTCGAGCGTTGGGATCGGCGCTCGTGGTGGGCTGTGCCGTTGGGTGGCTTCGTCGCTGGGTTGCACACGATGTCGTTCTTCTTGCTCGGGCTGACCTTGCTGGGCGCCGCGGCCTGGTCCGCGCTCTCTGCGCTTCGCGGGCGCGAACGTCGACCAGCGATCCTGATTGGGGCGCTTTGGCGGGCACCGCGGCTCCGATACGACATAACGGCTGGGATGGGAGTGCTGGCGCTCGGGCTCACCTACTACGCCTGGGAAACTGGCCCGCTCGAACTCTTCTTCTCCAGCGACATCGCTGAATCCGTTGATCGCTTCAGCTTCTTCAGCGACGTTTCGGGCGGAACCTTTTTCGATCTCCAGGCCACCTTGGAACTGATGCCACTGACGCTGCTGCTCGGCGTCGTGGGAGCCGCGATCTAGTACCAGCGCCACGCGTCTCCGGGTCACTCTCCGCTGCCCCTGGTTCTGTTCGCAGTCACCGTCGCGATCGTGCTAGCTGAGTTCGTCTTCCACCGGCGTTTTGCGATCAATCTCGATCTCGTGAGGATGCTCTTCGCGGGCGTCGCTCTTGTCGGCTTTCTGAGAGTCGTCTGGCGACCACGGCTGTTGCGAGCCGTACTTTCCGTCGCGCTGCTCGCGGCGGCAGCGGCACTCGTGGTCGATATCGTGGAGACCGATCCGCTGATCCCCGAAGCCGACTTCGATGCGATCACGGCCCTCGATACCATCGGCGATCCGACCGACTACGTTCTGGCGACGGGTTCCCTCTACGCCCCGTATCTCTACGGCTGGTCGGGCCGCGACACCGTCGCACGCGGCCTGTTCGAGTCGGATCGATGGACGCTGGCGCAGTGGGACCAGTTTCGCGCGCCGTCGGATCCGGGCGCTCGCGAGCGCTTGCTGTCCGTCTACGATCGCCTAGTGCTGCTCTACGTGGGCGAAGAGCAGGACGAGATCGACTTCCCGGCAAGCGCCGGCGTCGTCCAAATCTCGACGCGACTCTGCCGCCACGTGCCGCCCAGCGTGGCAGCGCGCGACGTCGCCGCGCCCGGCCTCGTGACCCCGCCGAGCGCCGCCCCCAGCCTCGGCTCGCGGGTGGCCGACGTGGCTCTCGGCGTCCTGGCGGCGCTACTCGCACTTGCGCCGGGGCTGTTCGTCGCGGGGTGCCGCGGTCGATGGCGGCGGGCGCTGATCGAATCACTCCCCCTGGCGATCGGAGTCTCCCTGGCCGTCCTCGGCATGACGATGTACGCCTTGCTCGCCGTCGACGCCGGGCGTGCGGCGATTGTGTTCCCGGTTTTGGCCTCGATCGGCGTCCTGATCTGGCTGGCTGATCGTCGAGGTTGGAAAATGGTGATGCCGGGGTGATTCATGACTGCGTAACATGTGGGAGCGCGCGCCAGCATCTGGGGCGGCGCAAGCACATGAGAGGCTCCGTTGCCAGCAGCCGATCCGACGATTCGTCTTGGCGTCTTGGGCTTGGGTACGGTCGGCGCGCCGGTCGCGACGCTTGCAACCAAGCGCGGCTGGCCCACCGTGGGCTTCGATCCGGACCCCATCGCTCGGCAAACCCCGGAGCACGCTCTGCCCGACGCCGCGGACCTGCTGCTGACCGCTGAGCCCATCGATCTGAGCGGCTGCACGGTGTTCGTGATCTGCGTGCCGACTCCGGCACAGGCGGGCGCGACGGATCTAAGGGCACTAGAAACGGCCTGTTCGACAATCGCGGAGCAGCTGCAGCCCGGGCACGTGCCAGACGCTCGTCGTCGACCGGCTCGCGGCGTCCGGACTGCGCCCCGGGATTGACTTTCACCTGGCGCACTGTCCCGAGCGGATCAATCCCGGTGACGACGCTTGGCCGTTGGCCCGAATCCTGCGCATCGTGGGCGGCCTGACTCCGTGTTGCTGCGAGATGGCGACCGGCTTCTACCGACGCCTGTTGGACGCCGACGTGACGCCCATGCATTCCTTGACCGAAGCGGAAGCGGCCAAGCTCGTCGAGAACGCTTTCCGCGACGTCAACATCGCCTTCGTCAACGAGCTCGCGATGTCCTTCGACCGGCTCGGGATCGACATCACGCGCGTCCTGGCCGGGGCGGCCACGAAGCCGTTTGGCTTCATGCCGCACATGCCGGGAGCTGGCGTCGGCGGGCACTGTGTCCTTGTCGATCCGTATTACCTGATCGATGCGGCGGAGTCGGTGGGCTTCGACCATCGCTTCCTCAAGCTGACGCGGGAGATCAACGACGGCATGGCCGAGTACACGGTTGATCTTCTCGAGGAGGAGATCGGGCAGTTCGACGAGGCGGGAGATTGGACGATCGGCCTGCTCGGACTCGCCTACAAGGCGGGCGTCGCAGATCTGCGCGGCAGCCCCGCACTGCGTATCCGCGCCTTCGTCCAGCAGCGCGGATGGCGCTGTGAAGCCTTCGACCCCTATGTGCCCGCCGAGTCCAGCCACGAATCACTCAGTGCGCTGATCTCCGCGTGCGACGCGATCGTGCTCTGCACCGACCACGCCCCCTTCCGTGCTTTGACCGCGCCGCAATTGGTTGCTGCCGGAGTGCGCGTCGTGATCGACGGGCGGAACGCGCTCGACGGGAAGGCGATCGCCGAGGCGGGCATCGCGTATCGCGGCATTGGCCGTGGTGGGCCGGGGCTGATGTGAACAAGCTGGTCGTTGTGCTGCCGGCCTTCAATGAAGAGGCCACCGTCGCGTCCGTGATCGCCGCGAACCCGCGTGATGTGGCACATTTCTCCGAGATCGAGATCATCGTCGTCGACGACGGCTCGACGAATGCCACCGCCCAAGGCGCGGCCGATGCGGGGGCGGTAGTCGTCAGTCATGGTCACAATCGCGGCCTTGGTGCCGCCTTCCGCACCGGTGTTGACGCGGCGCTGCGCGCTGGTGCGGACGTGGCGGTCACGATCGACGCCGACGGTCAGTTCAACGCCGAAGACATCCCCCTGCTGGCGGGCGCGGTGGCGCGTGGCGAGGCAGGGCTGGCCAGTTGCTCCCGTTTTCGCGACCCCGCCCTGACGCCGCGGATGCCGCGCAGCAAGCGCTGGGGCAACAGGATCTTGGCCCGCGTGATCAGCGCGATCATCGGCGAGCGTATCTACGACGTCGCCTGTGGCTTTCGCGCCTATTCGCGCGACGCGCTGCTGCTGATTTCGACCCGCGCCTCGTACACCTACACCCAGGAGGTCCTGCTCGATCTGGCCTACAAGGGTGTCGGCATCAGCGAATATCCACTGGAAGTGCGCGGGGAGCGCGAATACGGCCGATCGAAGGTTGTCGGCAGCGTCTGGCGCTACGGCTACAACGTCGCCGGAATCCTGCTGACCAGCATCCGCGACTACCGGCCCTTGCGCTTCTTCCTCAGCGCGGCGTTGGTCGTTCTGCTGATGGGGATCGGGATGGCGCTGTTCGTTGCCCTGCACTTCGCGCGAACCGGTGCTTTCACGCCCTACATCGCGCTGCTGGGTGAGTGCGATCTTGGCGGCGATCGGCATGCTGGCCGACATGCTCGATCGGCAGCGTTTCAACCAAGAGGAGCTGATCACCTACGCGCGCATGGCCTACTACGACGCTGAACGGCGCGACGCTCTTATCGAACCCGGCCTGCGCCCGCGCCGCTGGGGCTGAGCTGGAGAATCGTCAGCCCTGGCCGATTTGCGCCTTGCGATCCTGGCGCCGAGCGTAGAGCGTCGGCTCCGTGTAGCCCGACGGCTGTTCGCGGCCCTTGAAGACCAGATCGCAGGCGGCCAGGAACGCTTCGCCGTCGAAGTCGGGTGCCATCGGTACGTAGACCGGGTCGTCCGCGTTCTGCCCGTCGACGACGGCCGCCATGCGTTCCATCATGGCGCGCACCGCCTCCGCCTCGACGACGCCGTGGTGCAGCCAGTTGGCGATGTGCTGCGAGGAGATGCGGCATGTCGCGCGGTCTTCCATCAGGCCGACATCGTGGATGTCCGGCACCTTCGAGCAGCCGACCCCCTGGTCGATCCAGCGCACCGTGTAGCCCAGGATCCCCTGCGCGTTGTTCTCAAGCTCGTCGCGGATTTCATCCGCGGACCATTCCGCCGACTCGTCCACAGGGATCATCAGCAGGTCGTCGACGGTGGCCCGCTGTGCCTCAGCCGCTAGCTCACGCTGGCGTTCGAGTACGTCGACCTGGAGGTAGTGCGTGGCGTGCAGCGTCGCCGCGGTTGGCGAGGGCACCCAGGCGCAGTTCGCGCCAGCCTTGGGGTGGCCGACCTTCTCGGCCAGCATGCTGCCCATCAGGTCTGGCGCCGCCCACATCCCTTTGCCAATCTGCGCCCGGCCTTGCAGCCCGCAGGCCAGCCCCACATCGACGTTCCAATCCTCGTAGGCCGCGATCCAGCGTTGCAGCTTCATGTCGTTCTTGCGGACCATCGGGCCCGCCTCCATCGACGTGTGGATCTCGTCCCCCGTGCGGTCGAGGAAACCGGTGTTAATGAACGCGACGCGCGACTTGGCCGCGCGGATGCACTCCTTCAGGTTGAGCGTGGTGCGACGTTCTTCGTCCATGATCCCGAGCTTGACCGTGTTCTCCGGCAGGCCCAGCACACGCTCGACGTGGGCGAAGACATCAACGGCCAGCCTCGTCTCGGACGGGCCGTGCAGCTTCGGCTTGACGACGTAGACGGACCCACGAGGCGAGTTGCGCTCGGCCTCGGGCCGCGCCAGGTCATGCTTCGCGGCCAGCACGGTGACGATCGCGTCCAGCATCCCTTCGGGCGCCTCGTTGCCGTCGCGATCGAGCACGGCCGGCGTCGTTAGCAGATGCCCCACGTTGCGCACCAGCATCAGCGCCCGGCTGCGCAGCGTGATCGGCGATCCGTCTGGTGCGATGAACATGCGATCCTCGGAGAGCCGGCGCGTGAAGGTCTTGCCGTCCTTGGTCACGGATTCGGTCAGGTCGCCTTTCATCAATCCCAGCCAGTTGCGGTAGGCGTCAACCTTGTCGGCGGCGTCGACCGTGGCGACGGAGTCCTCGCAGTCCATGATCGACGTCAGCGCCGACTCGAGATTTACGTCGGCGACACCTGCCCTGTCGGTCTTGCCGACGTCGTGCGCGGGATCGATCACGATCTCGACGTGTAAGCCGTGCTGGCGCAGCAGGATCGACGACGGCGCGGATGCCTCACCGTTGAATCCGGCGAACTGGCTGGGGTCGGCCAGTCCGACGTTGGTGCCTTTGCCCAGCGCGACTTGCAGATGCCCGGCCTCGACGCGGTACGCCTCGGCGTCGACGTGGGAGCCATTCGCCAGCGGAAATATCTCATCCAGCAGTGCGCGTACGCGCACGATCACGCGGTCCCCGCGGACGGCATCGTACGGTCCCGGCGGCGGCGAGTCGCCCAGCGCGTCGGTGCCGTAGAAGACGTCGTAGAGCGAGCCCCAGCGCGCGTTGGCCGCGTTCAGCGCGTAGCGCGCGTTGGTCACCGGCACGACCAGTTGCGGCCCAGGCAGGTCCGCGATCTCTGCGTCGACGTTTTCCGTGTCGATCAGAAAGTCGGGCCCCTCCGTCTCCAAATAGCTCAGTTCCTCGAGGAAGGCGCGATACGCGGAGGGATCGAAGTCGTCGCCGCGATGCTCGCGGTGCCAGCCGTCGAGGGCGGTCTGTAGCGCTTCGCGATGCTCCAAGGCCGCGCGGTTGCGCGGGCCGTAGTCGTGAACCAGATCGGAGAGGCCCTGCCAGAATGTCTCCGAGCCGACGCCGGAGCCAGGCAAGGCTTCCTCTTCGATGAAGCGATGCAGCACGCCGGCCACGCTTAGCCCGGCCAACTCCACCTGGTCGCGATTGCTCATAACGGTCTCCGTCCGCCCGGCTCTCCCCTGAGCCCAGTGGTGCCGACGCCGAAGGGCGTACCGTGTATCTTACGTCGCCTAGCTACTCTGGATAAGTGTCCCGGATCCCCGTTCTCTCTGCGACGGGCGTGTGCTCTAACCTCCGCTCTGGTCCGCCTCCACCGGACCCCACCGCAGCCCGAAAGGACGATCGCTATGCCAGGAGCGCCGACTGCCGCCACCAAATATGAGCCGGTGCCCGGTTGGGCCAAGATCCCGCATGGGTTCTGGCTGCGCGAAGCGACCTCTGTCGCCGTCGACGCCGAGGATCGCGTTTACGTCTTCAACCGCGGCAATATGCCGATGCTCGTCTTTGATGCCGACGGCAACATGATCGACCATTGGGGCAACGACACGCCCCACGGCGACATGGAGTCGATCACCGACCCCTACGGCATCACCCGGCTCGTTTGGCGCGGGGTCCAGTTCAAGTGGCCGCACTCTGTCCGCGTTGACCACGACGGCGACCTCTGGCTGGTCGATGTCCACACGCACCAACTGACCAAGACCGACAAGTCCGGCACGCCGCTGCTCACGCTGGGTAGCGGCGATCCAGCCCCTCCCCAGAGCGGCGATCCGTTCAACAAGCCGACCGACCTCGCCATCTCGCCCGCCAACGGCGACATCTTCGTCAGCGACGGCTACGGCAACTCCCGCATCCATCGCTACGCCGCCGACGGCAAGCACATCCTCTCTTGGGGCGAGCCCGGCAGCGACCACGGTCAATTCAGCCTGCCCCACAACATCGCGATGGTGGACGACGACCACGTCATCGTCTGCGATCGCGAGAACCACCGCGTGCAGCAATTCACCGTGGAGGGCGAGTTCGTGCGGGCGTGGCACGTGCATCACGCTGTCGCCGTCGCGCGCGGCCGTGGCGCTGACGACCACCTCTACATCGCCGAGCAGGGGCCGCCGCCCGTGCAGCGCGGCGTGCCGAATCTTGGTCACCGCGTTTCCATCTACACGCCCGAGGGCGAACTGGTGACGCGCATCGGTGCGGCTCTGCCCGGCGAGTCGCCCGACCAGTTTCTCTGGCCCCATTCGATCGCGACAGATTCTCACGGCGACGTCTACGTCGCGGAGGTCTCCTACGTCGAGGTCGGCAGCCGGATGACGCCCGCGCGCGAGATGGTCAGCCTGCGCAAGTGGCGGCGGGTGAGCGACTAGCAAAGCTGTCTGGAGCTGCGTCGCTCAGCCGGTCGCTGGCAAGAGCGCCGGGGATTAGCATGGCCCGGCCCGGGAGCAGTGGAGGAAGTATGACTGACAACAAGGCTCGCTTCACCGTCGCGGTGCCGCAGCCCAAGCAGGTCCAGCAGAGCGGCGGGTCGCAGTTCAATCTCGCCGCCGAAACCTATTCGTACGAACGTGAAGCGCTCGACCGAATCGGGGCGGAGATCGTCGAGATTCCGGCGGAGAGCGACGCCGACTTCGCCGCCGGCGCCAAGAACGCCCAGGCGGTGATCGCGCGTGGGCGACGGATCAGCGCCGAGATCATCGCCGGGCTCGACAACGTCGTCGTGATCGGCTGCGGCAGCGTCGGCACTGACACGGTCGACGTCGACGCGGCCACCGCCGCTGGCATCCCCGTCACCAACGTGCCCGATGTCTTCATCGAAGAGGTCGCCGACCACACCCTGGCGATCATGCTCGCTGCGCAGCGACGCCTCTACGAGGTGCGCCAGATGATGCAGGACGGGCGTTTCAGCGAGGGTCATCCCTACCTGCGCAACTTCCCGCGGCTCTTTGGCCAATCGATCGGCTTGATCAGCTACGGCAACGTGGCACGCTCGGTCGCGCGGCGCTGTCAGGCGTTTGGGCTGCACGTGCTGGCCCATGACCCCTACGTCAGCGAACTCGAGATGACTCGCGACGGGGTCGAGCCGGTTGGCTACCAGGAACTCTTCGAGCGCTGCGACTTCGTCTCCAATCACGCGCCGCTCAACGACGAGACTCGCGGCATGATCTCGACCGCGCAGTTCGCCGCGATGAAAGAGTCCGCCTTCTTCGTCAACACGGGACGCGGCCCCTGCCATGACGAGGCTGCTTTGATCGACGCGCTGGAGCGCGGCGAGATTGCCGGGGCCGCCCTCGATGTCTTCGAGACCGAACCGGTCGACCTCGAGAATCCGCTGCTGCGGATGGACAACGTCATCGTCACCCCGCACATCGCCTCGGCCACGTCGCGCATGATGCCGCAGACCCGCCGGCGGCTCGGCGAGGAACTGGCGGCGGCGCTCCAAGGCCGCTGGCCGCGCAGCGTGGTCAACCCCTCGGTGCTGGACAAGACGGCGCTGCGGCGCTGGCAACCGGTGCCGATGAACCGCGGCCCCAACCGCTGAGTCTCAACCCCATTTAGTCGACAACCAGTCAGTCAACAGAGGAGCTGCCATGCGCGCCAACGAAGCGATCGCTCAGATCCTCAAAGCGGAGGGCACCGAGTACCTCTTCTGCTTCCCCGACAATCAGCTGATCAACGCCTGCGCGGCAGCCGGGATCCGGCCCATGATGTCGCGTACGGAGCGGGCGACGGTCAACATGGCCGACGGCTACACACGCATGCTCAACGGACGTCGCAACGGCGTCGTCGTCACGCAGTCCGGCCCGGGGATCGAGAACGCCTTCGGCGGGATCGCTCACGCCTATTCGGATTCGGTGCCGATCCTGGTCATTCCGGGCGGCACAGCGCGCGGTCGCGCGGGTTCTCAGCCCGACTTCAGCGCCGTCGCCAATTACGGCGGGGTGACGAAGTGGGCGGCACAGATTAATCAGGGCGACCGCGTGCCCGAGTTCTTGCGTCGTGCCCACACGTATCTGCGCGCCGGACGCGGCGCGCCGGTCCTGCTTGAGGTGCCGGCCGACGTCGCCGCCGAGGAACTCAGCGACGACGCCTTCCACTATCTCCCTGTCCAGGCCCATCGCAGCGCGGGTGACCCGGCCGACGTGCGAGCCGCCGCGACGGCTCTGCTGGCCGCCAAGCGGCCGATGATCTTTGCCGGCCAGGGCGTGTTATGGGCCGAGGCCAGCGAACAGCTGGTGCAGCTCGCGGAGCTGCTCGACGCACCTGTCGCCACGACCAACTCCGGCAAGAGCGCCTTCCCCGAGAATCACCCGCTGGCCTTGGGCGCGGCCGGCAACACCGTGACGAAGATGGCGCGCCACTTCCTCAACGAGGCCGACTGCGTCTTCGGCATCGGCGCGAGCTTCACGACCAATCTCGCCTCCACCGCGATCCCGCCGGGCAAGGTCCTGGTCCAGTCGACGGTCGACGCGCAGGACCTCAACAAGGAGCACCACCTCGATCACGCGATCATCGGCGACGCACAGCTCGTGCTCGGCCAGCTGATCGACGAGGTTCAGTCGCAAGTCGGAGGCAGCGTCCGCACCGACGGTGGAGTCGCCGCCGAAGTAGCCCAGATCCGGGCCGAGTTCTACGACGAGTGGATGCCGCTGCTGACTTCCGACGAAACGCCGCTCAACCCCTACCGGATCATTCGCGACGTGATGCAGACGGTCGATCTCGACATGACGACCGTCACGCACGACTCCGGACACCCGCGCGACCAGCTCGTTCCCTTCTGGGAGCCCACCGTGCCGCGCGGATACCTGGGCTGGGGCAACTCCACCCAGTTGGGCTATTCGCTTGGTCTGGTCTTGGGCGCCAAACTGGCCGCGCCGGAGCGCACACTGATCAACTTCATGGGCGACGCGGCGATCGGCATGGCCGGGATGGACCTCGAGACCGGGGTTCGGCTCAACATCCCCGTGCTTACGATCGTGCTCAACAATCAGGTGCTCTCGGGCTACCCCGCGCGCTACCAGGCCGCCGTCGAGGAGTACGGGTTCACTGAGCTCTACGGCCACTACGCCACCGTGGCGGAAGCGCTGGGCGCGCACGGCGAACGGGTCGACCAGCCTGGTGAGATCATCCCTGCCGTCGAGCGAGCGCTGGCGGAGTTGTCCAACGGCCGACCCGCGCTGATCGAGTTCATGACCAAGGAAGAGAACACCCTCTCCCGCTATCCCGTGGGCTGAGTTTCCGGGAGGACGACGCGATGACCAGCGCGAAGCAGAAGGTCGCGATCATTACCGGCGCGGGTTCAGGGGTCGGGCGCGCGTCCGCACTCGCTCTGCTACGCGAGGGTTGGGCGGTGAGCCTGGCGGGCAGGCGCGTCGAAGCGCTGGAAGAGACCCGCGAACGTGCTGCCGAAGGTGCGTCGCTCCTGGTCGTCCCCACCGACATCACCGACGCCGACGCCGTGTCCCAGCTCTTCGCGCAGACCGTTGACGAATTCGGTCGCCTCGACCTGCTCTTCAATAACGCGGGCTCCGGCGCGCGCGCGATGCCACTTGAGGATTTGCCGTTGGAGCAATGGCAGGCCGTCGTCGACCTCAACCTGACCGCCTCCTTCGTCTGCACGCAGGAGGCGTTTCGGATCATGAAGGCACAAGATCCGATGGGTGGCCGCATCATCAACAACGGCTCGATTTCCGCCGACAGGCCACGCCCGAACTCGGCTCCCTACACCGCCACGAAGCACGCCCTCACCGGCCTGACCAAGGCGACCTCGCTCGACGGCCGCAAGTACAACATCGCCTGTGGCCAGATCGACATCGGCAACGCCCTGACCGAGATGACCGCTCGCATGGGCAACGGCGTCCCCCAGGCCGATGGCACGAGAGCCGTCGAGCCGACCATGGATGTCGAGGGCATCGCCGACGCCATCCTCTACATGGCCGGCCTCCCTCTCGATGCCAACGTGCAGTTCATGACGGTCATGGCCACGCAAATGCCCTACATCGGGCGCGGCTGACACGGGCAGCGCGCGATGTCCCCTCGCTCCCCACTCGAACTCGCCGCGATCTTGGCCGCCGAATACGGCGACGTACTGGAGCCGGTCAACTACATCCGTGGCGTGTCCATGAGCGGTCGACTGCGGCTGCAGCAGCTCTCCCCGGACCGTCAAGACCCGGCTCCTGCGATGGTTGAGCTGGTCGAACCGCTGCTCGAACCGGGCTCGCTCGCCGAGATTGCCCAGGCCGACGGATCCGTCCACGCCGGTTTCGTCTGGGCCGACGAACTCAGCGACGCGACCGGCGACCGTCGCTATATTGACGCCCAGCTCCAGATCGCCGCTCGCTATCTCGACACTGGCCCAGACGGACTACCGGCACCGATCGATCCCGACGACCGCGTTGAGGAGATCTTTTTCGCCTCCGCCGTCCTGGGCCGCGCCTATCGGGCGACGTCGGATCCGCGCTACATCGACGTTCTCACATCGCTGCTCGAGGGGTGGAGCGCCCAGCCCGACAGCGGGCTGTGGTGGCATTGCAAGGCCTCGCCCTTCTACTGGGGCAGGGGCAACGCCTTCGCAGCGTTGGGTTTCGCGGAGGCGCTGACGTACCTGCCCGAAGCTCACTGCTCGCGACCAGCCCTGCTGACCAAACACCGCGCCCATCTCGAGGCACTCGTACGACATCAAGACCCGTTCGGGGCGTGGCATCAGTTGATCGACCGGCCGGACTCCTATCGAGAGTTGACCGCGACGGCGATGATCGGTTACGTCCTGGCTCGCGGCCTGAAGCGGGGCTGGCTGGGCGACGAGTTCCACGATCCCCTGACCAATGCGTGGTCCGCCGTCGACGAGCGCGTCGATGACAGTGGCATGGTGCGCGATGCCTGCGCCGGTACCGGTCCCATGCCGGCGCTGGACGACTACCTCAGGCGCCCCACCGCCGATGGCCACGATGATCGGGCCGGTTCCATGGCGCTCTGGTTCGCCGTCGAATGCGCCCAAGTCGAAGGCTAGACGGGCCGCGTTGCGACTGCGGCTCGGCGTGATCGGAGCGTTACCCGGAAGCGACCGGACCGCGCCCCACTGCCATACTCGGATCAGGAGTGAGAACCGCGTCGGCGCCGACTCGCTCGCCTCCGCGCGGAGCCCGTTCATGTCGTTCGCTCGATTCCGCCGCCGCCGCGATGCCTCGACGACCCCCGCCGGATACGACCGGCGCCCGGGCAACGTCGTGCTGCGCCGCGCCCGGATTCGGCCAGAGATCGTGCGGATTCGTCCGCGAGGGCGTTCCTCCATCACTCCGAAGCCGTGGATGCTGATCGCCGCCTTCGCCCTCCTGATCCTGTTCGGCGCGTTCCTTCTTGCGCTGCCCGTCTCATCGACCAGCCGCGATTGGACCAGCTTCGGCGACTCGCTCTTCACCTCAGTGTCCGCTGTCTGCGTGACCGGACTTGTGCGCTTCGACACCGCCAACCACTGGAGTGGGTTCGGCGAGGCCGTGATCCTCGTGCTGATTCAGGCTGGCGGGTTGGGCGTGACGATGTACGCCGGTGCGCTGATCCTAATCGTCGGGCGCCGACTCGGCCTGCGCGGCCGGCAGTTCTTCGGCATGGAGCTGATCGGGACCAGTCAGGGTGCGAGTGGCGTCGCCATCCTGTTGCGACGAGTGATGATCTTCACCGTCGTGGCGGAGGTCGTCACGTTCTTGCTGCTGTTGCCCTGGTTCATCGACCTCAGTGGTGGCGGTCGCGGAACTTGGCAGGCGTTCTTCCACGCGATCTCCGCCTTCAATAACGCCGGCTTCGATCTGATGGGCGATTTCGCCGGCTTCACCGGCCAGATCCGGGAGCCGTACCCGATCTTGGTCATGGGCGTCGCTGCATTGCTGGGTAGCCTCTCGTTCCTCACGGTCTTCGACCTTCGCCGCCGCCGGAGCCGCTGGAGCCTGGACACGCGCTTCGTGGTGGTCGGGATGGGCGCTCTGTTGCTCTTCGGCATAGTCGTCTTCGCGGTCAGCGAACTCGGCGACGGTGTGCTCGGCGATCTCGGAGCAGGCCATGTCTTGACCAGTAGCTTCTTCCTCTCCGTGAACCGCACCACGGGCATGACGACGGTCGATATCTCGCAGATCAGCGACGCCACCACCGCACTCATGTTGCCCCTGATGTTCATCGGCGGCGCGTCGACCTCCACGGCGAGCGGCATCAAGATCGGCTCGTTCATGGTCGTCGTTGTCGTGTTGCTCTCGGCCGTTCGCGGCCGTTCACAGGCCACGGCCTTCGGTCGCGAGCTGCCCCAGCCCATCGTCCTGCGCGCGATCGCGATCACCGGCGTGGGCTTGGCCGTTCTCATCGCGGGCGTCTGGGCGCTCGAGATCAGCGAGGATTTGCCCTTCCTGCCGCTCTTATTCGAAGTGATGTCGGGCGCCGCCAACGTCGGGTGGTCGCAGGGCGTCACCCCCGTCCTCTCGACGTCGGGCGTCTATATCCTGATCGTGCTCATGTTCATTGGACGCCTTGGGCCACTGATGGTCGCGCTCTCCGTGCCCGACCGGCCACAAGCGCGTTACCGCTACCCCACCGAGTCCATTCGAATTGGCTAACCCCGTCGACTCGCTCGAGCGACTTGTGCCATCGACTCGCCGGTCAGTGAGGCGTCGCCTACCCTAGCCGCCCCGGACCGCGCGTCTGACCGACGTTCCCTGTGCAAGGAAGAACCATGACGGACCCCGCGGCCGACCAGCTACAGCTCGCCGCCTCGCTTGGACGCCTGGGCACGGAGTCCGCCTTCGAGGTGCTTGCCCGCGCGAACGCGCTCAGCCAACAAGGCGTCGACGTGATCAACCTCGGCATTGGCCAGCCCGACTTCCGCACACCCGAACACATCGTCCAGGCTGGCAAGGATGCGCTGGACGCCGGTGCGCACGGCTACACCCCGGCGGCGGGGCTGCCCGAACTGCGGGAATCCGTCGCGCGGCAGTGGAGCGCCCGGCTGGAGAACCCTGTCTCCGCCGACGAGGTCCTGATCGTCGCGGGTGGCAAGGTCACGATGTTCTTCGCCATCCTCATGTTCGGCGAGCCTGGCGCCGAGATTCTCTACCCCAACCCCGGCTTTCCAATCTACGAATCGGTCATCGCCTACAGCGGCGCCACGCCGGTCCCCATCGCGCTGCAAGAGGAGAGCGGCTTCGCCTTCGACCCGGACCAGGTGCTGGCCCAGATCACGCCGCAGACGCGCCTGATCATCCTCAACAGCCCAGGCAACCCCACCGGCGGGGTCGTCGGTCGCGACGTGATCGACAGCCTGGTGGCCGGACTTGAACAGCATCCCCACGTCGCCATCCTTAGCGACGAGATTTACGACCAGATCCTGTACGACGGGCGGGAGCATGTCAGCCTGCTCGACTATCCCCAGATCCGCGACCGCTTGATCGTGCTCAACGGCTGGAGCAAGACCTACGCCATGACCGGCTGGCGGCTCGGCTACAGCTTCTGGCCTCGGACGCTGTTGCCGCACGCGGAGCGCCTGGCGATCAACAGCTACTCCTGTCCCAACGCGGCGACGCAGCATGCGGGGCTGGCCGCGCTCGAAGGCCCGCAAGACGCCGTCCAGGCGATGGTGTCCGAGTTCGACTCCCGACGCAGCGTCGTCGTCGAAGAACTCAACGCCGTGCCCGGCTTTCGCTGCGTGCAGCCGGCGGGGGCCTTTTATGCCTTCCCCAACATCGACGAGACGGGCTTCAGCGCCCAGGCGTTGCAGGACAAGCTCTTGGAAGAGGTCGGCGTGGCCACCGTCGCGGGCACCAGCTTCGGCTCATACGGGCAGGGCTACCTGCGGATCTCCTACGCCAACAGCACCGAGAACATTCGCAGAGCGATCGCGCGCATCCGCAGCCTGCTCAGCTAGCGCGAATCAGCCGTCGATGCCTCTGTTTGCCAGGAGTCGAAAAAGCGCTCGGCTTGCGCCGCGTCGACGGCGACCGTGAGCTGAACGAACTGCGACCCGACCGCGCCCAGCCGGATCAACGTGGTCGTTTCCGCGGCGAGTGAGAAGCGATACTGCGTGGCAGGCGAGTCCCCGATCGTTGCTTGAGTGATTTGCAGCCCCGGCTCAAGCCGCGCGCGGATCGAGAGCTCCAGCGCGTCGTTCAGGATGGCCGCGGCGGCCGCGGCTGTAGCGGGATCACCAAGCTCGTAGACCAGCACGTCGTAGGTGACCATGCCCGCGACGCTGACCAGCGCGACGCCGGGCGCGCCCTCGACGACCGAGCCCGGTCCCACGACGCTCGTCAGGCGAGGCACGTCCGGCAGATCGACTTCGAATTCACCCCGCTGCCGTGTAATAGGTCTGCCAGCCATCGGTGCCCAGCGAGGCGGCGGTGGTGCCCGTTCCGGCCTGCGGCGAGGCATCGTCCAGGATCGCGGCTAACGCCAGCAGCAACGCGATCCCGAACGCCAGGCCGGTCACGATGATTCGACGCGGTGCACGCCAGGGTTGGGCCATTCAAAACCGCTCCACTACGTATCACGTAGGATCCTACGTCTAGACGAACGGATGCGATTCCAGATGGACGCACGCATGGCCGCGTTTGAGCCGCTGGGAGCCGCCGGCCGTCGTGTCGTGTCCGCCGCCGCCGGCGGGCTCGCGGCGCTCGCGCTCGCGATCCTGCTCGCGCGTGAGACCGACGCGCCATTTCTAGGAACGATCCTGACAGACGCCAGCAGCTCGGTGCTGTCCACGCAGGGCTTTTCGACGCTGCTCAATCTCGTGGGCGAGGCGAAGGCCGCCGCCCTCGCCGCCACCATCACCCTCCAGTTCCTCGTCTACTCGTGGGTCTGGGCCTGGGCCGCCGGGCGGCTGCGCCCGAACGCGGGCTGGGAAACGCGACGCGAGTTCGCGGCCATCCAACTCGGGGTCGTGTTCGCCTTGTTCATCGCGGCTGCGGCCGTCTTCGACCTGATCGCGGACGTCTCTGTACTCGACGCGGGTCGCTGGGGTACGTACCTCTGGCAAACGCTCTTGCTGACGGCGCTCTATGTCGCGATCAGTCACGCTGTTGGCTTGGCCTGGGCGGGCGATCGCGTGCGCCGTCCCCGGCCCGCCCGAGGGACCGCGTTGACTAGGCGTCGATTCCTCGTCGGATGGAGCAGTCTGGGCGTCAGCTTGGTCGCTGCGGCGTTCCTAGGGCGCAGCGTCTGGGACACGACGCGTACGGGCGTCCGCCGCGTCATCATCGGTCGGCTGCCGGACCCCGTCCTGTCCAATGATGACTTCTACACCGTCTCCAAGAACTTCTTCGACCCACGTGTCGAC
>Ga0310121_10000478_pt1 | contig 43934 bp, 44 predicted proteins | sample CB27_Tmax_986_MG_FD_203504 | JGI IMG/M metagenome (GOLD analysis project Ga0310121, IMG submission 203504) | Marine microbial communities from Western Arctic Ocean, Canada - CB27_Tmax_986 | ecosystem: Environmental > Aquatic > Marine > Oceanic | place: Canada: Western Arctic Ocean | collected... | reverse complement strand
CGACACGAGCAGCGATCCACAAAGGAGACGGGACAGGGACAGTCTCATTGAGTCCTCCGCAGGGATTCTAACGGCCGGCGAGCAGACCCCACACCTCGAGCTCCGGCAGTCCCGGGGCGAGAGTGAAAAGGGCCGCAACGAGGAGCGCCGCGAGCAGCCCGACGCGCCAGCCACGCATCGGATGAAGGCTCCCGGTGCGCAGCCCCACGACCAGGGCCGCGGCAACGATGAACACGACAGGGACGACGGGGAGTCGGTATCGAGTCGTGGCCAGCGCCACGATGTGAGCCATGTTGTAGGCGACGAGCAGGGTGAGAAGGAACCCTCCGGCGGCATTCCACCGGACCCTGGCGAGGCCGAGAAGGAACGGTCCGAGGAGGAGGATCCAGGGTGTGATCGTGACCACCTCGAGCAGCACTCGCGTTCGGATGGACAGGGGACCGCAGGCTTCGCGCCAGATCATCTGATCGGCGATCTCGCTGCCCGCCCTCCAGAACTGGGGCATCTGGGCGCCCAGCTTCTCGAAGATCCACCTGGGCTGGCGGTCGCGGATGGACTCCCAGGCCATGCGCTTGGTGTAGCGGTCCTGCGCCACCGGCCCATCGACCCCCTCGAGGATCTCGTAGATCTGCAGGTGGTTCAGCGTGCGCGTGTTGCCCTGCCAGAGGTTGAGGCCACCCATGGTCGAGACCGGGATGAACGCCTTGAAAACCAGGGCGTTGCGCAGTGTCCAGGGCGCGACGCAGAGGACGAGACCGAGACCGAGCGCGGAGACGTTCCGCAGAACCTGCCTGGAGGGACGCCACCGTCCCTCCAGGCCCGGGCGCAGGAGCCAGAGCCCGGCGATCGGCGCCAGGTAGAGGGCGAGCTCGCGGGTCAGGGCGGCGAGGCCGAACAGGAGGCCCGCCACAGCGGCCACGCGAGCCGAGCGGGCGGCGTCGGCTCGCAGAGTGCGTTCGATGGCCCACCAGAGAAAGACCATGAAGAGCGTCTCCGACCAGAACCGGACGGAGAACCAGACGAGGTCGGGGTAGACGACGACGAGGCCGGCGGCGAGGAGACCCGCTCGGCGGCCGAAGGCTCGCTCGCCAGCCCGCCCCACGGCGGGCACGAGCAGCGACCCTGCCGCCGCCTGCACCCACTGGACAGCGGCCAGCGTCCCGAACGTTCGGTACAGGACCGCGATGAAGTAGGGATAGAGCGGCGGGTAGAAGATGAACTTCACCCGGAACGGATCGAGCCCTCGACGCGGGCGCCCGAGCTCGTGGATCCCCAGCGCGATCCAGCTGGGCTCGTCGCCGGTGGGACCGCAGACGGGCTCGAGAAGCAGGTAGATCGCCCGAACGACGAAAGCCAACGCGGTGAGGAGGAGCAGTGCGCGGTCGATTCGCGCGGGCTCCGGTGCGAAGGCGGGCGGGGGCGAGGAGGAACTCATGGACTGGCCATGCGGGGCGAGAGGAGATTCTGATATGGAGCGACCCTCGAGTCCAATGGTGGCACCCGGAGCGGACCCAGCTCACGGGAGCGGAGACAGGTCTGCCGCCCTGGTCGGTGTGTTGGCCCGCCCGAACGCGGCGGCGCGCGCCACCGTGAGAGAATCGGGATCACAAAACGGCGAGGACTGAAGCAATGAAGAGACTCGATTCTTTTAGCCTTGCGGGGGCGCTGTGCGTCCTGGTCGCCACAGGAGCCCTGCCCATCGCCTCGCGCCCCGCCACCGCGGCCGAGCGAGCCCTCGTGTCCGGATCGGTGTGGCCGGGCTGACCCACGGCCACGCAGACTGGATACTGGGCCGGGGCGACAGGGGCGACGTCGAGCTCGTCGGCATCGCCGAGGCCAACCAGGACCTCGCTCGTCGCTCAACCAGGCGGCACGGCCTGAGCATGGATCTCGTCTACGACGACCTCGAGACGATGCTGGAGGAGGCCCGCCCGGACGCGGTCACCGCCTTCGGCAGCATCCGAGAGCACCTGGCAGTGGTCGAGGCGTGTGCCCCCCGGGGGATCCACGTGATGGTGGAGAAGCCGCTGGCGATGAACCTCCGCCACGCCCGGCGCATGGCCGCTCTGGCACGAGAGCACGGGATCCACCTGCTGACGAACTACGAGACGACGTGGTACGGCACCCACCGGGGCCTCTACGAGATGATCCACCAGGAGAACGCTCTCGGGGACATTCGCAAGATGGTCATCCACGACGGCCACCCGGGTCCCGTCGCTATCGGAGTCGACCCGGAGTTCCTCGAGTGGCTGACCGACCCCGAGCAGAACGGGGGCGGCGCCCTCATCGACTTCGGCTGCTACGGTGCCGATCTGATGACGTGGTTGATGCGTGGCGAGCGTCCCCTCACCGTCACCGCTGTGACCCAGCAGCTCCAGCCCGACGTCTATCCAAAGGTGGAGGATAAAGCCACGGTCATCCTGACCTACCCCGGGGCTCAGGGCATCATCCAGGCCTCCTGGAACTGGCCGTACAACCGGAAAGACACCCACGTCTACGGCGAGCGGGGCGACATCCTCGCCCTCGACAGGACGCGTCTCAGGGTTCGTCTCGGTGACGGGGACCCGAAGGAGATCGAGGTCCCGGCGCCACCGGCGCCCCTCGACGACCCCTTCGCGTACCTGGCCGCCGTCGTCCGCGGGGAGATCACTCCAGGGCCCGCCGATCTCTCGTCGCTGCCGCTGAACCTCGTGGTCGTGGAGATCCTCGACGCGGCAGCTCTGTCGGCTCGCGAGGGGCGTCGGATCAAGCTTCCGCAGGTCCCGTAGCGGCTGGGACGGCGTCCGCGAGCGGCGGCCTACCGGGCGTCGGCGGGCTGGGGTTGCGGAGGGGACGCGGCACCGGGCGCCAGAGCCGATCCCTTCGCGGAAGCCGAACCCGGCGACTTGGGCCGGCGCGGTCCTCTCGCCGATCCCAGCGTCTTCCCCTGGCGCTGCCCGTCGCGGCGGGAGCTCTCGGCTCTGAGATCGATCCCCTCGTCGAACTCCTGCTTGAGCTGGTTGTAGAGCTCGAGCACACGCGGTACGTAGCTCCGCGTCTCCGAAGCCAGGGCGCCGGACGAGGCGCGGAAGTACCCGGCGTTCAGGGGCCCTCCGTTGTACTCGGCCAGCACCATCTGCGGGTCGTTGTACGTGGAGAAGAGCACGTCGAGATAGAGGGCGGCCACCTGGGTGTTCTTCTCCGGGTCGTCGAGGGTCGAATCGTCGTAGGTCCAGCCGAGGGCCCGCACCAGGATCTTCCCGGTCGAAGGCCAGATCTGATAGAGACCGCGGGCGTCGGCGCTGCTCCTCGCCTCCGGATCGTAGCCGCTCTCGATGACGCCTATGGCCAGCAGTAGCAGGGGGTCGACGGTCGGGTACTTCTCCCCGGCCTCGAGGGCGAGCTCGGCGTAGCTGTAGGCGTCGGCGAGGCTCACCCGAGGATTCGCTTTGAGGATACGGTCGCGCATCCCGAGGAGCCGATGTCGTCGGGTGGAATCGAAACCGATGCCCGAATCGAGCTGCTGGATCTTTCGTGTGACCCCGGCCATCGCCGCGGCGCGCTGCTGGTTCCGCACGTCGAGTCGGCCCAGGGCCTCATGCCCGAGGAGGACCACCGCCAGGAGCAGGAGGCAGAGCATGAAGACTGCCAGCGACTGCCACCCGCCCGCCTGGCGGATCACGATCGTCCGGGACCCCGAGGCGTCGGGGGGACGCGCCGCCACCGGGCGAGGCGGGCGGGCGACGGGATCGCTGGACCGGCTCGACTGCTCGTTCCCCACCATGACCACCCCTCCCCACACAAGTCCGCTCGCCGCCGCGGAGGGGCAGGCGGCAACCAGCCACCTTGTCGTTGGAGAACCTGAGAGGGGCCGCTTGGACGACGCGCGCCGAGGCGCACGCGAACAGCTACCGCAACTCCATCTTGATTGACTGCAAGCTATTCCGTCGGTCTCGCCGAGTCAAGCGTTTCGTCCCCGTCGCAGGCTCGAGCGTGAGCTGGCTCACAAACGGGCCGCGGTGCACGCAGCAAGGAGAGTCATTCAGCTACACCCGCTGGTGCTGCCGCAGTTGGAGCAGCGGTAGCACGAGCCGTTTCGGGTCATGATGCTGCCGCAATAGTGGCACGGTGGCGCGTCCGACTGGGCACGCACCGCGGCCCCGGCGGAGAGCTCGGCCTGGTCCGTCCCAACGGAGGACCCAGCGACCGGCGAATGCGAGGGCTCGGTTGGCCGCACACCCACCGCCTCCTGGTGCTCGGCCGAGAGGAACTTCGAGGCCAGCCACCGGAAGATGTAGTCGGTGATGCTCTTCGCGTAGGGAATCTCCTGGTTCTTCGTGAAGCCCGAGGGCTCGAACCGCACGTGGGAGAACTTCTCGACGAGGGCCTCGAGGGGAACGCCGTACTGGAGAGCCATGGAGATCGACGTGGCGAAGGCATCCATGAGACCCGAGATCGTCGAGCCCTCCTTGGCCATCACCAGAAAGATCTCTCCCGGTTTGCCGTCTTCGTACATCCCCACCGTGATGTAACCCTCGTGTCCGGCGATGGAGAACTTGTGGGTGATGGCGTGTCGCTCGTCTGGCAGCTTGCGGCGGGCGGGCCGGGGCTTGGTGCTCTTCTCCGAGGCCTCCGCGGCGGCAACGGCCGCCTCGCCCTTCGGCTCCTCCTTCGAGGTGCTGAGCGGCTGGCTCCTCTTGCATCCGTCGCGGTAGACGGCCACCGCCTTCAGCCCGAGCTTCCAGGACTCGATGTAGGCGGTAGCGATCTCGTCGGGGCTGGCGTCCGTCGGCATGTTGACCGTCTTGGAGATCGCCCCGGAAAGGAAGGGCTGAACCGCGGCCATCATCTTCACGTGGCCCATGTAGTGGATCGAGCGCTCGCCGTCCCGAGGCGGGAATGCGCAGTCGAAGATGGCGAGGTGCTCTTCCTTGAGGCCTGGCGCCCCCTCGATCATCTCCTTGTCGTCAATGTACTTGACGATGTCCTCGACCTCGGCGGGCTCGTAACCCAGGCTCTGGAGGACCCGGGGCACCGACTGGTTGACGATCTTCATCACGCCCCCGCCCACGAGCTTCTTGTACTTGACCAGGGCGATGTCGGGCTCGATCCCGGTGGTGTCACAGTCCATCATGAAGCCGATGGTTCCGGTCGGAGCCAGCACGGTCACCTGCGAGTTGCGGTAGCCATGCTGCGCGCCAAGAGCGTAGGCTTCGTCCCAGACGTCGTGGACGGCCTGCATGAGCTCCCGGGGCACAGCCGCGGAGTCGATCATGTGGGAGTGCTTGCGGTGCTTGTCGATGACCCGGAGCATCGGCTTGGCGTTCGCCTCGTACCCTGCGAAGGGCCCCATCGAGGAGGCCACACGGGCCGACTGGGCGTAGGCCTCGCCATGCATGAGAGCGGTCACGGCCGCCGCGCAGGAGCGTCCGGCATCCGAGTCGTAGGGCAGCCCGCGGTCCATGAGCATCACGCCGAGGTTGGCGTAGCCCAGGCCGAGGGGACGGTAGTCGTGGCTGTTGCGGTCGATCGCCGGCGTCGGGTAGCTGGCGTTGTCGACGAGGATCTCCTGTGCCGTGATCACGGTCCGGCAGGCTGATCGGAAGGACCCGACGTCGAACTCGCCGTCCTCGCGCACGAACTTCATCAGGTTGAGGCTGGCGAGATTGCAGGCGGTGTCGTCCAAAAACATATATTCTGAGCACGGATTACTCGCGTTGATGCGGGCGGTGTTCGGGCACGTGTGCCAGTCGTTCACCGTGGTGTCGAACTGGATGCCGGGATCGCCGCACTGCCAGGCCGCCTCCGCCATCTGCTTCATGACGTCCCGAGCCTTGTGGCTCTCGCAGGGCTCGCCGGAGATGACGTACTTCGTCTTCCACTCGCTGTCCTCGGTAACCGCCTCCATGAACTCGTCGGTGACGCGCACCGAGTGGTTCGCGTTCTGGAAGAAGACGGAGTCGTAGGCCCCCCCCTTCACGTTGAACGCGCCGTCATAGCCCGCGTCGATGAGGGCCCAGGCCTTGCGTTCCTCATCCGCCTTGGAGTGGATGAAGTCGACGATGTCGGGATGATCTGCATCGAGGATGACCATCTTCGCCGCGCGGCGGGTCTTGCCGCCGCTCTTGATGACGCCGGCAAAGGCGTCGTAGCCGCGCATGAAGGAGACCGGACCGGAGGCCGTGCCTCCGCCGGCCAGGAGCTCGCGGGACGAGCGGATCGAGGAGAGGTTGGACCCCGTCCCCGAACCGTACTTGAAGAGCATTCCCTCGGTCCGCGCCAGGCCCAGGATCGACTCCATCTTGTCCTCCACGGAGTTGATGAAGCAGGCCGAGGCCTGGGGGTGCTTCTCGATGCCGACGTTGAACCACACCGGGCTGTTGAAGGCCGCCTTTTGCTCCACGAGCAGATGGGTCAGCTCGTCGCTGAAGGCCTCGAGATCCTCGGGGGTGGCGAAGTAGCCCTGAGCGTCGGCCCAGGTGCGGATCGTGTTGACGACCCGGGAGATGAGACCCCGGACGCTCTTCTCGCGATCGGGTGAGCCGAGCTGGCCACGAAAGTACTTGGAGGCGACGATGTTGGTCGCTGTCTGGCTCCAGGTCGTGGGCACTTCGATGTCGTTCTGCTCGAAGACCGGCTGGCCGTTCTCGTCGTTGATCACCGCCGACCGCGACTCCCAGGTCATCTCGTCGTAGGGGTGGCTCCCAGCCTTCGTGAAGTGTCGCCTGTACGCCAGGCCCGCCCGCCTCTCCGGCTTCTTCCTGGCGCGGATCTCGGCGTTTGGCTTCTCCACGGGATGGGTCGACATGAGGCTACCTCTCTTCCTGAAGGGATCTCGGTACTCTGGGCGACGGCTCTCCGGCGACTTGCAGCCCGGTGGTTGCCAGCCTCGCGGCGCGGTTGATTTTGTGCCTTGAACGGCGACGGCGATTATCGACCCGTGCAACGCGCGTGTCAAGGAAAAAGCACAAGATGTTGTACCCTCCTAAGCTTGACCACCATTATATTGCTACCTAAGGACTTACGCCAAGCCCGATTAGGGTGATTTGCCTTCAAACTGCTCGAAAGGGGCGGTCCGAAGTGAGTTTCGGGGCCCTCTGGGAAGCCAACTATTTGGTTCGGCAATAGTAGTTTAGGGAGTAACGGCTCGGTGGCTTTGATCGCCTCGGCATCCAACTCTGCACCGGCTTTTCGAAATCTCGGCCAGACTGGGCCCCTGCGGGAGGGCATCGAGGCGCCCAATCGCCACTATTTCGTGGTCAACTGAACGTCAAGAGGTCGGTCATGGATCAGCCGTTGCGCATCATCGAGGGCGCGTACTTCCGGGACATCCTCGACCAGCCGCGCGCGCTCGAGCAGACACTCTCAAAGCTCCAGTCCTCGCCCTCCCTGGAGGCGATCGAACGCCACCTGGTCGAGGGCTGGTACAAGAGAGTGGTGTTGACGGGCATGGGCTCGTCATACCACGCCCTTCATCCCCTGCACCTGCGTCTCGTCGAGGCCGGCATCCCGGCCATCATGGTCGACTCGTCGGAGCTGCTCCACTACCAGCGTCGCGTGCTCGAGGAGCGGACCCTGTTCGTTCTGGTCTCGCAGTCCGGGAAGAGCGCGGAGATCGTGCGCCTTCTCGAGGCGACGCGAGGGCGGCTCGAAACTCTCGGCGTCACCAACACCCCGGACAGCCCCCTGGCGCAGGACACGGCGTCGGTGGTGCTCACCGACGCCGGGGAGAGCTGCCTGGCGACCCAGGTGGCTCTCGCCTGGCTGGGAACCGTGCTCGTCGGCGACAGCCTCGACCGCGCACGCAGCGACCTTGCCGGCACCGTTGCGCTGGTGGAGGCCTACCTGGCGAGCTGGCGCGCCCACGTGGACGAGCTCGCACCGCTGCTGGACGGAGTTCGTGCCGTCTACTACGTCGGACGTGGGCCGTCGCTGGCAGCCGTGGGCTCCGCGGGTCTCATCACGAAGGAGGCCACCCACCTCCCGTCCGAGGGAATGGGCAGCGCAGCCTTCCGCCACGGCCCCCTGGAGATGCTGAACGACAAGGTGTTCGTCCTGGCGTTCGCAGGTGAGGAGCGGACCCGGGCGCTCAACGAATCGCTGGTGAGCGACATCCGATCAGCCGGCGCCCGCGCGCACCTCGCCGCGGAGGCCGCCGACGTGTCGGCGCTCAGTCTTCCGAGAGTGCGGGATCTCGCACGCCCGGTGGTGGAGCTGCTCCCGGTGGAGATGGTCACCCTCGCCCTCGCCGCCCTGGCCGGCCGCGAAGCGGGCACGTTCGGGATCGGGGGGAAGGTGACGACCACAGAGTAGGCGATGGTCGTCATCCTGAGCGTTCAGGATGACGGATTGGGTCCCGGACCCTCGATCTCCGCCCTGTACGTCTCTTCCCGGACCTTGCGAAAGCCTCGTGCGAGGTAATTGGGGAGCGCGGCCGGGCTATCGAGGGCGCAGGTGTGCACTCGCACGGGTCCGGCCCCGAGCGCGAGCGCTTCTTCGGCCGCTCGCGTCAGCAGGTACTTTCCGAGGCCTCTTCCGTGAAACTCCGGAAGGAGACCGAAGTAGGCAATGTCGACCGGGCCGTCGTCGTGACGTTCGAGCTCGAAGTAGCCCGCAGGGGCACCTGACACCGTGAGGAGGTGGACTGAGACGCCGGGATCGGCGAGGCGCACAGCGTTCTGCTCGTCGGTCCAGCCCAGCCGGTCGGTCCAGGCGAGATGCCGCCCGACCTCCTCGTAGAGATAGCGGAAGAACGAGGCCGGGCAGTCCTCGATCCGCTGAACTTGGGCTCGAGGGTCCGGGTTTTGCGCCGGACGCAGCGCCTCAGGCCCCGGCAACTCCAGATGCGTACGCACAACCGCCACTCTCGCCACGGGATCGAGTCTCATCGTCGTGCTGACGGCTGTCAACCCGCGGGACGTCCCCGGATAGAATGGCGGTGAATGGGTGACGAGACCCCGGCCTTGGACGAGCACGAGGACCCGTGCGACTGGACCTCCGAAGAGCAGAAGGCGTTTCGCAGAGCCTTCAACGAGCAACGTCGGCGGCAGAGGCGGGTCGGACAGGTCTTCACGGGCGTCCTGCTCGCCCTGGTGAGCCTGGGCGTGCTGCTCCGGGTCTCACCCAGCTGGTGGGTGCCCGCCGTCGGGCTGGTGGCAGCCGCGGGCCTCGTCTTTCGACTCACCAGCTGGAAGTGCCCTGCGTGCGGCGAAGGGCTGCCCACGCGGGGGGCCGGGAGGGCCTGCGCGGGTTGCGGCCTGGCTCTCGAGAGCGAGAACGACTGAGGAGGAGATGCGATGAACAGGACACGACGGCTGGGTGGACTCCTGGTGGCGCTGCTGATGCTCCCGCTCGCCCCTGGCGCTCTGGCGAGTGAGGTCGAGAAGGCCGTCCTGGACGCACAGGACCGACGATTCGCCCTGACCGCAGGGGGCGATCTCGACGAGCTGGATCGGCTCCTGACGGCCGACATGAACTACACCCACTCGACCTCGACGGTGGACACAAAAGCCGAGTTCATCGCCTCGCTGCGCTCGGGCCGGGTGCGGTACGTCTCGATCGATCCCGAGCAGCGGTCGGTGCGGATCTACGGCCACTCCGCCGTCGTGCAGGGGATCGCCCACGTGCTCGTGAAGGTCGAGCAGCGGGATGTCGACGTGCGGCTCCGCTTCACCGAGCTGTATGTCGAGAAGGACGGCGCCTGGAAGATGGCGCTGTGGCACTCCACCCGCGTGCCCTGAGGGCCCAGGCGGCGAAAAGGGGGAGGCTCGCCGATCGTGGCCTCGCACGGCCTCCCGAGACCAGGGCTTCGCCGCTGCGGTATAGTCTGAGCACGTTCACTCCGAATATCTTCTTCAGCTCCGGGCCGGGTGGCGCAAGACCGCCCCGTGGTTCCTGAAGCGACCGAAGGCCGAGGAGAGGCCGGCGCCCGGGTGCGACGCGTCCGCGAAGTGACCCTGGAGTGGCGCGACGGCAAGGTGGACCGCATCAACGAGGCCACCCGCAGGGGCGTGCAGCTTTCGCTCTACGTGGACGGTCGCTACTCGGTCGCCTCGTCGAGCGATCTCAGGCCGAAGGCCCTCGAGCAGTTCATCGCCGACTCGGTGGCCAACACCCGGGTGCTTTCGCCCGATCCGTTCAGGGGGCTCCCGGACCCGGCGCTCTACTAGGCGCAGCCGAAGAAGGACCTCGATCTGGTCGACGAGAAGTACTCCTCGGTGACTCCGGAGAAGCGGTGCGAGACGGCCAGGGCCCTGGAAGACGCCGCGCGATCGGTGGAGGATGCCCAGCGCATCCTGTCCGTCACCAGCGGCTTCAGCGACACCCGCTCCGAGACCGTGCGCGTCCACTCCAACGGCTTCGAGGGAGAGAAGGATGAGACCTCCTTCACGACCTGGGCCGAGGTCAGCGTCAAGGACCCGGACGGACGTCGCCCGGAGGACTACGCCTACGCCGCCGTCCGCTTCGTCGCCGCGCTCCCGACGGCGGAGGCCGTGGGACGCGAGCCCAGGCGCGCCCTCTCGCGCCTGGGCTCGCAGAAGGCCGCCTCGGCGAAGTACGCGATGGTGTTGGATCCCCGTGCCGGCGGCCGTCTGGTGGGGGCCTTCGGATCCGCCCCCTCCGGGGCCGCGCTCCAGCAGAAGCGGCCCTTTCTCGAAGGGAAGGCAGGCTCTACCATCGGCAGCCCGGCCTTCGACGTCACCGACGATCCCCTGGTCACCCGGGGCCTGGCTTCACGGCTCTTCGACGGCGAGGGCCTCGCGGCGCGGCGCCAGCCCATCGTCGAGAAGGGCGTCCTGAAGAGCTACTACGTGGACACCTACTACGGGAAGAAGCTGAAGATGCCGCCCACCACCGGCGGACGCTCCAACCTGCAGTGGACGCTGGGGCCGAAGTCGCGGGACGAGCTGCTGTCCGACGTCGGAGACGCGATCCTGGTCACCGGCTTCCTCGGCGGCAACTCCAACAGCACCACCGGCGACTTCTCCATCGGGGTCCAGGGATTCCTCGTGCGCGACGGGAAGATCGCCAAGCCCGTCAACGAGATGAACATCTCGGGCAACCACCTGGAGTTCTGGAAGACGCTCGTGGCGGTAGGCAACGACCCCTACCCCTACTCCTCCGCCTACACGCCGACCCTCGTGTTCGAGGGCGTCGAGTTCGCGGGAGTGTAGCGGGCTGCTAGGGCCCGATCTCGAGTGTTCCCCGGCGTGCGGGGAGGCCCGGATCGAGGCGGAAGAGGCGCACCTCGCGCGGGGCGAAACGGACCTCACCCCGCGCGTGCCGGGGGTCACGGTAGAGCGAGAGTGTTGCGTCGGCCAGGCTGGCTTGTGCGTCGACGGGCTCCCACTCGACGCCGTCGAGTGAGGCCTCGACCTGCGGCGCATCGACCCAGGGGGCATCGGCGACCTCGAAGACGATCCGGTCCACGAGCCGCGGCTCGTCCAGCGCGATGATCGCACCGCCGGGCGTCCACCGCGTGGCCACCGGCTCCCCTGGTTTCACGACCGACGCCGCAGGGCCGGGGGGCAGCTCGAAGACGCGCTCGCCCCCAAAGGCAGCGACCTGGGGAAGCGCGGTCGCATCCGAGGACACGACGTGCCGCACGTCGACCGCCCTGAGAAAGCGGAGGCCGTCCTCCTCGAGCGGTCCCTCCAGGAGCTCCATCGCCCGGTCGTACGGCCGGGGCATGAACCCCGAGTCCCCGTTCAGAAGGGGCCGACGGTGGACGAGGCCATCGAGCATGACCCGGGTGTCGTCCACGCCCAGGGGAAGGTGGGCCACCGCACCCGGCTTCCCCACCAGCCATCGCGCTGCGGGAGGGGGGCCGTCGTAGCGGCCGAGGCGAAGCGGCAGGTTGGTCGACTCGGCCATCATCAGGGCGAGGGCGCCAAGGACGACGAGCCGGCGCCGGCCGGAGAGCGCGAGGCCAGCGAGGACCGACAGGGCCAGCACCGGCACGAGGGCGAAGCGGGAGAGGGCGCGCACGCCCCGCAGCAGCACCACGTGCTCGTGCAGGAACCGGTAGATCGCCGTCTCGGGGCCGAGTGAGAGGACGACCGCCGCGACCGAGGTGGCAAGAGCCACCGCGCGATAGCGCCTCGGGGCGGCGGCCAGGCCCGCTATGCCCAGAACGAGGACGGTGAGGCCGGGAAACAGGGTGTCCCGAATCTGCTCGGGCGCCAGCAGCCGATTCGACACGCGGCCATAGAGCTGCGTTCCGGCGGCCGCGTACGACGGCAACGATGCGGCATAGATCGCCACCGTGTCCATGGTGAACTCGACCCCCTGGAACGCCCGCATTCTCAGGTAGGGCTGGGCCACCGGCCAGAGGATCGCCGCGGCCAGGAGAGCACCGGCGGACAGCTTGAGGAGCTCTCGCGGACGCAGCCCTCCAAAGAGGGCCACGAGGACCGCGACAAACACGCTCACCGCAGTGATCACCCCGAGGTAGACGGAGGCGAGGCCTTGCAGCGCCACCATGAGTCCCACGACGAGGGCCCGCCGCAGGGACCGCCGAGCCCAGAAGAACTCCAGGGCGAGGAGCGCGAAGGGCAGGAACACCGTGACCTGAGCGTGCAGATGCGACACCCGCGTCCAACGGTGCGGACCGGCTGCGAAGTACGCCCCGGCAACGAATGCCGCCAGCCGGTCGCCGCCCACCCGTCGGACCAGAAGCTGGGCGCCGAGGCCGGACAGCAGCAGGCTTCCGAGGAGCGCGAGGTTGTAGGCCAGGAACGGCCCGCCGAGGGCTTCCAGGGGGGCGACGAGGAGCGCCGGCAGGAGGAGGTTCTCGGAGAAGGCGAGGGCGTCGGGCAGGGGGTGGAAGGCGGGTGCCTGGAAGACGCGCGACGGCTCGGTGAAAAGCGCCGAGCCACCCCAGGCCAGGATCCACGCGTTCAGCCGTCCGTCCGGGCGGTGGACGGGGCCGGTGTGGACGAGATCGCAGGCAAGCGGCCAGCTCATGAGCACGAGCAACAGCACGTACCCCGCCACCGAGACCCAGATCTCCCTGGCGGTCACGGGCTGCGACACCGGTGGCTGGCGAGGACGCTCCCAGGGGGCGAGGAACGCCAGGGCACCGCCGAGTGCCGCGACAAGCAGCGCGAGGAGGTCCGTCAGCCACCAGACCCAGGCCGCTCTCGGCGGCCCGAGAAACCGCGGAGGAATCGTCTCGCTCCTTCCGCTCGGGCGAATCCACCCCAGGCGCAGCCGGGGTCCCCTTCCCCGCAGCTCATAGGCCACCTCGAGGGCCTGCGTGCCCCGGGCGAGGGCGACGTCGACCCCCTGCACCAGGGGATCGCCTTCGGCCTCGAGAAGCACGTGCCCGTCGAGGCTCACCCGGACCCGACCTCGTCCCCGCACCCGGAGCCGGTAGCCGCCGGATTCCGGGACCCGGAGCTCGCCCTCCCACCGCAGGTCCCACCGCCTCTGGCCTGCGAAATCGCTCAGGTCGCGGCCGATCACGTCGATCGCGCTCGGTGTGCTCCGGCCACGCAAACCTTGTAAGCCATACACCTCCGCCGAGATGCCCGAGGGCCCGCGGAGGGCGACGGTCACGGCGAGCGCCGCCGCCACCACCCCGAGCGCGAGGGCGAAGCGGCGCCATCGTGTGGGGCGGCGCTCGCCACCGCTCAGCGCAGCGAGGAGCGCACAGAGCACGGCCGCACCACCGAGGGGCAGGGCCGCGAAGGCGAACGGCGGCTGGGCGTCGACCGGCCCAAAGCGCGAGACGGCGCCCACGAGCAGCGCGATCGTGCACGCCAGACCGGCCCGAGCGAGAAGGGAGAGGAGTCGTCGCAACGCCCCGGCATTCTACGGCGGTTGAGCCCCGGCGGCGTATCTCAACACTCAGCCCACAGGAATGCTCTGCGGATTCCTGAAGACGTTCCCCTTGTCATGCTGTCTCTTCACCTCGATGAGCCGCGCGAGGTTCTCCCCGTAGTAGGCCTCTTGCCAGTTGACCAGGCTCCTGTTGGGAAAGTTCTGGTAGCTGTTGCCGGGGGTGAAGGGCGCGATGACGGCGATCATCTCATCGGTCCATTCTTGCAGCTCGTCGCCGACTGACTTTGGGGCATCGTTGGGCCACACGGTGGTCGGACGCCACAAGGTCGACATGTTGCGGTGCACGTAGGCCGTCTCGGCGGGCCCGAATCGATCAACCACCTCGCCACCCACCCAGCCGAGTGACCAGATCGAACCATTGGCCTTTTCGCTGCGGCTCGGACACTCGGCCAGCAGCTCGATGAGGGCGTTTGTGGCCTTCTCCGGCAGCGGCTCCGCGGCGTAGCGGGAGATGTCGCCAAACGAGTGGCTCTCAGTCTCCTCGCTCGTCCAAGCCTTCTGCATGTCCCAAAACGGCACCTCCTCCACCGTCCGCTTTGTCGGATTGGCCGCCGCCAGCAGCGGTGCGACCAGATCCCGAAGGTCATCGACCGGCCCCAGGTAGTGACCCCGCGACATCACGTCGATTGCCTCGCGCGGCCCGCCCTTGCCGATCTCGCCGGCCTGGGCCATGGCGACGGCGTTGAACGCCGCGGGAGCTTTGGGCAGGAGCTGGTCGAAGGCGGCCAGGACGACCGCCGCGGCGTCCGCTCCCCGCCATTCGAAGCGGTAATACGCCACACTCTCGACGGGCACCTTCACCAGATCGAAGGTGAACGACGTATTGATGCCAAAGCTGCCACCAGCGCCGCCGCGGCAGGCCCAGAAAAGGTCTTCGTTGGTCGAGGCGTCGAGGTCCAGCAAGTCGCCCTTGGCGGTGACGATTCGTGACGCTTTCAGGTGGTCGGAGGTCAAGCCGGCCCAGGGCGTGTTGTAGCCGATGCCCCCGCCGAGCACCAGGCCGCCGAGGCCGACACCCAGGCAGGTTCCCGCCGGCAGAATGAACGGACCGTTGACCGACTTGTCGAACATGTCCCGATTGAGTGCGGCGCCACCGGTGACGGCTGTGCCGTTCTTGGCATCAATCGCGATCGCATTGAGTCGGCGGATGTCGACCATCAGACCGGTGGTCGCCGAGAAGCCAGCGTAGCTGTGTCCGCCGCCACGCGCCACCGGTTGTACGCCGAACTCTGTGCACCAGTTGACGCAGGTGACCACGTCGGCCTCGTCTTCGCATTGCGCCACCGCGAGCGGTCGAATTGCGTGGTAACGCCCGTTCGCAGTAGTGGCGGCGGCGTTGTAGCGGGGATCTTTCGGAAGCAGCAGCGTTCCACGGAGCTTCCGGTTCAGTACTTCGAGCGCACTGTCCGTTGGCGAGCAGGCAAAGAGACCTGTCGTCCAGCCGACCCCGAGCGTGGCCGCGGCTCCGTCGCGAACGAACTTACGGCGACTGATCTGGTTCATCCAGCCCTCCTGTCAATCAATCACCTCGAGCGCCTCCATCATGCCCAGGTCTTCGTGTGAGAGCACGTGGCAATGCTCGACGAACTTGCCGGTGAAGTCATCGAAGTTGGATTCGAAGATGATCGAGTCGTCATCGGTTCCCGTCAGTACAAAGGTGTCCCGCCAGAGCGGGGTCTCGAGCTTCCGCCCGTTGATGTGGGGTATTGGAGCAGGTTCATTCCGCCCCGTAACCCGATCGGGTCCTCCGAGATGAACCGGCCCGCCCTGGGATCGTAGTATCTGGCTCTGTAGTAGTAGAGGTCGATCTCGGGATCCCACTCTCGGCCTGTGTAGGCTTTGAGATTCGATGAAGGCCTCAGGGCCGGCGATGAGGTTGACCCGCGACTCGGGCGGCAGGGATAATCCCCCTCTCCCATCCCGGACCGAAAAAGGAGCATGCATGATGAAGGTTCTGTTGCTCGTCGCCTGTTTGACTCTGTTGATGGCGCCCGCGATGGTTCTGGCCAGCGAGCTGAAGGCCGGCGATGCCGCGCCGGATTTTTTCCTCCGCGGCTCGGACGGCAAGACACATTCGCTCGCCGACTACTCGGGCAAGGTCGTCGTGGTGGCTTGGTTTCCCAAGGCGTTCACCGGTGGTTGAACGCTCGAGTGCAAGTCGCTGCGTGAGAACAGCGACATGATCCGGAAATTCGACGTGGCGTACTTCGCCGCCAGCACCGACGACGCGGAGACGAACAAGCGGTTTGCCGAATCGCTGGACGTCGACTACCCCATCCTGGCCGACCCCGACAAGACAGCCGCGGCGGCCTACGGCGTTCTCATGCCGGAGCGCGGCTTCGCGAACCGGTGGACGTTCTACATCGGCAAGGACGGCAAGATCCTCTTCATCGACCGCAGCGTGAAGCCCCCGACAGCAGGGCAGGACATGGCGGCGAAGCTGGGAGAACTGGGGGTCGACAAGGCCGACTGAGTCCGGGGCGCGGGCTCACTCAGTCGCGGATCTCGGTCACACGGCCGTCTTCGAAGACGACGGTGCGGTCCGGGTAGGCCCAGCGGAGCCTCTCTCCGAAGACGAGGGCGCTCTCGGGCTCGCCGAGGACGGAGCGGACCTCGTCCAGGGTCATGCCGGGCTGCACTTCAGTGGGCGCCGCAGCGGCGACCAGGGGAGCCGGGTCCCCGGGGGCGACCTCGGGGGGCGAGTGAGGCGCGTTGGGGCTCGGACGCCGGGGAGGACCATCGGGCTTCGCGCCGTCGGGGTAGTTGTGGGCGATCTCCCGTTCCAGGTGTGCCGCCCGCGTCGCCGCCTGGGAGTGGTTGGAGAAGAAGAAGTTCAGCGTCGAGCTCCCCTCGCCGTATTTCTTCGCGAACCGTTTCCACAGGAGAGGCCCTCTGGTGATGTCGTAGCCCGCCTCGTAGGCGTAGCGGAGCCCGACGCGATCGGCCTGGTCCTCCATCTCGCGGCCATAGCCGTTGGTCCAGGCCGAGGCCGCGAGGCCGGCCGCGGTCTCGGCAAACAGGCGGGAGCTGCCCTGGTCGATGGTGGAGGTCGCCCCCATGGCGCCGATGGCGGCGAGCTGGACCCACATGCCCTTCTTGGCCTGGCGGCGCGAGTGCTCGTGGGTGGCGTGGACGAGCTCGTGACCCAGGACGATGGCCACCTCGTCGTCGTCCAAGTCGTCGAGCAGTCCGGAGAAGACGTAGATGGAGAAGTTGCCCATGGCGAAGGCGTTCCACTCGTCGTTCTCGATGACGTAGACCCTGACGTCGCTCGGGGCCAGGTAGTCGGGCAGCAGGCTGTCGACGATCCATCTTGCCCGGTCCACCCGGGGTCCCGTCTCGAGCAGGCGCCCGACGCTCTTCGCTCGCCGCCCCTCGCCTTCGGAGAAACGGCCGGCCCGGCGGATACGGGCCTCCATCTGATCGGTGGCGGCCCGCACCTGGGCCTCGAACATGGCCTGCCCGTTGGGCTGTGCTTCCAGGCGGCGTGCCAGGACGGTTCCGTCGGCCAGACGAGTGCCCTTCTTCACCTTCACCTCGTACCCGAGGGGGATGGTGGCGAAGCTCCAGGCCGCCCCCTTGCCATTGAAGTCGAGGCCGGGAGCCGGGCACACCTTCTGCCCATCGACCACCAGGCAGGAGTCGAGGTAGAACTCGGCGTAGCCTTCCAGGGTCTCGTCGCCCGACGCGGCCCCTGCGCTCAACGCGAAGCCCAGGGTCGCCGCCGCCAGGAGCGTCGTCCGGGTCTCAGCCGTCATGGGCCACCTCTCTCTCCCAACAATAGCGCCGTGGAACGCGATGCGCCCGCCGTGAGGAGGAAAAACGAGGTAAAGGGTGACGGAGATCACGCCCAGGGTCATGTGACCAAAGCCACCCGGGCAACCCGCCGGGCGCCGGTCGAGGCGCCGACGGTGTTATCGTAGCTGTGTCCGGTTCGGGTCCTCTCGGGATCCGTCACCGGGATAGGGCAGTCGATGCCGAAGATACTTCTCGTCGAGGACAACGACATGAACCGCGACATGCTGTCGCGGCGTCTGCAGCGCAAGGGGCACGAGGTCCTCATGGCCGCCGACGGGATGCAGGGCATCCTGATGGCCGAGAGCGACCTGCCGGATCTCATCCTGCTCGACATGAGCCTTCCGGTGATCGACGGATGGGAGGCGGCCAGCAGACTCAAGGCCGCGCCCACCACCAGCGTCATCCCGATCATCGCGCTCACCGCTCATGCCATGGCGGGCGATCGGGAGAAGGCCCTGGCCGCCGGCTGCGACGACTACGACACGAAGCCCGTCGACTTCCCGCAGCTGCTCGGCAAGATCGACGCGCTCCTCGCCAGCCGGTCGTAGCGGCGCCGCGTCACTTCCTTCAGCTTCCAGGGCCCGGCGACTCCGCCGGGCGGCCCGTCACGAGCACCCGCCGCAGCTCGGCGATCAGCTCGGCCCGTGTGAACGAGCCCCTGTGGAAGATCCGTCCGACCTGTCCGCTCAGGAGAGCCCTATCGGCGGCCGTCACGGCCTTGGCGGTGACCACCACCACGGGGACGCCGCGTCCCTGCTCCGACTGGCGCAGGTACGTGAGGAACTCGAACCCGTCCATCTCCGGCATCATGAGGTCCAGGACGACGAGGTCGGGCATCTGCTTGATGAGGATCTTCAAGGCCGAGCGCCCGTCCTCCGCCTCCCACACCAGCCATCCGTCCTTCTCCAGCGTGCGCTTGATGACGTCCCGGGCCGCCGGGTCGTCCTCCACGACGAGCACCGGGCGGGCGGCCCTGGGAGCGCCGCGGAAACGGCGCAGCGCCGTCACGAGCTTCTCGCGATCGACGGGCTTGGTGAGGTAGTCGGCTGCGCCCAGGGCGAAGCCGATGTCCCGATCGTCGAGCATCGAGACGACGACCACCGGGATCGAGGCGGTGATCGGATCGGCCTTCAGGGAGGACAGCACGGTCCAACCGTCCATTCCGGGCATCAGCACGTCCAGGCTGATCGCGTCCGGCCGCTGGGCCCGGGCCAGACGCAGCGCCTCCTCGCCGGTGTTGGCGGTGATGACCCGGAACCCTTCCTTTTCCAGGCCTCGGGAGATGAGCTCCCGGGTCGCCCGGTCGTCGTCGACCACCAGGACCGTCGGAATCACGGCAACCGGAACGGGCGGCAGCTCCAGCTCGACGGTCTCGTGGAGATCTTTGGAGGCGCCCGCCACCCGGGGCAGACGGACGGTGAAGATCGAGCCCTTGCCCTGCTCGCTTTGAACGGAGATGTCGCCATCCATCATCTGGGCGAAGCGTCGGCTGATGACCAGACCGAGCCCGGTCCCACCGTACTTCCGAGAGGTGGAGACGTCGGCCTTGGAAAACGACTGAAAGAGACGCTCCTTCTGCTCGGGCGCGAGCCCGATGCCCGTGTCCGAGACCTGGAACTCCAACCACTCCCGCCCCTTACACGCAGGGAGAGCACCTCGAGGCCGATTCGCCCCTTCTGCGTGAATTTGGCGGCGTTGCTGAGCAGGTTGAACAGGATCTGTCGGACCCGGGTCAGATCCGCATGAACGGTCCGGATGTCGTCGGGGCAGTGGACCTCGAACGTGTTCTGGTTCTTCTCCACCAGGGGCCGGATGGTCACCTCCACGTCGTGCACGAGGGCGCTCAGCTCGAAGTCCTCGAGGAAGAGCTCCATCTTCCCCGCCTCGATCTTCGAGAGGTCCAGCACGTCGTTGATGAGGGAGAGCAGGTGCTTGCCCGCGGCGTTGATCTTGCCGAGGTCGGGAGCCATGTCGTGGAGCCCTTGTTCTTCCGCGTCCTCCTCGAGCATCTCGCTGTAGCCGATGATGGCATTCAGCGGCGTGCGCAGCTCGTGGCTCATGTTGGCCAGGAAGGTGCTCTTTGTGGTGTTGGCCTGCTCCGCCACCTCCTTGGCCACGGTCAGCTCGGCGTCGCGGGACTGGATCTGGACGAGCATGTCGTTGAAGCCGTCGATCAGAAGACCCAGCTCGTCGTCCGATTCCTTGATGGCCCGGAGCGAGTAGTCCTTCTCCCGCGACATCCGGGTCTCGATCTCTGCCAGGTGAAGGATCGGCCGCGAGACCACCTTCTGGAGCTGCGAGGCGAGGAGGAGCGCGACGACCAGGGAGCCGAGGATGACCAGGGCCAGGATCACGACGTAGCGCTGCTGGCGGGCAGCGAGCTCGGCGAGGTCGGACTGGAGGAAAACGGTTCCCAGGCGGCGTCCCGCGTCGTCGTAGACCCCCTGGAAGACCTCGAGGCTCCCTCCGCGGAAGGCGTGGCCGTCGGGTCCGGGCTCGGAGGGGACATTCCTGCCCAGCAGGAGATTCTTGGCGTAGTACGTGACGACGGCCCCACCGGCGTCGAAGAGGATCGCCACCTCGGTGCCCTTCCGCTCGCGCAGCGCGTCGAAGGTGAGGTTGACCATCGCCTCGGCCACGCGGATCCTGACCTCCGAGCTCCCCGTCTCGGGATCGAGGGCCGGTCGGACGAGACGCCCCAGATTCGTCACGTAGGCCTCGATGTCCGTCACCATCTGCTGGCGGAAGGTGACGTAGTCGTAGGCCATGAAGCCGGTGGAGGCGAGGACGACGGCCAGGCCGCTCGTGACCAGGACGATGAGGGTCAGCTTCTGCCGGATGGGCAGGTTGCGCAGCTTCCGGCCGAGCGATGAGCGGATCATCGCCGGACCTTTTGGGCCTCCGCTTCGGGGCGGCCCTCCCGCGACGGGGCGGGACGGCACTGCTCGATTCACGCGCTCCAGGGATCGACCTCCCGGGCTCTCGGCCCCGCTCGCGGAGCACTCCACCAGAATCTACCGGGAGCATTTTACAAGCGAGCGTCGCGCCACACGAGGGGCGGCGACCAGCCTTTCGGCCCTGCGGGGCTCGGCCGGCTCGGGAGGCCGGAAACAGGGGTGCCCGGCTAGCGGACCTCGGGCAGTCCCGCCGGGTCTCCCAGGAGCAACGCCGGGGCGACCCTGGCCCTTCGCCAGCGGATGCCGAAGTGAAGGTGTGGGCCGGTGGCGCGGCCGGTGGCCCCGACCGCGCCGATGGGCTGGCCCCGGCTCACGGCCTGACCCTCCTCGACGCTCACCTGGCTCAGATGAAAGTACATCGAGATGAGACCGTCGCCGTGATCCAGGAAGACACTCTTGCCCGCGAAGAAGTGGTGGTCCGCCAGCGCCACCGTCCCGTCTGCGGCGGCGAGGACCGGCTCCCCCGCCCCGGCAGAGTAGTCGGCCCCGGAGTGGGGGCTCTTCGGCTGGCCGTTGATCACGCGCCGGGAGCCGAAGCGACCGCCCTTGGGGAGAGGGTCGAGCGGCGGGCGAAGCGGAAGCGTGAACTGGCGAGGTCCGCTCCTTCCCCACAGGCGGCCGATGTCGGCGCTCTCGCGGCGCACCCGCGCCAGGTCCTCCGCGGACAGGTCGACCTGGGACAGAGGTAGGGTCAGCGTCTGGACAGGGTACGGGTATGCACCTATGAGGATGGCCAGCGACTCACGCTGCCCGCCACGGCTCCTGGTGAGATCCACGACTCCCTCCTTGCGGAGGAGGTCGATCGGGTAGAAGCAGACGCCGTCGAGGGGCGCGAAGCTCGTCTTCCCCACTGCACAGGACAGGATGCCGTCCCCCGACCAGCGGACGACGGTGCCCGGGGGGACCTGTGCCACCGGTCCCTGTCCGAAGGCCCGAGCGGCAAAGGCCAGCACGAGGCACGAAAGGACCAGGCACCAACGGGCGCGCGGGTCGCGCCGGAGTCGCCTCACGAGGTCGGCGGCTGGCTCAGTCGCTTCACGTCGACCAGAAGGGCCAGGATGACCCAGAGCAGGAGCACGAGAGCCGCGACCGCTCCCGCCTGGATTCCCAGGACCGGGACGCGCAGTGCCACGACCACTCCGAGCACGATGGCCGAGGCGAGGATGCCCCACCAGGCCGTCAGATCCCCTCGCCGGTACGGTCCGAAGACCACGACGAGGAAGAGCGTCGACCAGGCCGCCGCCCAGCCCGCGGCAGTGCCACGGGCGCCGCGAAGGCCAAGCAGGAGATCGTTATTGTCCCCGGCGATCTCAGCGATCTCCACCCCGCCCACGGGGAAGGTGCCCCAATAGGCCAGCTGAGCCGATACGCACGACGCCAGCAGCGTCAGCAGTCCGACAATCGCGAGCAGCACCCAGCTCACCGTCCTCAGCTTCGACGACATCTCCACCTCCCGTTCCGCAGTCCGATTCGTTCACGTGTGGAAGGGCCGATCCTAACCCGAGCCGGCCCGGACCGCACAACGCGCGGGCTGCCCTCGAGACGCCGCTTCGAGGCTTGAGCGGTGGGTGTGGGAGATCGCCCCGGCGCTCAGGTTCGACGCCACAGGGCCTCCCCCATCCGGACGAGCGCGCCCGGCGAAACGTCGGCGGGCGCCAGTGCCGAATCGGCCACCAGGAGCACGACCGTCGAGCCGAGGTTGAAGACGCCCAGCTCGTCCCCCCGACGCACCGGAATGGGCGCGGGCGGGTCGGCTCGGACCGCGGCCGCGCCGGCGTTCGTGCTGAGGTCGGTGAAGCCGAGGGTGATCCGCCCGACGTTGGTGGCCCCGACGAGGACCACGGCGACCGGCCCGAGTCCCTCCGCCTCGAGGAAAACCACCACCCTCTCGTTTCGGGTGAACAGTCCCGGTACCGAGCGGACCGCGAGCCGGTTGACCGGGAAGAGGCGCCCGGGAATGTACCGCCACCCGACGATGTGCCCGTCGACGGGTGCGTGAACCCGGTGGTACATGCCGGGGCTGAGGTAGAGGGTGGCATGGAGACCGTGCGCAAAAAGCTCGGCCTCCTCGGGTGATCCCAGCAGGGCCTCGAGGGAATAGCCCTCGCCCTTCACCTGCTCCAGGCGGCCGTCGACGGGCACGGCACCCCTGTCGCTCAGCCGCGAGTCGCTCGGGGAGGCGACGACACCGGGGCCATCGTCGATCGGTCGCGCCCCGTCTCGGAGCGCGCGGGTGAAGAAGGCGTTGAAGGTCCGAAAGGCCTCGATGGGTCTGGCGGCTTCCGAGAGGTCCGCCCCGTAGACCCGGGACCAGGCCCGGATGACGGGCACCAGGACCGGGGCGGGGAGCCGCAGGTCGGCCAACCACCCTGCGAGGCGGCTGAGGCGGGGCGGGGACACGGCAGTGGCAAACATCCGCTCTGCGCCGCGTCGCCAGGGTTGCATGAGAGGCGATTCTAACCGGCCGCCGGCCCCCGGTCCCCACCCGTCCGCCCGGCGTGCGATCCTATGCTTCGGCATTTTGCGGGGAAAGAGAGGGTTCTTGCCAAAGGCGTCCCGAGCGAAGAAACCTGCAACGAGGGCGAGGGCGAAGTCCGGATCCCAGAAGAAGAAGGCAGGACCGGCGAAGGCCAGGGCCCGGTCGAAGAAGAGCCCGCAGAAGAGAAGCGGGGCCCGAGCCGGCCACAAGGTGGCTCGGCCGCAGATGGAGCTCTTCACGGAGCCTGCGGAACCGCCCGCCTCCCCCGAGGCACCCGAGCCCCCTGCGCGGGCCGCGAAGTCCGGCGCCAGGCGTGCCACCGCCCAGTCCCTCGCACAGAAGCAGCGCGAGATCTCGGTCTCCGAGTTCTTCGTCAAGAACCGCCACCTCCTTGGGTTCGACAACCCCAGGAAGGCGCTCCTGACAGCGGTGCGCGAGTGCGTCGACAACTCCCTCGACGCTTGCGGCGAAGCAGGGCTCCTCCCGGTGCTCCGCATCCACGTGGACCAGCTCGCGGAGGACCGCTACCGCGTCTCGGTGGAGGACAACGGTCCGGGCATCGTGCGGAAGCAGATCCCCCGCGTTTTCGGAAAGCTCCTCTACGGGAGCAAGTTTCACACGCTCAAGCAGCAGCGGGGCCAGCAGGGTATCGGCGTCTCGGCCGCGGGCATGTACGGCCAGCTCACCACCGGCAAGCCCGTGCGGATCGTGAGCCGGACCTCGAAGAGGCAGCCGGCACACCTCTTCGAGGTCACCGTCGACACCAAGCGCAACGAGCCCCTAGTCCTCAAGGAGGACGTGACCCAGTGGGACAGCAGCCACGGCACCCGGGTCGAGATCGAGTTGGAGGCCGTCTACAAGAAGGGCCGCCGCTCGGTCGACGACTACGTGGAGCAGACAGCTCTCGCCAACCCGCACACGGAGATCTTCTACACGCCCCCGAAGCAGGAGACGATCCACTACCCCCGGGCCGTGAGCGTCGTGCCCGAGGAGCCCAGAGAGATCCGGCCCCACCCCTACGGCGTGGAGCTGGGGCGACTCATGCGGATGCTCCAGGACACTCCGGCGCGCAACCTCTCCTCGGCGCTCAAGAGCGACTTCTCTCGTGTGACGGACAAGGTCGTGGCGTCGCTGTGCGAAGTGGCGAAGCTGCGCACCAACGCCCGGCCCCGCAATCTGTCCCACACGGACGTGGAGCGGCTGCACCGGGCGTTCCCCCAAGTCAAGATCATGTCGCCGCCGACGAACTGCCTCTCCCCCATCGGAGAGGAGGCGGTCGTGGCGGGCCTCGAGAAGCGGATCGAGGCCGACTTCTACAAGTCGGTCACGCGGCCGCCGGCCGTCTATCGAGGCAATCCGTTCCAGATCGAGGTCGGGCTGGCCTATGGCGGCAAGCTGGCCGGCGATGAGCTGATCGAGATGTATCGCCTGGCCAACCGCGTTCCGCTGCAGTACCAGGCTTCCGCCTGTGCGATCACGAAGTCGGTCCTGACCGTGGACTGGCGCTCGTACGGCCTGTCCATGTCCAGAGGAGCGCTGCCCTCGGGGCCCATGCTTCTCATGGTTCACATCGCCTCGGTGTGGGTCCCGTTCACGTCGGAGGCCAAGGAGGCCATCGCCCACTACCCCGAGATCGTCAAGGAGCTGCGGCTCGCCCTGATGCTCGCGGGCCGCAAGCTGGCCACCCACATCCGTCAGCGCCGCCGCGTCGAGGCGGAAGCCAAGAAGAAGTCCTTCATCGACAAGTTCATCCCCCACATCGGCATCGCCCTCAAGGAGATTCTGGGATTCTCGGACAAGGAGGAGAAGCGGGTGTTGGAGAGGCTGCGGCAGACGCTCGAGCGCAGCCGGGAGCACATGACGTGAGAGCCGGGATTGATCCGGGTGACGCCGAATGACAAAGGCGGTCGGCCGGTTTGGTGCCAAGGGCAACATTTCTTCAGCCATTTGGAGACAGTTTTCCGTATGTTTGAACAAGGTACCGCACGAAGTGCCCTGATTTCGTGGCTTTTATTGTGATCTGCCCCACTGAATGAGCGGCATATTTATTGCACACTGAACAACGAGGAGGTCGAGAGAAAGCATGACCGTGCGTGCCGCGAACGTGTACGTCGGAATGGCCCTTCTGGGAGGACTGATCGGTGCGGCTGTGGGGTTGCTGGTCGCCCCTGCCCCGGGGGCGGAGACCCGGCGGCGAGTCGTCGGCCGTTCGAGCGAGGACCGAGAGGTGGTGCTGCGCCGAGCCGAGATGGCGGCAGAGCTCCTCGCCGACGAGCTGGATCTCCCCGCGAGCGCCTAGAGCTCGCCAGCGCCGGCCCTCCCGGGCCGTGCGTGGTAGACTCCTCCGTTCCCACCCACGGGGGTTTCTCCTAGTTGCCCAAAGCCAAAACCGCGTCGGGCCCGGTCGTCGGGCGGATCGTCGATTCCAGCAGCCAGATTCACTCCCGCATCATCAGTGGTCGAAAACCGTCCATGAAATTTCCGCTTCGCAGCCTGTCGAATGTCCGCTACACCCCTCGCAAGGGGCACTTCGAGATGGTGGGCAAGACGAAGGAGCGAACGCTCACCGTCTCCACCGTGAAGACGTTCGCACAGACCTTGCGGATGATCGCCCTCTCGAAGCAGTTGATCGAGACCAACGACTTCGCCACGAAGCGCGACGCGTACTACCAGACCAAGAACTGGGACGACGCCCGCTGCGACGAGCAGGTCGAGTCCGACACCCTCATGGACGACGTGGAGGCCTACTTCGGCCTCAACAAGGAACAGCTCGGCTTCCGACCCGACGAGCACGGTGGGCTGGTGGCCGGAGGGCTGGTGGTGCTGGACCGCGAGCAAGGGACGAGCGGCGCGAGGATCGAGGTCGACTGCACCAAGTTCGGATCCGGTGCCTACGGAATCCCGGCCGCCGTCGAGCATCTCGGCTTCCGCACCCGGGCGAAGTTCATCCTGGCCATCGAGACCGGGGGGATGTTCGAGCGGCTCAACTATCACAGGTTCTGGCAGAAGACCGACTGCATCCTCGTTTCCATGGCCGGTGTCCCCACTCGCGCCGTCCGTCGTTTCATCCGGCGGCTCTCGGACGAGAAGAAGATCCCGGTCTACGTCTTCGTGGACTGCGACCCCTACGGCATCGGGAACATCTACCGGACGTTGAAGGTGGGTTCGGGCAACAACGCTCACCTCAACGCGTTCTTCTGCGTGCCGAAGGCTCACTTCCTGGGAGTGACTCCCCAGGACATCGTCGACTACAAGCTGCCGACCCACCCACTGAAGGACGTCGACATCAAACGAGCCAAGGACGCGCTCAAGAATGATCCGTTCTTCCAGCACTACCCGCAGTGGGCGAAGGCCCTTCAGCAGCTTCTCAAGATGAACGTGCGCGCCGAGCAGCAGGCGTTTGCGAAGTTCGACCTCAACTTCGTCATCGACCGGTACCTGCCGGAGAAGCTGAAGCACCCTGAGAAGTTCCTTCCCTGAGGATCGATAGAGGCCCATATGTCCCCGAAGAAGAGCAAGGCAAAGCCCGGCAAGTCCAGGGCCACCGCGAAGAAGGCGGCGAAGAAGGCGGCGAAGAAGACGAAGCCGAAGAAGGCGCAGGCCGCCCGGAAGAGCCCTTCCCGCGCCCGGCCAAAGGCCGCGAAGAAGCCCAGCAAGAGAAGGCCCGGGGCGAAGACAAAGAAGAAGAAGGCCGCAGTCAGGGCTCCTGCCCGGGCGAGGAAGGCCACGAAGAAGATCACGAAGAAGGCCGCGGCGAAGAAGGCGACACCGAAGTCCACAAAGAAGCCCGCCGCGAAGAAAGCGACACCGAAGGCCGCGGCGAAGAAGAAGGCGTCGGCCAGGGCCGCGACGGCACCGATCGTCGTGAAGCCGACGCCCTCCCCTTCCGAGAAGACCAAGCCAAAGAAGGCCAGGCGCTCCCGACGGTCGTCGCGGCGGGCCGCGCTCATCCGTCGCGGACCCGACGGTGAGATCCTCGCACCCGGCGAGCTTCTGCTCCCAGGTGGCCCGAAGGGGGAGGAGGAGATCGGCTACCTGTTCCGAGGATGCATGGCCGCAGAGCACCCGGTGGACGAGGAGGCAGTCACCGAGGTTCTCACCAAGCGCGGCGTCCCGGAGGGCCCGAGCGAGCGGGAGGACCTCGAGCAGGCGATGGCGCAGGCACGGGACCGCTTCGGGGCTGGCGTCGTCGAGCCTGCCATTCCCCCGCGCACCAACCTCAAGCGCACGTTCCAGGGCGTCCTGGACAGGGCCCGGCAAAGACGGCGCGAGATCGGAGCGTTTCTGAGAGGCCTCGACATGGGGCACACCGAGACCTCGCATATGGACGCGCATGGAGAGGCCAGCCTGCAGAGCCTCATGGAGTGGGCGGCCCGTCTCGAGAACCTCGTCGAGAACCTGGAGGAGAAACCCGGGACGAACCAGGGGCACTACACGCAGTTCCATCGCGTGCTCGATCAGCTGGAGAGCACCACCGAGGCCCTGGTGATCGACGTCGAGCAAACCCTCCGGCGGCTTCGCGACCGACTCCGGCGCTGAGCGTGGACCCCTCCAACTCCAAGTCCACCCGTGGCGAAGGAGACGTGAGCGACAGCGCTGCGAGCGGCACCGGCTACCAGTACTGCCTCGTGGTCGGAAACGACGCTCCCGACCGGGCCTGGGTCGAGGGTATCCTCATGCGCGGCGGGCTCGAGGTGGCGGCCTGCACCGAGGCCGAGCTCCTGGGCATGGCCGACGTGGTGCCTCCGCAGATCGTCATCCTGGACGATTCCTCGGCACGGGAGGAGCGGATGGCCACCTTCGCCAACCTGCGAGCGCACCCACCCCTGGCCGGGATCCCCATCGTGGTGCTCGCCTACGATGCCGACATCGACAGCTTCTCCGCTGCCATCACAAGGGGGGCGGCCGCTTATCTCGTCAAGCCGGTGGCGGCCGAGGAGGTCGTGGCGGTTTCCCACAAGATCTCGGGCTGGCTCAGCTCGGCCGACCGGACCGAGAAGCGACGTCGCCTGCGGCGACCTCTGCTCTCCTGAGAGTGGACGTCGAGGTGAAGGCGCGCCAGCTCACCCTCGTGGGCCAGATCGTCGATGTGAGCGGCACCGGCTGCCGCATCGAGCTCGACAAGGCGCTCGACAAGGGCGAAGCGGTGCGGATCACCCTCTACGGTCTCGAGGGGTCGACCAACCTCACCCTCGGCGGAGAGGTGCGATGGCATCGCGTGGCCCCGGACGGCACCCACGCGATAGGGGCCAAGTTCACGGGAACCGCCGCGATCCTGGCGGGACGGATGCTCGGCACGGTCCCCGGACCCTGAGCGGGCCGCGCTCTTCGCCTCTCTGGCTTCGCTTGGCTAGACGAAGATCCTGAAGACCTCGTTGGAGAGGAGCATTCCCCGGTCGCTCAGCCGGAGCCGCCCTGCGACCTTTTCCAAGAGACCCGCGCGAGCGACCTCCTCGAGGGCGGCGGCCCACTCGACGGACGGATCGATCCCGTGCCGCTCCAAGAAGGCCTCGATGTCGACTCCTTCGACGCGGCGAAGTCCGGTGAACAGCGCCTCCTGCGCCTGCTCCAGACGCGGCAGGACGCGCTCGCCGGAGCGCCGTCCGTGGCCCTCCTCCACCGATCGGCAGTAGGTCGCGAAGCGGTCGAGGTTCCACCACCGTCGCCCGTGGCGAAGGCTGTGAGCCGACATCCCGAATCCCAGGAAGGGCGTCTCGTCCCAGTACTTGCGGTTGTGCCGGGAGGCGAAACCCGACCGTGCGAAGTTCGATATCTCGTAGCGGCTGAGCCCCGAGCTTCCCAACCGATCGACGGTCTCGAGATACAGATCCGCGACGCGGTCGTCGTCCGGCAGGAGGAGCCGACCGTGCCGGCGCCGGTGGGCGAGCACCGTTCGTCCCTCGATCTCGAGGACGTAGAGACTCACGTGCTCCGGCTCGAGAGCGAGAGCGGCATCCAGCGTCCGTCCCCAGCGCTCCTGCGTCTCGCCGGTCCAACCCAGCACGAGATCGATCGACACGTTCTCGAATCCCGCATCCCGAGCGAGCTCGACGGCGCGGGTGGAGTCGGTGGCCGAGTGCAGCCGGCCCATCTCCCGGAGCACCCCGTCGTCGAAGCTCTGGACGCCGAGGCTCAGCCGGGTGGCGCCGGCGGCCTCCAGAGCCCTGTAGCCCTCCCGGCCGAGATCACGCGGGTTGGCCTCCACCGTCACCTCCGCGTCATCGGGCAGGCGGAACCGTGTCTTCGCCTCCTGGACGAGACGTCCGAGCCGCTCGGCCGTCATGAGGCTGGGCGTGCCGCCGCCGAAATACAGTGTGTCGGCCACACCGCCCTCGGCCTGAGCCATCTCGGTCAGCACCGCGCTCAGGTAGCGATCCTGCCGTTCGGTGTCCGGCCGGCGCGGGTCGATCGCAAAGTGGCAGTAGGTGCACTTCGCCTCGCAAAAGGGGATGTGGACGTAGAGGCCGAGGGGACCCTGTGGGGTCAAGGCCGGCGCAGGGCGACCTGATTTGCCTGCTGGCTCGCGTCGCGGTGGTCGGCACCCTGCATGCGCACCACCAGGCACATCTCCATGAGCCGGGAGCGCAGGCGCTGGCCGATCCGCTCCACGAGGAACTCCCTCCGGCGCAGGCGGTCTGCCGCCAGCGCAGCCTCGCGCGTGACGTCCTGGTAGTTCGTGGTGATCACCGTCGTTCGCCGGGCCATGTAGCGGCTGTTCAGGATGTAGAAGAGCGTGTCGTTCATCCAATCCGTCATCTTCCAGGCGCCCAGGTCGTCGAGCACGAGGATGTCCTTCTCCACCACAGGCTGGAGAACCTGCAGCTCCGTCGTCTTCGTCTCCGGGTCGTACGAGGACTTGATCTCCCGGATGAGCTCGTGAAAGTCCCAGTACCGCCCCCGCGCCCCCTTGTTGGTCACCAGCTCCCGCAGGATCGCCACGGCCAGGTGGGTCTTGCCCACGCCGTTGTCGCCGGAGAAGAGCAGCCCGAGGCCCTCGTCTTCGCTGAGGTGGGGATAGCCGTCGCAGAAGGCCACCGCCTTCTCCAGAGCCGCGCGCAGGGGCGGGCTGCCGGGCGTGAAGGTCTCGAGGGTGCAATGCTCGTATCGGCGCGGGATACGGCACGCCCCGAGCGCCGCATCCGGGCCACCGCCGACCTCGTCCCGACGACGGCAGGTGCACGGTTGGGCATACTCACACCCCTCGCGCTCGACGATGGTGAAACCCGTCCCACCGCACTTCTCGCAGTTGCTCACTCGTCCATCCTAGCCCGCATTGTCGATCTAGTTCAGATATCCCCTGAGGCCCCGGGCTTCGCGGCTGCGCCGCAGCTTCTCCTTGGCCCGGCTCTCGATCTGGCGGATCCGCTCGCGGCTGAGGGCCATCGCCTCGCCGATCTCCCGCAGCGTCCGTGGGTCTTCGCCGTCGAGGCCGAAGCGCATCCGGATCACGTCGCGCTCCTTCTCGTCGAGCTCGCCCACCATCGATTTGATCGTCTGCTCGAACGAATCGCGGATCATCTCTCTCTCGACCGAGGGGATGATCTCCTGCTCGATGGTGTCGCCGAGCTCGAGCCCCCCGTCAGTCCCCACTGCGGCCGAGAGCGACACGTCGTCACCGCTGGCCATGAGCAGCGCTTCGATTTGCGCCGGGGTGCGATCGGTCCGCTCAGCGAGCTCCTCGCGTGTCGGTGTGCGCTCGAGCTCGAGCTTGAGCTTCTCGCGCTGGGACCGCAGCTTCGAGACCTGGCCCAAGAGCTTCTGGGGCATTCGGAAAACCCGCGCGTGCTCGGAAAGCGTGTGGAGGATCGCCTGACGCACCCACCAGACCGCGTACGAGATGAACTTGACGTTGCGACCCGGATCGAAGCGCTTGGCCGCCTCCATGAGCCCGAGGTTTCCCTCGTGGATGAGGTCCATGTAGGCGAGGCCCAGGCCCCGATAGCGCTTGGCGTAGTGCACGACGAAGCGCAGGTTCGCCTCCACCATCTGTTGGAGGGCCCCCTGATCGCCTTTCTGGATCCGCGCGCCGAGCTCCTTCTCCCCTTCCGGCGTCAGCTGCTCGAACTTTGCGATCTCGCAGATGTAGGAGTTGAGGCTGTCCCCGGAGGCCGTCCGTTCGCCGGAGCGCGCCGCGGCCTTTGCTGTTGAGACGGCGGGGCGATTCTTCGGGCGCGACGGCATGGAGCCTCGGGAGCGGAACGGGACTCGATTATAGTCCGCTCTCCGGCGGCGGCTCTCGGTCGACCTGTCGGGCGAGCCCGCTGGGCGGGAGACTGACCAGGGCCTGTTGCAGGCGCTCCTGCCAGCCCTCCTCGGAGGCTCGAGCCAGCTCTTCGCGGACCCAGGACACGAACTCGCTCACCTCCTGCTGCATCTGCTCCATCTTGTTTCGCATGTTCAGGACGATCTCGACACCGGCGAGGTTGACCCCGAGCTCACGGGTGAGATTGAGGATGACCTCCAGCTGCCGAAGGTCTTCCTCGGAGTAGAGACGTGTGTTGCCCTCGGTCCGGGAGGGCTTGAGGAGCCCCTCGCGCTCGTACAGCCTCAAGGTCTGCGGGTGGATCCCGTAGGACTTGGCCACCACGCTGATCATGTACTGGCGGCCGGGGCCGGACGAAGCGCCTTCGCCCCGGGCCTCGGTCGCGGAGGCTCGTCGTCCGTGCGTCATTGGTCTAGCTCCTCGAGTCCTGTACGCCCTCTGTCTCGTCTTCGCCGCTCAGCGAGGACGGCACCTCCTCCGCCAGCTCACGGAGCAGCTCCCGGCCCCGGTCACCGGTCACCGCCGGGATGACGATCTCGACCTCGATCCAGAGGTCTCCCCGCTCCTTCGTGCCGAGACGAGGCACTCCACGCTTGAGAAGACGAAAGCGCTGCCCGTTCTGCGTCCCCGCCGGAATCTCGATGACCACCGGCCCGGTCGGGGTCGGGACCTCCACATGCCCGCCACCGGCCGCATCGATCATCCCGATCAGCACCGTGCGGCACAGATCGTCTCCCTCCCTGTGGTAGTCGGCATGAGGCTCCACCTCCACCGTGAGGACGAAGTCGCCGGGAGGGCCGCCCCGCCGGCCCACATTCCCGGTGCCTGGCAACCGCACCTGGCTTCCGTCTCCCACGCCCGGTGGGATCTGGATCTCGATCCACTCGCTGGCGAAGGCACGGCCTTCACCCTCGCAACGCGAGCACGCCCGGCGCGTAAGGGCCCCACACCCGGCGCAGTCGGTGCAGGGACGGGAGAAGATCATGTGCCCCCGGCTGCCCCGGACCTGTCCGCTCCCGTGACAGCGCGGGCAGGCGACGGGGCCGAACGCCACGTCCCCGGAGCCGCGGCACGCGGGGCAACGCTCGTTCCGCACCAAGTGCAGCCGCCGAAGGGTGCCGGCCATGGACTCCTCGAAGCTCACGCGGGTTGTCTGTTCCAGGTCCTCGCCCCGGAGTGCCTCGGGTGGATCCTCGGAAGCTCTCAGGGCCGCATCGAAGATTTCACGGAAGGAGACTCTCTCGACGCGCACACCCGCTGAGAAATCGAACCCCTCGAAGCCCCCTTCGGGTGTGGGCTCGACCTTCGTCGGCTCTCTCTCTCCTCGATCGTATGCGGCACGCTTCTTCAGATCCGACAGGCGTTCCCAGGCGTACACGGCCTCGCGGTAGCGCTCGGCGGCCACGGGGTCGCCGGGGTTGAGGGCCGGGTGCAGGGCGCGCGACTTGCGCTGCCAGCCGCGACGGATCTCCGCCGCGCTGGCCGCCCTCCTGACACCGAGCGCCTCGTAGAGGTCCACCACGGTCTCCTAGTCCTTGTCCACCACTTCGGCATCCACCACTTCGGCATCCACGACGTCGGCGTCCTTGTCGTTGCCGCCGGCAGGGGGCGTCTCACCATCCGTGGGCGACTTCTCCGCGGAGGCCTGCTTGTAGAGCATCTCCGCCAGGGTGTGGGAGGCCTTCGTGAGGCCCTGGGTCGTCTCCTCGATTTCGGCGACGGTGCCGTCCTTCACGGCCTTACGGACCTCTTCGAGGGCCTTCTCGACGGCCTCCACGTCCGACGCCGAGAGCTTCTCGCGGTTCTCCTCGAGAGTCTTCTCGGTGGTGTAGATCAGGGTGTCGGCGGCGTTTCGGACCTCGGTCTCCTCGCGCGTCTTCTTGTCCTCGTCGGCATGATCCTTGGCATCGTCGACCATCTTCTCGACCTCCTCCCGGGCGAGGCCGGAGGATGCGGTGATGGTGATGGCCTGCGACTTCCCGGTCGCCTTGTCCTTGGCCGACACGTTGACGATTCCGTTGGCGTCGATGTCGAAGGTCACCTCGATCTGAGGCACGCCCCGGGGAGCAGGTGGGATTCCCACGAGCTGGAACTGACCGAGGGTGCGGTTGTCGGCGGCCATGGGCCTTTCGCCCTGAAGCACGTGGATCTCGACCTGGGTCTGGCTGTCCGCCGCAGTCGAGAAGACCTCGCTCTTCTTGGTGGGAATCGTGGTGTTCCTCTCGATCTGGGTGGTCATCACCCGTCCGAGAGTCTCGATTCCAAGGGAGAGGGGGGTCACGTCGAGGAGGAGAAGATCCTTCACCTCACCGGAGAGGACTCCCGCCTGGAGGGCGGCGCCGATGGCCACGACCTCGTCGGGGTTCACACCCTTGTGGGGCTCCTTTCCGAAGAATTCCTTCACGAGCTCCTGCACCCTGGGAACGCGCGTCGAGCCACCGACGAGGACGAGCTCGTCCACGGCCCCGGGCTCGACCCCGGCGTCTTTCAGCGCCTGGGCCAGCGGGCCCATGGTCCGCTGGAGCAGGTCTTCGATGAGCTGCTCGAGCTTCGCCCGGGTCAGCTTGAGCGAGAGGTGCTTGGGCCCCGAGGCGTCCGCGGTCACGAAGGGGAGATTGATCTCCGTCTCGAGGGTGGTCGAAAGCTCGCACTTGGCCTTCTCCGCCGCCTCCTTCAGCCGCTGCAGCGCCATCTTGTCTTTCGAAAGGTCGATCCCCTGGTCCTTCTTGAACTCGGCAACGATCCAGTCGATCACCCGCTGGTCCAGGTTGTCGCCCCCGAGGTGAGTGTCGCCGTTGGTGGCCTTGACCTCGACCACGCCCTCGCCGACCTCCAGGATGGAGATGTCGAAGGTGCCGCCGCCGAAGTCGTAGACCGCGATGGTCTCGTCCTTCTTCTTGTCCAGCCCGTAGGCGAGCGCCGCGGCGGTGGGCTCGTTGACGATCCGGAGCACCTCGAGACCCGCGATCTCCCCGGCGTCCTTGGTCGCCTGCCGCTGGGAGTCGTTGAAGTACGCCGGGACCGTGATGACCGCTCTCGTCACGGCGCCGCCGAGGTGCTGCTCGGCGGCGTCTTTCATCTTCTGCAGGATCATGGCCGAGATCTCGGGAGGCGAGTGCTCCTTGCCTTCGACCGAGACCCGGGCATCGCCGTTCTTGGACTCGACGACCTTGAACGGAACCATCTTCTGCTCTTCGCTGACCTCGGAGTACTTGCGACCCATGAAGCGCTTGATGGAGAAGATGGTGTTTTCGGGGTTGGTCACCGCCTGGCGCTTGGCGACCTGGCCCACGAGCCGCTCGCCCTCCTTGCTGAAGGCGACGACGGAGGGGGTCGTGCGACCGCCCTCGGGGTTGGTGATGACGAAGGGGCTGTCCCCTTCCATGACGGCGACGACGGAATTTGTGGTCCCGAGGTCGATTCCGATGATCTTGCTCACGCCGTATCTCCCTATCTGTTGGCCTCAACTCACCCTATGGCTTGAGCGTAGCCCTGTCAAGTCTTGGTTGAATACCATCACAACTGTATGTAGATCAGTTATTTATAAGAATGTCTAATCTTGAGTCCCCTGGAAGCGCGTGAAGGCAAGCGACCGCGCCACGATCCGCCGATGGGGACGCTCGCTCGAGAGCCAAGATCGCCGCTCTTTCCCGCGCTCGTTGTCGCGTTTCGCCGGCAGAGGGCTATCGAACGTCGAAGCGGAAGACGGTGGTCTGTGTGTACTCGGCCCCGGGAGCGAGCCTCACGCTGGGGAACTCCGGACGGTTCGGGGAGTCCGGGTAGTGCTGCGTCTCGAGGCAGAAGCCGCTCCGCTTCCCGTATGCCCGGCCCGACTTGCCGACGATGCTCCCGTCCAGGAAGTTTCCGGTGTACAGCTGCACCCCGGGCTCGGTCGTCAGCACCTCGAGGACCCGGCCGGTCAGGGGCTCGTGCACGCGGGCGGCGAGGCGCAGAACACCCGGCTCGCCTCTCACGACGAAGTTGTTGTCGTACCCCCCGCCCGCCTGGACCTGAGGATCGGCGGCGTCGATGCCCGCGCCGATGGCGATGGGCTGGCGGAAGTCCAGGGGCGTGTCTTCGACCGCCCGAATCTCGCCTGTCGGGATGAGGGTCTCATCCACCACGGTGAAGGCGTCCGCCTCGACCTGGAGCTGGTGGTCGAGGACATCGCCCGAGCCCTCCCCCGCCAGATTGAAATAGGCGTGGTTCGTGAGGTTCAGGACCGTTTCGGCGTCGGTCGTGGCCGAGTAGTCCAGCCTCAAACCGCCGTCCCCGGTGAGCGAGTAGACGCCGCGGACTCTCAGCGTGCCGGGATAGCCCTCTTCTCCATCGGCGCTCACGTACGTGAGCTCCACGGCATCGCCCTCCGGCCCCGAGACGATGCCGGGGCTCCATATTCTCTTGCTGAAGCCCTCGAGGCCCCCGTGCAAGTGGTTCGGCCCGTTGTTTCGCGCCAGCGTGTATCGCGTCTCGCCGAGGGTGAACTCGCCTCGGGCGATGCGGTTGGCGTATCGGCCGACGATGGGCCCAAGAGACGCCTCGTCACCCAGGTAGCCAGCGAGATCCGGGTATCCGAGCACCACGTCCGCCGTCTGGCCCTCGCGGTCCTTTGCGAGGATCGAAACAATATGGGCGCCGTAGCTGGAGATCGCCACCGTGGGCGCCCCCTCGCGGCTCAGTGTGAACAGCTCGACGTCGTGACCCGCGGGGGTCGTCCCGAAGCGTCGTCGGTCGACGTGGGTTCGAGTGGCGGCAGCGGCGCTCATGGCGAGGCGTCTCCCAAGCCGAGTCTAGCAGGCGTGGCGAGCGAAGGTGAGAAGATGACCCGTGGGCTCGGATCCCGTCGTCACCTTCGAGTTGAGGGCTGGAGCGGTCGTGCGGCTCGCGGGGGACGAGAGCCTCGCGGCCGCGTCCGGCCGACTGCCGTCCGGGGCGTACACCACCTTCCGGACGTACGGCGGGGACCGGATCCTCCGTTTTCCAGCTCACCTGCGCCGCCTTGAGAGCTCGGCGAAGCTGCAGGGAACCCCGGCTCCCATCGACGCGGCCGCCATGCGGCGGCTCGTCGGGGCCGTCCTGACCGCTACCGGGCACCCGGAGTCGCGGGTGCGCCTGACCGTCGCGCCGCCACGGGTCTTCGCGTCGGTCGAGCCCTTCCTCCCGCTCCCGCGCTCGCAATATGGGGAGGGGGTGTCGTGCGTGACCCTGCCCCTCCAGAGGGAGAGACCCCGGCTGAAGGATACGCGCTTCATTCCCACGGCCCAGAAGGCCTACCACGAGTTGCCGCCCGGCATCGAGGAGGGACTCCTTCTCGCCTCGGACGGAACGATCCTCGAGGGTCTCACGAGCAACTTCTTCGCCGTGCTCGACGGCACCCTCCACACCGAGGAGGAGCGGGTGCTCGCGGGCATCACCCGGTCGCTGGTGGTCGAGGTGGCCGAGGCCGCTCTGCCCGTCGCACGCCGGGCCGTTGGGCGCGACGAGCTGCCTCGCGTCAGCGAGTCGTTCCTCTCGAGCGCCTCCCGCGAGGTGCTGCCCGTCGTCCGTATCGACGACCGGGAGGTCGGCGACGGTCGCGTCGGCCCTCACACCCTGGAGATCATGAAAGGCTTCGCCGAGGCCGTGCGCGGGGAAACGGAGCGGGTCACAGACGCGGCAGGGTCAGGCCGCCGTCGACCGTGAGGACCGTTCCGGTCGCGTAGGGGACTTCGCCCGTCGCCAGGGCGACGACGGCGCGTCCCACGTCTTCCGGCGTTCCCCATCGGCGCTCGGGCACGAGACCGCCGCGGATGAGGGGGTCGTACTCCTCGGCGATACCGGCGGTCATGTCCGTCCGGATGATGCCGGGACGCACTTCGTAGACCGGGATGCCTTCCTCCGCCAGGCGGGTCGCCCAGAGGCGGCTGGCCATGGCCAGACCGGCCTTGCTCACGCAGTACTCTCCCCGGCTCGTGGAGACGACAGTGGCCGAGATCGAGGTCACGTTCACGACGCACCCGGCCCAGGCCTCGTCGGCCTGCTTCTGCTCGATCATCCACCGGGCCACGGCCTGGGTCAGGAAGTAGGGCCCCTTCAGGTTGATCCCCATCACCCGGTCGTAGCTGTCCTCGCTCGCCTCGAGCAGGTCCGCCCGCACGTCGGGGGCCACGCCGGCATTGTTCACGAGGACGTGCAGGCGACCGGGCCTGTGCCGAAGGGACTGGACGAGCCGATCCCTCGACGTTCCATCGGCCACGTCGCCCGGGACGTACCGGACCTCGCCGCCCAGAGCCCGCAGCCCCTCGACGACGCCCTGGACCTCCGACTCCGGGCGCACGCCGTTCAACGCCAGGTCGAAGCCCTTGTCGGCCAGCGCCCGGGCGATGCCGAGACCGATACCCCGCGTCCCACCCGTGACGAGGGCCACCCGGTTCATGACCCGTCCGGCCCGAAGTACGTGTAGTACCTCTCGCCCCGGGCCAGCCGCTGGATGAGCAGCGCCAGCTCTCGCAGGTGATAGTCGCCCCACTGGCAGGCCTCGCCACACGGCCCGGGCCGCCCGGGGGGAACGAAGTCCCACCCGTTCGGGCGATGGTAGACCGCGTGCAGCAACAGCCCCTGATGCCCGAGGTCTTCACTCAGGTACGGGGCCCCCAGGAGCGTCCGCGCCACGGTCAGCCCGGCCTGGACCAGGTCGCGCCCTTCGGCACCGTTCCCGCTGGTCTCCAGCCACCGCCCGAGGCGAAGTAGCCCCTGCGCGGCAATCGCCGCAGCCGAGCTGTCGACCGGCTCGGGCGCATTCCAGGGGTCGACCGAACGCTCCCCGTGCCCCGGAGAGAGCCCCGGCGCGCCGGTGTCCCACCAGGGGGGACCCCGTCGGGTGGCGTCGTCCTCACGTAGCTCTCGGCGCTCGCCCGGGCCGCCTCGAGGATGAACCCCTCGATCTCCTCTCGCCCTCCGAAAGACTCGAGCTCGGCGTTGGGCACCGTGTGCAGGAACTCCAGCTCCTCCGCGAAACCGAGGATGGCCCAGGCCTGTCCCCGGGTCCAGGTCGTGAAGGGCGAGTAGCCCTGCTGCGTCGACGCGCACCTGTAGCTCCCGTTCACCACGTCGAAGAGACTCTCGTGGGCCACCCGGCCGCGCACGTCCCAGAGGTCTCGCCCCGAGCCGTAGTACACCGAGAAGCGGGCGGTGGCTCGAGCATGCTGCACCAGGCGTTCGAGAAGCGACACGGGCTGGTCGCCTTCCTCGAGAAGGACGTGGCCGAGGCGGTGAGCCAGCGCCAGCGCCCGCAGCGAGCGCACCGTGTCGACGAACAGCGAGTGTGGACCGTTGAAGGAGTGAATGAACCCACCCCCGTCCGCAATGCGCGTCCAGCGCCGGGCCTGCACCGCTCCGCTGGCCATGAGGGCGAGCTCGCACAGCTCCCGCTCGCGTCCCTCCGGCTCGTACCGCTCCTCGAGGGCGAGGCGCCGCAGCGCCCCCCAGGTGCTCACATTGTTGAAGCCGTGGTCGTGAACGCCCATGTGGGTGACGTGGGGGGCCATCCGGGAGAACGTGCGGTCGCGGCCGAGATCGAGAAACCGACGTTCGTCCGTGCCGTCGAACTGGAGGAGCGCCGACCCGAACTGGAACCCCTGGGTCCAGTCGGTCCAGCCCCGGGCGGTGTAGCGGCCCTTCTCCGTGAAGACCGGCGAGCCGTCGGCCGGGTCCCAGCTGGCTTCGAGGGCGAGGATCTTCTCTGCCGAGACGCCCCACATCCGCGCGACGTCGGGCTCGAGGTCCGCGGGGCGAAGCGCGTCGTCGGATTGGATCATTTCCGGCTCACGCCTCGAGCGCCCGGCGTTGCGCCGCCAGGACGCTTTCGATCCTCTCGTTCGTCTCGGCGCTCGGCACCCGTCGCGCCGGGTCGGCATCGTACCAGGCGACGGAGCGGGCCACGCCCTCCGCGAAGCCGATCCGCGGACGGAACTCCGGGACCAGCCCTCTGATCTTCGAGTTGTCGAAGATCACGCTGTGGGCTTTGTCGCCGAAGAGGCTCCCGCCCCGCTCCGGACAGATCGCGGCAACGAGGTCGCTCGGCACGTGAACGAGGTCCACCTCGCAGCCCGCGGCCTCGCCGATCAGCTCGTAGATGCGGTTCCAGGTGAGCACCTCGTCGCTGGTGATGTGCACGGCCTCCCCCAACGCCTCGCTCCGACCAAAAAGCCCCACGAGACCCACCGCGAAGTCACGGGCATGGGTCATCACCCAGAGCGACGTACCGTCTCCGTGGCAGAGGACGGAGCGGCCGCTTCGAATGCGGTCGACGATCGTGTAGTCGTGTCCGGCGAAGGCCGTGGGAATCCAGGTCTCGCCGTAGGTGTACGAGGGGCGCACGATCGTGACCGGAAACCCCTGGTCCTGATGCGCCCGAACGAGTCGGGCCTCGCAGGCGATCTTCTCCCGCGCATACTCCCAGAAGGGGTTTTCGAGAGGCGTCTCTTCGGTCACCACGGGATGGGGCAGCGGCTTCTTGTATGCCGCCGCGGAGCTGATGAAGAGGTACTGGCCGGTCCGGCCGGAGAAAGCGGAGAGGGCCGCCTCGACCTGCATCGGGTGATAGGCCACGAAGTCCACGACCGCGTCGGGGCTGTGAGCGGCGGCCGCCTCGAGTGCCCGGGGCTCGTCGCGATCCCCCTTCAGCACTCGGACCCGATCGCCGAAGGGCGACGGTCGCTGCCCACGGGTCAGGAGGGTCACCTCGTCGCCGGCGTCGAGCGCTGCTTCGACGCACGGCTGGGAGATGTTCCCTGTCCCTCCGATGCACAGGACCTTCATTTCTTCCCCTAGACCGACGTTTCACGCGGCACGGGCGACGCGGACATCTCCGCCCACTTCCCCTGTCCTTCGTAGACCCGGAGCGTGAAGGGGAAGGCCAGCTTCCGAGAGAGCTCGGTTGCGATCCGCTGGCAGATGTTCTCGACGGTCGGATATTCGAGGACGTCGTTCCAGTGCCGGTGATCGTACGGGCCCAGCACCTCGCGGACCTGAGAGCGGAGGTCGGCGAAATCAAGGACCATCCCGCCCCTCGCGTCGCCTTCGACCACGACCTCGACTTTGTAGGTGTGCCCGTGGAGCTGGCCGCACTTGGTGTGACCCGGCAGCATGTGGGCGCAGTCGATAGTCTCCGTCAGGCCGAGTCGCATGGGGCTTCAGCCTACTGCAAGCCGTCGCCCGCTCAAACCTGTACTCGGCCCACCCGAAAGGGCCCGGGCGTCGGGTCGCTGCCGGTGAGGACGGCCTCCGCAACCCACCGCGCGGCAACGAAGGCGAGACTCGCCTCGTGCGGCCCGAGACCACAAGCGACCGCGAGGGGTTGTCCGGCGAGCCGCCCGACGATCGGAAGGCCATCGGCCACCCACCCCGCGCTGTCGGTCCAACGACGATCGCTTCCGGGTGTGGCAGCCAGCCGCGACGCCAGAGCCTCGAGATCGTCGGGATCCTCGCCCTCCGTGCCCGCAGGGCCCGCCCCGGTGGCCGCCAGCGTGAGCCCTGTGGCGGACGCCTGCCAGGCGATCCGCCCGTCGGCGGTGCGCGCTGCACCCGGGAGCGAGGCGCCAGCAGCCGTGGCCACATGCAAGCGCGCCGAGGCCACCGTCAGGAGACGCGGGCGAAGACCCGGCAGGACAGCGCTCGCAACGCCATCGGCGGCCACCACCACACGGGACGCCCTCACCGCCACATCGTCGGTTGTCAGCACCACGCCCGCCTCACCTGCGTCGAGGCCCAGGACCCTCCCCGTTCGGAAGACGGCGCCGGCGGCACGAGCCGCGGCGACCGCCGCCGCCCTGAGCTCTGCCTCGTCCAGCTCCAGGTCGTCGGCCGCCCAGTAGGCGCCCGTGAAACCGGAGACGTCGAAGTGGGTCTCCAGCATGTAGTGGTCGAGAAACTCGCCTGGGAAGTCGTCGTCTCGCAGCATGTCCTCGCTCTGGGCGAGAGACTCGGCTTCCTCACGGTCCGCGGCGAGAAGAAAGGAGCCGCGGGCCTGCAGGCCGCAGTCGTGCCCGAGCTCCTCGAGGAGCTCCCTCAGCAGCTCCCGGTTCCGGCTCCCCGCCTCCCAGACCGACCGCGCCGCCGGGTGACCGAGCGCGCTCACGACCCGATCGTACGGGCGGCCGGGGCCCAGTGCCACGAGGCCCAACCCCGGTGGTCGCGGCGGGCCGGCAGGCGGCGACGGCTGCTCGAGCACGGTCACGGCACAGCGGCGACGGGCGAGCTCGAGGGCAATCGCTCCTGCCGCCAGCCCGGAGCCGACGACGACGACCTCGTTCGCGTCCTTCCGGCTGCGTCGGAGAAACCGGAAGACGCTCATGCTGCCCGGACGGCCGCGGCCAGGGTCTCGTCGAGGGGCGTGAGCGGCCGACCGAGAAGCGCCGCCAGGGGCGCCGGATCCGCGACCTCGTCGCACAGGAGACAATCCAACTCGTCCGGCAGCATGCCCTGGTAGCCCCCGTTGCGGGCTCGCTCGTCGGCCTCCGGGATCGGGATCTCACGGACACGGTGCGTCGTCGGCCGGCCTTCCGCTGCCGCAACGCCCGCAAGGCGATCGACAAGATCTGCGTAGCTCAAGGCTTCGGGGCCCACCAGGTCGAAGACCGTCGGGAAGGCTCCCCCGGGCCGCTCGACGGCGGCCAGCACGAGCGCGGCCACGTCCTCGACGAAGATGGGCTGCATCCGATACGATCCGTCTCCCGGACGCTCGACCTCCCCGGCAACCATGGCCGCCAGCGACGCCCTCACGAAGGCGTCGCCGGGGCCCACCACGTACGAGGGACGAAACACGATCCCCTCACGCCCTGAGCGAAAGACGAGGGTCTCCGCAGCGAGCTTGGAGAGGAAGTACCTGTTCGTCGATCGCCGGCTCTTCCCGTAGCGGGCCACGCCCAGGCCCGAGAAGTAGACGATGCGTGGCACCCCGGCAAGGCGGCAGGCGTCCAGCACGCGCTCGGTGAGACCGACGTTGACCGAGTCGTAGGTCTGACCGCCGCGCTCCGCGCCGATCTGCGCGAGGTGCACGACGGCGTGTGCGCCTTCCAGGACGTCGGGCAGGCCCTCGAAGCGAGGATCGGTCAAGAGGGCGGGACGGCCTCCGGCCTCGCCCACGACGCGGGACGCCGCCTCGGAGCGCACGATCCCGACAGCGTCCCACCCTGCCCGGGCGGCGTGTCCAATGACATGCCGACCGACGAACCCGTTCGCGCCCGTGACCGCCAGCCGCATGAGACGCATTCTCGCCCAAGCAGCCGACGACGGCGAGGAGAGGAGCGGGTGAAGGCCGAAAAAGAAAGAAGCCCCCGCGCAGCGTCGCGCGGGGGCGGAGGTGAGGCGGTGCGACTCAGGACGTCAATCGGCTACGAGCAGTACCCGCTGCTGTTGATGACGTTCACGCAGCCCTGATACTCGGCGTCGGTGAGCCCGTTCTGGGTGGTGACCGTCCCATCGACGTCCTGCCGGGAACAACTCCCTCCGCTGACGGTCTGGTAGACCCCCAGGACGATGGGAGGCACGCTTCCGCCCGAATCGCTACAGATCAGGGCCAGGGAGTACGGGTCGCCCATGCCGCACTGCGGCGTCACGGTCGAGGTGCAGCTCAAGGCCGCCGCGTTGATGTCGTCACCCGAGAAGCAGGGGCACGGGGCGGGCGGCGGACGGCTGCAACGACCACGCGTGTCCCCGTGACGTGTGTGGCCCCGCAACGCTCGTCGGGACACCCAGAGGGTTTTGCGCCCCTTGTGGCACACGAACACCTTGCCGTGGCGGCGGCCCGAGGACGTGATGGTGCCGTCTTCGCCCTCGAAGAGGTCGCCCCACTGGATTTGATCGACGGCCGACTCCAGGTCGAGGTCCGAGGGGGCGGCCACGACCGGGGAACCGGTCACGCTGTCGCCGCCGATTGAGCCTCCACAGGCCGCCAGCGAACACGCCGCCGCCACCACGAGAAGCCAGGAAAGGTTTGGGTACGTGCACTGCACGTGCCGCAACATGACCACCTCCACGCGACTGCCCGGAGGGAGGAGAGCAGCGCCTCTAGCGCACGGGACCGGGGGGGGTCCCAGTCAGGAGATCCTGAGCGCATCCCCTGTCCGACTGCTCAGACTATAGGCCGTGTCACCTAACTACGTAATAACAAAGAGTTTTTGGTGTGATATGAATCACGATCGGGACTCTGGGCCCGAGGGTGGAACGCTCGCCGGCGCGCCCGGGACGCTCGAAAGACGTGGTCCACCCCCCGGCTCAGGTCTACAGGGGACGGGAAACGGCGACCCGACGGTCTGGAGTTCGACCTCGTGACCAGCGCGCGCCTAGGAGCCTGTGGTGGAAGTGCTCCGCGAGCGAGGTCGAGAGATTTTTCGTCAGATCGAGGCGCCGAACCGCAGGAATACCGGGGAGTATTCCGAGGTTCGGCAACGAAGAGCTGGCGGAAAAGATCCGACCTCGACGCGGTCTGACTTTCACCACGGACTCCTAGTGTCCTGTTACCGAAATTCGCCTGATAAATAGAGTGACGTGTGGCCCAATAACGGGCATGAGATCAGGACGCCCGAAGGCTGAACTGGTGCTGAGTCGGGAGGAGCGTGAAACCCTCGAAAGG
>Ga0310121_10000477_pt1 | contig 44087 bp, 41 predicted proteins | sample CB27_Tmax_986_MG_FD_203504 | JGI IMG/M metagenome (GOLD analysis project Ga0310121, IMG submission 203504) | Marine microbial communities from Western Arctic Ocean, Canada - CB27_Tmax_986 | ecosystem: Environmental > Aquatic > Marine > Oceanic | place: Canada: Western Arctic Ocean | collected... | reverse complement strand
AAGCTTCTCAATAATCTGCTTGGTCGTGTGTCGGTTCTTCTTCATCTGAGGAAATCCTTTCCGGGCTACGCCCGGATGCGATTCTCTCATAGACCTGGATCAGTTAAAGGGGGGAAGCCCACCAACGCCGCGGTGTCAGAGTCGGCGGTAAAAGAGTACTGAAATGCGATGTCGGCTCTGGCCCGGCTCCCGCGGGTACCGGCCACCGTCAACATCACTACTAGGACTACCGCCGGGCACAGGACCCTTCTGAAAATCGGTGTCGGTGACATTTAAAAATTGTCTTTCGGTTAGAATTCGGATCACCGCGAGGATTAACGCTCGCTGTTTTTTTCATTGTGGCATGTTGCGTTCAATCCATGCTTCGGCCGATTCGGCCTTTGAATTTCCGACCGATTGCTTTTGGACCTTCTGTTGTGCGGCTTGAACCCAGCGGCTGATCATTCGGTGTTCGATGCACTCGTCCTGCTGCAACCCCAATCGCTCCAAGGTATTACGAATCCCGTCGCCGACAAATACTTGTATGAGCGGGTCCTCCAGTGATTGAAAGAATCGCAACCGACTGCGCCCAGGGAGACTTTGCGCGAAAAGAGTGACGTGATCGTCCTGAGATGACAGCAGATGTCGCTCGAGAACCATTACAGAAACGACAGGTGCACTTTCATCCACCAGGTTCTGCCGGCCCCCGGGAAAGGTGTCGGGCAAAGATTCCGCCAGGACCACGAAAGGGTGAGATTTATTGTGTCGGATTAGCCGCGAGATGTCACGCGAGTCCCACTTGTGCTGCTCCTGCTCGAAGGGAATGTTCGTTTGTCGGAACACCTCACAGGCTTCCTCCAGTGTGGCAGAAAAATGAGCAACCACGAGCACTCGGTCATCCTCGCCCAACCGCTTCTCGATTTCTCGAAGAATGCCCACCTGTTTAGCTGCGTGCGTCAGCCAAATTGCATCATCGATTTTCTCGAATGTCTTCGGTTTGGAGAATAAGTCGAAAAGTCCCATTGGTGAGCTTTCTTGCAGGTAGAAACCACGAATGCATCAAAAGCAAAAAACGCTAACTGTTGGCATACCCGGCGCCGATCGTAGTGACCACAAAAGTATTTGGACAACTACCGATTTTATCAAGAAATAGAGGTTTGAACCATGGACAAAGCCCCGCAGCAGGGCGCGGCCGCCACCGGTTGTGGGGCATCCCTCCAAGGTCGGCTGGGCAGTCGGCCTAATTTTTGTTCCACCAGCTATAAGTCCAAGTCGTAATTCGAGCGACGGGATAATAAACAAACAGCGTGATGGTCGTCCCGATGAACAGCGCAAATGAGCCACAGACAAACTGAGGGTAGGTAAACGCAAATGAGAAGAAGGTGACAAAAGCAAACAGGAGTGGCAGCCCCTACTGTAATCGCTTTCGAGAAATTTGTGATTTGTTCGGTTCATCATTCATGGACCGGTTCGCCCAACACATGTCGCAGCGGCAATCTGTCACAAAGTACGTCACGAACGTGTGGTTTCGTTTGAACGACACGTGAATTGTCGACGAATTTCCCGGCAATGCAAATAAGCTGGGTTGCGACAGGGCCTATCGAACCTGGATCGGTATCGTATCGAGTGAAGACGGGGCTTCCCGTCGGTGCTGCTCACTTGAAGTCGGGGCGTGGCCAACTTGTTTGGCAACTCTCTGCGAGCGGTATTTACAAACAGACAACATTTTCACGCCTCAGAATGTTGGGTGGCTGGTTTAGTAGGTTTAGTACCCTGCCTGTGTGGTTGATTACCGGGCCGATACTTTGTGGCAGTGCTATCTTCCAAATCAACGGGTAATTTGATTACAATCGCCGGTGGTTGCTCATCGGGAGGGAAGATCTCGGTGGGGCCAGTCGGAAAATGGCCACCCGGGGATGGACGATGATCCCACTGGTTGATCACAATCCCGGTCCAATCAGACTGAGTCGACTGGCAGCCAGTCGTTACACTGACCATCGTGTCGACGTATTTTGCGTGTTAACAACCACTGATCGCGACTTTTCCTCGACCCCCCTGAAGCAAATACCCCATGACTACCTTTGTCTCGTTTTTATGCATCATGTTCGGTGGGGCACTCGGAGCCGTTTGTCGATACTTCACCCAGGAACTCGTCATTCGCTGGACGAAACTTCCAGGTTGGGTGAGCATTTTTTTCGTCAACATCGTGGGAAGTTTTTTGATTGGCCTGGCCATGGCAAGCCTGCTACAGAAAACTACGGATCTGCAACACCTCGGGCGTCTTTCGCTGGAACTCCACACGAGACCCCTGCAGGAAGGGCTTGCCATCATGGCGGTTGGCTTCTGCGGCGCTTATACCACTTTCAGCAGTTTCTCCCTCGATAACTACTTCCTCGTTCACGGCAAGTACGTGCAACTGGCCCTTAATATGCTTGGCTCACTCGTCGGTGCATTCCTGGCGGTTTGGGCAGGATGGTCATTGTCCCAAATGGTCTTCGCTTGATGCGACCCCCCCAGAGAATATTGGTATGGAAAAATTCATGATTGTGTTGTGTGTAGGATGCGGAGGTGGCCTGGGCGCCGCTTTCCGACACCTGATTGTCGAACTCGTCCATGGGTTTGTCGGCTGGCCCTCGTTCGTTGCCGTGATGATCGTCAACGTGTTGGGTAGCTTTCTGATTGGTGTGGTCTTCGTGTCAATCGAGGGTACGCTGCAAAGAAACGGAAAAAGCCGACTATGTCAGGTCCCGTTTTCGCGACGATTCGAGGACCGGACCTGGTGGCCGGACGGTGACCCGACGATTCCCCCGGTCGAGCAGTTTCAGTTCGACTTGCACCAAAAACTTCTCACCGCATTTGTCATCACGGGCTTCCTCGGTGGGACGACCACCTTTAGCCTCTTCAGCCTGCTCTCATTGAACCTCATCCAGGCAGGCACATGGTGGTGGGCGCTGGTCAACGGTTTCGGCACGCTCCTCTTGGGGCTGGCCGCGGTCATTGGCGGATTTCACGTTGGCGAAAAGTTGGTACCCCGCCATTGATATCAAGTCTCAACGGCTGCCATGTTTCGGTTTCACCCACTCCAAACATGGGATTGGTGCATCGTGTGACCACAGCAACCATCCCCTGGGATGACCCCGATCTTCAGAACCATTCAGTAGCGCAGCGACGTTTCAAGAGACTTCTGGCTTTGGTCCAGTACCGTGAACTGTGTCAACTTCCAGCCGTCACGTTCAGGAACCAGAACGATCGTCCCTTGGTACTTGTCTGTGCGCGTGTGAAGGTGTCCCCAATGTTCCACTGACCCGACAACTTCCCAGGTGCCGTCGATCGTGACGCGCCCCTCCGAGTGTGACGCGCTGGCATCACTCACGGTTACATCACGTACCCAAAGCAGAGCCCCTCCTTGTTCGGCGACAATGAGCGCCCGTTTTATTTGAAGAAACACGTCGCGAATGAGAGAATCGCCCACAACAACGCTCAGGTGGTCATACACCTGGGAGTCAGAAGCACCGTTCATGGCTTTGAATACGTGTGACAGGACTTCGGCAGCAACCGTGCTGGCCAACTCCGGACTTAACTGGGGTGAGTTCAAGCCAACTCGAACTGGCGCTGGCCGCTCCACGTTTCCAGGTTGAAGTTCCATCTCAAAGAGCGGGGTATCTCTAATAAAGATGTGGTCAAACGGCTGCTTGTCCTTTACGAAGACCATTGATTTGAGCAGGGGCGCAAATTTGTTGTAAGTCTCCCACCGAAGTTTGAGATCACGAACCGGGGATTTCGGGCGGTACGACAAGATCACTCCCACGCGAGCCTGGTACACACCCATTCTGCGGGGAGGTGCGTTTAGCGCAAAGTCACGAATATCGAGACCAAAGAAGCTTAATCGATCGAGATGTGCTTCCACGCGGTCGCCGTTAATCATAACTTCGTTATTGCTGCAAAAGAATTCTGCCAACTTCACCGCAGCAGCCTTTTGTTCGTCCACCTCAACAAAGTCGGGATCTTTGCGCTCGATCGGGACCCAGCGTTCCAAGGTGAGCATGGGAATCAAGACCTCGTGCCGAACCTCCCTGGGTGTGATGTAGAGGAACGAATAGAGCGCACTGTAACTGGAAATTCCCAAACGCTGGCGCAACTGCTTATCTTTGTTTGCCTTGATCGCCGTGAAATTGGGACGTTTCGTGGGCGGATTCTCCCAATCCAATTCAAGGGTGTACGACTCTCCAGATACCAGTTGGCGGGTGCGCTCTGCCAAAAATCCATTGTGCAACAGCAGGCAGTCCATCGATGCCGGCTGCGAATCACCAAAGTCCTGTCGAATCGTAATGAACTGCAGTTTCGCCGGCGTATGGAATTTCCAGCGGTAGGTGAGCCACCGCTCCTTGAGTTCGGTTTGTAGCACACCATCGTCAGGCAACTGCGACAAATTCGATCCCTGGAATTCAGAAGTCAGTAACTCTCCATCCACACTTCGCAACTGCAAACGCGTCTCGAGAAAATCCTGGTACTTGCGCGCAGCTTCTTTCAACGTGTCGCTCTCAATACGATACTGCTTGTTGGCTTTCAATTCATAATGGAGGACAAGATCTTCAACGGCCATACCCAATCGAACCCGAACATGATCTTCCCGGACATCGAAGATGACATCGGTTAACGAGATTGGATGTGCAACTGCCTTGAGGTTGCAGGCAAACGTGCCCGTCAACAGCAGCAAAGAACTGGCAATTTTCGGAATAGGGCTACTTCGGTTCATTTGTTTCACTGGGATCAATCATTACGAAAGACTCCACCCAGTCTCGCACATCAATACCGTCTGATTGAACATCGACCCTGATCAGGTAATTCCCTGGTTTCGCCGGCAACTTGATCATCACTTGTACGCTGGCCAGAGCTCCGGGAGGTACGTCGTGTGCGACTATGGATAAGTCTTTGGTCGCTGACACGAATTGGGCTCCTTCGGGCAGACGGAAGGTGACCCGGTAGTCTCTTGGTTTTGGCGAGTGATTGGTCAACTTGACCTGGAACGGCTGAACAGCTTCTGGCCTTGCTTCCACCCCGTAGGGATATAAACAGGCCCACTGTTCATCAACCGCATAGTTCTCGTCATCCCACAGGCTCAGTGAACGGACAATCGCAGCACGTTCACGAAACCCTGACTCAAGGGTCGCCAGTTCGTTCTTTGAAAATCGGAACACGTGAAAAATGTGTTCGTTGATCAACCAATAATTTTCTCCCAGTTCACGGATCTGGCGCAAACAGTTCAGCAAGCCATCATCGTTGTGCATCAGGTTACGGTTCAGCACACAATAATCGTCCATACCGGAAGGCGAAAATGCATCGCCAATGAAAAACACTGGTGTTTGACCAGGTTGTTCTGCCAGCAAAGCTCCATGATAGAACGTCTGCCCCGGGAAACTTCGAAAGGTCAGCGTAAATTCGTGAAAAGGCAGCTTGTCTCCATGTTGTTTCGCAACGATTTCTTTGATGGGTGTGTGATGCAAGCAGGGCATGTGGTAATTGCCCGGATTCTGAAGAATGTCGACGTAATTTTCCACGGCATAAACAGGACACTCAAACACTTCTGCGGCGGCTTGTACCGCATTGGTATGATCATCGTGATAGTGGGTTACAAAGATTCCATCGACCTTGTCAATCACTCCGAGGTTGATCAAATCTTTGACACCCTCAATGACGCCGGTGGTACCACAATCGATCAGAAGGCTATGTCCCGTTTCTGAAATAATCAACCGACTGGTCCCTTTCACCCAAATCCAATCAGGCGTATCGTCGTAGGCACTGTAGGCCATCCAGGAGAAGTCGGCGCTTTCTCCCAGAACTCTCCTGGCACAAATGGCCATGTGTTCTTCCTTGAAATACCAGTTCAAGGCACTGGTCGAGAGGTAGGAGCGGTACAGGGCCCGGATACGGTCGGCCAGGCTCTCCAAGGCCAGTTGCGGATTGGTCATAATCTCTCCACGAGCCGGAACCAACACGTCTGGCTGGAGTGCCTTGACTTTTTCGATGCTGGCCAGCAGTGCAGAAAATCGACCACCATAACCGTGATAGCCTCCCACGTTGGCTTCGGGAATCGCGTCCTGAAAGCTGTAGATATCGAGTACTTTTCCGACACCCGCGATCAAGTCTCCTGTGAAAACATATTTTTTTTCATCGATCTGGGTAGCATAGGAAACACTACCACGTGTAAACCCCGGAGTTTCGATTGTCGTGAGCGTCACTCCTCCCAGGTCAATCTGATCTCCACCCTTAACCCAGCGATTCACAGCCAGCGATTTTTCAAGAATCTTGGTCGATTGCTGCTGGTAGTCGTGAAAACGGCTGACCTTAAAGGCTTCCCAAAATGTCTCTGGTGATTCAATCAGTTCCCGTTCCGCTTCCGGCGCGACTGCCTTGACACCGGCCTCGACCAACGGACGGGCTGCCCAAACCACATCGCGACGGTGATGGGCAAGCAACACCCAATCCAATTCTGGAGCCGCCGCTTCTTGCGCCCCGTAGATGGCCGCCGCCCGGCTCTCACCCCGGACTACGACACTATTTACCGGCCCCTTGGTAATTTCGATCGAGACGCCGGAAGTTTCGACCTGGGTCACTGAGCTTGTGATCACGCAGACCAGTCCCCATAAAACAAATCCAGGTTTCATGACAAATCCCACCCTTATTCAGAACCTACAAGAGGAAGTTGGTTGACCATGCAAACTACCCGGCATCCCCTCGATTTTACACCATTTCGGTGGCAGCGGGATGTGGATTCTACGTCTCAGAACAACGTCACCAGTGATGGAGAAAGGACGATCAGCACCAGAGACATACCAGCCGCTGCAACAAGCACTCCACACAGCAGAAGGCTACATTCCACACAAAGGAGTGAAACCACCCTGGACCTGGCGCAGCCAAGCATCTTCATCGTTCGAAGGTGCTCACTTCGAAGGTGAACTGTCTGAATCCCAATGACGGTAATCAATACACAAGTCAGGACAAGCATCACGATGAATACCGTGTCGAGTACACTCTTAATTCGAAATACATACTCAATCAGCGTTTGAAACTCGGTACCGGGCACAAGCATTTGCAGCGCAGGGTGCTCCAAATACCTCCCTTCTGCTAAAACGCCAGCCTTTTGAGTTTGAGGCCACACCGAGACCGCTGAGAGTTTGTATTGATCGCGTTTACCATGGAAATGAATCTGGTGGCGATTCAAATCATCGATCACCGTGACCGGATCTGCCGGGCGATGCCCATCGGTTGAATCTGCCAAAACCGATGACTGGTCTACCGCCGTACCGGTATCATCGTCGGTATGGCCATGTCCGTAACCGTCCAGCAGCCAGGCTGTCTCGAGCGAAACAAATACGGCGTCGTCATCCGGGCTGTTGGTCGGCGCAAGAACGCCAACGACTGCAAGCGATACGGAAGATGGGGCATTGAGATCAAAGGGATTGAGGCGATCTGTCTTTATGCGGTCCCCCACGTTGCCAACATTACTTCCAACCACGCAATGTCCAATCTGTGCAAATGGTTGACCAACTGCGATGGGAATGTTGCGCGTGCTGAAGTATTCACTGGTGGTACCGACCACGGGCATTTCTCCGCGACTGGCCGTATGAATCACGTGTAACGGAACACACAACAGGTCGTTCGCCTCGGCAAGATCCTGGTAATCGCCATACACAATTTGGCGATCGATATCCCCTAAAAAATAGAGTGTCTTTAACACCAGGTCATAACGACTACCACGTGCACCAACCAACAACGGAGGATTTTCACTCCGCAATGCCAGTTGCTTTTCGTATTGCGACACGACGTGGTTGGTTACCACCGGCAAGGCGATTGAAACTGCAGCCGCCAGAATTAGCGTGGTCGACAGTAACGGTCGCGACTGCAGATAGGATCGGGCCAGCCTGAACAAATCAGCCATACTTTCCTCCTGCAACGAGTTCTGCAAAAGGAATCACCTGATCAAACCGTTCTAGTGATGACTGCTCATGAGTTACAGCAACAATCGTCGAGCCAATACGATCAGCCTGGCTGAAAAGCAAGTCCCACACACGTTCACTATTTTCCGGGTCGAGACTGGCTGTTGGCTCGTCGACGAAGAGATAGGGTGGTTGCCTGATCAGTGCACGGCAGACGGCCACTCGTTGGAGTTCACCTCGCGACAACCTGGCAACTGCGTGGTTGGGCAACTGGTGAATTCCAATTGCCTGACAGAGTTCTTCAAGCCAGGACCCATGACCTTCGACAACCGGGTCGCAGGACAACGTAATCGGTAGCAGGATATTATCGCGAATCGAGAGGTAATCAATGAGCCTGAAATCCTGGAATACGTGACCGATTTTTTGGTTCCTGAGGGACCGCAATTCGCGATCACCACACTTACTGATCTCCTGCCCGTCCACAGCAACAGAACCCGCAGAGGCCATCTCCATACCACTAATCACTCGTAGTAAAGTGGTCTTTCCACAACCGCTTTCACCGGTAATCGCGGAGTGTTGTCCGGCTGCGATCTTCAGGTCAGGGATCGATAACAAGAAAGAGCCAGCCGGATATCGAAATTCCAGGTCCTGAACGTGAATCATAATGTGATTTTGATCTGCCGTGCCAGCAGGTACGAGTGTTTAGTTTATGGCTGGTCAAGGTTGAGACGTGGTTGAGACGTGTCGGGAGTTTGCGCCAATGGCCGCCCTGCACGCCAAATCGCCACCGCCCCACCAAAACTCATTCCGAGTACCCCCGGAAGGTAAAGCAAACTGCGGACAGCTTTCTGCACCAGGTCTACCCCATAAACGATGAATGACCAACACGTAATACTAAACCATACGGCCGTGCTCACACCAAGTGGTGAAATCCAAAGAACACAAATCCACAGCAACCCGCTTCTCTCAACAGAGCGGGTACGCCTGGAGATAAAGAAGCTAAGCACAATCAGAGACCAATGGGCATGGTTGCCATAACGGTTAAAACAACAGTCGCCGCACCCGGTACCAACAGGCACCGTGGTGGCTTCACTTATTTTACCAGTCGGTGTTGCGAGTGCAGCGACAAGCGGTAATCTCCTACAACTGTTCTCCTGCTTCTTTTTGATCAGGGCCTGAAAAAATTTCGACGAGGTGATTATCGGGATCGCGGAGGTAGAGTTGCCGCGCACCGTCAGGCCGCGTTCGAGGTCCCACCACGATCTGGATGCCTTGCTGCCGGAGGTGTGCGGCTGCCGCATCGCAATCATCGACCGCAAAAGCGTAGTGAAATGCACGGGAAATCTCGGAGCCCCCAGAGGGTGGCAACCCGGCCGAACCCGCCGCTGCGCTTTCTTGATTAAGGTGAATTTGTGTCTGGCCTGCCTGAAACCAGCGCCCCGGAAATCCAAAGTCAGGCCGGCGGACTAGCCGCATACCGAGAAGACCGACGTAAAATTCCACACTTTTGTCCAGGTCTTTTGCAACGATCGTAATGTGATCGATCGTCTTGACAATGACCGGGTGGAGATCGCTCATGGTTGTTTCACTTGCTCCAAAAATTTACCAGGAACTGCCAGCAACGGATTCAGTACGGAACCGAATGTAAATCCAGACGACGAGAACGAGTCCTAAATCGGCAGGAACCAACATAGGATCGGCCCCTACGGCTGGAATCGACGTTCCCGAGATTCTATCACGCCAAGACGACTACCGTGTAAACCCGAACCGGGCTGCGGTGGTATCGGTCGTGGGGTTGAATGAATTGGCCCTGCCAGGCAACCTGCTTGATGTGGTCAAGCCCCCGGTATGTTGCCTGTTCGGTTTAGTGCTGGCTTATTGCTTCCCGGCTGGCGGAGTGCTGCTGCGGGGCTGACGGGCGGCTGGTCGGGGGAGGATGGATCTCTGGGGAATTGCCGGGGTATTTTCCAGCTTTGGCCATTTTCTCAAATCTGGCCAACTGGCACATCAGGAGGGCCCACTTGCGCTGGAGCTTTTTGTTTCGGAAACTTTTTGAATAGTCGGCGAGCTTGATGAAGTCGCTGTTACCCACGCCGTCGACGAGAACGAGGTGCCTGCTGCCGTCTTCCCGCTGATGGACAAGAATGTTGCTTTCGTTGAAGTCCCCCGCGATGATTCCCTCTTTGGCCATGTAATCAAGAATTTTTTGTAGCTCGGCTTCGAATGTCTGTACGAGGGTACCGCCCCTGATGCATGCGCCGATGGAGGTTGAGAGTTCGCCGTCCGGGTCGGTGATGAGGTCGAACATGATTCCGGGGCCCAGGTTGGTTTCGACCTGTCCATGAAATGTCGCCAAATGCTCCATGGAGCAGCCCCGTCTCATGTACTTGCGGTAATACCTGGTTTCCCGCCTGGCCTGCATGTCGCGGCCCTTGGTCAAGTGGCTGACCTTCACACATTTGCCTGGATCGTCTGGATGGCGATAGCAATTCCGGCGTCGGCCGGTTGCTACGAGCAGGTCATCGGTGAGTTGGAGCTTGGAAAAGTTCAAAAAATTGAGAGTCCGTAAAATATCGGGATTGAGGGGTTGGGATTGGCCCCAAGTCAAGACATTTAACACATTCGCCGCCGGAGGCTCAAGGTGACACGAAAAGGCCACGGTCGTGCTGTGATTTTTCCTCCAGCCGCTCGAGTCGTCGATGGCCCGATTAAGAGAAGTCCTGCCCCCTTTTGTTCCTCGAATGTGACGATTTCTACCCCACGCAACCTGTTGAAGTCTCACCGTGGCAGCTGGCGGGGATTTGGTTTGTGTCGATCCGCCATTGAACTTCCAACGGCGCTCCACGGCAGGTTGGCCGAAAAAATGCCGCTGCCATCCAGTCAGCGGTATGCTGTTCCGTAACCGAAACATTTCGGAAACCGTTGTACAAAAAAAGTACCTGCCGATGGCAGGCCCTTTGTTAAATTGAAAAGAAAAAATCCGGCGGGACCCTGCCGACAATATCCAGGTTACGCAGTCCTTCCCGATTACAAGTTTTTTTGACGGGGAGGGGGAGAGGCGGAAGATGTATGGGTTGAATTAAGTTGCGCAACCAACCGGCAAAAACTGTTGCTGGTGGCTGGGAAATCTCAATTTTGCTGAAGTGGGCTACCGGTCCATTTTACAACAACACGACACGGCAAATCCGTAGTTAGCTGGAATGGAACCCGGGCCCAGATGTCTCGCAGATCTTTCACTTATTCGTTCACGGATGGATGCGCGTCGCAGCCGACTCAGTTTGCGTTGTCGACACACGTGTAACAAGGAGGACTTTCAGTGCGTACTATACATTTTTCAACGTGCGTTGCCATGGGTGTCATTCTGCTCGGAGTGCCGTCGGGTACTGCGGAAGAAATTTTTTCTGACATCAACCGATTCCCGGGCGAACGTGTCCAGTTAAATCCGCACCACGACATCGACATGGCATCGCTCTCGACCTTTGCCAGTCTCGAGAATGAACTGATGACGGTCAACTCTGAGCTCGCGGACGTCAGGACCCGCCTGGCCCTGGTCGAAGGCGGAGAGGTCGTGCAGGCTGCGTATAATTCTTCGGCAAGTGGTGGGTCTGGTAGCCGCAGCTGCCGCGACTACTGGTGCAACCCTTGCGACGGCGTTGTTTTTGACACGCAGTTAGTGTGGTTGCGTCCACAGGGTTCAGAACCAGACGAGACAGCTGGCAACAGGTTCAAAACCGGCTCTCGCTACACGATTGGTTGGATGAACAGTTGCGGACGTTCCTTCCGTGTCCGATATTTCGAGTTTGCACATGGTAATTGGGATCGCTCTGATAAAGGTTTCCTGCAACAGGAGATGCTTGACCTGGAATATGCCGCTCGATTTCGGCTCGGTTCCAACTTGCTTGGCGAAGTAAGCGGTGGTATGCGGTGGACTGAGTATGAAGATACTGCCTTTAAATATTCCGACACGATTGGGCCGGTCGTCGGACTTGAAATCCGCACCCAATGCTGGTGCAACGTAGCCCTCTATGGCCTCCTGCGGCAGTCTTATCAGTTTGGCTCCGCTTATGAAAAAGATAGCGATCCACCAGACACAGGTTTGGGGAGCTACGGCATTACGGAACTTCAGTTCGGCCTGGAATATCAACAGTGTGTTTGTGGCGGCACCGGCTTCTTCCGCACCCTGTTTGAGACGCAACGCTGGACCGGCGTGGAAGACAGCGATACTGAAGATGTAGGGCTGATCGGGTTCGGCTTCGCCGCTGGAATCACTCGGTAAGGTTTCAGCAAAATGTAGTTGGCGATCGCCACGATTGAGGTTGGCGATCGCCACGGTTGGAGTCACCCCCTTTGCTGATCCAAGTTAATTGCCCGTCTGGAGACCGACCTTAACATCCTCTCCACTGCCGAGAGCGTTGTCATATTTTTGTTGTCTCCGATTTTTTTGATCCGCTCGTGCCCCAAGGTCACCTGAAAATCGCTCAATGAACGAACCTCGTGCCCGGGATCTATCGACGAAGATCAATCGACTCGAGTTGTCCGACACCCAGGGTGAGCGTTCGGCGCAAGAAAACGACAATCACCAGTAAGGAAAATCCAAGGCCGAGCACGAAGATGGCCCACATAGGCCAGGCCGTGGCTGATTGCAGGAAGGTCCCCCCGAATGCAAAGGCGCCGCTGATCAACGAGAACAAACCGCTCACCAGTGCATTGGCTGCACCACCCGCATGGGGAAATCGTCCCAGGCAAATCGCGTACAGGATTGGCCAGACGCTGGCGGCTAAAAAGAACACGACTCCGGCGGGCACCGCCAGCGCCAGCACGCCAAAGCCACCGGCCAGGTCGACCGTGATCATCCCGGCCGAGAGGCCCATCGCAATCGTCGCGGCAATCGCAGCCCGCATGAAGTCTGTCGAAAACCGGGACAACAGCCGGTTGGTCAGGTTGCCTGCCATCCAGCAACATCCCATCGCTAACTGGAGGTGGCCATAGAAAACCGCATCTCGCTTCAGATCAACCTGAATGTAAAAAGGAGCGAGCACTTCAAAGCTATACATGATCGTAATCAGGCAACCCATCGCCAGGGCCGAGGCCATGTAAATGGGGTCGGTCGCAATCTGGCGATACGGCAAGAAGACATCCCCCACCGGACCAGTGAGCCGAACCCGGCGCGTCTCCGGGAGAAAAAAAAGCGAGGTCAGCACCGTTGCACCAGCCCAGCCACCGAGGACCCAAAACGTGGCATGCCAGTTGAACCACTGCTGCAGGTAGCCGCCCAAAGCTGGCGAGAGGATTGGGCCACACGCCCAGGCAATGGTCATCCAGTTGGCGGCACGGGCCCGCTGCTGCCCGTCGTAGCAGTCGGCCACGATCGACCGGGCCGCAACCACCGTCACGGCACCGGCAGTGCCCTGGATCACGCGCATCACCAGCACCATGCCAATCGAGTCGCTGTTGGCAATCACCACGCTGGCAGCGGCCATCACGGCCGCCCCCACGGCCGACGGAATGCGCCGTCCCCACCGGTCGACCAGCGGACCAAACACGATTTGAGCCAGGGCATAACACCCCAGGTAGACAAGTACCGTTTGCTGCACGGCAAAGTCGGTGGTCTGCATGGCCCTTTTCATCGCCGGCAGCGACGGCAGGAACATGTCGACCCCCGCCCCGGCGAGCGGGACGGTCACAAGCATCCAGCAAAAAGCCCGCCGGCGCTGACCAGGTGTAACCACAGGTAGTTCCATGGCCAGAGCATCGCAACATTGGTCGTGGGTGACCAGACAGGTTCACCCGCCGGAAGTGGCGCTGGTTGTCGTTGCTGCTACCCGGGGGACTGCCGGATGGACGTTATGGCGGGAGAATCGGCCTGCCTTCACATAACAGGCCGACAGGTTCTGCCGTTTCCCTTAAGGTCCAACAAACGATGACCTTAAAAGCGACTACCAGGAAGTTTCGGTGGTCTTGTCGAGGTCCTCGGCGTTGGCAAACCGGAAGCCAAACAAATACGCGTTTTGCATCCAGAAGCGGATAATAATCTTCTTGCCCAAAAAGGGCGTGAGGTCTTCGCCCACCTTGTTCCAGCGAACGGCCTGTTCGTAATCGTCGGCGCGCAGTTGCGGGCAATCGTCCTGGCCGTAACCCTTGATATGACCTAACAGGCCGGAGACGCGATCGCAGAGTTCGACCTGCACCTTGCCGTGCGACTTCATGCTCCACGCGCGGTGTTCGGGCGAAATGTTCACCAGCAACCGGTCGCCCGTCACCACGACCTCTCGCGTTAACAGCCATCCCCCCTTGTAGCCGGCATGTTGGCCGATAAAACGATCCCGCTTGACTTTGGCCATGCCAATCGCCCGCATCGAGTCCGGGTAACGTGTCCGCCATGTCCTTGAGGAGCCGGTGTAGTAGAGATAGAGCCAGGGGCCGGCTTCGACCACATCACTCAGCATCCAAACATGCCCCGCATCCCAGTCGGTACCTTCGCCGAACGAAATCAGCGGCACACGACCCGGCGCGCGGTGCCACCTGAATCCGTCACTGCTGGTGGCCAATTCGATCCAGCCGCGGCCCGCTCCGTGTCGCGGTTGAATCGCCAAAAATCCGAGAAACTGGTTGCCGTAGCGAATGGGCGCCATGCGATCGAAAAAGAACCCTGCGTTCGCCGGATCGCGATGCTGGTCGACCTCGGCGGGGTCCTGTTTTGGCAAGTCCAGGTCATCGGGGGCAAGGCAGTGACGCATTGGCGTCCAATGCTTCATGTCGCGACTCACGGCCACACCGATACGCGTGCGCATGTTCTCGCCGGGGTATCGACCTTCGTTGCCCGCCAAGGGCATGGGCCGACCGTAAAGCAACCAATATCCCTTCTCCTCGACGTAAATCGGACAGTGCTGGGCATCGAGCGCCCTGTTGGCGTAAACCGGGTTGCTGTCGTGTTCGGTCCAGTCGATGCCGTTGTCGCTATAAGACACGCCCACGCTCTTGCTATATCCCGGCCAGGCGTCGCGGTACCAGAGCATGAATTTTTCCTTGCCCTCGTCGCGCAAGTATTGGGGCGTATGGATCACGCGGAATTCCTGTACGGTTTTGTTGCCGAGCATGACAATATTCGTTTTTTCGTATCCCAGGTAAGGGATCTTGTCGAGCAACGGCTTGGTCCAGTGGATCCCATCCTTGCTGTAGGCGTACGACATCATGTAGGGTGTGCGGCGCCGCGTTTTGGTCTTCCTCGTCGATCCGCCCCATGCGCCGACATCGTAGTTGGCGTACCACATGTGAAACGTCTGCGTTTCCTTTTCGTAGAGTACGTTGGGCAGTCCGATCGCTTGCTCCCACGGTTGATCGGGTTCGACAACCGGGTTACGTGGCGACTTGATGGGTGTGTTGACAACCGCGCGGACATCCCAGCGGTCTGCATAGCTGGACGAGTCGAGGAACAGCTGCAAGCGGTGTCCCAGGTTGAGTGGTTGTCCCGACTCGTTGTACGGATCCCGGGCCCTGCCCTGCTCGGCCCCAAGCTCCTGGCGCACCTCGTGCTTGACCAATGTCCGCTCGGAAAAGTGACCGACAACCAACAAATCGTCGATTAGCAATTTCGCCATGATGTCGCGTTTGTCACCGTAGATCCCCGGCTCGAATTCTATCTGGGCGATGCTGTCACCTCCACCGTCCGAGTTCGTACCGAGCAGGATCTCCGGACTATCCACGCCGTCGACGCGAAATCGGTAGGTACCCTTGGTGGGCTCAACGGTCAGCACCCACTGCTGCCAGACGCCGGACTTGTAGGGGACCTTGGTATCGATAGGTCCCTCACGACCGGCGGCCCAGAACGTGCCGCTCCCGCCGCGACTCGCCTGAACTTGCAGCACGCCGCCAAGCGTCGTACCCAAGCCGAAGCTGTAGGCAGCTAAACGACCCGTTATCTGCTTCGACTCGCTGTCGCAGTAGGTCGAAAAAGTGGCGACAAGTTTGTCGGCTGTCTCGGCCGCCGGTAGACCGTCGGCCAACCAGGCCTGCGATCGTCCATTGTCGGCTCGATCCAGTACAGACCACCGCAGGGAAATCTCGCTGGCCGGTCCCGCCCCACCATCACCGGTCACCTTGGCTCCCAGAGGACCGTGGCCTCGCCACTGGCCAACCTTCGCCTGAATGGGCGCGCCAGGGGCAACCGATTCAAAATCATCGTCAAACAGAACTTTCTCGACGGTCGAGCCGGCGTTTTCTGTCGCAGCCCACGCAACGGCCCCAGCAGACGTAAGAACCATAACAACGAGGACACTTGCTGTACGATTCATAAAAGATTCTCCGCATGATCTATCACTGAAACGATTGCCCAAGGACACACAGTTACAGTATGAGTGCGGCACATCTGGGCGTCAAATTGCCTGCCAACCCGAGGAGACACCTCTGGGACTTGTGGGTTTAAAAAAACCGGATACGTATCGCCAGCTCCAAATCGTCTCCTGCCGGCCAGGTAACTATTGCCTGTCACTCTGCCATCGAGTTGTAGTCGCATAAGATGACCTCGGCTGGATCCACACTGGTCACAACCGGAAAATTCCGGCTAAGATACCCCCTATGTCGGCTGCCGCCAGAGTGGCGCAGCCAAAAAAAAATGTCGCCGAAAGCGTGAATTGTTCAATACTGCGCAACCTGTTTCGTTGGAGGCCCCTCGAATGAACCGCCTGTTTGTTTTTGACTTCGCAATCCTCGCAGCACTAGGTACCATTCTCCTGGGTAACAATTCGCAAATGGCCGTGGCTGAGGACACCGCACCGGTTACCAGCGCCGCTCCCGAGACGGGCCCCCCCGCGACTCAACGTGACGCGGACTCACTTTTTTTTAAAAGAAGTGCCGAAGCCAGGGTGCGATCGGTCGGAGACCGCCTGAGAGATTCGGTTACCATTCTCGATTTCATTCCGCCCGAAGAGCATGAGGCAATTGCCAGGAGAACCAGCACCTACGACTGCACCCCAGACTTCCAGACGGCTCATGACTTCTGCGCCGAAAGCCGGCAAACCCTGTTGATTCCGGCAGGGAAATACAAGCTGGAGTCTCCCGTGACCGGAGTGATGATCAGCATGCGGGGAGACGGCGCCAACAACACGACCCTTCACGGCACCTTCCGGTCCGGGTACATTTTTGACTTCACTGGATCCCGGCCCTACAGATCCATCCGTGATCTGGAGTTTGTGGGGGGTGGACCAAACGGCCGCGGCAGGTATGGCGGGGCAAGTGCCATCCGGATTAGTGACGCGTGGGTGACAAATATCGAGAATCTTAACCTGGTCAACCTGGGCGGCGGCATCAACCTGGATCGATCCTTCGACGCTAAAATATCTGGCATTAAGGCGGTCTATGTTGTCAGGCCGATCACCGCAACGATTGCGAACGACATGATCGTCGAACACATTTATGGCCTCAATTTTACTGGTGGGTATGGAATTAAAATCAACGGCGGCTCGAGCATAGGCATCAGAAATACGACTTGGGAACGCGGGGAGGGATCGTCAGCGATCGACCTCAGGGCCTGCGCCAACGTCACCATTGACAATTATTACTCGGAAAAGTCGATGGGTACGGACATCACGCTTGGGGCCGACAAATACGGTCCCTGTTACAACGTGACCATTACCAACAGCGGATTCACTGCGGCCTCGGAAACGATTGTGAATGCAGATGCCGTGTTGGGCCTTACGATTGATCAATGCGGATTAAAATCGGGTGCGGACGTCGATAAAACGTTCTTGAAACTGGGCACGGTCAGCGGAGTGGGGCCGGTCACGGCGCGGGTGGGACACATCACCCAGATCACGCCCAATACCGATAAACCTCCGCAAAGAACGCGCCCGTTTGTAAAATTTTCCAACGACAATGCTCGAGTCTTTCTCTTCAACCCATGCAGTGCTGTTGGTGACGGTACGGCATCTGATGAAAGGAACCTGGCCCCTCATACTCAACCAGACGCGAACCGGAGGAGAGTTAATCTCGTCGAGCATCCCGTCCCAACCCTAGGCTCCCTCCCGGCCAACATGTCTGCAACCAGTAGCGGAATTTCCTATGGCCCGGAATCGCCTGGCATCAAAATCGTCGCAGAGACGTACGGCGCTGCAAGAGTGACTCTGTTCGGCACCATCTCCAACAGTGATGGAACAGCCCCTACTTCTTCAATCCGATTAACCAATGCTGAAATGGGCGAGTCGGGAACTGAGATCGTCTCATCACCTACGTCGGGAGGATCTTTTCAGATCACAGTACCTGTCTCTGTAAAACCTGGAGTCAATAAAATCACAGCAAGCGTCAACCGGGAACAAGAGGACGAGGGAAATAACTTGATCGTGGTCACGGACCTTGTGGTACTTTAACTAACGTCCATGACATACACACGTTACGTGCTCAATGTCGTGTGTCTCCACTCGCGGTCAGCAAAAGGACCAGGTCGACTTCCATGATTCTTATCGAGCCCGGTTCGATCACTACTTGAGCCGGTAAACCTCGTACGGCTGCACGCAGGGATTTCCACGGCTGACGTGCATTTGCCTGGCATCCGTATCGATGATGACCGAAAAGACCGTGGTCATGAATCCGTGGAGCGGGTCATCGTTGGGATGCCGACAGATCGAGCGGGGAAAATTGTCGTGGTCTGCGAGTGCCGACTTGACCTCTTCAAGCGACAGTGGCCTGTGGGCATCGATCACGAGGGTGTCGATTCGCCGTTTGCGTGGATGGGATTGAATCAACTCGGGGAACCGGTCATTCACCGCGAGCAGTTCCGGGTGCAGGCAATGGTTGGTGTGCGTCAGCGCCTTGCTGTCTCGCAACACGCGCACATCGTCGATCGTGATTTCCAGGTTGGCTGGGCCCTGAGGTGTAGCCATCATCATGTTGGCTGGGATTGCACGCCAGGCACGCTTGACCGCCTGCACCGCATCATCCAGGCAGGTCGCCTCGTAAACAGCCCGCAGGGTGAAATAATGGGGCACCCCGACCGGGCGACTGGGAGCAGGCAAGGTGTTTACACACACACCGATCCCGGCGGCGCTACACCCCAGGTAAGAGATCAAGCCGGCCTGCGTGACGTTCAACAAGGCGGGCTTTCCTGTTGGCCTGCGGGTGAGCACGATCGTGAACTGGTCCAGCGCGGGATCATTATCCCAGTTTTGTGCGACAATGGCGTGGCCCGTCGCGGTGGCCTGGGGATCGAGCGAGAGTGCTGTGCAGACATGGTCCATCCCCTCGGTAAACTGGTTGCGGACCTGCAGTAGCATCACCTGCTGGAGCGACACGCCACTACTTTCGGCCACGCCGCGCAGCTCCTCGACCATCTCCGGCGCGTATTGCTCGGCATGCGTGAGCGAATCACGGGCAACCGCCTCGGCAAGCCCCGGAGAAACCTTCACAACGCGGTTCACATGCTCCAGTGCCATCTGGCAAAAACCACGCACCTGCTCGCCGGCTGCTTCACCAATTTGCTGTCCCATCGTGCGGGGACTGCCTGACACTTCAATCTCGGGATATCGCGTGGGAAGGTTCGTCATCGCGTGTTTTTCGTTTCTGCAGCAGGCTGCGCCAGAAATGGACTCAGCATAACCAGCCAGCCGATTCTGCCATGGTAAACGGACATGAGTTTTAACTCCTCGCGGCTGGCGTATCAACGGTCCAGTTTCCCAAAGCAACCGCCGGCGAAGGGGAGTTACGTCCGTTGAATTGCACACGAGACTAAAAGGGAACGCACCTCGGATGACACCTTAAGTTTCGTAGCCCGTTCCGCATCAAACTGATATGGCCATGCAAGGCCTGACTTGCAAAACGAGTGTTGCTCGTTAGTACACATCGCGGTAAACTGGGGTTGGCGCTTGAAGTGTCTCTGGGTCGCCCACTGTTGGATTTGCCATGTGGCCTGATTGCCTACGTCCTGGTGCTAGAAACAACCCTCTCATACGCGTGGGGTCGCGGCGATGGTTTCTGGAAGTGGGGGTGGCCGGTCTGGGTGGGTTATTGCAGCCAGGCTTTCAACAAGCCCTGGCCGCCGCAAACAGTCCCACTGCCGACAAGAAGGCGGTGATCCTGTTCTGGCTCTCCGGTGGGCCAAGCCATATCGACATGTGGGATCCCAAGCCGGATGCGCCTCTGGAAATCCGTGGCCCGTACGGCTCAATATCCACCAAGATTCCCGGTGTGCAGTTTAGCGAACACTTGCCCCTGCAGGCCTCAATCGCCGACAAGCTCTCGATCATTCGTTCGGTCGATTGCAGCGCCAGCGATCATACGCCAATCACCATGCAATCGGGTAATTCTCTGGCCCGGCGAACTGACGATGGCAAAGATGGCGGAGGTTTTCCGTCGATGGGATCCATTGTCGCCAAGTTTCGCGGACCGAACGACCCCGACATGCCAGCCTTTCTCGGATTGGCAGATAATTGGACTAGCGACGTGTGGTATTCTGGCCACATGGGCGATCAATACGCGCCGGTCAAGGGACTCAAATTGGCCGATGCGTTGGCGCTGCCCGCGGGGATTACCATTTCCCGGATACAAGATCGCGAACGACTGCGTCGCGAGGTCAATCGCTTCGGCCACCAAACCGAAAAACCCGCTGTACTCGCCAGCATGGACAGGTTTACCCGCCAGGCCTACGAAATGGTGCTCTCTGGCAAAGTGCAAAAGGCGTTCAACGTCGAAGAAGAAACCGAAGCTACCCGCACCGCCTACGGCAAGGAGAGCATTGGCCAAAAGGCTCTACTGGCCCGGCGACTGGTCGAGGCAGGGGTAACATTTGTACTCGTTAGCGGTGCTTGGGGATATTTCGACCATCATGGTGACAGCGTTCGCTGGGGTGGCATCGTCAAAGGCCTGACGCCGCTCTTGCCACGCGTCGACCAAGTGTTGCATGCGCTGGTCACCGATCTTCAGCAGCGCGGATTGCTCGACAGCACGTTGGTGCTGATGATGGGCGAATTTGGCCGTTCGCCGAAGATCAACAAAGACGCGGGACGTGGTCATTGGTTACCCGTGATGTCCATGGTGTTGGCAGGCGGCGGTTTACGACACGGGCAAGTCATCGGCGCAACTGATCGCCACGGTGGCGAGATCGCCGCTCGTCCCGTGAGCCCCGAAGACCTGGCTGCAACCACGTTCAAGCATCTCGGCATCGACGTCAACTCCCACTGGACCGATCCTGTCGGACGCCTTATTCCCGTCGTCCCCAAAAATGGCCGCCCGATGGCCGAATTGTTCTGAAGCTTGACGGCTGTGGCACATGGTTGACTGGACTGCGTTCATAAGCTGCGTCCCGGAACGCAGTTTTTTTTGAGAATTGGTCGAGAACCCAGCCGTGTCCCTTTTTGTGCCCTAGGTGCGGCACGTAGCCGTCGCATACGGTGCCCGCGATCCCTGCCAGGCCGACCGAGCCCGCCAGACCGCCTCGGAGTGCTCACAGAAGTATGGCGATCGCGACCGGCAAGCTGACGACCAGCCACAGATTCGTACAGGTGACGAAAATCGTGAGTGGTTCCAGATCGTCCCCCGCCTCTTGCCCGATCAGAATGTTAATTGTCGCGGACGGAAGAATCGACAGCAGGATCACCAGCTTGCGCTGCTCTTCCTGAAGCGGAAGAACCCACGCGACACCCACTCCGATGCATGCGCAAATAATCAGGTGAACCGTGGCGAGCAGCATCCCCTTGCCGAATCCTGCGAGACTGACCTTGGCCAGCGCAAACCCGAGAGAAAGCAACAAGAGTGGGATTGTTATTTTCCCGACCAGGTGCAGACCGCGCTCCACGTAGCTCGGAAGATGAATGCCCACGAACATCAGCACCATTCCCAAAACTAACGCGTAGAGAAACACCTGGCCGAAGACAGGTTTCATCTCGATCTTCCCGCTTGGAAGCCATCTCCCCAGGGTAAACTGTGCGAACAGCATGACGGAACCGAAGGCGAGACTCATCGCGAATCCCGAATTTCCGAATTTCCGAATCCAAGATAACCGAGTGCGAACCCAATCGCCATGTTCGAGAAGCATGCGGCGGCTAGGTAGGTTCGGATGGGAAGACCCGTGACGCGGAGCAGAACTCCGAAAACCACGACGAAGAGGCCCACGACCAGAACCGCCGCCAGGAGCATCCGGATGATGCTGCCGCTTGTAACCTCGGGTCGCGTGAATTGGTGGATCACGAGCAGCGGCAAGGACACCTGGAGTATGAGCGGCGAAATCACCTTCGCGTCCCAGGAGAAACCAAAGCGGCTGAGTACAAACCCCAGCCCTACGCAGCCGTAGATCGGCAACAGGATGTTTAGGAGTTCCGTGACTATGACATCGGTCCGCGTATCGAAGCCGATTCAAAACCTGATTCGACATTGACCATTTGGGTTGAGCCTGAAGACGATCTGCGCTTGCAGTGGTTGGCAGTTTAACCGCGCCGATGGGGTCTTTCAACAGAACGCGAGAAACAACGTGATCCGGAACCGTGCGGTCAAAAATTTGGAGTTGCAAAGTTCTGGAATCGTGTCACTAAGACGTAACACGACATCCCTGGTGGCACTACTTCGGGCTGCTTTCGTTCGTCCCCGATGCCGACGTCCCGTCGCCTTCGAAGAGGATGTAACTCGTCGGATTGTCGGGAAGGTAGGCATTGAACCCGGCTTCGGCGAACGCTGAGACGGCGTTGGCCAGGATAACTGCGCCGAACAGCCAATACATACACCAGGAATACCACGGAAGCTTTAAACCGTGCGGAGTCTTACTTGCCGCCGGTTCGGTGTCATGGCAAACGGGACAATGAAGTACCGGCTCGCGACCGAAGATCAGCATCAATCCGCTGACCATGATCACGAACACGAACACGATCAGCGCCCAGGTGTAGAGGTGCAGGCCAAAGACCGGGTTTCCATAGCCCGAGTCACCAGGCACGATGTGCAGGAGGATCTGGCGGGTAGAGACCGACATGCCCACCACGGCTGCGAGTAGCGACATCCCGTAGCCCAAACCCATCACCGAAAATCCCTGGATGCGTGCGTAGTGGCCATGGGTAATCACGAAGATCGACCCGACGGCCGTCAGGATCATGGCCATGCGCTGCAGCAAGCAGAGCGGGCACGGATATTCGCCGCCCACGAACTGTACCCAAAACGCCCCCAGGAGGACGCCCGAAATGCCCAGCACACAGAGGTGCAGGATCAGCAATTCGATTCTGGTCCAGATTCTCCAGGCCGGATGTTCGTCGTTGATAGAACGTATGTGTTTGGCGGCAGGCATACCCAACTCCTCGTGATTGGCAGTTGCGCTGGGAGGTCAGTAATGGTCGTATTTCGAGGTCAGAAATTAAGGTCCAGTTTGTCGGTGGCATGGTGCATGAACAGCAGGATCATGAACCCGAGTGTCAGGAAGAAGAGGATCACCGACAACCACGGGAGATGGCGCAGCGTTGAACTCAGCAAAAAAAACAAGCATAAGAAAATCCCTGCAGCGATCATGACGAATGTGCTCCTTCGGTGGATCCCATTGATCCAGCGGGTCTACAGTTGGTTGAGATCATGAATTGTAACCAGCAAACCAAAATAGTGCTGGGCCGATTCGAACCACCACGTCGTGAATGGAGTGTTTTTTATTTTTCGGCAACCACCTAGAAATCTCATCACACTCCCGACAGTGTACAAAGTGTGTATTTTCGTCAAGCCGGCGTGTCACCTAAGGCAGTTCTTTGTCCGGGTGCCGGCGTCCGCACATTGAAAATGCGACAATGACGAGGAACTACCGACATTGACCAAAAAAAGAAACGGGGACAGACCCCGCTTTTCTGGGAATTCAGTAGAGAACCCGACTGCGGCCCCTTTCCTGCACCACGGTCGTGCGACTTCGCCTTCTCATGCGTATTTTGTGTGACCGTCTACGAAGCTTCGAAGCGTAAAGATCAGGCCGCGTGCTTCCTTTCAATGCGTGCCAACCCCAGCAGACTCGTCACCAGAAGCAACGCGGTCGACGGCTCGGGTATGGCCGCACCGCTACCAGTACCGAAGTTTCCGAAATTCTGCTTCCACAGATTGTAGTCGGCTTGCACAACCGTCGCCGCGCCGGAACCGTTGCCGTTGAGCACAGACGAGTTGCCACCCAGATTGTCCCGAAAGATTGTGTAGTCGGCCGCATCGACCGCGCCGTCGTCGTTGTAGTCGCCGGCCAGGCCAACGGCCACAGCCGTCAGCATGATCAGGTCGCTGGCGGTGTCGACATTCAGACTGAATAATCCAGCATCAGGGCCGCCCAGCACCAGTCCAAGGTCGGTCAACTCTCCGGCCACGGTCAGCACCGTGAAGGTATCGCTCGAGTCCGGCACAAATCCGTTGATCAACGATACGGCCAGTGTCCCGGCCAGCGAGGCATTCTCCAGGACCTCGAGCAGGTCGTATTCTTCACCCTGAGTCGTACCGCCGATCTCGATCTCGAGGGTGGCGTCTGCCTGTTGCGTGTAGTTCCCCGTGATGGTGAGTTGGCCGGGACTGCTACCCGGCGCGATGGTGCCACCCGAGTTGTGCACGTTGCCACTCACCGTTCCCTTGCCCGAGACCGTGCCTTGCTGGACGTTCACCGCACCACCGCCTGTTACCAGGTCGTTGTGGAACACCACGGTGCCCACACCCATCTTGGTCAATGTGTTTCCCATCAAGTTGAGTGCATTGTTAAAAGTCAGCGTGCTGTTCGAGCCAACATCTACCGTGGCATCACTCCTGATGTTGGTGACCACCTCAAACTCGTGGCTGCCACCGGATACAAAGACCCCGGTCGCCGGCAAACCTGGCTTTGTGCCTCTGTCGATATTGACCGAGTTCGACCCGGAAATGGTGTAACTGTGTGTGGCATTGTCAAATTCGACGCGATTCACCGTCACGTCACTCGTCAAAGTGGCAACGGTCGGGCCGGTAATCAAGCCGCCGAACACGGCAGTCTGGTTGGCGCTGTTGGGGGGGCCCCCTCCGGGCGTCCAACTGGTGGCCTCAAACCAATCCGTCTGGCCGCTCGTCACCTGGAGGCGGTCCAGATAGAAAGGGTTACCGATCCCACCAACGATGCGGAAGTCGGCGCCATGGTTCTGGCGATTGCCAAAGTAGGCATCGTTCACCTGGAACGTGTGCTGTTTCCAGGTACCGGTTCCGGTGAGGGTAACGTTGTCGCCGACTTTGTAAAAGGCGGGTAACGTGTCGCCGGTATCCGAGTCGTATTGCAGTGTGAGCGTTCCGGTCCCGCTATCGAAGTAGTCGATGGTAATCGACAACTCCGGCTGGTCGCCCTGGAATGCAAACGAGTCGTCCACCGCGAAATAGAAGTAAAAGTCCTCATTGGGATCGACGTTGCGGCGGGCTATCCGGCCGCCGACGCTAATGTCGGTCGTATCGCCGTCGCCAACCTGCGGATGCGTCATGTTGTCGGCAACGTCGGGGCCGCCCAGGTCAATCTGAGTTCGACGATTGATAGCGTGCCACGTCAAAGTGGATGGCCCAGGCGGAGGCTCAGACGAGGTTGCTGATCGAAGAATATCCAAGTATCGAGTTCCGTAACCCTCATAAAATCTCCCCGCGGTCAATTCCGAGCCCGTCGCCGAATCGTCGGTATTGGTCCGAAAAGAAATAACGCTGGCTTCGATCTGCGTATCTTCGTGCCATTCGTTGAAGGAGTTGACCAGAATCAGTTCGTTGATATCCGGATCTGTATACGGTAGAACGGCGTCTTCGAGCATTGCCTCCATCACCGAACCGGGACTCGTCGGCCCCAACTCCTGAAGGTATCTCGCGGCCGGCGGGTGGTCGTCGCGGACCACTCTATCGTTGTAGCCTGGTGAAACCCCCGGCACGAAATCGACTCCCTGATTGTTGGCAAGCGACTTGGCGTTGGCATAAATCTGCTTCAGGCCGTTGATACTATTTTGATCGGATATGCCGTCGCCAAACTCCTGGCCGTAAACGTCGAACCCCGTGATGGCATCCATCTGAGATACACCGGTTGCAACTGCCCCGAACAAATGGTCGCCAATAATATATGGGTCATACCCGTATTGCTGCTGCATCGTGGAGCGGAGGTTGTTCAGTTCATTCCAACCTGTCTGATCATCGAAGTACGCGCGGGTAAGATACATGACGACGACTGGCCGCCCATCGATGCGCATATAATTGGGATTGTTGAAGACATTTCCCGCCAGGTACTGAAAGTCGGGGATCAGGTTGGTGTAATCTGGGTTGCCGGCATCCCCTAAACGCCCCGACGATTCGTAGTGAATCGTGTAGCTGATTTCCGAAGCTCGTTCATGTGGCAGGATGTGGTTCCTGATGGCAATATCTGCGAACGAACCTGGCCCCCACCAACTGAGTGACCACATCGAAATGTTGCCGATGTGGCTCTGATCGATATGCGCGGAGATGACATCTGCGTCACGGCTATGATACAGGCCCACCGCTGGTAGCTGCAGTTCAGGCGTGAGGTGCGTCCGCAACGTTTGGTTGAACGTGTGTCCTCCAGATATGCCCTCGCCCCACCACGGATAGTAATAGACACCGACTGTCGGGTCACCAATTGCATGGTTAAAGACCGACAAACACAAGCACAAAGTCAGTGCCACCGCGCGAACCGAATCGCTTAAGGCTGGTGCACGTCCGGCGAGGAACATGAGAAGTGACTCTGTGTGTACGTTTTGCCCGCTGTGCATCTGCCGGTTGATGTTCAGACATTCAGGGCTCCGCCTTTGCCGGCAGTTAATCTCTCTTATCGAACGCAAGTCGACGAGCCGCGTCGCCCCGAAACACCAAAAACTGGTCGGCATTCCAACGGGGTCAAACAGTAAGGCTGCTCGCCAGGCCTCCTCCAGTCAATTTTTCCCATTGTTCTTCGCAAAATTCATGGGGACCTGCGGGTTCATGGGGCGCCATGACTCGTGCAGAGTATCGCTCTGTAACGCACACAGCCTCGTCGTAAGACAGCAACCCTGAGTAGCTAACCCTGAGTAGCAAGACAGGCTGGTTTTCCCAAACTGTTTTCGTTGCTTGCGAGTCCGTGCAAGACAACGCGGCTGGCTGCTGCGGTTTGGTTTGCGCTGTTTATGGATGAGGAAGTGTGCTTGATTTTGCGCTCTGCCGGGTCGCCTGTTTACCGTGCTGGTTAGTCACCTGCAGAGAGTGCCTGTCAGCGCCGGTTTCAGCGCCGGTTTCAGCGCCAATTTTCGCCCCGGAGTATCCAGGAACTTCCAGAATGCGCGCAAGACCGTATCCTCCGACAGCGACCACCAAGGTCTCTCACGCGCAAAGGCTCGCAGGATTTTACCTGGTCCACCGAGTGGGTCAACGCCTACAACGACCAAGCGGGGAATGCGGTGTGTCGTATCGCAAACCCTTCGTGATAGTAGTTCGGTGAACTACGTGGGGCGCACGTTCTCGGCACGGGGACCCTTTGGACCTCGCCCCTCTTCATATTCAACGGCTTGACCCTCATGCAGTGCCTCGATCGTAGTCCCAACCAAGGCCGAATGGTGAAAGAAGAGTTCGTCTCCATTGCTATCGATGAATCCGAAGCCTTTTTCTGCTATTACCTTCTTGATAGTACCTTGTGGCATTTGAGTTTCCTCTCAGAGTAAAGTTACATGACCCATTGATTCTCTTTTGCTTGTGAAGCAAAACATGCTCGTATCGGTTGTAGGCGCCCCACTTAACGGGCACCAGCGGCATGGCGTCGGCGTTTTCGTCGGCGTGATTCCTTGCGTTGTTTTGAGCCAATCGACGACTTTGAACCATCGACTCCCTGTGGGGCCGACTTGCGGCGGGCACGACGTTTGGCCTCTTCTGAAACTGCATCGTGGTGGCTCGTATCTATATCACCAGTATCCGCTTCGCTCGTATCTTTTGGACCAATCCCATGCGTGACCGCACGCGATTTCAAATCGTTAGATACGGCTGACAACTTCTCCACGGTCACGGTTTGTCCGATCAATTTTTCAACCATGCGGAGGCGGTGCCGTTCATCACGTCCGCAAAACGAGACCGCCTGCCCCGAAGCTCCCGCCCGCGCCGTGCGTCCGATGCGGTGAACATAGGTTTCGGGGACATCCGGCAAGTCATAGTTAATGACATGCGAGACGTCTGAGAAATCCAGTCCCCGCGCGGCAAGGTCGGTGGCGACCAGAACAGGGGGCCGTTTGGAATGGAATTCACGAATCACAGAATTTCGTTTTGCCTGGCTTTTATCCCCATGAATTGCGAGAGCTCGAATCCCTTCGCGTTGCAGACAACGGGCGATCTTGTCGGCGCCCCGCTTGGTACGGGAAAAGACAAGTGTCTTTGTCTGCTGAGTTTCTTGAAGATATCGCGTGAGGGTTGCTGTCTTATAGTTCGGTTCGACAAAATAAACGGCTTGCGACACGAGTTCGGGCGGAGTAGCAGCTGAACCGACTTGCACTTCAAACGGCCGCTGCAACCACTGTGCCGCCACCTTGCGAACCTCCTTTGGCATGGTTGCGGAGAACATCAGCGTTTGGCGTCGGCTAGGTACCTGTGCGACGATTTTGCGCAGGTCGTGAATGAAACCCATGTCGAGCATCAGGTCAGCTTCGTCGAGGATCAGGATTTCCACAGAAGCGAGGTTGACGAATCCTTGCCCGACCAAATCCAGAAGACGACCTGGTGTTGCAACAAGAATGTCAATACCGGCCTGTAAAGCTCGGACTTGCGGCCCCTGTCTGATTCCACCAAAAATGACTGCGTGGCGCAGTGTGGTAAATCTTCCGTAGGTCGTCAAACTCTCACCGATTTGCCCGGCCAGTTCGCGCGTGGGTGCCAGGATAAGAGCGCGAATGCTTCGCCGACCTGAACGCCGACGCCGACCGGCCGCACCCGTTGGTGCGGCGGCTGAGGTCACAAAGTGCTGCAACATCGGCAACGCGAAGGCTGCTGTCTTGCCGGTTCCCGTTTGGGCACAGCCAATCAAGTCGCGCCCCTTGAGAACCTGGGGGATGGCTTTCTGCTGGATGGGAGTGGCTTCATCGTAGCCCGCAGCCTGAAGACTTCGGAGCAAAGGCTCGCAGAGCGAGAGGCATTCAAACTTCATGTGGGTTGATTACTTTCAAAAAAAGAAAAAGTCTGTGTCGAGTAGCACCGGAAAGTGGCTACTCGATGATATCTGTCAGCTCGCCGTGGTCAGAATGGGGTAAACCGACTGACTTCAGCACAATCAAATAACGGGAAACACACCCGCACGGTGGCAGCTATGTGATTCAGGAGCAAGAGAATCAGTCGCGGTCGAAAGCAATATACTGGAACGCACAAGCCATTCGTCTTGGCCGATGAGGCGTCCAGGTGGCCGCAGTCTCGAAGTCGAATGAACACGACACCAATAAAGGTGTAGGTGCCGATCTCACGCCTAAGGTAGATTGTTAGCATAACATTCGTACGTACCATGTCAAGCCTCTATCCCGGGCAAAAGATAAGTATTAACTTAATTTTTGTTGTATAGATAACAGAATTAAATCACCACCATTTTCAGATCTTTCGGCAGACTGGTACACTACACCCCGAGAGTTTTCGACGACCAGTTTCGGCGACGGGGGAGTCTACGGACTTTTTTCCGAAAGATGGGATTCTCTCAAAGATCCCGGAACGGACAGAAGCAAAAATAATTCGCCAGCGATCCCCCCAAGGGTCCAACATATAGTAGTGACACAGCGGAGTCGCGGGTCGAAGTCGCACGGTCCCCAGCGGTCGTTGTCCTGGGCAAAAGGTTAACACGGTCAGGGGACCAGGCAACAATACCGTGGCGACTGCGGTGGCATCTGGATTCACACGCCCTTTTCCAGCGGCAAGTAGTACAGCACAGTCACAGGCGGTGACATTCCTGCAGACGGTGGGGCACCGGGGACGGGGTGTGGGGCCAATCCAGGCATGTTGGCTGATACGGGAAACAGCCGCAGTGGCTGGGATGGCGACCGACACCGTCGCACTCGCCGTACCCGGACCCCATTTCTCCCCGATTTGGCGTATTTTCCTGGGTCCAACGACCCAAAACTGTCGCTGCCGGTAGAGGACTCCACTATACATGGAGGCGAATTCAGGGTAGAAATGAGGTTAGTTAGTTATTAGTTAGTTATTAGTTAGTTAATTGAGCGGTTACGATCGCGTATTCGACGCCGGTTCTTAAGAAACCGGCCCACCGGAAGCTCTTTCGTCCGTCCCCCTGGTGGGCTCCTGCGTCAGCCCCTTTCTCGTTGGCCTCGGAAAGTGAAAGATTGGGCCGTCACTCCCGCATACAGGAGATCTCTGGTGGGAACGAAGTTATATTGTGGAAATTTGAGCTACAACGTCTCGAATTCCGACTTGGAACAGCTGTTTTCACAGTTTGGTTCGGTCGCGAGTGCGGAGGTGATCACAGATCGTGATAACGGCCGCAGCAAAGGCTTTGGCTTTGTGGAGATGTCTACTGAGGTTGAGGCACAGGCGGCGATCAGCGGGCTGAATGAAACCGTGCATGACGGCCGGCCGCTCACGGTGAACGAAGCCAAACCGCGCGAGAGTCGCGGTGGTGGAGGTGGCGGCGGCTACGGTGGCGGCGGACGAGGTGGTGGCGGCGGACGAGGTGGTGGCGGCGGACGAGGTGGTGGCGATCGGGGCCGCCGGTACTAAGCTGACGACGATACGCAGCGCTCTCCTCGGCGCACCGTCTACAAAACCACTGGCTCGGTGTACGGAATACCTCGGGGCACGCGGATTGACGGACAAACACCTCAACAAGAAAGATACTCATGGGAAATAATCAAAATACCGTCGAGAAACGTCGCCGGGAAATGGAAAAGAAGAGAAAGGCAGAGGAAAAGAGGGAACAGCGCCGTAGAAAGAAGGGACAAACCGACGAGCAAACCGTGACGGACACGGCCTCGGCGAGCAACAATTGACCTGAAAAATTTGCGGTAGGCTTGATCACGGATGGCGACATTTAACTGTATGTGGGGATGAGAATCTTGCTATCTAAATCTGAACAACGCGTGTTACGCACCTTCCGACAATTTCTAATGACTCCGGGCCAAATGTTGTGCTTCTCCGGTCCCAGCTTTGAACAGGACGAGGCAGTACTGGAACTCATGACCGAAAGGGAACTGCTGATCAAAGAAAAATTCAAAGGCGGGTATTCTCTCACGCCCGCTGGCTTTGCATCCATGAACGATTATGAATCCCGCGTAGACGGGAAAGCATGAACTCATACGCGTTGCTTGCCGACGAGCCACCGTGTCGAGACGCCGTGGCGTGGGCGAGTTGTGCTCGACAGAGCATTTCCATCCTTTGGCATCCCTGAGAGATGGACCCGAATTGGAGATGGGATTCTGGGCCGCGTAGAGATTTTTCCTGGCAATTGGTTGTGCCACAGCGGTGTTGGCGATCTCAGCTGCGCAGACTGCTGTGGATGATGTTGTTCATCACTCAATCCGCGCTGACGGTGTAAGTCAGGTCATCGAGATACACATCACACCACTTGCTGTTGGCCCACTGCATGTTGAAAACGCCAAAGCGGTCGAAGAGAGCACCCTTGCCCTTCTCGCCCTCTTTAAGCGCTTTTGTCACGCGTTGGGAACCGATGGTGAACGTGATTTCACCGCGCCCGCCGGCCCCGTCAGGATCGTAATCGAGGGTCCACGCATACGGCTTTCCCGGCTCAAAGGTCAAACACCCGTCGCCGCGTTGGTTGGTTCCCTCCGATGTCCCATACAGGGGCTCAATGATACGTCCCTCGGGGGAGTAGCTGTCAAAATAGACCCCGACAAAGTTCTCGATCGGCCAACCTTGCTTTCGCGAATTGAACCAACCGAGGGCAAACGTGGCATCGGTAGAATGTTCCCGCGCGACGAACTTGCCGCTGGCGGCCAGTTGGTTTTCCAACGTAAGCTTGCCGACCGGCGCACCATAACAGGCCTTGAATTGATCCTCGTCCGGGTTGCAACTGAAGAATCGCCCCCCAAGTTCTCCCGGCGTTCCACCTGCGTGGCTCGTCTTGCTGAAGCCAAAATTATTGTAGGCATACTGCGCGCTATCCTGGAACCGTTCGCGGTTGCCAGCGCTTTCCCAGCCCGGGTCCTTGGACAAATCCTCTGCTTTTCCAGCGATCACCAAGTCGCCGAAGTAGGCGACAATGTGTCGCCCAGGGATGCGGGGAGGGAAGATGCCGAAGTGGTCAAAGGTCGCGCCGATTTTCCTATGCTCGTCGCGAAGCTTAAGCCGTGTCTCGTTTCCGTCAAACATAAACACGATCTCTCCTGCGCCACCTCCACCCAAGGGATCGTAGCGCAATGACCAGTGGTGTGTTGACCCATCTGGTGGAATGCGCAGCATTTTAGACGTCTCAAGATCGCGCACGTTCTTCTGCTGGATGCCTCCCGCGGCGTTGACAAATGCCCCACCCGCCTGCCACGCGCCGGTGCCGTAACTCAGTTCCACCACGCAGCCGTCCGGTTCGTTGGAGGATTGCAGGCGAAAACCGATGAAGTTCCGCGGCCGCCAAATCAGATCGCGGTCGACGGCGGTGAACCAACCGACGTAAATATTGGCCGATGTCTGCCAGCCACGAATCGACTTCGCGTCGAGCACACACAACGTTCCGGAGACGCTCAACGCATCGTCAAGCGACTTTCGGCCAATCACTTTTCCGTACCACGCCGGCCGTAGTGATGCGGAAACGCATCCTCCAATCTCGCCCGGGTGATTTCCCGTGTGCTTCGTACGAGAATAGCCGAAATCCTGCACCACCATCGGTGGATCATGTGGTGTTTGGCGATTATTGTGGCCGTCCCACTGTGGATCACGATCAAACGTTTCGGTCTGCGTCGTCGTTCTGGTTGGCGCCGCCGAGCCGACCGTACTTGCAGCCACCGACAACAGCCCAACAGCGATACTAATCTTTATCCAGTTATGCATCAGTCGCTCTTTTCCGGCTCAAGAGAAGCCTTCACCATGTCGCCACCCGACTTCCATGGACCCCAAATCTGCCCGCGGTTTATGCGCCGACCCATGGATTCGGGATTTCCCACTGGTGTTCTGGCATGCGGACTCGGCTACGCAGCCGAACCATCGATGTGCCCATTTTGACCCGTTTTCGACTCGGACGCAAATCTTTCCCCAGGTTGTCGTCGGTACAGGGGGCCTACAATCCGTCTGCCGCCTGATCGGGGCGTCTCTCGGCGGTCCGCAGTGGTTCTGTTTGAAGTCAACGCTACTGATAAAACCAATCCACGTCGGCGATCGCTGCTTTGAGCGGCATGATACTGCGCCCAAACCGGCCGGGCGGATCGGGGTTGTCCATCTTCGATACAACATACGTGATGATCACCTTACCACTGCTGGTGAAGTGGCACGAAGGGTTGGTAAACTCGTAGAGTGGATCGGTTTCGATATCCTTGTAGTTTTCCCATGTGCGGCCCTCGTCTTTTGAGATGGCCACGGTCAGCGGCGTACGTTTGCCGCTGTGGTTGAAATTGGGGTCGAACCTGGCGTGGTTCCAGATCATCAGCAGATCTCTAGTGGTCGGAAACATGGCAAGGCAGGGCATCGACTCGGGCGCTTGTAGCGTGGTGGTCTGCGGCACGGACCAGTTTTCACCCCCATCGGTGGAGTACGATTGGAACACCGCGCCAAGCTGTGTGCGTAAGGTCATCATCAGCCGTCCATCGCTTAGCTCAACGATGTGCGGCTCCATTGCACCGCGCAACGGCAGGTCGGCCCAGGTCGTGCAAGCTTCCCAAGTACGGCCGTCGTCGTCGCTGTAGCAGCAGCCGGCGACGGAATGATCGGCCGGGGCGCCCTCCTCGGTAACACCGCACCACCGACCCGACATATCGGTCGTCGGCAAGATCACTCGCCCGGTGGAGAGTTGAATCAGCAGGTTCGCCGACATTTGGTTATCCTGCACAATATCGTGCTTCCAGGGTTCACTGAACGTTTTTCCGTCGTTGCTGCTTTTACAGAGGAACGAGGTTGACCGCTGAGGCTGGCCCGGTTCGAGAAAATGCCGCCGCTGGTAGTAGAGGAGAACGTCACCCGACTTCAGGCGAAGCAACGATGGAAAGTGGATGTTCGCGTCGCCAGGGTTGTTTTCCACAAGAATTTTTAGATCCGTCCAGGTGGTCCCGCCGTCGTTGGAGACCATCGAAGCGATGTCGCAAGGTGCATGATCGTGGCCAACATTCTCGCCTCCGGTATGCCGCATCCAGGCGAGCAGCAACTGACCGCCGGTTCGCTCGAGGAGTGTTGCCGAGTCATGACGTGGCAAGGCTGGACTGGCCTCAACAACCGGGAAAATGTCGATGCTTGCCATGGTGATCTCCGGTTTATGAGTGATTTTGTGCGTGACGTAAAACAGGGTCACATTGTACACCAACATGACATTGGCCACCGCAACGGTGGAGGCAAGAATGCGGGGTGCAAGCCCTGATGCCTTTTCCCAATGATCTTATTACCCACATTTTGAAGCAAGACTCCGCGAGTTTAGAGGCGATACGCTTGCGCCGTGGTGGTCACGCGAAGAGTCCCACCGCGGACTGGTGGCTGAACCGTTTGTCGCAAAGTGGGGTATTTCCTATCCCAAAGCACTACCAGCCTCCACCACCGCCACCGCCACCACCGGACGATCCACCGCCACTACCGCCGCTGGAACTTCCGGGCGCCGTACTCGAAGAAGAGACTGCGGTGCTGATTGAACTGCCCAGGTTGCCGGCAAAGTCCCCTATCGATGCCAGGTTGCGATCGGTTCCATGATACCAGGAGGGATGATAACCGTTGCGCTGGCCTGGGGCCATTGCGGCTCGCTCTAACACGCTCGAGAACTTTTCTGCCCACGCGTTTTCCACGTCCAGGGCCAAGGCGTAAGGCAAATATTTCTCGAACAGTTCTGTCGTCAATTCGGGCGGGTGCACGCGCTGTAAGAACTCACCTTCGGCGGTCTCCAAATACATACGAAAGCCCTCGATCTGGTCCATCACGCGTTGTCCTTTGACCGTCGGCTGTGTGATCCAATGCCAGAACGACCAGTTAATTGCAACCAACCCAAGAAGCAAAGGGACTATCCAAATGGAGACCATAACGGCGATTATTCCCAGTGCAACGACTTCGGCGATGAAGAAAGGAATCACAAAGGCGGTGAGAAAGAGGGCACCTCCGAACGACCCGATCTGCCCGGCTGTAGTCCTTCGCAACGTCAGTACATTTCTCCAGGCGGCAATCACCGTTTTAGCCATCACCGTGCATGCGAGTGTCCAAATCGACAGCCACAAGGCAAAAAATCCCATTACCGGCAGTGCAGAGAGGTCGACGGTCCATGTAGCTGTGGCGAACGCCAGCGCTGAAAGCAGCCAGCCGGGCACCAACCACCAACGGTTCTTGAAGAACAACTTCCTTTCGTATTCTTCCGAGAGCCAATCCCCCAGCTTTTCAATTGCCTTGCCGATCTTCTTGTGATTGGATTGTTTCAGGACGATCGAGGGGGAACGGAGTAACACTGTTGAGATCTTCTTTTCACCGGGAGAGAGTCGCTCTTTTCTGGAAGATTCTGCGCGGCGCAACGTGAACTGGCCGTCCTCTTCATCGATCTCGAGATGACGCTTGACAGCCATATTGATCAGAGCCGCGGTAAAACACTTGTTATCGTACGCCATTTGCCTGAGATACCGCACACAGGCCGGCGGCAACTCCAGCGGGGGCTCAAGGAGTGGGTAGATCGTACCGCCGGGCGGGTCGCGCCCCACGGCAACCCAGGCAAAAATGTAATACGTCAACACCACCACCAGCCCGCCAAGAACCGTTCCCAGCGTTCGATCTGCCTGCAAGTAAAGCACACGGTTTTCGGCCGCCGTCGGCTCGTGAACATCTCCCTTGGGAAAGCCCACCACGATGGTCATGCCCTCGTGGGGTCTCAAGGGCTTCGTTGTCGTAAAATCAACGGTCCCTGTGGCCTTGTTGACTTTGGAAGTAAGATCCGTAGCCTTCGATCTTTTCGGGCCGGTATAGCCTTCGTGCGTAATCTGGTCGCGTGGCACATCTTCGGGCAGCGACACACTGGCCGAGGCCCGATCAATCGGGAAATCCCAACCGTTGCCGGTCACGTTCCAGAACAACTCATCGTGGGTATCGAAATAGCCGAGTTGGAAATTGGTCGTGTAGGTAATCTCGTAGGTATGTTTTCCGCGGGGCAGGCGATAACCCTCTCGGCCGACGTAAACCCGCACACCGTTCGACTGGTCTGTCGTGTGGAACGGTTCCGGATTTCCATCACGTTTGACCGAAACCACGTGAAACGGCAACTTGATGGGCACCAGGAATCTGGATGTGTAGGCAATCGGAAACTCGCGATAGATTCCCCACTTGATCTTGCCGCCTTCGGCACTAACCGTAATCGTTTCGGTCACTTGAAGCGACCCGTTTTTGAGAACCTGAATGTCGCTGTGATAGTCATGGATCCGGTCGTCAGCCTCTGCGAAACCAACGGGCATGGAGGACAAGGCTGGTGCCAAAAATAAAATGGAAATGACTTTCCATTGCTTCATGCCGTGCTACTCCTGCTTGCTGTATTTGAATTCGACATCCGTAACGGCGCGTTCGGACTCATTTTCCATCTCGAAGAACTCTTCGTTCCGGAATCCAAACGCTCTGGCGATCAGGTTCGACGGAAAGGTCTGCACCCGGGTGTTGTAATCACGGACGGTACCGTTGTAGTAACGACGGGCCTTTTGCAAGGCGTCTTCGATGTCCGCGAGATTTTGCTGCAAGTCGAGAAAGTTGGTGTTGGCCTTCAACTCCGGATAGTTTTCGGCCACGGCGAGCAGGTTCCGCAGTGCGCCGGACAACGCGTTTTCGTCGTGCTGTTTCTCGTCAACCGACTGGTCGCCCATCGCCTGGGTTCCCAGCCGGGTCACGTCGTCGAGCACACCGCGTTCGAAATCGGCGTAACCTTCAACCGTCTTGACAAGATTGGGAATCAGGTTGTGGCGGCGTTTCAATTGGACATCGATGCCGCTGAATCCTTCACGCACGAGTATTCGCCCTCCGACCATACTGTTATAGATGGCGATGATACCGACAATCGCCACCACTGCTACCATGATCACCGCCAGGAAAAATCCACTCACGTGATTGTCCTCCTATCAGAGTCTACGTACGACCGAAGCCCACTTTCTAGCACTGCCCACGATAGCGGGAAGACGGATCCGCAAACGGGATGGGCCGGAGCAAAATATCATTGAGCGACGGTACCCGGAACAACGCCCAGAACACGTTCTCGCTCCCGGACAAGATACCCTGCACCGACGTTGACAACGGTTCGCCCTGCGCGATCCCACCCGGAAACGGGTTCAACCGCCAAGCCAATGCTGCAAGACGTAGAGCAGCAAGAATCCCGCAAAGAAAAAAGCGGGTGTGGCGATGCGGTCTTCCTCCCGGTGGGCCTCGACCAGAAGTTCTTCGACAACCAGGTAGAGTAGCGCGGCAGTCGCAAAGGAGAGAGTTCCCACGAGTAGCCCGCCGCTCAGCTGGGCGGAGAAGAAGCGGGCGGCCAGTACGCCTGTAGCGACCAGCACCGCGAGGAAGACGGATACCAGGAAAAGTTTTCTTTGACCTGCTCCGCGCGTCCGGAGCGTCGAGCAGGTCGAGATCGCGAGAAAAAAAGCTTCGATCGTGAGCGCAACCGCAATGAGCACGCCCTGTTTGGCGCCAACTGTCAATGCCGTTCCCACCAGCAACCCGTCGACGAACAGGTCGACTGCTACGGCGAAGATAAGACCCGAACCGCTACCTACCTGCCCTGCGGACGATTCGGCCCGCTCGGTAATCTTCCCGATCGCAAGCATGAAGAAGACACCCAGGACAAACCCTGCAACCGCCGCGGCGAAATGCGGGCTGCTGACCAGATCGGGCATCAGTTCCACCGCCACGGCACTCAACACCAAACCTGCCGTGAAATGCTGAACCGCGGCGAGCGTTACCGAGGTCGGTCGCCAAAACCGGACAACCAATCCACCCGCCAGGACCGACAGGGTGGGTACCAGCAGGCAGATTGCCAGTGAAACAGGTTGGGACATGGGCAATCGGATCGGGGCGGTTTGGGGCTTGAGATCACATCGCTTGGGCGTTTATGTTACCCTTTCCTAGCCGCAAGAAAAACTTGGAAGTCAACAACGATGAAAAATGAAAAGGCCCGTCGCGTGTGGATTTTTGTCTCGGCGTACGGCGTCGTATTCGCATTTCTCTCCTGGTTTCACGAGGCTGTTCTGGCCGGGGACGCGATCCTCTGGAAAGGCCCCCTGGCCTTGCTGCTGGGCTTTATTGTATTTCGAATTTTTGTCGACAAAATTTAGCCCTCCCAACGAACGTCGCAGAGCCCCGGCCGATCTCCATTCAGGACCGTGCTACAATGTACCGGTGGAGTCGGCTACCATTGCGCCTGTCCGTGGGACGTGGCTACGACGCGTACCCTGCAACGCCTATCAAAAAAAGTGCTTCTGATGAAAAAACAGCTCCTCAGCTTCGGTATTTTCGCAACCATTTGGATACCAGGTGGTGCCGCCATCGCCCAGACTGGTGGCCCCTACAAGGTCGCCGTGGCCGACCTGACCGGCGACGGCATTGTTGATTTGGCCTTGGCCTATCACGCTGTTGGCCTGGTAACCGTCGAGCAGGGAGACGGCCAAGGCAGATTCAAATCTCTTGCACCCAATCAACTCGCGAAACTACCACTGCCGCAGGACGCCGAGAACCTGTCTGTGGCCGACGTTGATGGTGACGGGATGCTCGATCTGGCCGTGGGAATCAACAGCACTCCTCAGGACTGGAGCAACCCGGATTTCACGCACGAGCAGCTCGCTCCCCATTGGCAAGGGCGGGTTGTCGTTGCCCGCAACGCCGGCGAAGGACGGTTCCACCCGATGGTGACCTACGAGGTTCCGAGCCAGGCCAAGGCTGTTTGCCTGGTCGATTTGGACAACGACGGGCAGGTCGACCTGGTCTACACGGCCCGGGGGTCCGGATACAAGGGCGACCTGAAGCGTGGGCGACTGTTCATCCGCCAGGGCCACGGCAATTTTAATTTTGGCCCGGCCCTCGAGTGTGATGCGGGCCTTTCCGCTTACTACGTTGAGACCGCGGATCTGAACAACGACGGCTACCTGGACATCCTGGTCCCCAACGAACACAACGACACTGTGCACTACGTGATCAGCCCCGGTGGCACTCTCTTTAAATCGGGTACAACGATTGAAGCCCAAGCGCTCCGAGCAACGGAAATTCCCGGCTATCGCCGCCATGCGATCAACGACGTGCGAACCGCCGATTTCAACAACGATGGAAACATCGACCTTGTCACCGCCAACCTGGGAACCAATTGCGTTTCTATCTTTATGGGCAACGGGGATGGCACATTCCAGACCGACAAGTTGTTGGACGCCGGTGAGTATGGGGCCTTTCTTGCAACTGGTGACCTGGACAACGATGGCGATGTGGACTTCGTGATCACGCATTGGACCAAGCGGGATGTTACCTCCGTCTTTCTGAACCGTGGCGACGGGGATTTTTTTCCGCGCAAGGAATACCAGACCGGGTTCGGCAATTACGGCGTTGCCGTGGCCGACGTCGACGGTGACGGCAACCTTGACGTGGTGACCGCAAATTACCAGGCGCGAAGCTGCACGCTACTTATGGGCGTTGGTAACGGAACCTTCGAAAACGGGATCACCACACCGAAAGGACTCCGCCTGCGCGATGGCAAGTGGGGGCCGGAGTAGTAAGCATAACAGAGCTGCGTTTCATGGACGCGCGTCCATGAAAACCGCTACCCACAAAATCGGACCTTGCGTCATCGCAATCCGACGTTGAGGTACAAGAACGGTCATCGCTTGTTTTGACCCCTTTCCCGACCCGTCCAGGTCGCCGGCATCAACAGTGGGCAATGCCTACGTGGGGCGCCGTTGCTCGATCAGGTGCTGCATTGTCGTGAGAACCGAGCGGGCAGAATCGGGATTCAGTGGTTTGTCCTTGTTGATGGCGATATCACGTCCAATGACGTTGCACCCCAGATGGCTCAATTGGACCCGTATGGCCATCAGCACCTTCTGACCATGACCACCACTGTAAGTTGTCAGCATAACGGGTTTGCCGTTAAAGAGCCTCCGAAAGTCAGAACTTTTGCGCGACAGCCAGGCAATCGTATTGGTGAACACCGGCGGAATCGACCCATTGTACTCGGGGGAGCAGACCGCCAAACCACGGGCGTCGGCAAACAGAGATTCCACCGGGGCGAGTGCTGCCGGTTGCCCGACGTTTTTCTCCGTGGCTGGCGTGTAAAGCGGCAGATCGATGGTTGTCAAATCAAGAAATTTCGCCTCGATGCCCAAATCCTTCGCCGTGGAGTGGAGAACCTGAGCAAGTTGGCGGTTGTGACCGTCGCTGGCGGTGCAAATGAGTAACATGGGATGCATTCCTTCCGGATTTTGTCCCATGCTAGTCACACGTCGTAGATGGGGCAAGTCGGTCGGGCACTATCACGCCCAGAGCCGGGTCGTCTGATCGTAGTCGCAGGACGTGCTCAAGACTCGGGGGATTGGGTGTCGCAGGCAAAACGCCCAACGCACAGATTCAATCGGAACGTCGTCGCATGACAAGCAGCCCTGCTGCCAGAAACGACGCCAAGGCCCCGGCAAGAATTGGGGCCTTAGCCGAATATCCCGCAAGGATTCCGCCACCGAAACATAGAACCGCCGAACCAAGCTGACGTCCTCCCCTAAACTTGCTCCAGGTTAAGTGAGAGAATCCAGTCCGGCCGGAGGCCGGGAAAGGATTCTTTGCGATGTCACAGCCGCGACACACGGTGGATCAGATTATTGCGAAATTACGCCGAGCGGATGTTGAGCTTGATAAAGGGAAGACGGTTCCTGATGCTTGCAAGGTGCTTGGGAAAGAATGCCATGCGGAGGTTCTCCTTTTCTTGTGGTGATGCACGACATGCAAAGGATGTACCCAAATGGGCCATTGTCACACGCGGCGACTGATAGCGATTTTAATTCCCGTCACGCCTTTGAACCTAGCCGTCAACCCTGATTTCTTTCATGAATTCCGTGCGTCGCAGCTTCTCTTGCGGATCCATCGTTAGGTCGGGGTGACAAAGCTTGACCAATTTCCGATAGAGACCTCTAACCGCCTCACTCGCTCGGTGCTGCCGCTCACCCTCAGCTTCATTCAAGCTGTCCGATGCGCTGCGATTATTAGCAAAGGTGTCGTACTCTTGCTGGGCTTGCTCGGCCTCTTCCCTCGCAGTCTCTTCTCGCTCTTTAACCTCTTCGTCGCCACGATCTTGCTTTCGCCAGCGCCTGCTACTCGTTGCAGGTGAGTCCTCACCTCGTTCGCATACGCATAATTTTTGCAAAACCAGTTCGAACTACGGCAAACCGATTCAACGTCCGTCACGCTTGCTCCACGACGTCCGATTGAAGCGGGTTCGTCGTCTTCCAATATTTTCACCGCTTGATTGTGACTGATAGCGATTTGCAATCGGCTGGAACGGCTTCAGGATTTTTTCGGTCAGGTCGATCCGAGCGGTCAGGAATACGGCGGGGATGCTAGAGTATCCCGGCAGTTTCCGCAGTTCGGCCAACGTCTGGAAACCGTCTTTCTGGGGCATCGTAATGTCTAACAGAATCAGGTCCGGCGATGCATGCGGGGCCGCGTCAATCGCTTGTTGACTGCACGAATAACCTTCTACATTGATACCGCTCGCCTGGCGGACCATCGTGACAACGACGCGGATGTCTTGGTCATCTTCGATATATAAGATGCGACGAAGAGACATGAACTTTGTGGAAAAGAAGGGGTCGATATCTAGCGTGTGGAACGGGACTTATCGTAGTGGTTCCAAGGGGCGATGGGTGATCGCGAAATGAAATAAACGAAGAAATACTTATGGAATCGGTGCCAAATTGGCCGGGACTGGATTATCGCTCTCTGGGAAGGGTAGAATACCGCTGGTGTCCGATCGCGATCCTAAAAGGAATGAATGATGAAGCGTCGAGATTTTTTGAAGACAACGGCGGCGACAACGGCTTTGGCAACGCTGGGTGGCGCGTCAAACCGAGATTTTTCGGATGGTCTACCAGACGACACAGCGGCCGCGGCCTGCTGCGATCGAACGCACGCGACCGTTCAGGATGCCATGCGGGCGCCGCCCGAAACGGTCGCTTATGTTCCCGCCATTTATGCCGGGACCGGGACGCAAAAACCGGACTACCTGGCCACGATTGATATCGATCCTAAATCGGCCCGTTACGGGACCGTCATCAGCCGGTTGGCGATGCCTAACGTGGGAGACGAGTTGCACCATTTTGGCTGAAATGCTTGCAGCAGTTGTCATGGGCAGGAGGGCGCCCATCGACGATTCATTGCCTTGCCTGGTATTTTCTCGGGACGGATCCATATTGTGGACACTGAAGACCCGCGGCAGCCAAAATTACACAAAGTCATCGAACCGGAAGTGGTCAAGGCCAAGACCGGCTTGTCGGCTCCGCATACAGTCCACTGTCTGGCAGACGGAACCGTGCTGATTTCCATGCTGGGGGATTCCAACGGTGATGCGCCCGGTGGATTCATGATGATGGACTCGGAATTCAATATCCTGGGTCGTTGGGAAAACGATTCAACCGGAATGAATTTCAATTATGACTATTGGTACCAGCCCAGACACAACGTCATGATCTCCAGCGAGTGGGGGGCACCCAATACGGTTTCCCAGGGATTCAAGTTGGAAGACGTCAAGGCAGGGAAGTATGGCCGTCACCTTCATTTCTGGAATTGGCAAGAACGCAAGATCGAGCAGTCGATCGATCTGGGTGAAAACGGTTTGATTCCTTTAGAAGTTCGGTTTCATCACAATCCGGATAGCACTCACGGATTTGTGGGGGCTGCCTTGAGCAGCACCATCTGGCATTGGCAAAAACAAGATGGAAAGTGGACCGCCGATAATGTGGTCGGTGTTGAGCCCATCGAGACCGAGGGGTGGCCGTTTGCCGTTCCCGGACTGATTACCGACTTGGTTCTCTCACTGGATGATCGATTCCTGTACTTTTCTAATTGGCTGCACGGTGATTTGCGTCAATACGATGTGAGCGATCCAGCGAATCCAAAATTGACAGGCCAGGTTTGGCTGGGTGGCGTGATTGGAAAAACGGCAACCGTCAAAGGCCAAAAACTAGGTGGCGGGCCCCAAATGCTACAACTCAGTTTGGATGGAAAACGGTTGTACGTCACTAACTCGTTGTACAGTCCTTGGGACAATCAATTTTATCCAGCGATGGCCAAAGAGGGATCCTATCTGTTGCAATTGGATTGCAACACTGAATCAGGCGGCCTGAGTTTGAATGAAGACTTCATGATTGATTTTGGAAACGAACCCGGAGGCGCGGCACGCGCGCACGAGATTCGTTTTCCGGGTGGTGATTGCACCTCCGACATCTGGGTTTGAAATGAGGATTTCCTGGAATCCTTAAGTTCAAACAGGCGGATTATTTGTTCCGCTGTGGCCGGCGTTGCATGGCCTTTAACGACATCTTGTCTTCGACGGGGATTTCCGTTTTCCAGTAAATCCCTTGGTTCATCCCAGCCCGAACATGCTGTTTATGGTTCTTTTGAACCTTGGCCGTTGCATTGGCGAAGGCCGTCAGGCCGGCTTCGAGTTGGGCTGGCTGGACCGCAGAGGGCCATTGGTACTGGACTTTGGCGGTGACTCCGTACTGACCGGGAACCACAATTGCGAATCCATATTCGTTCTTTTCGAATCCAACAATCCCCGCAATGTCGTTGGGGTTTTGGGTTTTCACGTAGGTGAATTTTCCAGACAGGTTGCGAGAGAAAGCCAACGGAAATATCTCTTTTTCCAGCTCCTGCAATTGCTCGTTTGACGTCCTCCCCTAAACTTGCTCCAGGTTAAGTGAGAGAATCCAGTCCGGCCAGAGGCCGGGAAAGGATTCTTTGCGATGTCACAGAAGCGACACACGGTGGATCAGATTATTGCAAAATTACGCCGAGCGGATGTTGAGCTTGGTAAAGGGAAGACGGTTCCTGATGCTTGCAAGGTGCTTGGGATTTCCGAACAGACGTATTACCGTTGGCGCCAGAAATATGGAGGTATGCAGCCGG